>Ga0129333_10003392_pt1 | contig 14895 bp, 13 predicted proteins | sample CPB6_08_DNA_FD_94474 | JGI IMG/M metagenome (GOLD analysis project Ga0129333, IMG submission 94474) | Freshwater to marine salinity gradient microbial communities from Chesapeake Bay, USA - CPBay_Sum_0.6_0.8_DNA | ecosystem: Environmental > Aquatic > Marine > Coastal | place: USA: Chesapeake...
TCGTCCTTGTATAAGTACTGATAAGCTTTTCTCTCAACACGAACCGGGAATATGTTATCCCCAGAGTTCCATGTTTTTTCAATGGTACGGTTATTATCAATTCCTTTCAACTTAGCCCAAACCTTGGCAGCAGCACGTGCTGTCTTGTTTTCGCCAAACTCTACTACGGAATAAAGACTTCCATCCAATTTGATGATGAGTCCGCGGCTGATATCTGATGTTGTTGCCATGACATTTTTTTGAGGCGGCGAAGATACAACCCCTACCTCTGACCACAAAACGACTAACTTTGCGCAAAATTTTTCACTATGAAAGTAACCGTAGTAGGAGCAGGTGCAGTTGGCGCCACCTGCGCTGATAATATCGCCAGAAAAGAACTTTGCCAGGAGCTAGTTTTACTAGACATCAAAGAAGGAATTGCCGAAGGGAAAGCGCAGGATATGATGCAAACGGCAACATTACTTGGTTTTGATACTCGCATCACGGGCAGCACGAATGATTATAGCAAAACGGCTAATAGCGATGTGGTTGTTATCACCTCTGGTCTACCTCGTAAACCAGGTATGACACGTGAAGAATTGATTGGTGTTAACGCTGGGATCGTTAAAGGTGTTTGTGAAAATATTTTAAAGTATTCACCCAACGCAATCATTATTGTAGTAAGCAACCCCATGGACACCATGACATATTTGGCTTTGCAAGCAACGGGTCTTCCTAAAAATAGAATCATAGGAATGGGTGGCACACTGGATAGCAGTCGCTTCAAATATCAATTAAGTCAGCACTTGGCATGCAGCCCTGCAGATTTGAATGCGGTAGTTGTAGGCGGACATGGAGATACAACAATGATCCCTCTTATCAGAATGGCTACATGGAATAGTGTTCCTGTAACTAACTTTTTATCTGCAGAGCAACAAGAGAAAATTGTAAAAGATACGATGGTTGGCGGAGCAACACTTACTGCATTGATTGGAACTTCAGCTTGGTATGCTCCAGGTGCTGCAGCCGCTGCACTAGTGGAGTCGATTGTTCGTGATGAAAAGAAATTATTCACTTGCTGTGTTCATTTGAATGGAGAGTATGGACAGAACGATATTTGCTTAGGAGTTCCTGTTATCATTGGTAAAAATGGGTGGGAAAAAATCATCGATTTCAAATTGAATGAATCCGAGCAAGCTTCATTCAATAAAAGTGCAGAGGCCGTGCGAAGTATGAATGAAGTACTAAAAACACTTTAAGCAAAAAAGTCAAAAGGCCTCACAAAATGGGGCCTTTTTTTATGCTTCAATTCGAAAACAAAAACGTTTCAATTTTCCTTGAAAATCAAAAGGAGTTGTAGCAGAAGTAATATCCTTACAGTTGTACTGTTTTGACAAAGAAGAGTCAAAAACAAAGCTGGTTAAATTCGTACTGAAAATAAGCATTCCCTTCTGCTTCAATAAACGCATGCACTGATTTATCAAGCGCACATGATCACGTTGAATATCTAGCACCTCGTCCATCTTTTTGCTATTACTAAAAGTTGGTGGATCCATAACAATCAGGTCATATGAATTAGCCTCTAGCTGTGGCAATAATTGCAATACATCTGCGGCAATAAAGGAATGATTGCTTCCTGTAAAACCATTTAAAGCCATATTTTTTCGAGCCCAATCGATATAGGTGTTCGATAAATCAATTGTAGTGGTCTGCGAAGCCCCTCCTGCCGCTGCATAAACAGAAAAAGATCCTGTATAAGCAAAAAGATTCAATACGGATTTTCCTTGACTACACTCCCGAACCATTTTTCGGGTATCTCGATGATCCAGAAATAAACCGGTATCGAGGTATTCATCCAGATTAACCAAAAATCTAAGCCCATTTTCAGTTACCGTAAAAAAATGTGAATTGTCAGCCTCTTGTTTTTGATATTGCCCCTGCCTACCTGGTTTGCGCTGTCGAACTTTGTAATGAATTTGATCCAAAGGGATTTGCAGGGTTTCACTCATTACCTGGATTGAATCCTGAAGCCAGCGGGCGTGTAAATCTTCATCCATGCCATGACGCCTTTTATATTCGGCCACATAAAGATGATTTTCGTAGCGATCAATGCACATGGGAAACTCAGGCAAATCGTGATCATAAAGGCGATAGCAAGTAACCCCTAGCCGGTTCGCCAGCTTTCGCAAATGACGTTCCACCTTAGCCAATCGATTTTGAAACATCTCCAGTTTTGCCTGCATCTGCCTTTTAAATTTTAACGAATTTAGCGGATTGTATGTATGCAGTGGTGGATATTGAAACAACGGGCTCCCATGCCGCCGCAAATGGCATCACCGAAATCGCTATTCATGTTTTTGATGGCACTGTTGTTGTAGAAACATTTGAGTCACTTGTTAACCCCCTACAACCAATACCACCCTTTATTCAACAAATGACTGGTATTACCAATGAGATGGTAGCCAAAGCTCCCCCGTTTTCTGCCATTGCGAGTAAAGTGTACGAATTATTGAAAGGACAAATTTTTGTAGCGCATAATGTACAGTTCGATTACACCTTTATCAAAACACAATTGAAAGCAGAGGGATTTGAATTACAAAGTCCCAAATTATGTACAGTTAGATTGAGCCGTCAGATCCTTCCTGGGTATCCATCATATAGCTTAGGTAAACTTTGCCGCTCATTGGGCATTCAATTAGAAAATAGACACCGGGCCGGAGGCGATACGGCTGCCACGGTAGCGTTATTTAAAAAACTTATTCACGAAGATCAACAGCACCATATTGCAAAAAGTTTAAAGCGAAATTCAAAAGAGTGGATACTGCCTCCTAATGTACCTAAATCTGATTTTGATCAACTTCCAACTCGACCAGGCGTTTATTACTTCCATGATAAAAAAGGGAAAGTCGTTTATGTTGGAAAAGCCATCAATATTCGTTTCAGAGTCAATAGCCACTTTAGCAATGATGCCCCTACTTTACAAAAACAGCGATTCATGCGCACCGTACACCGCATTACCTATCAGGAATGTGGCACGCCGCTATTGGCATCTATTTTGGAATCTGCCGAAATAAAACACAGGTGGCCCCGCTTTAATGCGGCACAAAAAAAACAGGAAGATGTGTATAGCCTTTTTGCATTCAAAGATCAAAAAGGTTATATCAGACTAGCTCTTGATAAAAGCAAAAAAAATGTTTCCTCTCTTCTTCATTTTTCTCACCAAGCAGAGGGACATTCGGTACTTAGAAAAATGGCCCGTCATTATCAATTATGTCTTCGGCTTTGCTTTCTTCAAACAGATACGGGCCCTTGCGAGGGGGTAGACCAACAGCTCTGCAAAGGAGCTTGCCAAGAAAAAGAGGCTTCAATTTACTACAACAACCGTGTTAACGATGCCCTTCTGCAATTAATTGCAGAAGCCAATTTTTTAATTGTAGACAAAGGAAGAAACCTAAAGGAAAAATCATACATACTAGTAGAAAGAGGTGTTTTTTACGGCTTAGGATATGTCCCCGTTTCAACTCAACTAAACAATCTTGCAGAAATAAAAACTCATCTTACCCCTTACCGAAGCAACCGGTACATCCAGCAAATTATTCAAGATTTTAAAGAGAATTTTCCAGATAAAATTCAGCTATTGCCGCCCGTTACTTTCTCTATCCACTGAAAAGCTTCTGCTCGTGGCATTTTATCAAATACCGCTTGCGCAATGGGGGGCGGCAATGTTAATTTTCTAAGCTGCGTATCCAAAAAAGCTCCTTCCACCGCTATGGTAGCAGCAGGCGTATTGTCATCCTTCCAGATGATATGCTGAATAGTCCAACGTGAAAAATCCCGACGCGTCTGTACTAATTGGAGATCGATCGCAATCGTATCTCCCATTCGGATTTCTCGACGAAATTTACACTCCTCTCTAAATAAAATTGGCCCAATTTTATATTGCTGGTATACGGTTTCGGACAAACCCATTTTTTGCATAAAAGAAATACGACAAAGAGCACCCCAGTCATAATATACGGAGTGACGTACATGCATATTGGCATCTATATCTGCCCAACGTAATTGAATAGGAAGTCGAAATTCTTTCATGCTGCAAAGGTAGTGTCTTCACATCTGTCTCATTATTGAAGATAGCTCATTAACTTTGCCCACTAAACCAAATAACATGAAGTCAGTACTTTTTTTAATTGGAATAATTCCTTGCACAATAGTATTTGGACAGGCTCCTAAAACAAATCAAGTAGCAGCACCCAAAAAAACAACAGCACCAGTTGCCGTAAAGCCACAGCCTCCCCTACTAAAAAATGAATTGGATTCAGTGAGTTACGCGCTTGGAGTTAGCTTAGCGAGTTATTATAAAAGCCAGGGAGTGATCAAATTAAATGGAGCAGTGCTTGGAAAAGCAGTTACTGACGTACTTGAATCAAAAACTACACTCATTGACAATAATGGTTCCAATACTCTTTTAAATTCTTATATGACACGTATTCAAAACGAAAAATCAAAACTAAATCGTGAAGCAGGAGAAAAATTTCTAGCGGAAAACAAGAAAAAAGCTGGTGTGATTACAACAGAGAGTGGTTTACAATACGAAATTCTGGTCCCTGGAAATGGAGTTAGCCCTACAGCAGTTGATTCAGTTACATGCCACTACAGAGGTACATTTATAGATGGAAATGGGTTTGACAACTCGTATGATCGTGGTCAACCCATCAGCTTTTCATTAACGGGCGTTATTAAAGGTTGGACGGAAGGACTTCAGTTGATGAAAATCGGTGCAAAGTATAAATTCTACGTCCCCTACCAATTAGGATATGGCGAATATGACTATATGTCTATCCCCGGTGGCTCGGTACTAATTTTTGAAGTGGAATTAATCAATGTAAAAAAGAATAGTCAATAAGGGGACTTACAAAGGCTGAGCAATAACTTCTTTTGCCCAGCCTAATGCTAATTCAAATTGTTGTTGCTCGTTTAAATCGGTGTTATCTAAAACGCGTGCGTCTTTTGCCTGGCGAAGTGGACTTTCCTTCCTATTGGAATCCATGTAATCCCTTTGTTCTAAGTTTTCGCGTACTTCTTCTATGGTAATTTCTGCGTTCTTTGGAACAAGTTCCTGAAAGCGACGTTTTACCCTGATTTCTTTAGAGGCAGTCATGAATATTTTTAATTCTGCCTCTGGGAAAACAACGGTTCCAATGTCCCTTCCATCCATTACAATTCCTTTGTTTTTACCTAAACGCTGCTGCTGTTGTACGGCAAATTTTCGTACGAGTGAAATAGCAGCCACTTCACTTACGCGAGAAGCCACAGCCATATCGCGAATGCTTGATTCCACATTTTGACCATTTAAAATAATATCACTTGCTCCTCGGGTTGGATTGAACACAAAAGTCAATTCAATATTGGCAAGCGCTTTTTCGATTTGCTTCAAGTCAGACAGATCAATCGAATTATTCAAAAAATATAAAGTAATCGCCCGATACATGGCCCCACTGTCTACAAAGACATAGCCCAATTCTCTGGCTAGTGCTTTAGCCAGCGTACTCTTTCCACAGCTGGACCAGCCATCCAGCGTAATGATAATTTTCTTTTCAGTCATAATGGAACTGGAAGACTTATCCGATCAAGAAGCCTGGGTTGGCGTAGAAGTTCGCTGCCTAAGCGTGAATGACAATTTAGTCTGTTCTTCATCCGTATCGGCCAAAAGCACATCCCCTTCTTTTACATTCATATTGAGAATCTCCTCTGCAAGAGGATCTTCCAGGTATTTCTGAATGGCTCGGTGTAATGGCCTTGCACCAAATTGTACATCATATCCTTTATCTGCCAGAAAACTCTTTGCCTTATCTGAAAGCTCTAGACTAAAGCCAAGGTTAGAGAGTCTTTTCATCACTCCCTTCATCAAGATATCGATGATGTCAAAAATATTTTCACGACTAAGGCTGTTGAAAATGATTACATCATCAATTCGATTTAAAAACTCGGGAGAGAATGTTCTCTTCAGTGCTTTTTCAATGACCGCTTTGTTCGCTTCCTCTTCAGACTCCATTTTAGCTGTTGTCGTAAATCCAACACCAGTACCAAAGTCTTTTAATTGACGAACTCCAATATTTGAGGTCATTATAATCAAGGTGTTTTTGAAATCCACTTTTCTGCCTAAGCCGTCAGTCAACTGCCCATCATCCAATACTTGCAATAAGATATTGTAGATATCAGGATGTGCTTTTTCAATTTCATCTAATAGTATGACACTATAGGGTTTTCTGCGAACGCGCTCTGTAAGCTGACCTCCTTCTTCATAACCCACGTAACCGGGAGGGGCACCAATCAAACGACTAACAGTAAATTTTTCCATGTACTCACTCATATCGATACGGATGAGCGAGTCCTCAGAATCAAATAAATGGCGAGCAAGCGCGCGTGCTAACTCAGTTTTACCTACTCCGGTTGGGCCGAGAAATATAAAAGTTCCAATTGGCTTCTTAGGATCTTTCAATCCTACGCGATTACGCTGTATGGCTTTTACTACTTTTTGTATCGCTTCATTTTGGCCAATCACCATTCCCTTCATATCATCAAACATTCTGCGCAGCTTCTCAGTTTCTGCCTGAACCATTCGCTTAACAGGAATACCTGTCATCATACTGATCACCTCTGCAATATCTTCTTCACCAATCGGAAACTTACGGTGCTTGCTCTCTTCTTCCCAATCTGCCTTAGCTTTTTCAAGTTCTTCTTGTAATCTTTTTTCTGTATCACGTAAAGATGCGGCTTCCTCAAACTTTTGGCTTTTCACCACTTTATTCTTTTCCACCTTCACTTCTTCAATCTTCTGTTCCAATTCGGTAATAGTGGGTGGCACATTGATATTTTTCAAGTGAACCCTTGCTCCTACCTCGTCCATGACATCTATTGCTTTATCAGGCAACAGACGATCTGTGATATATCGATCGCTCAATTTTACACAAGCATCAATTGCTTCTTGATCGTAATTAACGTTGTGGTAATCTTCGTATTTGCTTTTGATATTATTCAGAATCTGAATAGTATCCTCCACACTCGGTGGATCAATAATTACCTTTTGAAATCTTCTGTCCAACGCTCCATCTTTTTCGATGTGCATACGGTATTCATCGAGGGTCGAGGCTCCAATGCATTGAAGTTCGCCCCTAGCTAATGCAGGTTTAAAAATATTGCTAGCATCAAGTGACCCACTTGCCCCTCCTGCTCCAACGATGGTGTGCAATTCATCAATAAAAAGAATAACATCTCTGTTTTTCTCCAGCTCGTTCATGATTGCTTTCATTCGCTCTTCAAACTGTCCACGGTATTTTGTACCTGCCACTAAAGCTGCTAAGTCCAATGAAATTACTCGCTTGTCAAACAACACACGAGAAACCTTACGTTGAACAATTCGAAGAGCAAGTCCCTCTACAATTGCTGTTTTACCTACTCCGGGTTCACCAATCAGAATAGGATTATTTTTTTTACGACGAGATAATATTTGAGAGACTCGTTCAATTTCTTTTTCTCTTCCTACAATGGGGTCAAGTGTTCCCATCTCGGCCATTCGAGTGATGTCCCTGCCAAAATTATCAAGAACTGGTGTTTTACTTTTCCCACCGGCTGGCTGTTTGGGAGAGGACTTAAGAGAGCCTGATTTTTTTTCTTCTTCAAACTCTTCTTCATTCTCCTCTGGAAATTCAGCACGTGGTTCATTGGATTTCACTATCCCCAACTCCTGGCGGAACAAGTCATAGTCTACATCAAATTGGTTGAGAATTTGTGTAGCAATATTTTCTTTATTCTTGAGAATCGAAAGCATCAGATGCTCTGTTTCGACAGTGTTGCTCTTTAGAGCTTTTGCCTCCAATACTGTCACCCGAATAACCTTCTCAGCCTGCTTGGTTAATGGCAATGAATTGATATTTGCTACGTTTTTACCTGTTTTGTCTTTTACGGCCATTTCAATTTCCTTCCGCAACTCATACAGGTCTACATTAAAACTCTTGAGGATTTTGACCGCAGTGTTTTCACCTTCACGAATCATGCCTAAGAGTAAGTGCTCAGTGCCAATAAAATCATTGCCCAATCGTAATGCTTCCTCCCGACTAAAGGAGATGATTTCCTTGACCTGAGCAGAAAAATTATTATCCATTTTACAACTTCTTACGGTTCTTACAATATTAACGAATAATTTCGGGAGGGACTTTGGAACAGTTATAAACCCCTGTTAATAAATCGACCCAGAAACTAGAGTTATGAGAATCAAAATTGATACCAAAGAACGATTCCAGGTAATTACGCTTTTGGAGGCAAATTTGACTGCAAGGATGGCAGAAGAGCTCCAAGAAAAGCTACTAACAGGCCTGGGAAATGACAAGGCGCCAGACGGAGGCTTTACGCACCTGGTACTGTCTCTTTCAGGAGTTCAAACTGTTGAAGAATCTGCTGCTCCAATACTAGTCTCCATTCAAAATCAGTTTTATGAAAAGGGCCACTCATTTGTTATTTGTTGTATGCAAAAAGAGGTGGAGGACCAATTTAACAAACTGGAACTACTGGAGCTGATGAATATCACCCCAACAGAAAGCGAAGCTTGGGATATCTTGCAAATGGAGGAGATTGAAAGAGAGTTACTAAACGACTCAGAATCTTGATCGACAAATAAAGTTTTATGTTTTCCGTCACCATACTAGGAAACAATTCTGCAGTTCCAGCTTATGAAAGGTATCCGACTAGCCAATTGATTTCACTCAATGGAAATAAATTTTTAGTAGACTGTGGAGAAGGAACGCAGATGCAATTAATGCGCTATAAAATTCGGTATAGTCGCATTTCACACATCTTTATTTCTCATTTACATGGTGATCACTATTTTGGTTTAATTGGACTGCTCAATAGCTTTGGGTTACTCAACAGGCAACAAGATTTGCAGGTGTATGGCCCCGCAGGCTTACAAGAAATTATAGAGCTTCAATTACAGGCTGCTTCTACCCTACTTCCCTTTTCATTAAAATTTTATACTATCCAAAAAGCAGGTGAATTAGCGGAGACAGAAGATATGGTTGTCAGCTGTTTTACAACTGATCACTGTATTGAATGCTATGGGTTTTTATTTCAAGAGAAAAATCTTCCACGCAAATTCAATGACAAAAGAAATAAACCCAGGAGCTACGCTTATTGTGCAGATACCCGCTATGACGAAAGAATCATTGACGTCGTTAAACAGGTAGATCTATTATATCATGAAGCCACCTATCTTGAAGATCAAGTTGAAAAAGCGTCATTGCGCTATCACTCCACTTCCACACAAGCGGCGCAAATAGCACGAAAAGCCAATGTTGGGAAATTACTTCTAGGGCATTTTAGTAGCCAGTATGAATCTATAGCCGCCTTTGAAAAAGAAGCACAACAAGTATTTCCTACAACGGAAAATGCAGTGCAAGGAGTCACCTACTTAGTTGGATAAATTATTTTAATTCTTTGAGAAGTTGCTGGATAGTAGCTTGGTGCTTTTCACTCACAGGCCATACCGGCATACGAAAAGCATTTTGACATAGTCCCATCTCTGCAAGAACGGCTTTAATACCAGCAGGACTTCCCTCTGCAAATAGCGCACTAGTGATTTCTAAATATTTATAATGAAGGGGTCTTGCTGTTACAAAATCGCCCGCTAAGCAAAGGCGAACCATCTCTGAAAACTCTTTTGGAAATGCATTAGCAACCACAGAAATCACACCTACTGCTCCTGCAGCAATCAGAGGAAGTGTAATGGGATCATCTCCGCTAATTACCATAAAATCCTTTGGTTTATCACGAAGAACTTGCATTATGAGCTCCATGTTTCCGCTAGCCTCCTTGGTTGCAAAAACGGAAGGACATTCTCTAGCGATGCGGAGTTGAGTAGCTGCCTGAACTGACTGACCCGTTCTACCTGGAACATTATACATAATTACAGGAAGCGGAGTGTGTTGATCAATCTGCTTGTAATGCTGAAAAATTCCTTCCTGATTAGGTTTATTATAATAAGGACTTACAGACAAAATCGCAGCATATCCAGTTAGATCATAATGCGTAAGTGCGTGAATTACTTCTTTTGTGTCATTTCCCCCAATACCTGCAACCAAAGGAATTCGACCAGCACAGCACTGTTGAACAAATGAAAATACTTCTTGTTTTTCTTCACCATGAATCGTTACACTTTCTCCAGTAGTACCCATTACTACCAGGTACTCTACCCCACCATTAATCCAAAAATCTATACAACGTTTGAAACTATCCCAATCAATTGCACCATCAGTGTGAAAGGGTGTTACAATGGCAATACCAGTTCCTCTAAAAACTTGTTGTACGTTCATACTACTTTTATACTTCTTCCCAAAAGCCCATCCTTCCAAACTTTTCAATGCGATCATTGACTCGCTTGTCAGCAGGTATTTGTTTTAATGATTGTAATGCTGGAATTAAAAAGTCTTTCAATTTAGCAGCAGCCTCATCATAATCCCAGTGTGCACCACCTGCAGGTTCAGGAATAATTCCATCAATTAATCCAAACTCTTGCATTTTTTCGGCCGTCAATTTCAACTGCTCAGCAGCAACCTCTTTTTTATCCCAACTTCTCCAAAGAATGGATGAACAACTTTCAGGACTGATTACTGTGTACCAGGTATTTTCCATCATGAATACCCGATCTCCCACCCCTATCCCTAATGCACCGCCACTAGCTCCCTCTCCAATAATCACACAAATGACCGGTACTTTCAACCTTATCATTTCATAAATATTACGAGCGATAGCTTCTCCCTGGCCTCTTTCTTCTGCTTCCAATCCCGGATAGGCTCCAGGTGTATCAATCAAGGTTATAATTGGCTTATTAAACTTTTCAGCCAGCTTCATTAACCGAAGCGCCTTTCTGTATCCTTCAGGATTTGCCATTCCAAAATTTCTCATTTGGCGGGTCTTGGTATTGATCCCTTTCTGTTGTCCAATGAACATGACTGTTTCACCCCCCAGGGATGCAAACCCACCTACCATTGCTTTGTCATCTTTGACGTTACGATCGCCAAAAAGCTCTACAAAGTCAGAAGTCATTTTCTCAATATACTTGAGTGTGTAAGGACGGTCAGGGTGCCGACTCAATTGTACACGTTGCCAGCTGGACAGGTTTTTAGTTAGATCCTTTCTTTTGTCCAACACCTGCTCGTTAAGTTTTGCAATCACTTCAGAGTAATCAACTTTACCCTTTGCAGTCTTTTGCTCCAAGTCAAGGATCTCTTCGATCAACTCTTTTAGAGGCTTTTCAAAATCGATAAACTGTCGGTTACTATTTTGTGGCATTGCCTTTCTGATAAGGGCCGAAAATACAGAATATGCCGGATATGGGTTTATCGCAAAAAGAGGCTTCAATCAAGCCATTTTCCAGTGAAAAATGATTTGGTATGGAATAAAAGCGCCACTATCTTTGCACTCCCAAAAATTGGGAAACGGATCGGTAGTTCAGTTGGTTAGAATGCCGCCCTGTCACGGCGGAGGTCGCGGGTTCGAGTCCCGTCCGGTCCGCAAAAAGGCCCTTGATAAACAGGGGTCTTTTTCTTTTTACCCCATGCGAAATACACCCTACGCACTGCTTCTCTTAGCACTGCTCATGGCAGTAGCCCCTTTAAAAGCCCAACTAATTGACCTGGATACAATTTATCTCAATGGATCAGCTACTATCAAAAAAATCAAGGAAACAGGTAGAAATATTACCGTACTTGAAAAAGAGCAAATAGATAAAATTCCCGGAAACTCTTTAGACGAGATCTTGCGCTACTTTCCCGGGATTGATGTAACGCTCAGAGGTCCCGCCGGTACACAAGCCGACTTTTCCATTAGAGGAAGCACCTTTCAACAAGTGCTGGTGCTGATAGACGGCATTCGAATGAACGAACCGCTAACAGGACATTTCAACAGTTATATACCCGTATTAAAACACGAAATTCAACGTATCGAAATCATTAAAGGGGCGGCTGCCTCAATTTACGGCCCCGACGCAGTGGGAGGAGTTATTCAAATAATCACACGTAAAGAATTTCCCCTTGAAACCAAAAAACAGCTAGGAGGTGAATTTAAATGGGGTGAATATGGACTAATTCAACAACAGCTGTATGGTTTATGGGAAAACAAGAAGACAATTCTTTCACTGGGAGGTGAGCGTCTGCATATAGACGGTCAACCGCTTAGAGGTACCAAGGGATTTATAGAAAATAGTTTGTACAGTATCCAATTTGCAAAGAAGCTCAAGCAAAATTGGCGACTGCAATTTCGAGCAGCAGCAGACAAACGACACTTTAACGCACAGAACTTTTACACCTCTTTTCTTACAGACACCGCCAACGAAAGAGTCAATTCCACTTGGCAACAGATGGCCCTTTACAAGTTAACTTCCAAAAATGAAGTTCACCTACTTGTAGGTGCAAGACAACTACAGGATATCTACACATTCAGACCGGGCGTTAACCCCAATCAAAATGAAACACAATCGTTAAACGTAGATTTCAGAAATATCAAAAAATATAATAACGCAAAAACAAAATGGACGCTGGGCACACAATCATTTAAAAAGAAAATAAGATCCAATGATAGAGGAAATCACGCACATCAACACGTGGGTATTTACAGCACTCTTCAACATCAACCATTATCCAATCTGTATCTGACAGAAGGAATCAGAGTAGACTGGGATCAGTCCTATGGCTGGATTATGGTTCCACAACTCAATATCTCATATATCCGAAACAAGTTTATTTGGAGAGCGAGTATAGGAAAAGGTATCAGAGACGCAGATTTCACCGAGCGTTACAACAACTATAATAAAACACGCGTAATGAGTGGCCGAATTGGTAATCCCGCATTAGAGGCTGAAAAAAGCACAACAATTGAATCTGGCTTTGACTTTTTTCCTACTAAAACTATTCAGCTCCACGTAACAGCCTTTGAAAGAATACAAAAGAATATGATTGACTGGGTAAACACTCCGTTTTCGAAAATGCCTCGTCAAGTGAATTTAGTTTCAACAGGGTTATATGCATTGGCAAGTAATATTGCCAATGTGAATACCCAAGGAATTGAGTTTGATTTTCAGGGCACTCACTCCATGTCCCCAACTCAATCAATTAGTTGGATCTTCGGGGCAACTACATTACGCTATAAAGCCACAGACTCGCTATCGTCGCTGTATTTAAACGCCAGCGCTAACTTTATTGCTACAGCAGCTGTTCAGCTACAGCTTAAAAAAGGATTCCTTGCAATAAGTGCGCTGTACAAGAGGAGACCTGGTAATAGCAGTAATAACTTTACTGTGCCACTCAGTAATACACTCACTCTTTTTAATTTAAAAGCAGAAAGAACTATTTGGAAGAAAAAAGTAAATGGCTTTGTTCAATTAGAAAATTTATTCAATGTCAGCTATGCTGATTTTTTGGGCGCGCAGCTTCCAAAAAGATGGCTAGTTACTGGGATACGATTCAATTTTCAACAGACAAGCAAGGTTGCGCAATAAAAGCCCTTAGTTTTTAATTATTTTCGTAAAAATGGAAAATACACTACGAGTAGGATTAATTGGAGCCGGGTATCTTGGTAAGATACATTTGGAAAACTGGAGCAAAATCAAAAATGCATCGTTAGTAGGATTTTATGACCCTAATGCTGAAACTGCAAAAGAGGTATCAGAAAAGTTTACCCTAAAAGCATTTGAAACTGGCGAGGCACTGATAGAGTCCTGCGACGCCTTAGATATAACAGCCCCCACCACACATCACTTGGAATGGTGCGAAAAGGCTATTCGAAAGGGCAAGCATGTATTTGTAGAAAAACCATTAGCCGCTTCTTTAGAGGAAGCTCGTTCTATCGTCAAACTAACGCGCGAATCAGGTATCAAGTTACAAGTTGGACACGTTGAAAGATTTAATCCGGCCTATCTGGCAATAAAAGAACAGCAATTAAATCCACTTTTTATTGAAGTGCACCGTCTGGCACAATTCAATCCCCGCGGCACCGAAGTGAGTGTGATTCTAGACCTGATGATTCATGATATAGACATCATTCTCAGTCTGGTTAAAAGTGATGTAAAACAAATCTCTGCAAGTGGTGTAGCGGTGTTAACTGATACACCTGATATTGCAAATGCCAGAATTGAATTTCATAATGGATGCGTTGCAAATCTTACGAGCAGTCGCATCTCGATGAAAAAAATGAGAAAAATTCGTTTGTTCCAAAAAGACGCATATATCGGAATTGACTTTTTAGAAAAAAAGACAGAAGTCATCAAATTAAGCGGAGAAACAGAAGAGGAGAACGCTTTCACCTTTGATATTGAAACACACGCGGGCACTAAAAGTATTTCGATTTCAAGCCCGGCAATTCCGGAGGTTAATGCAATACAATCAGAGCTAGAATCATTCCGTGACTCGATACTGCACAATACCAGACCTTTGGTTTCTGAAACCGATGGCATGCTTGCCATGGATGTTGCACATCAGATTTTAGAAAAAATTAATCAGCAACTGGTTAAACTCTAGATGAGTTCTCTCTGGTCAACCACTGTTCGGCTATTAACAGGTCTACAGGTTCTGTAATCTTGATATTTGAAACCTCTCCCTGAATTAAATTAATCTTCTTACCTGTTTTTTCAACCACAGCGGCCTCATCTGTAAAGGATGTCTCATATTCGGTATCAAATGCAGGCAAAATCCAAGAGGACAAAAAGACCTGTGGCGTTTGTACAAGCATCACTTGCTCACGATTCAGCATTTGATTTCCAGCCGGAGTAACAAACCGAATACTATCCTTAGATGGAATCACCGGCACTGCACTACCCTGAAGACTCGCTTCTTCAAAACAACGAACAATCAGCGAGGGAGTTAATAAGCA
>Ga0129333_10003393_pt1 | contig 14894 bp, 12 predicted proteins | sample CPB6_08_DNA_FD_94474 | JGI IMG/M metagenome (GOLD analysis project Ga0129333, IMG submission 94474) | Freshwater to marine salinity gradient microbial communities from Chesapeake Bay, USA - CPBay_Sum_0.6_0.8_DNA | ecosystem: Environmental > Aquatic > Marine > Coastal | place: USA: Chesapeake...
AGCCCGCCGGGGCCAGGGATCGGATCAGAGGAGACGGCCCGCCTGGAGGGCGGGCTCTCATCGAGCCGAAGCGGCGCAAGCCGCACAGGCTCGCAAGCCCGCCGGGGCCAGGGATCGGATCAGAGGAGACGGCCCGCCTGGAGGGCGGGCTCTCATCGAGCCGAAGCGGCGCGAGCCGCATCGGCTCGCAAGCCCGCCGGGGCCATGGATGGCCCGGCGGGCGTGAAATCAGTACCGCGGCACCGTCGTGGCCGGCGTGGCCCGGGCCGGCGGCAGCGACGAGGCATTCGTCGCGAACGGATTCCAGCTCGTGTTCGGAGCGGCCTGCGGCTGGTAAGGCTGCATCTGAGCCGTGACCTGCTGCTGGGCCTGCTGCATGCCCTGCTGCACCTGGTTGTTGAGCTGCTGGTTGAATTGGTTGGCGGTGTTCTGCAACTGCTGATTCCACTGCTGCTGCTGCCCCGCCACAGCCTGCTGGGCCCCGTTCATCATCTGCTGCGGCTGAGCCTGGAGTTGATTCGCCGCCTGCTGGGCCTGGTTCTGCAGATTCTGCGGGTACGGGTTCGCGTTGGCCGGCGGGGCGCCCGCGGGCTGCGACCACGACCAGGTGTTCGGTGGCTGGGTGGCCGGTGCCGCGCTTTGCCACTGAGTGGCCGGACCGGGCGTGGGCGTCGCGCCGGCCGGTGCCGGCCCGGGGAGCGGCGGAGCGCTCATCGCCGGCGGATAGGCCGCCCCCTGCGGCGGCGTGGCCCAGCTGCCGTACTGGGCCGGCTGGCCGATCATGCCGGTGGCGGGCGGGGCGACCGTCGCCGCCGTGTTCGGCGTCTGGCAGCCGGCCAGACAGAGCAGCGCCACCGCGGCGATCGCGATGGTCGCCAGGCAGAGATACGAGTGGTGTTCGTGGGAGTTCGGTTCCGCCGGCCGGCCGTTGGTGGGAACGGGACGCTGGCACGCGGGCGCGAGAGGTGTGGAAGTCGGCACGACGGACTCTCCAGGAGTGGGCGTTTTGGAATCCTGCCGCCTGTGGGGACAATGCTCGGGCGGGACGATAGCGACTCGTCCATATCGGTCCAGACCATTTCCGCGGCGACAGCCGGACTGCCCAGCCGCCCTATTTCACCACGTTCCATGGCCGCCTCCGACACCGTCACGCCGCCAGAGCCCCTCGTCGCCGCCCTCCGGAATGAGGCCCTGCGGCTGGGGTTTTCCCGGATGGGCATCGCCACGGCGGGCGTTCCACCCCACCACGACTCGTTCCGTGACTGGCTGGGCAGGGGGCTGGCCGGTGCCACCGATCGCTGGATCACGCTGCACGAACCCCTGCGCCGCAGCCCCGCGCACGTTCTGGAGGGGACGCGCAGCATCGTCATGCTGGCAACCGACCATGTCGCCGACGCTCCGGCGGTGGAGCAGGGCAGGGGCCGCGTGGCGCGATACGCCTGGGGCGACGACTACCACGACGTGCTGCGGAAGCGGCTCGACGCCCTGGCCACGTGGCTCGTGTCACGACTGCCCGGCTGCCGGGCCCATGGAGTCGTCGACTCGGCGCCGCTGGCCGAACGCGACTTCGCCTGGCTCGCGGGCCTGGGCTGGTTCGGCAAGAACACCATGCTCATCGACCCGGCCGCCGGCAGCTATTTTCTGCTTTCCGCGCTGCTCACCGACGCGGTGCTGCCGAACGATTCCCCGATTCGGTTCGATCACTGCGGTACCTGCACGGCCTGCCTCGACGCCTGCCCCACGGGCGCCCTCCCCGAGCCTCGCGTGCTCGATGCCTCGCGCTGCATCAGCAGCCTGACGATCGAGGAGCGCGGTCCGGTTCCGGAGCACCTCCGCGAGGGGCTGGGCGACTGGCTCTTCGGCTGCGACGTCTGCCAGGAAGTCTGCCCGTGGAATCGCCACGCACCGGGCACGACCGACCCGGCGTTCCAGCCCCGGGCTGACACGGCGACGCCATCCCCGGCGGACCTTCTCGGGCTCGACGAGGCCGGTTTTCGCGACCGCTTCCGGGGCTCGCCGCTTGTGCGCGCGAAGCGGCGCGGCCTGCTGCGGTCGGCTGCGATCGTGCTGGGGAATCGCCCCCACCCGGCTTCGTTCGCGGCCCTCGCGGCGGCGCTCGCCGATTCCGAGCCGCTGGTGCGCGGTGCGGCGGCCTGGGCGCTGGGCCGCTGGCGAACCGGCGCGGACGCGGCCCTGGCGTCACGGGCGGAGGCCGCACTCCGCGCCCATGAGCCGGGCGAGCACGATGAATCCGTGCGGGTGGAGATCGTCGCAGCGCTGGCCCCGCCGGCAGGGCCGTCCTGATGCGTCAGCCGTTCGACTGAAGCAGCAGGTCGACCGTGAAAGCCGTGGGCGTCAGGTCGGACGACCGCAGCCGCAGCGTGTAGACGCGACCGGAGAGGAGGGTCACCATGCCGGTGCTCGGGCCCCCGTCCTGGGGCTCGAGTTCGAGCAGCGTCTGGTGGCCGGTGACATCCTCGATCTCGAGATCGGGCCGCCGGCCATCGGTGCCGGCAAGAATCGTCACGCTCAGCGTCCGGTCTCCCGGAGCGGTGAACGTGAAGTACTTCTTGTCGCGGCGATTCACCGACGTTCCGGTCAACTGGGCGAGACCGTCGACGGCGAACACGATCGGCGTGGCCCCGGCCGCATCGCCGTGCCCGTCGCCGTGCCCGGAGTCGTCATCGTTGGGACCGTCGTCGTCTTCGCTTTCGTCGAGCAGCCGATCCGTGTCGTCGAAGTCGTCGTCGTTGCCGCGGCCGCCGCGCATCCGATCGCGTCCCTCGCCGCCGTCGAGATGATCGTTGCCATCACCCCCCGAGAGCGAGTCGCTGCCGCTGTCGCCCGAGAGCGAGTCGTCGTCGCCGTCGCCGGACATCGCGTCGTTGCCCGGGCCCCCGCTCAGCACGTCGTCGCCGGTCGAGCCGGACACCGAGTCCCGACCGTCCTCGCCGTGGATCGTGTCGTCACCGTCGCCGCCGTTGCCCGTGTCGTTGCCGCCACCGAGCGAGATGTCGTCGTTGCCACCGCGGCCGCGGGCGATGTCGTTGCCCTCGCCGCCCCGGATCACGTCGTCGCCGTCGCCGCCGTCGATGAAGTCGTTGCCGCGACCGGTGTCGATGACGACGCCGATCAGGGCGCCGCCCACGTCGCGGATGTTGGCCGCGATCACGACCCTGTCATGGCCGCCGAGCGTCGAGACCTGGATGCCCGTGACGCCGGTGAACACGGTGCCACGCGGCACCCCGACCACGCCGCGGAGCGAGACGCTGCCGTTCACGGAGCCGGGACTGATCGTGATCGCGTCAGCCCGTTCGCTGCCCACGACCGTGAGCAGGCCGGCCTCGTCGATGGAGGCCGTGAGCAGGGCCCGGGCTTCCAGCGATTCCACCGCCAGCCGGCGACTGCGACGAACGAAACGGCGGTGGGATGACGAACGCATGTCGGGGCCTCCGGAAGGTGTCACGAGCGGGTCTGCTGCCGGGCAGGACGCCCCCGACCGCCTCTGAACGCAGTATACGGAGCCGGGGGCCGGGCGGTTCATCGCCTTCATCCGGCCCGGCAGCCGTCGGTCTCGTCCACCTCGGCAGCGGGGTCTCGGCCGGGGCCGTCGGCCGCGTAGTGCCGTTCGAGCACGGCCTGCCAGTCGGCGTTCACTTTGACGCGGATGAAGGCGTCACGGACAGCGAGATAGTGGGGATGCACGCGAGCGTACTTGATGGCGAACTTCCGCATCGTGCGTCCGGCGAGCGGCTCGCCGTGCAGGTCCACGGCCAGCCGCCAGTGCTCACGGAGCACCTCCCGCTGCTCGTGGATCGTCGGGGGAAGAGGCGCCGGGCGGCCTTCCAGAAGCGCGCGGGCCTGCGCGAAGATCCAGGGGTTGCCGATCGCCCCCCGCGCCACGCTCACGCCGTCCACGCCCGTCTGCTCCAGCATCGCCACGCAGGCCGCCGCAGAGAACAGGTCGCCGGAGCCGATCACCGTGCGGTCGCCGGCATGCCGCTTGACGGCGGCCAGAAATCCCCAGTCGCTGGGGCCGACGTACTTCTGCCGCACCGTGCGGCCGTGGACGGTGATCGCCGCGGCGCCGCGGGCGAAGGCGCCGTCGAAGATCGTCCAGAACCGGTCGGCGCTCTGGGGCTCGTCGTCGATGCCGCGGCGCATCTTCAGCGTGACCGGCACGTGCGGAGGCACGGCGTCGCGGACCCGCGCCACGATCTCGAGCGCGGTTTCCGGCACGCCCAGGAGGTAACCGCCGCGGCAGCGGCCCAGCACCTTCTTGACGGGACAGCCGAAATTGATGTCGATCACGTCGTAGCCTTCGGCCACGAGGCGACGGGCCGCGGGCGCGAAATCGTCGGGGTCGGCCCCCATCAGCTGGCCGCCCACGGGATGCTCCTCGGCGGCGACGGCGAGCCGGGCCAGGTTGCGGCGATTCGTGCCGACCTCGGTGACGAACGTGTCGAGCAGTACCTCGCCGAGCGCGTAGGCCGCCCCGTGCCGCCGGGCCACGACCCGCATGGCGCGATCGCTGTATCCCGCCAGCGCCGCCTGCACGACCGGTGCCTCGAGCGCCACCCCGCCGATGGCGAGGGCGCGTCCGGTGGAGGCGAGGGCCTTCACGTCAGCACCGGGCATTGGTCGAACCACGTCCGCCCCTGGGCGGCCATCCATTCCACGGAGGCCATCGGCCCCCAGTCGCCCGGCTCGTAGACGGCGATGGGCGGCATGTCGGGCCCGGCCCAGCGTCGTACGAAGGGATCGATGATCTCCCACGACTTCTCCACCTCGTCGGCCCGTGCGAAGAGGCTGGCGTCTCCCGTCATGACGTCGAGCAGGAGCGGCTCGTAGGCCTCGGGCAGGCGGCCGGCGAACTCCCGCGAATAACTGAACTCCAGGTCGGTGAGCCGCAGGTTCATGCCCTCGCCGGGCACTTTGGTGTGGAAGTGAAGCTGGATCCCCTCGGCGGGCTGGATCTGGATCACGAGGCGGTTGGCTTCGCGGTGCGGCGTGCGCCGGCCACCGGCGAAGAGCTCGAGCGGCGGCTGCCGGAAGCCGATCACGATCTGCGTGGTGCGGCAGCTCATCAGTTTGCCGCTGCGCAGGTAGAAGGGCACCCCCTGCCAGCGCCAGTTGTCGATCTCCAGACGCACGGCGCCGAACGTGGCCGTCTGGCTGCCGGCCGCCACGCCCGGCTCGCGCAGATAGCCGCGGTACTGCCCGCGGACGCCCGCCGCGGCCACCTCAGCCGGCTCCAGCGGCCGGATCGCCTCCAGCACCTTCACCTTTTCGTTGCGGACGGCCGTGGCCTGGAACCGCGCGGGCGCCTCCATGGCCGTCACCATCAGCAGTTGGAGGAGATGATTCTGGAACATGTCGCGGAGCACGCCGGCCTGGTCGTAGTAGGCCCCGCGCCGGCCCACCGCCACCTCCTCGGCCACGGTGATCTGCACGTGGTCGATGTAGCGCCGGTTCCAGACGGGCTCGAAGATCGTGTTGGCGAAGCGCAGGGCGAGGATGTTCTGCACCGACTCCTTGCCCAGGTAGTGGTCGATACGGAACACCTGGCTCTCGCCGAACACGCCGTGCAGGTGGGCGTTGAGCGCCCGGGCGGTGGCCAGGTCGCTGCCGAACGGCTTCTCGACGACGATCCGGCGCGGGCCGCGGCTTTCGGCGGCCATGCCCTGCGCGCCGAGCGCCGCCACCACGGGCTCGTAGAACTGCGGCGCCGTGGCCAGGTAGTAGACTCGCACCACCTCGGCGGCGCCCTCCAGGGCCTCGAGGCGGCCGGCCAGGCGGCGGAAGTCGTCCGCGCTGCCGATGTCGCCGGGCTCGTAGTGGAGGCAGGCCGCGAAGCGGGCCCACGATGCGTCGTCGAGCGGATCACCCCCGGCGTGCGTGGCCGTCGACTCGCGGAGGCTGGCCCGCCACTCGTCATCGCTGAGGCGGGTCCGCGAGAAGCCCACGATGCGGGTCTCGGCCGGCAGGTCGCCGGCGCGCATCAGGTTGTAGAGCGCGGGCACGAGCTTGCGGCTGGTAAGGTCGCCCGAGGCCCCGAAGATCACGATCGTGTGTGGCACGTCAGAGCCTCATGCCGGTGAAACCGCCGTCCACGTAGACCTCGGCGCCCGTGATGAAGCTGCCCGCCACCGGCGCGCAGAGCAGCAACGCCGCCCCCAGCAGTTCCTCCGGGTTGCCGAAGCGATTCATGGGCGTCTGGCTCATGATCGTGGTCGTGCGCTCCGGTGAGAGGATCTTGCGGTTCTGCTCGGCCGGAAAGAATCCGGGGCAGAGCACGTTCACCCGCACCCCGCTGGGCGCCAGCTCGCGGGCCACGTTCTTCGTGTAGTTGACGACGGCGGCCTTGGCGGCCGAGTAGGCGAACACCTTGGAGAGCGGCTTGTCGGCTGACACGCTGCCGATGTTGAGGATCGCGCCGCCGCCGTGGGCGGCCATGTGGCCCCCGAAGATCTGGCAGCCCAGGTGCGTGCTCTTCAGATTGGCGTCGACGACCCTCGCGAAATCGTCGTCGCCGATGTCGAGGTAGGGCAGGGCCGAGTTCACGCCCGCGCAGTTGACGAGGATGTCGGCCCGCCCGCCGGTCGCGAGCGTGGCCTCGAGCAGGGCCCGCACGCTGTCGCGTTCCACGGCGTCGACACTCACGAAGGTGCCGTCTCCGCCGGCGGCACGGATCGCCGCCACGCGTGCCGCGCCCCGGTCGGCGCCGCGGCCGGCCACGACCACGAAGGCCCCCGCCTTCGCCAGCCCCTCGGCGAGGGCCCCGCCGAGGACGCCGGTCCCACCCACGACCACGGCCGTGCGGCCGGCGAGTCCGAAGAGGTGGTCGAGGTACGCGTTGGCCATCGGGTGTCTCCGTCGCCGGGCGGTTCAGCCGACCGGCTTGCGCAGGTCGAGCCATTCGGTGTGAAACGTGCCGGGCTTGTCGGTGCGCTCGTAGGTGTGGGCGCCGAAGTAGTCACGCTGTGCCTGCAGCAGGTTGGCGGGCAGGGTGGCGTGCCGGTAGCCGTCGTAATAGGCCAGCGCCGTCATGAAGGCTGGCACGGGCACGCCGATCGTGGCGGCCGTGGCGACCACGTGCCGCCAGGCCGCCTGGGCCGTGGCCAGCGCCTCCGTGAAGTAGGGGGCGAGCATGAGATTTTCCAGGTCCGGCCGGGACCGATAGGCGTCGGCGATCCGTTCCAGGAACTGGGCCCGGATGATGCAGCCGCCCCGCCACATCATCGCGATCGCGCCATAGTCGAGCGGCCAGTCGTGCTCCTTGGCGGCCGCCGCGAGCTGCACGTAGCCCTGGGCGTAGCTGGCGATCTTGGAGGCGTAGAGGGCCTGGCGGACCTGCTCGATGAACTCGGCCTTATCGCCGCGGTTGGGCATGTCGGGCCCGGCGAGAATCCGGCTGGCACGCACCCGCGAGTCCTTGAGGGCCGAGAGGCAGCGGGCGTACACCGCCTCCGTGACCAGCGTGCTGGGCACGCCCAGATCGAGCGCCAGCTGGCTCATCCACTTGCCGGTGCCCTTGGCGCCGGCCCGGTCGAGGATCAGGTCGACCATTCCGGCGCCCGTCTCGGGATCGGTGACGGTGAAGATGTCCCGCGTGATCTCGATGAGGTAGCTGTTGAGTTCGCCCCGGTTCCAGTCGTCGAACACGCGGGCCAGTTCGGCGTTGGACAGCCCCGCGCCCTGCTTGAGCAGCCAGTAGGCCTCGCAGATCAGCTGCATGTCGCCGTATTCGATGCCGTTGTGCACCATCTTCACGTAATGGCCGGCGCCCCGCGGCCCCACCCAATCGCAGCAGGGGATGTCGCCCCGGGGGCCTACCTTGGCGGCGATCGCCTGGAAGATCGGCTGCAGGAGGGGCCAAGCGGCCTTCGATCCGCCGGGCATCAGGCTCGGTCCCTTGAGAGCCCCTTCCTCGCCGCCGGACACGCCACTGCCCACATAGAGCAGGCCGGCTGCCTCCACCTCCCGGGTGCGACGCTCGGTGTCGGAAAACAGCGTGTTGCCGCCGTCGATGATCACGTCGCCCTTGGAGAGCAGGGGGACGAGGGTCCCGATCAGGTCGTCGACGGCCGGACCCGCCTTGACCATCATCATCACCTTGCGGGGCGGTTTGAGCGCCGCGACGAGTTCCTGCAGGGTTCGGCAGCCGACCACGTTGGGCTGCTTGCCGCGGCCGGCGGTGAAGGCGTCGGTGACCGAACCGGTGCGGTTGTAGACGGCGATCGTGAAGCCACGGCTGGCGATGTTGAGGGCCAGATTCTCGCCCATCACGGCGAGGCCGATGAGTCCGATGTCGCAGGTGGCCGTGCTTGTCATCCTCGAGAGCGCTCCTGGTGCCGCCGCCGCATCCGGCGGGTCAGCCGGGGGAAGATGGGTGATTCGGAGACTATATCGACCGTGGCTTGGGGCGACCAAACGCGGCGTGTGGCCGCGGGCGGCGGTCGGATTGAAGGAATGGCGGCGTGCGTGCCGATTGCTACGCACTATCGGGAGAACCGCGATCGTCCGCGATCTCGGCAGGCCTCCCGCAGCGGGCGAAACTTGACCAGTTCGCCCAGGCTCGCATAGCGTGTCGGGAAGGTTGTTCGGCTCCGTAGCCAAGTGGCTAAGGCAGCGGATTGCAAATCCGCCATCGTCGGTTCGACTCCGACCGGAGCCTCTCAACAGAAGACCCTCGCGAAGTCCCGGTTCTGCCGGGCTTCGCGGGGGTTTTTTGTTTTTCAGCGGCGCGCGTGATCGTCTGGGGCCGGCGGTAGTCACTGTCCGATGCCGGCGTCCGGCCAACGTGCGCGACCTGATCGACGCCATGCCACCAAGAGGTCGAACCACGGCGCCGTACGGCCCGACCAGAACTAGTCCGCCTCTCCAGTGAGGCTGCACACCTCACTCGCTGCGGGCAGAGGCATCGCACCGCAGTGCCGTCATTGGCACGCCTGACAACTCGCCATCTGGGATCGACAACCGGGCTGTAACACTCGAACCACGCCCCGGCTGCGACGTGATCTCGCACGCTCCGCCTGCCAGCCGCACTCGCTCGATCATACCGACGACACCAAAGCCGTGATGCCTCACCTTTTCCACGTCGAAGCCTTTTCCTAAATCGCTGACGGTGACGCACAGCCCACCGGGCGTACGCTCAATGCGAATCGTGGCCCGGTCGGTGTCGGCGTGCCTCCGGACATTGGTAAGCGCCTCCTGCACGAGCCGATACACGGTTGTGCACAGCTCCTGTGGAATGGCGTCGAGCTCACTGAAAAGGCTGACCTCCACCATGATGCCGAAGGCGGACATCTGATCCACGAGGTCGTGGATCCCGGCAGACAGCCCAAGGTCGTCGAGCACCGCCGATCGGACTCCGCGAATCACCTGTCGCCCCTCCGCGATGCCGCGGCTGAGACATGCGAGCGCCGTGGCGATGCGCTGCCCCTGATCGGCTGACTCTGCCGAGCCCTGGGCCACCTGGAGTTGCATCGACGCTCCGATCACATACTGCATCATGCCATCGTGAAGTTCGTGGCAGAGCATCTGACGCTCGCTCTCTTGAACCTCGATCAAGCGGCGCAGCAGGGCTTTTCTGCGTGTAAGTTCCTCGAGGGCCACCTGCCGCTCGGTGACGTCAAAACCCATCCCCCGAACGATGGCTGGGTGACCGTCGTCGTCGACGTACACCTGCCCGATGAGCTCGATCCAGGAAATGCTTCCGTCGGGCTTGACGACGCGATATACGATCCGGCTCGGGGCACGGTCGCGAAGGGCGGCATGCACCGCTTCGACGATCGCTTCTTGGTCATCGGGGTGCACCTCGGCAAGCGACTCTGTAAGGCTCAAACGCGTCTTGGTCGGGGGCCGACCATGCAAAACCGCGAACAGCGACGAGGTGTCGAGCATCTGCGTCTTGAGGTCCATGGTCAGCGTACCCATCCGGCCGGCCTCGATGGCCAACCGATAGCGATCCTCATTGGCCTGCGCGTTTCCTTTGGCCAGACTCGTTTCCGTCACGTCAACCGAGATGCCGGCGAGGAATCGATTGCCCCGTTCGTCGGAGCAGGAAAACTTGACCGTTGACCAGTACCGCACGACACCGTCGGCATCGACGGACGTTTCGTCGAACCGCAGAGGCACGCCGCCCTGAATGACCCTACGGTCATTGCTGACGTAGGCCTGCTGTTCAGTCGTGGCAAAAAGCTCCCGGTCGGTACGGCCGATGCAACTTGTCGTCCCGGGCCTGACCCGCTTGATGTGCTCAACGAGCATCCGATTCTCGTAGACATAGCGGCCGTCGGCGTCCTTCATGAACGCCAGAAAGGGGCCATGATCCATGTAGCCCTTGAAACGCGCCGTCATGGCGCTCAACTCCGCCGCAAGACCCTGGCATCGGACGACGAGGGCACTGACGGCAATCACCAGACCGGCGACGAGAACCACTATCACTTCCATGGCCGACACACTCCATGCGATCGCTTGTCGATGAAAACAGCGACGTCCTTGGCATCATCGCAGGTGCCGCATCGCGAGGCCTCCCCCCCTGCGCCGGCACTGGCCGCGGGGGGGCGATGCGGTTCCGCGACCGGCCCCATGTCGCCGCACAGCCCCAAGTTGCCGATTTCTCTTCGCGGGTCGGGAAAACCTGCTCGGGAGGCCGCCGCTGGAGCAGACACCTGCGCGATATGCCTCGCGCGACTGCGGCCATCGACCATGACGGTCAAAAGTCCGTGAGGGACGATATAAATCCTCCCAGTGCGTCCCGGCTTACTCACGCGATGCGAGCCCCAGACAGAAGCCACCCGAGGCAGGGATGTTCGAACTCGCCGTCCTCACGCTCTCGTCGCTCGCCGCCGGCTTCGTGAACTCGATCGCCGGGGGCGGCGGGCTCGTGCAGCTGCCGATCCTGCTCTGGATGTTTCCCGCAGCGCCGCCCGCCACGCTGTTCGGCACGAACAAGGCGGCGATGGTGTGGGGCACCGCATGGGCCGCCGGGTCCTACACTCGGCACGTCCGCCTCCCCTGGCACGCCATCGTCCCGGCAATCGTCGCCGCGCTCATGGGCGGTGCCAGCGGCGCCCGGCTCGCCAGTGCCATCCCGCCGGACGCCCTGCGGGCGATCCTGCCCGTCATGCTGGCCGCCGTGCTGGCCTTCACGCTGCTGCAAGAGGATTTGGGCAGGGTCCACGCGCCGCTGAAGTCCCGCCGCACGGAGACGCTCCTGGCCGTGCTCATCGCGGCCGGCCTGGGCTGCTACGACGGCTTCTTCGGCCCCGGCACCGGGAGTTTTTTCATTTTTCTCTTCGTACGGGTGCTGGGCTACGACTTCCTGCACGCGGTGGCCAGTGCCAAGATCCTCAACACGGCCACCAACCTCGCCGCCCTGGCCGCCTTCGCGGCCTCAGGCAACGTATGGTGGCAGTACATGATCCCCATGGCCGCCGCGAACGTGCTGGGCAGTGCGGCGGGCACCCGCATGGCTCTGGCCCGCGGCACGGGATTCATCCGCGCCGTGTTCCTGCTGGTCGTGGCCGCGCTGATCCTGAAGACGGGCTACGACGCCTACGGCGGCTGACGGGCAGCGTCCTCAGCGAGCGGAACCGCGCTGCGGGGCTCTCGACGGCCCCGACCCGCGCTCATTTTTCTCACAACTGGCCCCGCGCGTAGGGTTCGACGTCGGGCCGGCGGCCCCGCAGCGAGGTGTGACATGTCCCGCACGGTGATCATCTGCAAGTCCGTTCATCATGGAAACACGCTCCGTGTGGCGCGGGCGATCGGCGACGTGCTGCATGCGAAAATCGTCGTCCCCGAGGAGTTTCCCTCCACGGAACTCGGCCCTGACGACCTCGTGGGCTTCGGATCGGGGGTGTATTACGGCGTCCTGCACGTGGCCCTGCGGGACTGGGTGCGCGGCCTGCCCGACGCAGCCCTGAACGGCCGCCGGGCCTTCCTTTTCTCGACCTCCGGCCTGCCGCTGCTGTGGCGGCTCTGGCACGCCCCGCTGCGGACCGATCTCGAACGCAAGGGCTTCGACGTGGTGGGCGAATTCCACTGCCGCGGCTTCGACAGCTGGGGGCCGCTCTGGCTGGCCGGCGGCATCAACCGCCGCCATCCTGACGCACGCGATCTCGACCGCGCGGCCGAGTTCGCCCGACGGCTGCCCGCGACCACGGCCCCCGGTCACCGCTGCGCCGGCTGAGCCGAGGGCGACGCGGGCGGTGTGGTACGATCCGCGTTATGTTCGAGCACCACTCGGCCCCGTTGCTGCCGCGGTTCGCGTTCCTGCTTCGCGTGCTCTGGCATCTCGGGCTGGCCACGTTGGTGGTGGGCGTCGCCCTCGGCATCGGCGTGCTCGGCTACCGATACTGCGGCGGTCTGCCCTGGATCGACGCGCTCGTCAACGCCTCGATGATCCTGGGCGGCATGGGGCCCGTCGACCCGATCACGTCCGACGTGGGCAAGTATTTCGTCTCCTTCTACGCCCTGTTCTCGGGGCTGCTCTTCATCGGGGCCGCCTCGATCGCCGTCTCGCCGTTCGTCCACCGGATCATGCACAAACTGCACGTCGACGAAGACTGACCGGGCGGCGCGGGTCCCGTGACCTTGGCCCGGCCTCGCGGGGAACGCTATCGTGCCGGCCATGGGCGACTCCGCTTCCCCACAGCCGAGCCCGGCGGCAGCACGCGACGTCGGTGTCGCCATCCTCGGCGCGGGCTTCGCCGGGATCTGCATGGCGATCAAGCTCCGTGCGGCCGGCCGCCACGACTTCACCATCTTCGAGAAAGCCGCCTCCCTGGGGGGCACCTGGCGCGACAACACCTACCCGGGCTGCGCCTGCGACGTTCCCTCGCACCTCTACTCCTACTCATTCGCACAAAACCCGTCCTGGTCGCGGACGCATGCCCCGCAGCCGGAGATCCTCGCCTACCTCGAGCGGGTGGCCGCCGACCACGACGTGGTGCGGCACATCGCCTTCGCAACGCCGATCGACGAGATCACCTGGGACGAGACGGCCCGGCGTTGGCGGCTGCGGGCCGGCGACGGCCGCCTGTTCACGGCCCGCGTCGTGGTCTCGGCCGTAGGCGCGTTGCACGTGCCTAAGCCGGCGGCGATCCAGGGCCTGGAGACCTTCGCGGGGCCCTCGTTCCATTCCGCCCTCTGGCGGCATGACGTCGCTCTCGACGGCAAGGCGGTGGCCGTGATCGGCACGGGTGCAAGCGCCGTCCAGTTGATCCCCGAAATCGCCCCGCGTGTGGGCCGCCTTACCGTCTACCAGCGTTCGCCTCCCTGGGTGCTGCCGCGGAACGACAGGCCGGTGCCCGGGCTGCTGCGGACGATGTTCGCGGTCGTGCCCGGCCTGCTGTGGGCCTGGCGGGCGGTGCAGTATTGGCGGGCGGAGGCCGTGGGCCTGGGGCTGGCGTACAAGCCCAAGCTGATGGGCCGCGGGCAGAAGCGGTCCGCCCGCTTCAAGGAACGTGAAATCGCCGACGAGACCCTGCGGCTCAAGCTCAATCCCTTCTACACCATGGGCTGCAAGCGGGTGCTGCTCTCCGACGATTTCTACGCCACGATGACGCGGCCGAACGTGGAGCTCGTCACCGATCCGATCCAGGAGGTTCGCACGCGGTCGATCGTCACGGCCGACGGCACGGAGCGTCCCTGCGACGTGATCATCCAGGCCACCGGATTCGAGCCCTTCAATCCCACCAAGGGCATGGCGATCCGTGGCCGCGACGGCCGCAGCCTGGCCGACGACTGGAGCGACCGCCCCCGGGCCTACCGCGGCGTCGCCGTGGCCGGTTATCCCAATTATTTCATGCTCATGGGGCCCAACTCTGGGCTGGGGCACAACTCGATCGTGTTCATGATCGAGGCGCAGGTGCGTTACGTCCTGCAATGCCTGCGCTGGCTCGACGAGGGCCGGCTGGGGCTCGTCGAGGTGCGGGCGGACGTGCAGGAGGCCGAAAATGAGCGGCTGCAGGCCCGTTTCGCGCGAACGGTCTGGCGGTCGACGCGGGGCAGCGACTGGCAGCTCCCCTGCACGAGCTGGTACGTCGACCGGCAGGGTCGGAATTCCACGCTCTGGCCCGGCCTTTCGCTGGGTTACTGGATGCTCATGCGCCGGGCCGACATCCGCCATTACCTCCCGGCCGACCGTCCGGCCGCAGAAAAAATGGACTGCGGGAAGCCTGTTTTTCCGGGCGCTTGACGGCTGCCGCCGGTTCCGCTAATTTTTCTGGGAGTTGCGGCCGATCCCAATTTTTCGGCGATCGGTTCCCGCGTACGGGCCGGCACGGCGCATGCCATGCTGGCTCGTTTTCGTTCCTTGACAATTTGGTCGTGGTAATTGGCATCTTGAAAGAATGCCGAAGGGGGATCGTCTCAAGCGATCCTCCGGAAGCGTTCTCCCAAGGCTCAGGAGCACGGTTCCGCGGAGCGATCCGCGGGCTGGGCTCGTGAATAGAGCGAGACTTTGCCGGCATTCCCTCGGGAGTGCCGGAAAAGTGAGTTCCCGCACCCCGCCAGGGGTGCAAAGGGAAAATCGTTTTGCCCCGGATGGGGCCGGCGCGCTTGCCGGCGATGATTCGGGGCGTAGCTGAACTTCGAAGCGATTGTCTCCGGTCCCTGGAAATGGGCCCGCGAGCATTCGATTCGGGTGGTCAAGCTACTAAGGGCGCATGGGGGATGACTAGGCGTCAGGAGGCTTTGAAGGGCGCGGAAGACTGCGATAAGCCCGGGGTAACCGTCAAACAGGTGATGATCCCGGGATGCCCGAACCGGCCGTGACTGAATCCATAGGTCACGGCAGCAAACGCGGAGAACTGAAACATCTCAGTACCCGCAGGAACAGAAAGAAAAATCGATTTCCTCAGTAGCGGCGAGCGAAAGGGAAA
>Ga0129333_10003394_pt1 | contig 14894 bp, 10 predicted proteins | sample CPB6_08_DNA_FD_94474 | JGI IMG/M metagenome (GOLD analysis project Ga0129333, IMG submission 94474) | Freshwater to marine salinity gradient microbial communities from Chesapeake Bay, USA - CPBay_Sum_0.6_0.8_DNA | ecosystem: Environmental > Aquatic > Marine > Coastal | place: USA: Chesapeake...
ATTTTGTGAGAAGTATAAGTCTTTTGTTGACCCACTTACATAAATGTATGATGCGGAAATTGACGTATCAATATTTGTGGTAACGGGTTCGAATTGCATATACCCCTGAACAATTTCACTACCCGAGATACCAAATGACCCCGTTAGTCTGGTATTACCGATAAGTGTGTTTGATCCACTTGTAAACAAACTACCAGTAACAATTTGATTACCGATAAATGTATTTGACCCCGTGGTTGCGATTGCAGCGATACCAGTTGTGTTTTGTACAACTACCTGTATTGATGAACTTACTGTTCCGTCAGGTAAGAATGTTTTAACTTGTGCGGACGATGATACTATATCGGGATTATAGTTTACTGATGACCAGACAATCTGTGTAGATGATGTTACCCAACCAGGATATTGTGCGGATGAGGTTACAGTACCATCAGGTAATAATACTTTAACTTGTGCGGATGAAGATACAACATTACTTAATTTATTTTGAATATTGTTATAATCAATTTGTGTAGATGATGTTACCCAACCAGGATATTGTGCGGACGAACTTACTGTTCCATTTGGAAGTAATGTTGCTACTTGACCGGACGCAGATACAACACCGTTGGTTGAAAGAATTGAACCAGTAAATGATGATGCTGATACTGCACCAACCACTAACAACGAACCAGTAATGTCCAATCCATTATTAAATTGAATATTACCAGAAATATACGATGCTGTTACTGCTGTTATTGCATTCTGAGCGTAACTTGCAGTTAATGCGTATGACGCTGATGTGTTTGTTAATGCGTTAAATTGAGTGGATGATGAGATTACACCACTTAATTTATTTTGAATATTGTTATAATCAATTTGACTTGATGCGGTAACCCATCCTGGGTATTGTGCCGATGAAGATACCGTACCAATAGGTAAATATGCCTTAACTTGACTACTACTTGATGCTACACCAGCAAGTTGTGATTGTAATGCATATGAGCTGGTTGCTGCATTCAATGCACCAATTGATACTTGTTGTGTTGCATCAACTGTTGCTAAAGATGAACTAAATGTTGAGTATCCATTTGTTGCGGTAATATCAATTTGACTTGATGCGGTTACCCAACCAGGATATTGTGCTGATGAACTTACAGTTCCGTTAGGAAGTAATGGTTGTACTTGAGTTGACGATGAAACAACACCGCTTAATTTATTTTGTATTAAATTATAATCAATTTGACTTGATGCGGTTACGATTCCAGATGGTAATACCAATGCACCACTAATACTACCAAGAACACTTAACGAACCTGTAAATTGATGTGTATCATCTGCTGTATCACCAAACTTGGTGGAACCAGATTCATAAATAATTGATGATGTAATATATTCAACTTGTAATTTTTCTGCTGTTAATGTTCCACCAACCGTCAAGTTTTGTGGAAAGTTAAAATCTGCTGTTGCAAATGTAGTTCCAGTAATACCACTTAATTGAATTTGTGCAGAACTTGATACAAGGTTTGGAATATTTGGGCCTTCTGGACCTGTTGCGCCTGTGTCACCTTTGACACCCGTTGCACCCGTAACACCTACGGGGCCAGTTTCACCAATTGGTCCTGTTGCACCGGTAACACCTACAACACCAGTTGCACCTGTGACACCTATAGGTCCTGTTGGTCCTGTTTCTCCTTGAATACCAGTTGCACCCGTAGTACCAACTCCCGTTGCACCTGTTATACCCGTTGCACCAGTAACACCTACAACACCAGTTGCACCAGTAACACCTACAACACCAGTTGCACCTTGAATACCTGTAGCACCTGTGTCACCCTTAATACCTGTTGCACCTGTAACACCTACAGGGCCAGTTTCACCAACTGGTCCTGTTGCACCAATTGCACCAGTTGCACCAGTAATACCAATCCCTGTTGCACCTGTGACACCTACAGGACCAGTTGCACCTTGAATACCAGTTGCGCCGGTGTCACCTTTGACACCCGTTGCACCCGTAACACCTACAGGACCAGTTTCTCCAATTGGACCTGTTGCACCTGTGTCACCTTGGATACCAGTTGCACCGGTGACACCTACACCAGTTGCACCTTGAATACCAGTTGCGCCGGTGTCACCCTTGACACCAGTTGCACCTGTAGTACCAATACCTGTTGCACCCGTGACACCCACAGGACCAGTTTCTCCAATTGGACCTGTTGCACCTGTGTCACCTTTGACACCTTGTGGACCTGTCGAACCTTGTGCACCTGTTGCACCTGTAACACCTATTGGTCCTGTTTGTCCTATTGGGCCCGTTGCGCCAGTGTCCCCTTGGACACCTTGTGGACCTGTTGGTCCTTGCACACCCGTTGCGCCTGTAACACCGGCGCCGGTTGCACCAGTGTCACCTTTGACACCAGTTGCACCTTGAATACCAGTTGCGCCGGTTGGTCCTTGTATACCTGTTGCACCAGTATCACCTTTGACACCTGTAGCACCTTGAATACCTACAGCACCGTCAAGATTAATTTCCCAACTTGCGTATGTACCCGCACCTTGATATGTTGTTCTATTAAATACTAATTGTCCAGTCGATGGGTTATAACTGACTACTTCACCATGTTGGTGATTGTTTTGGTCATATGCTAAGATAATAGTTTGTGCAATTGAGTAATCAAGGTTTAAATCAACCGTATATACTGTTACCTGACCACTACCAGAGATTTCAAATGAACTTGTGGTTGTTGTGTGATATCTGTCACCATCCAATCCAGCAACACCTGTTGCACCCGTAGTACCAACTCCTGTTGCTCCAGTTACACCAATTGGTCCTGTTGCGCCAGTGTCACCCTTGACACCAGTTGCTCCAGTAATTCCAATACCTGTTGCACCTGTTACACCAACAGGTCCAGTTTGTCCAATTGGACCTGTTGCTCCCGTATCACCTTGAACACCCTGTGGTCCGGTTGCACCTTGAATACCAGTTGCGCCGGTGTCACCCTTGACACCAGTTGCACCAGTTACTCCTACACCTGTTGGTCCTGTTGTACCTTGTGCACCTGTGTCACCTTTGACACCTGTTGCTCCAGTAACACCTACAGGACCCGTTTGTCCAATAGGACCAGTTGCACCCGTGACACCTTGAGCACCTGTTGCTCCAGTTACACCCGTTACACCAACCGTACCTTGCGGTCCTTGTGGTCCAGTCGCACCTACAGGTCCTGTCGCACCCGTTGCACCACCTCCACCATTCATCGCAAATGATGCGGTGACTGCGTATGATGAACTGTTAACTAATACATTTTGAATTTGTGTAGAGCTTGAAACAACTCCACCACCCAAAGCGTGAACTGGGATACTTCCACTTTTAATAAGGGTACCTGTAAGCCTGGTAAGTGCCATTTATTTTCTCAATCTTAGTGTGTATCAATATATAAATATAACCAGTTTTTGTTAGAAACTTATTATGATAATGCTAATCGTATTGCTTTAATTAAAACGTTTGAAGATGAAGGTGGGGCGGTCACAAATGATAAAGTAGTACCGGTCAAAGTAAAGTCCTCTACCAACGCATATGACATACCATCCACCGTGACAAATAGTACATTTTCGTCGTATGACTGCGATAATGTATAATTTGTGGTTGTTCCATTACCAATAAATAAATGATTATCTACTCTAATAGATATATTTGGTAATGTTGTGAATTGTGCCGACCCAGTAAATGATCCGCTAAACGAACCACTTGCTGTTCCATTTTCGCTATAGTTAACAAAGGCTCTAATTAAAATATTTGATTCTGATGGTGGCGCCGATACAAATGTAAATGTCGTTCCTGATAACGAATAATCAATTGTTTTCGTATATGTTAAACCATCTACGTTTACTTCAAGAGCATTTAAATAATAACTTGAAGATAAAATATAATTTACTGTAGTTCCATCCCCAACAAATGTATATGTGTCAATGTTGACCAATGGACTACTACCACCACTACCACCACTTCCTGCGTTAGCTGCGTATGATGCTGTCAGTGCATAACTGGAAGAGACACCGTTATTTAATAATACTATAGCAGATCCACTACGAGTAAATAATCTACCGTCCGCAATGTTAATCGCAAGTTCACCTTCATACAGTGCACTTGCTGTCGGTATTGCTCCCGATTGCGTACTAAATAATGGTATAAAACGATTTTGTGGCATATTTACTCTGTTTTAATTAGTCATTATACAAATGTCACAGTTTGGTTATTTTCACGTATCCTGACCCACTGTGATATCCAATTGTTGTAATTGCACTTCCGCTGAAGGTAGATAATGTTTCATAATTTCCATCGGCAGTTGCAACAGTTGTTCCACTACTACTGATGTATGATCCACCACCACCTGCTCCGTCTGATACTGGGGTTGTATTTCTTGCCGTACCCGCACCACCGGAATACCCACCACCACCTCCACCACAAATTGGTCCTGCTCCACCACCTCCACCGAATCCACCAGGTATCGCTGCTGGTGGCGGGTATTGTGGTGAAAAGTATCCACCAATTGACCCAGATGGATTTCTCCAAAATCCTTTACCACCACCACCATATTGACCACTTACTACTACACCACCATCATACACACCAGCTCCATTCATACCACTACCACTTACACCGGTGGCAAATCCACCACCACCTCCACCGTCATATGAGTTAGCCGATGATGTTATGTGCGACCTTCCTCCCAATCCATTTGTTCCACCACGTTCTCCAAATGAGGAATTACCACCATATGTTGTGGTTCTACCAAATGCTTGAGAACTTGATTGTGCTCCTCCAGTACCATAATATCCATTTCCACCACCACCACCTGCAACTATTAGTGGATTGATAGAACCACTATTTGACCCAGAAGGAACGACAAAACTTCCTCCACCACCACCAACACCGGAAAATGAAACGTTGTTGGAATCACCGGATTGTTGTCCCACAACAATAAGTAATTTTTGATTTTGTTGTAATGCGAATTGTGCTCGCATCTTGGAACCACTACTGAACTTATTACTTGTTTGAGTATTTCTTCCAGAACTTGCTCCCGCGACTTCTATTTCATATGTTGCGGTTTGTGGAACAGTCCATACTTGATAACCACGATATGTCGATTCGGTGGTGAAATATGCTGAGTTTGCTGTCCACGTTGCTGACCCAGTATAACTTGCCAAAAATTGAGAAAGTAATGGTGGATTTGATCCTGTTACGTTTACGTTAGTGAATGTGAATGTGGTGAAATCATATAAACTATTGATTAGTGGTATTATTGACAATCCTTTATCAAATGTTATTGCCATAATTTATCCAATGTATGCAACCGAGAAGTTATCGTTTCCGTCAAATGAAATTTCTCCGGTTGCTACTACCATTTTAAGTGTATCACCAACTGCTAATTTAGAAATAGTAGAACCACCTGTATGATTCATGGTAGTATTTGAACCAAATTCAACCATTATTTGTGGAGTTCCAGTTACTCCGCCTGTATTATTTTTATATACTATAAGTTGAGATATCGTACCCAAACTATTTGAGTTTGTTCTGACTACAACATTTACTTGGTAAAGTCCTGCTATTGGTGCAGTAAATGTACCAGTTGAATTATCCCAATAATTTCCTTGGTTATAATCCGCACCTGTTTTACTACCAGATAATGTAGTTACTGCTGCCGTTCCTCCACCACTACCGGTTACTCTAAACGCGGGTCTATTTGGCATTGTTACAGAACCACTGTTTATTGTCATAGAACCTGCGGTTATTGTAATTGACCCACTGAGATTCAAAGATCCGGTAATTTCTGCAGTTCCGTTATTTTGTAAATATAAGTTACTACCACTGGTTAAATATAGTGATGAACTATTTGCCGTCATTGCGGTGGCGAAAATACTACCAGTTGTGACCGTTAATGATCCTGTAATAACCTGGTTACCGTTAAATTGATTTGACCCCGTAGTTGCTAATATATTGTATCCAGTTACTTGTACCGATGAGCTAACTGTTCCTATTGGTAATAGTAAATTACCGCTAATTGTGCCTTGTACATTTAATGACCCTGTAATTACGGATTCACCAACTACCCGTAATTCCTGTAATGCACTTCCTGAAAGTACAAGTGAACCAGTAATAATTTGATTACCGACAAATGTATTAGAACCTGTAGTTGCTAATGCACCGATACCAGTGGTGTTTTGCACCACAATTTGTGCGGAACTGGTGACCCACCCAGGATATTGTAATGATGCACTTACGGTACCACCAGGTAATAGTGACTTAACTTGAGCACTACTTGATACTGTACCTGCTGAAATACTTTGTCCCGCATTTAATGCGTAACTTGCTGTTAGTGATGTTTCTGCAACACTTGCGGTTCCAAATAATGAACCCGTAATTCCACTTGTTGTGTTAATTGACCCACTAAATACTGCCGGTCCAATATTTGTAAATGTAGATGAACCAGAAATGGTAAGTGAACCTGTTACAAACAGACTACCAGTAAGTTCATGTTGATTATTTGCTTTTAATCGTAATTTACCAGCGGAATATGTATCACCACCAGCAAATATGGTAACATTTTTATTTGCTGTTGCGGCGCCAATTATCAAGTCACCATCAACATTATAAAGATAACCATCATTTGGCATATCGTAAATATGCACACCAGAATAATTTTGTCCGTTAATACCTAAATCAATATATCCTGTGGTTTCCCCTCCATTATCAGCGGTGGCCACGAAATCGGATGATGCGGTTGAACCTGTGCTAAAATTACGAATATTGATTTGCAAATAGTTGTCTACTACCGCGTGTGCAGATATTAAATTATATGAATCTACGTATCCCGCATAAATTCCAAATACATCAGGTGCGTTTGTATCAAAAAATGAAGTTCCATTTAATATAATACTTGACCCAGTTTGATATAATAAACTTTTAGTCAAACTATTTGCGGTTTGCCACAATGGTAAGTAATCAGCAGTACCACCACGGATGGTGACAGCATGACTTGCACTTTGTACAATTCCAGGTGGTTCTGCCATAACAAACGTAGAACCAGTTTCGTATGTTCCTGCAAATATTGTGGTAAATCCCTCTGCTACGGATGCAGTAGCTGCGTATGACGATGATATCCCGCCACCGCCACCATTCATTGCGTAAGACGCTGTTAAAGCATATGAAGCAGAAACACCGGATAATTGATTAATTTGTGCTGAACTTGAAATAGTTCCTGCTGGCGTTATACCCGTTGCACCTTGTGGTCCTGTTGGACCTGTTGTACCTTGTGGTCCTGTTTGTCCTATCGGACCCGTTGCGCCAGTGTCACCTTGAACACCTTGTGGTCCAGTTGGACCAGAAACACCTTGAATACCAGTTGCTCCAGTAACACCAGTTGCACCAGTGTCACCTTTGACACCCGTTGCACCTTGAATACCTGTTGCACCAACAGGTCCAGTTGCACCAGTGTCACCTTTGACACCCGTTGCACCTTGGATACCTACTGCACCATCAAGATTAATTTCCCAATTACTATATGTTCCGGAACCTTGATATGTGGTTCTATTAAATACTAACTGACCTGTGGATGGATTATAACTGACTACTTCACCGTGTTGATGATTACTTAAATCGTATGCTAAAATAATAGTTTGTGCTATACTATAATCAAGATTTAAATCAGCTGTATATACAGTAACTTGCCCACTACCAGAAATTTCAAAAGAACTGGTTGTAGTGGTATGATATCTATCACCATCCAAACCAGCAACACCAGTTGCACCGGTAATACCCATAACACCAGTTGCACCGGTAACACCAATAACACCAGTTGCACCTTGTACACCAGTTGCACCTATTTGTCCTGTTACACCTGTTGCACCAGTAACACCTATTGGTCCTGTTTGTCCAATTGGACCTGTTGCACCTGTATTACCTTGAACACCTTGTGGTCCTGTTCCACCTTGTATACCTGTTGCTCCAGTAGCACCTTTTATACCAGTTGCGCCCTGAACACCAGTTGCACCTGTTTGTCCAACCAAACCTTGTGAACCTGTTGCACCTTGTGGGCCTGTTGGACCTTGTACACCTGTTGCACCTTGTGGACCTGTTGCACCTTGTGGACCTGTTACACCCTGAGTACCTGTTGCACCTTGTGGGCCTGTTGGACCTTGTACACCTGTTGCACCTTGTGGGCCTGTTGATCCTGTGACACCGCCACCAGTACCACCATTTAACGCATAACTTGCTGTTAACGCGTATGAAGCACTAATTGCAGAGTCGGCAACATTAATATACGACCCTGTAAGTAATCTTGAACGTACTACAACATCTGGTTTAACAATAGAAACTTCTGTACCACCTGACTTAACTATAGAAACGTCTATGTTTGGTATATCCAGTTTGATATCTGTCATCTATTATCTCGTAACAGCCGGACGAACTGTAAACGGCCCTTCCAAAATTCTTCGTGTTGTTTGGGTTTCCGAACCGCTGGTCAGTAACACATCATAAACATATCTACGTTGATTTAACATAGCGGTTTCTGTTTGTGTGAGAGCAAGAATAAAGCTCCCCGATGCGTATGGTGACATTTTAATAGCAGAAAATGTCGCTGCAATTTCATCGGTAGTATAATTTTCTCTAACTTGACCAGTAATACTATAATTTGTTAAATCCAACGGGGTATCCACACCACTATCAGATACAGTTACAAGTATTCTAAACGTTTCACCTTGACCAACATTTAGTTCAGTAAGATTTGCCATATCTAATCCAAATAAAAAGTAACAACACCCAATTATACTCTATATAAGTATCATTTTAATTGATACAAATAGATTTTATAAGTAAAAATCCCCTTCGTGAATATAAATTTCTCACATCACGAAGGGGATAGATACATCTATTTTTTAGATTAGTAGTTCAATATGCAATAATCTGGTTGGATTGTCAATTCTATTGATACGTTATCACTTGTATCTGACCATTCGAGGTCACCAAATGTTGCACGTGTGATTTGTGCACCCTTGATAATCCACTCTTCAACCTTATCACCTACTGGACCGAGAACTTGAAGAGTCAAATCCTTCTTATAGAATTCTGCATATCCATCACGACCTGTTACTGATTCGTGATGTAAACGAACCCATTCAATAACTGCTTGTGCACCAGATGGTACAATTGGGTCATACAATTCAAGTGTCATTTCTTGCCATACACTCATACCCTTAACGAAACGAACAGTATTGATGTGTGGAACTTTAATAGTATCTTGACGAATTTCTGGACGGCTGACCTTTTTTACAATGTAGGCTGGAATACCTTCAATTAACATCAGAAAGCGATTCTTGACCTTTGGTTCGAACGCCGTAAAGAAAATTTCATTTTCGGCTACGATATTATTTGCCATTTGTATCTCCTAACAGATTTCTTATAAATAGTCGGTAACTAAAAAATATAACCTATTTTATTATGCACCTGGGAATGTAGCACCAGTTGGGAGAATGTTGAAGTCCAACTTGATGAATTCTGCGGTCTTTGTTGGTTGGAGATACAATGAACCAACCAAAATATTACGGTCGATTACGTCTGGTGTATTATTAGTTTCGTCCATAATGACACGGAATGCGTATAAACCAGAACGTTCTTGAACATTTGCCAAGAATGGATTTACAATGTTGAGGAAACGGCGACGAGTTGCTTCAACATTTTGTTCAAATACGAGGAATCTTGCCGAACTTGCTACAAATTTCTTAACAGTGATTAACAAACGACGAACGTTTACACGGTCAAGAGCGGATGAACGGCGTTGAAGTGTCTTTTGTCCCCATACACAGATACCTTGTCCTGGGAATTGTGCGATTGGGTTGACCTTACCTTCGTACAATGTATCACGTTGTGCTTGTGCCAAACGTACCTTAACACCTGCTGCTCCTGGAATTCCACCACGATTTAAACCTGCTGGTGCAAACCATTCTGCTGAAGTATTATCACTGTATGCGTATACTTCTGGGAGAACTGCTGATGGTGGAACAAATACTACTTTATTTGTTGTTGAATCCACTACTTTTACCCAAGGATAGTATGCCGCGGCGTAATTACTGTCAATTAACGCTGCTTCTTGAACTGCGTTTGTTACTGTAGCGTTTGGTCCTACTAAGTCCATAATATAAAATGCATCACCACGATTTTGACAGGTTGTTAATGCATATTCAGAAACATATGGATGATAGTTGTGAATTACACCAGGTAAAACCAACAAATTAATATCATATGAATCAGGATTTGCAATTGCATCAATTGCCTTCTTATATGCTTGAGAACCATCCGCTGTAGCCGTACTTAAATCAAATCCTTGGGTATTTGTTGCGGTAATACCATCGTACATATTAATCAATCTTGCTGGATTTAATCCGTCAAATCCACCTTGTAATGGAATATCAAACTTTAAGAAGTCAGTTACATTTTGTGTTGGATTTAAGAAATCTGCCACCGCAACCGCTGTAGTTCCATTGTATAGTTCATTAGCTGCTAAGTTTTCCAAACTAAACGCTGCCCCAACTGTACTTGAACCACTTGGTGTTGGTGCTAATAGTGACATATTCGTATTTAAGAAATTTGGAGTATCCGTATATTGGAATCCATAATATTCTGTTGTATCGTATGAAGAAGATACACTGTATCCTCTTGCACCACTTGTACTCTTCCAAGAAGAACTAATAAATGTTGGTGAAACACTTGCAGTTGCAACTGCATTTACTGTTCCGTATGAAAACGGTGAACTTACAGCTGCAAATCCAAATGGTACTGTATCTGGTGAAAGGTTATCTACACCTTCTGCCATTTCCACACGAACATAATCATTTGTATTTGGGAAGTCACCTTGATAATAACGTTCACCAGTATTTGCGTCTGTTACTGGTGCACTATTACCAAGTACACGTGCAACATATTGTGGACTATCTGGATTTAAATTTAAATTATATTGTTCGTATAATACAGTACCATCGGTGATACTACGAACTTGTAATCCGAATGTTGCGTAATCACTACCAGATACCAATGCCTTTGCTGGTCCAACAATTGAAACTTTGAATGCTTTGTTTGCAGATGTACCATCTGTTAATGTATATACTTTAAATAAGTTGTGTTTTATACCACCCAAAGTTTGTGATTGAATCCAAGGCGTTGCTGCTGGTTGGTAAACACCATATGTACTACCCGTTAAATATAGTGCGTTGGCATTTAATGTTGCTGCCATAGAAACACTTGCACCTGCAGCTGTAATTGCTTCTGGGAACACACTGTAAAGATATCCACCTTTTGTTCCTGTTGGATTAAATCCAAGATAACTACCAACGTATGCATTTGCAGATGTTGTTGTACTTAGTCCAGTTCCAGTATTAGCTGTGTTTGCCGTAATTGCTAATGAAAAGTTTGATGGTGTTCCACTTGCACTTACTGCTGTTATATCACTACCAGAAATTGTTGGGTGTATAATTGCATACAAGAATGAACCACTTGTACCAGATGCGTATAGTAATGCTGGTGTGTGGTCTGTATTACTGTATCCACTTAACCCAAGAACACGAACAATAGTTGCTTGTCCTGATTCACGAAGATAATTGATTACGGTATTACCAAGAAAAGATTTTCCATCTGGTGTACCGAATACGTTTTCGAAATCTTGCTGACTTCTAACAACGGTTGGGATAAATGCTGGTCCCTTTGGTGTTGGACCAATAAATGCACCAGCAATTTCACCAACACCTTGTTCTAAAAAGCTAAGGTCACGTTCTTGGGTGAAAACGCCAGGACTAACAATGCGTTCTGCCATACGGAATCTCCAATATTACTTATTTCTCAGGGGTAAATACACCAGTTTCTATATCTAAAGAACCAATTCCATATTTGTTCATAAAGGTATCAATCAATTCTTTTTCTTTTGTAAGCAATTCTTTATATTGTTTAGATTGCTCTGCTAATCTTTCTTTAGCAACATTTAAATCTTCTTCCAACAAATCATGAGTTAACTTTAACTGACCAACTGTTGAAATTACACCAATAATTTGTTCACGCAAACTTTTAACAGATGATAATTCCTCATCTGTTAATTTTTTTACCTCACTCATAAAACCTCCTTAAATATACTTGTACTCGTATTATAAATATAGATTATTTTTGTCAAACACAACTTTTAACCCTCTTCTATCTCACTAAAAGTGACGATTTTTTTGGTAGAAAATCGTTGTTGAGAAGTTTGCATTATTTGTCCATATTTATCAAGCATTCTTTCTGGTATTAGGTATGCTTTTACATTCAAATTGAATGTTGTTCTAACTAATCTGTCTTGTACATTAGGTAATGTCGTGTCAGTTTTGTATTCCGGAATATTAGTTATAAACTTATATTTACCTCTATCTCCCCAATATTCGTCATCTTCAAATGAAATTTGCTCTACTAAGCGGTTCATCTGTTCCATATATTCTGTCCAAACGATACATTCATAGGTAAGATTGAAGTAATCTGGTGTTACCGTTGTAACATACTTCTTTACTGGTTTGATACCATTTACTGCTGCGAATCTATCGTATGGATTGTACTTATTCCACCCAGTTTCAAATTCACGTTCTAAATATTTGTTAACTGGGGAGTTTTCTTTACTTTTTTTCATACCGACTCTACGTAACATAATAATTGGTAGTTGTATTTTATCAAACTTGTCACGTAAAACACCATCTTTTTGAACACTCTTCCAACGTTCAGGATTACCGTAAATGATTGGAACTTTGATAGATTTACCATCCTGTGTTGTTATTGGTTTGATTCTTTCCGTCAAGTATTTTATCAAAGTTTCGTCAACCGTCATGAGTGTGACCATAACCGGAACGTCACCACTATTTGTAGTCGTATCCAGTCCACGATTTCTTACTTCAGTTGGCTTTATATTATCAACAACCTGTTTTACAGAATTATCAAATTTTCTTCCACTATAATCAGCCATTATGTGTTAGCCTCCTCAATTTGAATACCACTACGACGAGTTAAATGAGCGGAACAAATTAACGAGTGTGAATTGTATGGTTGTCCGGCAACTAATTGTGTATCTGTTGTGTTATCTATTTCATAGAATAAACCATTGTATCCAATAATATCACCTGTTTCCGGATACACTGCTACATTTTCCAGTAATGCTCTAACAAATCTAAATTCAACATTTTGAGTAGTATCAAGACCAAATCCGTCTTTCGTATCTGGATTTGTTTTTGTGTATTTAACCAACGCTTTTAATTCCACTGGAGTGTATCGTGCTTTTTCTGTTGCTTCGCCATACAAATTAACAGTAGTGGTTTCTAATGAAATTTTGTATAAAATAACGTCAACATCCACAACATCGAACACAAGTTCTCTGTTGATGTGTTGGAAGAAATTAAAATCTTTCTGGGATACGAAGCGTGGCATATTATCCGATATAAATTAAATTTGGAACTTTTGCAAACATTTCTTGCATCATTTTTGCATTTTCTGCTTGTTTTTTCATTTGTGCTTGTAATCCAGTTTGTTCTAAAGTATCACGAAGCTCTTTCAACAAGTCTGTTTGTTCTTGCTTACCTTCACGACGAAGAAGGTCACCATCTAATTTAATAATTGCGTCTGGGATAGGTACATTGTCGTATTTACCACGAACATTGCCGAGTGTATCTTTTGCTAAAGCCAAAGTAAATCTATAAATCCAGTTTTTACCAATTGCATTTATACTAAGATATGGAATATGATTATATGGAATATTTGAAATATCAGAAACTATGTTATCCGAAGGATTTACAGCCAAACTTCCACTTACTCCTGTCTTATCGTCCACTACCATATAATCAAACCAGACAGTTGCTTCTTTTTTAAATATTGGTGAAAAACGAATAACATTGTTTGATATTTCAAATGAATATTGACTCTTACGAATCATATCATTGATTTCGATTGCCTGAATACGGAGTAAATCTTCGTAGGCTGGCATCATCACGAAGGTGACTGGTGGTGAGTATCCGTCAAATCCGAATTCACTCATTAAGTTGGTTAATCCAAGACCCGTGGTTGCAAATGGGTCGTAGTAACGTGCGACTGCGGATGGCATATAGTGATACACACGACGAATTTCTATTGCTTTTCCGCTTTCACTGACATCTGCCCACAAAGTTTTCAAATCATAAGATTGTGTTGCAGTTGATGCGGAAATATATCCTTTTTTAACTTGTGTATTTCCACCAGATTGTGCTTCGGTTCCATAATTAGCAGATAATTTTATAATTTGCGGTAATGGTGAACCTATTACATTTTTTTGGGTTACGGCGGTAGATGTACTTAACCCTTGATATGTTATCATATTTTCACGAGCTAAAAATTGATTAACTTGAGAACCGTATGTCATAATTGCTTCTTCGAAGCAAGTATAAATCATTCTGTCAATCAATTCAACATCTAATACAGGATATCCCAGTCTATTAGCCACGTACTCAGCTACTCTTGGAGCGTCTTGTTGAAACGAAGCTTCGTTGTCAAATATACCAAATGCCGTTAATCCATCTGGGCTTGGTGGGTTTCCGTCATATACAATTGGTTCGTCACTTAGTATTGCCATAGTAATCTCATAAATGGAAAAACTCTTAGTATAAATAGTAGTTTACTTTATATAAAAAGAAAAAGGGGTGACCTTTCGGCCACCCCAGTTTCTAATGTGCTACCCTTTTACATCAATTAGATTGTTGATAATCCATCAATGTAAATCTTACCGAAGAATTCTGGACGTACGATCTTCTTAGCGTAGCGGGTCATTACGCCTCTACGTGGTGTGAAGTTGTTTGGATCGTAGACCAATGGAGTCATGATAAGTGGG
>Ga0129333_10003396_pt1 | contig 14892 bp, 26 predicted proteins | sample CPB6_08_DNA_FD_94474 | JGI IMG/M metagenome (GOLD analysis project Ga0129333, IMG submission 94474) | Freshwater to marine salinity gradient microbial communities from Chesapeake Bay, USA - CPBay_Sum_0.6_0.8_DNA | ecosystem: Environmental > Aquatic > Marine > Coastal | place: USA: Chesapeake...
ATGGGGAATAAAAATTTCATTCAGGGATATTTTCACCCACAAAATCCAAAGAAATATATTGGAAACCCAGAAAATATTGTTTATAGAAGTTCCTGGGAACTACGATTTATGAATTGGTGTGATTTGAACGAAAGTGTCATCGCTTATGGATCTGAAGAGTTTTTTATTCCTTATCGCTCTCCAATGGATAATAAAATTCACAGATATTTTCCTGATTTCATTATAAAAATCAAAGAGCAATCTGGAGAATTAAAGACTTATGTGATTGAAGTCAAGCCAAAAAAGCAAACTGTCCCACCAAAACAACCAAAAAGAAAAACAAAGAATTGGTTGTATGAGATGAAGACTTATAGTGTGAATCAAGCAAAGTGGGCGGCTGCAGATGAATGGTGTAAAAGTAGAGATATGGAATTCAAAGTAATCACCGAAGCGGAACTTGGAATCTAATAATGTTTAAACCACTAAGTAATCAGGCTCGCAGACTTTGGAATATATTTGGAACAGTGCGAACTTGGTTTTCAACTCTAACAAAATCAACAGAAAGAAAACTAAAAAGAGAAGAAGAAGAAATAAAATTTGAGGAACAAAAACTTCAAAAAGAAGCTCCTAGATCTTATGTACAGGATCAGTTAAGCGAAAGAAAAAAAAGATTACAACAAAAACAAGATGAGTTCTACAGCTTCAAGAACCTTATTGATAGTTTACCAAAAAATCAATCACCAAATTTTTATTTTAATGCCCTAATTGATATTTTGTCTAAACTTGGTAGAACAGAAGAAACCATGGAAACTGGTAAAATCTATACCTTCAAGTATATCGCAAAAACAAAAGGACAGTGGTATGATGTTCACCCAGTGAGTTTAATTGTGAAGGAAGGTAGACAATATTGGAAAGGAGTCAATTACCATTGGGAACGGCATCCAGAGTACATCGAAAGTCCAATTAGAACTTATGCTTATGGAGGAATGCAGTCAATGTTTTATTATATTAAACCTCAGGAACTAGAATATATTTTACGAGTTCCTTCATTTTTTCCAGTGTTCATTTCTGGAAGATAAATAGATAAAAAACGATAATGTCTCATACTCTACGAAAAATTGAGATGATTGTATCCCTTATGTGGAGGGAGTTCTGATGGCACAAGTCTTTATTCCCAGTGCCAACGATCCAGCAGTTTTTACAACAGAACGATTTCCACTATTAAAAGATGCCAATGGAAACACATACAGAACTGTAGTAAAAGCAAATGTAAATGGCAGTATAGATGTATATTCAAAAGGAACAGGTACTTTAGGTGGGGACGAATTACTATTCCAATATAGTGGAACTAGAAATTCAGCAGATTTTGGAGAAGGTAAATTTAAAGATAATCCATCTGCAGCATTCAATTCATTTTTCAAAGAAGCAAATTCAAACGGAGAATCATTCTTAAAAGATGTAAAAATAAAGTGGTATTCGGAAGCGCCTCCAAATTCTGCCGGAAGAATGGCAACATTAAATGGGTATAAATCTATCGCTGCTACAACTCCAGCCAGACAAATTTCAAATGGACCAACATCACTAACAATTCAAACTGGAGCTGGGACAACAACATTAGTGTCACCTGCGGCAGCGCAAAATGATCCTACACAAGGATCCGATCCAGTAGAAGATCAATTTGATTTGTTTAGTGATTCAAATAGAGCCTTGGTACCAGACGAAGAAGGACAGAGAGATAATTACAACGACACTAATGGTCCTTGGGTATATCCAACTGCATTGAGAACTAATAACCAAGATTACATAAAATTTAATATAATACAATATGAACCAAGACAATTTAAATTAAACAATGAAACTGGAGAGATACTAGAAAGAAGAAACACACAAAAAGTGCCAAAAGGAACAATATGTCTTCCAATACAACCATCAATAACTGATATGAACACAGTTGATTGGAATGGACTTGGCGTAAATCCATTGGATCTTGGTCTTGCTCAGTTTTCAATGCAAAATAGCGAAGGACAAGGTAACCAAGGAATGGAAAATATAATGAATTATATGACCACACAAATAAAAGATGTTGGTGTGCAGAACGCAGCAAAACTAGCATTAGCGCAAAAAGCTGCTGGGACAACAGGATTATTATCTAGAGTCACTGGAGCAGTAGTCAATCCAAACTTGGAACTTCTATTTCAAGGACCACAGCTAAGACCATTCAATTTTACATTTAAACTTTCACCCAGAGATTCCGGTGAAGCCAGAGTGGTTAAAGGAATAATAAGAGCGTTCAAAGAAGCTATGGCAGTAAAAGTTGCTTCCAGTCAATTGTTCTTAAAAGCTCCTAATGTATTTGAAATAAAATATGTTAGAGGTAAAACAAGAGAAGCAGGAGAAATAGATCCACATCCATCATTGAACAGAATAAAAACATGTGCACTACAGGCATGTAATGTTGACTACACCCCAGATGGAACTTATATGACTTTTCCAGATCCAGCCGCAACAATGACATCATATAGTATTTCCTTACAATTTCAAGAACTTGAACCAGTCACATCTAAAGATTATGATAAAAATTACAACGAAATAGGTTACTAAAATGCCATCATACTTCAGACAAGTTCCAGATTTTGAATATGTCAGTAGAGATCCCAATCAAAGGCAAATCTCAGAGTATGCAACTGTAAAGAATCTATTTCGTCGCGGCAAACTTCGTGATGATATTTTTGGAAATCTATCATACTTCACGAAGTATAAGATCATTGGAGACGAAAGACCAGATAATGTCGCATACAAAATTTATAACGATGAAACACTCGATTGGGTAATTCTTCTTTCTAATAATATACTCAACATCCAAACCGAATGGCCATTACCACAATCTATATTTGATAAGGTACTACTCGAAAAGTATGGTTCTTATGATAAACTGTACAATGATACACACCATTATGAAACACAAGAAATCAGAGACAGTATTGGAAATTTAATTCTACCAGAAGGTATCAAACTGCCAAATCAGTGGAAATCTGAAAATGGTTTTGTTGAAGGATATAAAGCTGTTGGAGTTATATCAAGATTCATCTATCAGGGAGATGTTGAAGTAGTCATTGACCAAAACATATTAGATCTAAGACAAAATCTAATCATTACAATTCAAAATGCAGTTGATGACGCAATTAATGGCTCTTTTGTAATTAAATCACTAGAAAGACGAGATACGAATGGAGATGGAATTGAAGATCAAGTGAGATTCAAGATTGACATCACAGAAGCACCACCAACATCAGGAAATGGAATTGAATTACAAGTTACTGGAAGAGAATCTATTGAATTTACTTCCAGCACACCTCTACAACAATCAAATAATTATTTCTATGAATATTATGACAATAATTTACAAAGTCAAATTCTGGTGCCATCAGCTTCTATGTTAACTGCAATCACAAATTATGAATACGAAAGTCAGCTAGAAGACGACAAAAGAAATATTTTTATTCTTAATCCACAGTACTTGAATATTGTGTTTAATGATATGGAAGAAATCATGAAATACAAAAAAGATTCCACTCAATATATGAGCAGAACCTTAAAGAGAGGAGATAATATCAGACTATATTCTTAATCACCTAAAACATAATCTAAATGAGACTTCAGAACATCATAAGATTTAAACTGATCTGGTGCTTTCATTGATGACAGTGAATGTGCATTATTCATGATTTCTTCAACATTAACTTCTAATGGTTCAATTGGACCGAAGTTTGAACGATCATACTCATAAGAACCATCTTTATCTTCAATATAGTAATTGAAATTACAACCTTCTCGTAGATCAAAAATATTTGTTTCGATATCTTTTTCGATGTCTGGATACATTACATTTAAAATTTTTCTAAAGACAGTTCTACCATATTTCAGAATGAATACCTTACCATTATTATCTGAATTTGTAGAATCGTCAATGACATAAATGTTGCTATAATAAGCAATCTTCATTTTTTGTTTTTTGACTGCATCTTTTGCTGCTTTTGCATTAGTGGCAAGAAGTTTTTGATTGTACTCTGAAACTGGATCTGATTTCTTGATGTTTATTAAAGAGTTTTCTTCATATAAAATTCCTGTTGGACCAAGAAAAGAATAATAAAAAAGACTGATCCAGGGAAACTCATCTCCTTCAATTGTAGGTAGAAAGCGAATCGTAGCACGAAACTTTCCATCACTATCCAATACTGGATTGTAAAACTTTTCTTTTTTGATGTTTTTGAGTTTCATAAGAATAAGAAAATGGGGAGCCAGAAGACTCCCCGAAAGAATTATTGAGCTAGCTTACTGAAGTATGCCATGGCATCGTCTTCGTCTTCATCAGTTTCTGATACAGCACTAGAGGACTTACTACGAGAATATGACTCTTCCAGTTCCTTCATGATGTCGCTTTCTGCTGATTGCACCAGGGATTCGAGATGTGCTTCTTGTTCTTGTGCCTCTTGTGAGACTGGCTTGGAGCCAAGAACATAGTTAAGGCGCTTTTCGAGTTCTTCTGGTGTTTTGATTTTATCTCGTGAAATCAGTTCTTGTAGAGAATGTTCACTCTTCCACAGTGCCTCCAGATCTTCGTCATCTCCACCTAGAAGTGCAGATGGAGCCTCAAATACACTATCATCATAATTTGGATAACCAGCAACTTGCTTTACGCGAAGTCGGAAGTTGGCACCAGTCCACATATCAAAAGGATCAATAACTGGATCATCTTCAAATTCTGGCTTCATTGAAGCTTTGATTTTATCAAATACCTTGGCACCAAATCGGAAGATTTTAACTTGACCTTCTAGGGAAGGATCTGCTGGATTACTCACAATATAAACATTGGCATAATAGCTCAGTTTACGCTTACGAGCACGAGCAACTTCTTTGTCGGAATCTAAACCAGAGTTCCACAATTCACCATTTGAACGACATACACAGCACTCTTCTCCAAGTGTAGTTGGGCAATTTTCGATGAACCAACGACCATTGACCTGGAAGCCATGATTATACAGTTTTACGAAAGGTAGATCCTCATTTGGGGGAGCTGGAAGAAAACGAATTACAGCACGGCCATTACCTGCTTTATCGGTTTCTAGCTTAAAGAGATTAGGATTATCATTGGAATTATTTCCTCCCATCTTTTCTGCTTCCTTGATTAACTTTTCAGTTAGGCTACCAAGGGAAGATTGTTTCTTGAGATCTTTGAAATTCATGTTACGATTGATACGATTGATAGTTTAGGCGGCTTTAGGGTTCCCAAGCCCATGAGAGTATTATAGCACAGGCTCAGTCGTCTTGCAACTGCCGTTTCGAGTCTCGTATGAGATTGGTCATATTCTGAAAAACATCACCAATCTTCATATGTGGAGCCAACCCAAGCAACTGCATTGATTTATCCAATCGAGTTTTCATCTCAATTGCCTTGGGATCATCTGATAAACTTAGTCTTGCATAAAGAACTCTTTGTCTATCTAATAATTGCTCTAACATTTCTATATGCTCTAACTTCTCTTCTTTTGACATTAGTTCAAAAGAAAGCATAGTAGAAGATATTCTTTCCTGAAGAAATCCGATTTCTTTCAATTCGTTCTGGACAATATCAGAATCAAAAAATGTCACAGCAAAACTTTTCTTAAGATGTCCTTGTATTTATCCAGTTCTAGGACTAAAAATGGAGAATAATTCTCTATTTTTTTAGAAACCAATTCCCATATTGGATCTATTAGTGTCCCATCAAACTTTTTTTTGTAGTTGATCATTTGGTCTAATATTACTAAAGTCTCCAAAGTCAACTTACCAGAAAGATACTCTTTTAATATTTTTGGATGTTTTCCACCTTCAATCTTCAGATAATCCAGAAAGTTATTTCCAGCAAATACATTTCGCAGATCGGATTCAAAAACATAAGTTAGAGATTGTCTTTTCTTTTTCCATTCTAAATATTTTTCATTTCCATTCTTGATGATGTCTCCAATCCACAAGGATGATGGATCAGTTGCCGAGACAAAGTTTGAAACAAAGAAGTCTACAACTTCGTCATCTTTTTTTTGTCTTGACAGTTTTTCAAAAAAGAGTCTGTCTTTTCTCTTATGAAATGCATCAATAGAAGCCTTGATTTTTCCATTATATTTGTGGAAGTCATAATTGTCACTGGAAAAGTGACGCTTTAGTGCAAGATAAGTTTTAAAAGTTTCATGTGGTGTCACTTTGCTCATATAGGCAGCTTTGCTTTCGAACTCTGTTTAAGAAAATTTAATTCAATTGCATCACATCTCAATTTTTCCTTAAGTGGTTTAGTGATTAATTTAGAGATTGATTCTACATCAAGACCATTAGATTCACAGTAGTGGACAATGGCACTAATATAATTGTGCTCTGGCTCATTTTGCACCAAACTTTCAATTTCTTGTGCGAATTTATCTTGACATAAGAACTTCTTCTGAAATTCTTTTTTAAGTTCATCGGAGTGATTCATATTCTTTGAGTTTATCCTGAGTGAATTTTTTTACATATTTTACGAGAAGGCGGATGTATTTTTCAACATCAGTTTCGACATAAGTCACCACTTCACCATTTTCACATGCCATAATAATAACTAACTGTTCAACTTCTCTGCCAGTTAATTCTTTAAGCATAAATGCATAGGCTGCAGCCTGAACAAAATAATTTTCGATCCATTCTCGTGGTTTTGGTTTTTCTGATGACTTATAATCAATAACACTTAATTTGCTTTCGTAATCAGCAATAGTATCAACTGTACCAGCAATTTTGAAGTAATCACTATAAAGAGAACGCTCAATTGCAATGATATTATCAATTTTGTCTAATTCAGTTTTTGCGACATCAAAGAGAAACTTAGGAAGAGGAGTAGATTCTGGAAGCTCTTCATTCATCAAGTAATTCTCAATGAGTGAGTGCATTGCTGTTCCACGATTTGTGGATGCTTTCGTAATGCGGTTTGCCTCTTCTTCTCCTACTCTCTTCCTCCAACTAATGAACTTTTCTTTATTATAATGTGATGTAACAGAAGTGACTGAAACGAATTTTTTTAGTTCTGTCTCACCTGGAATCCTATAATAACGAACTCCATCAATTGTTTCTCGCTCAAGATTTGGCAGATTGATTTCAATATGATTGAACTTTTTCGCCTTCAATGTTTGCCAAGGATTGCTCATCTTATCGCTTCAGACTCTCACTCAGTATAGCACGGCTTTGGCCTGGTGTCAAAGGTTAAGTGAGTGCTTGGCGATGACGAATTCTTTGACCAACGGCGAACGAATAATGTCATCAACGCCAAATTCAATTTTTTCAAACGATGGCATTACATCAATAATCCGAAGAAAATCAATGATTCCATTCTTCTCACTTAGTTTGACAAGATCGCTTTGTTCAACATCACCAGCAAACATAATCTTTGTGTCCATACCACACCTAGAAATTACAGAGAAGCATTCATGTCCAGAGCAGTTTTGTGCCTCGTCAACGATAATGATACAGTTATCAAGGGTTACACCACGAATGAACGAAGTACACCAGAAGCTTATGGTTTCTTGTGCTTTTAGATTTCCATAAAGCATCTCAAAATCATCATCAGTTGGTAGTTGGAACATGTATTTTACCATGTTCTTGTACGGTATTTCAAAGAGTGATTTCTTATCACTTTCAGTATTATGTGTAACAATATACTGATCTGTAATGTACAGATGTTCTGGATCTTCAACTAAAATACACTGGACTTCTTTTTTGCCAACTGGCTCCACAGATTTTATGCCAATATAATGCATATAACTTGGATTAAATCTTACAGCTTTCCTAGAAATATAAAAAGGATTTATATGGCTTGGTAAAGAAATATTTAAATCGTATGAAATATGCTTGGTTACTATTAACTGTTCATTGCCATTTCCATCAATGAAAATCTTTTTTCTATCTTCCTTAGTTCTATCTCTAATCCTATAAGTTGCTCTACCACCCAAAGATTGTACCAATTCTACAATATCTTTTGCTAACTGCTCAGATATTGTAGTGTATGAGCAGTTACCACCTTTTACATCTTTTATTGTCCCATCAGTATCCATTAATCCACGAAGAAGATCTATTCTGTCTTCTATACTAGAGTATTTGTATAATTCTGGAATGAATTTATCAAATGATTTTCTACCTTCCAATCCAAGTTTATATAAACAATCCTTAACTGGATTTTGCCATCTATTTAATGGGGGTAAGAATTTATATTCATAGTTGTCAACTATTCTATTATTCTTACATCTTTGGGTTATTTCATGTTTTGATAAATTTAAATCATTTACTACATCTCCTATGGAATAATATTCAATTTTTTCTTTAGTTGTTACATTTTCTAGTACAATTCTTTTGGCTGGTTTGTTACACTTTAATTTATTTGTACTGATCGTATGTTGTACACTATTTCCATTTTCAGTGGGAGGTTGTAAATGGCAATCAAATTGCTCAATCTCATTTTTAATTCTCTCAATCAATTCAAAATCAGTATTTGCTATTGTAATAGAACCAGATATTGATCCATCTCCCAATATTGCACCTAAGAGATATGGTGGCAACGGAAGATCCTTTTTGGGAAACTCAATTGCATCGTTTCTTGGGATATAGTGATTTATCTTGCCTTTGCTATTATATAAAGTATCGATAATTTCTTTGGTTGTCTTTACCGATCCAGATCTCTTTCGTTTCTTATCTTCAAATGTTTTTGTCATCCATAAATGATCCTCACAACATTCAGTAGAAGTATTTTCTGTTGTTGTGATCTTGTAAACTAACTTTTCTCCTTTTGGGTAAACCCCAAGAACTCTCGTTGGCTTACCATTTCTACCAAAAACATAATCCCCAACTTTAAGTTCACCCATAGTAGTCCAACCACTCGGCGTAAGTATTTTAGCATCAAGTGGTTGAGGCCCTGGCATGAAGCCGATTTCACGAGTCTGTACAAGAGACCTTACAATGTAAATTTTCTCATAAGGACTCTTCTCATTTAAGACTTCTTTCAGTGCTTTATAGAGAAGGATAAAAGTTTTTCCACTACCCGGAACCCCATGAGCAAATATGTTTTTACCTTCATCATAATAATCAAACAATTTCTGCTGATTATCTGTGAGTGGTTGAATGTCTAGAAGTAGGTCCGAATTGATCGGTTTCTTTCTTTTCATTTGCTTTGCCGTCATACCAACTCCGATTGGTTGATAATCATCTGATGTTCTTTTCCTTCTTGCCATGTATCAATATTGCATTTTTGACTTACTTCCGCCGGATTTATCGGCTTTCTTTAAAATTTCGCCCCAACCTGGATGCTTATTGGTGAGGCGATTTTTCCAATCTCCCACTTCACCTGGACTTGCGCATCCTTCGCTCCAGTCCCTTACCCAGGGTTTATTGTCCTCATACCATTGTTGAATGTCATGGACACTCATTTGGATAATTTTTTTTTCTCCAGTTTCTTTATTAATAATTGGATATATTGCCAAAATCAAATCTCCATGTTTTATGTATTTATTCTATCGTAATTGCCGATTGATAATCGCACTCAGGACATTCTGGAGTTCTTTCCCAGCCAATTGCTTTTGCGACATCAGGAAATTGACAAATAAAAATACATTTAGCTGCTTCTGCTACATCACGATGTTCTTTTTGTGTGGATTCGTGTGTCCGCAATTGAAGATAATGAATCCATGAACGGCAATTTCCTTTCATGTACATTCTCGTCGGAGTAGCAAGAGGGAGAACAAATCTAGCACATTCAAGTGCAACACCATCATCAACGAGTCGATTATAAAGTTCTTGTCCCTTTGCAAAATGTTCTTGAATCTCACCTTGAAGCTTTAGTTTCTTATAATCAGGAATATCATCAATTGAATTTTGACGATTTTTTGTATCTTGGCTTCTTAGATCTGGTGCAACGGATACATTTGGTAGTAGAGTTACATCTGCATAACGCTGAGAATTATGAACAACGATACCATCAGCAACAAAATTATGAGTATGATGATCCATTTCAATATCAAATGTCTCTTGTACTCCTAGATAAGTTTCAGTTTTTATTTTACCCCACTTTGCACCCATTCCCAAAGTCCACCCATAATGTTTGTTTTGATGTTCGATGTCGTGTTTTCTATGACAAGTTGTACAAAGTGTTTGTAAATTTTTCTCATCAAATGCTAGTTGATCGCAGCCATCATGTGGCAGTTTATGACTGAGTTCAAGTCGTCGTAAACTTCCATCATGTCCACATTGTTCGCAATTTTCCTTGCGAACATTTTTCCTAGCCCACTTCATAAAAGAAGCTAGCTTTGCCACAAATGATGCATCTACACTGGATCTTGCCCAATTATTAGGATTCTCTGGAATAACTCCATGTTTACGGAACCATTTTCTTGCGGTAACAGGAGCAATATCATATTTTTCCGCAAATTTTGCGGATCCCATCCAAAATTCTTCTTCGAGAACTTCCTTCATTTGATATGGAAGAGGCTCTGCAACTTCCCCATTAAGTGCAACGGTTAGATTATTATCATATGCTTCACCAAAAGGTACAAATCCTTTTTCTTTAGTGTAGACACGATGTTCTCTTGTGCATTTAATCTTTCTAGTAGAATCTGTTGCCTGAATTGAGTACTCATAAACATCCTTTTCACCGGAACTATAAACAGAAAGAATTGGTGCAACAATAAATCGATTCAGCTCCGAATCATAAGACCTAGCAAACCTAGCTTTGAAATTTGGATTCTTCCACTTTTCATATAAGTCTTTAATTGGGACTCGCTGCAATACGCCATTAGCCGAAGAAATTGTAATCTTAGCATCTCCTGCTAGACAAAATTCTTGAAAACAGAAGCTTCGGTGGCGTAAGATTTGAGCAGCAATACCACGAGTAGTATTGATCTCTAAAGTCATATCAGCCTGCTCAAAAATTGACCAATGACCATGCTTAATACAATACTTAAGAAGTCCTGATGCGGTATCAAAATTTGATTGATTCTTTGGATTACTTACACGAGCATTATAAGTAATAACTTCTTGTGCTGATTTTCCTTCTAACTCTCCAGCACCTTGTGTGATAGCAATAAGTTTTACGACTGGCTTCATTCATCAATCTCCCATGTTTCTTTTTCTTTTTTACGAAGTTTTTTAAGTTCTTTCATCATTTCTTTAATTTCCTGATAAGCTACTTCAGGTGAAATCTTATTCCCAACTTCGAGCCCAACAATACACTGCACCCGATCTCCAAATCTCGCAAGTGCTCGTTCAAACGCAGTTAATTCTTCGTACATTTATTCCTCATGATAATCTGGTTCATAAGTATCTATCAAATCCACAGAAGAAGAAATCAGATCTTCAATTTTTACGATGTTACTTTGTTTTTCTTCTTCCATTTCAAGCTTAAGAAATTCAATCAAAAGCTCCATGTTTTTGATGATCAAATTTATTTTCTGTTTATTCATGTAACCATGTCAGGTACGAATCTATTATACAGAAAAAAAAGTGGGCTGTCAACCCACTTTTGAATATTATGCAATTTGAGGCTTTTTAGCCATGTTTAGTTGCGCAGCTAGAAGAAGCTTTTCTTTTTGTGCTTTCTTCTTAAGATAACGGACAAAGTAAGAATTCATTTCACTTTTCCTCCTTTACGAATTTTACTCCGCGATAGGTTTCATTGTATTGTTGTGGTTGCTGTTGGGTTTGTTGTTGTGCCTGACGACGAACTTCGGTGTCATATGCTACACCTCTATAAACGGCCTGACTCATTTGCGTTGCTCCTTTACTGTGTGTAAATTTGCGTTGCTTCTCCCTAAGGATACTTCCGCTGGTCTTCCCAGTCAACGATAGAAGTATTATACTCCATATCTCTATCTATGTCAAGAGTGTATTCGTTGATACCTTTTTGTATCAATACGATACTAGATTATGTTAAGATTTGTTAACTCATCTTTGAACAAACTCAAGCTTATAATACTCTGGATTTAACTGTTGAATAATTATATCACACCCAATTTTTGGGTTACTATCACCGCATGTAAAAACATCCACTGCTGCATTACCATCCTCAGGCCAAGTATGAATTGAAAAGTGACTTTCAGAAAGCAAACATAATACAGTAACGCCCTGTGGATCAAATTTCTTAAAAATAGTTTGACATACCGTTGCCCCACTAGCAACAGCAGAATTTTCCAACAAATCAATAAGAAAATGCACATCATTGAGATGTGCATAAGAACAACCATAAAGATTCAACAGATAATGCTTACCCATCAGTCCACTGGATCCTCTTCGTATTCCTTAATAAGATCGGAAACTAAAGTTTCTGTACCATCCATGTTCTTAATTTCATACAATGAAGATTTCATATATTTTTTAATTTTCTTATATTTTTTAATTAGGTCTTGAACTTCGTCTTTATAGATGACGACATTAGGGTTATTAAATCCTGTACTCATTTCTTTTTCTTTTTCTCAGTTGTTTTTTCGCCCCAAAGCCTTGGGTTGGTTCTACCATATCCAAAATCAATTTTTTTAATTGCTTTAGAACCAAGTTTATCATAATAAAGATCAAAAATATCTACTCGCTTTCTACCACGGCACACATCAACATAACTACCATCGTCTAATTGATAATAAACCAAATATGCATCATTTGGTACAGAAGTATCCTTGATCTGATCTGGGGTGGCATTGGAGTAAATTAATTCACATCCATAAACTGAATTAATTTTTTCCTTTTCTTCTTTTGACCATTCTACCATTTTTTTATCTTTGATTAATGATTTCAAGACCGACCTCCCCATTGAATGTCAGGATATGCGTCCTTAACGATTTGGTGAGTTATCTTATATTTAGTTTGCAATTGCTTATCTTTAGTGAGAATTAAAATCTCCGCTTCTTTGGGGTGCAATCCTTCCAAAAGATTGATAAACATAGTTTCAATACGAAGTTTTGATATAGATGAATTTCCACCTCGAATAAAATTATAAAAAATTCCAGCTTCTTGCCTCAGCGAAGTCCGCTGTGTTGCCATATGAGAATCTAGTTTACTTGGATTCTCCAGTTGCTTTTCAATGCTAGTGGAAAGATTATCGTTTCCAGAAGATTGATCCTGAACACTGGAATATGGAACTGGACCTTCTGGCAAAGCGGAAAATACACTTTCATCAAAATTCCAAATTAAAATAGAAACAAGAGCATCATTACGATACTCTTGTAGAACTTCAATTTTCTTCTGATTTGTCCTTTGGTTTGAAACTAATTCAAGAATCTCATGTTGAAATGGATTTGGTTGTAATTTAACTGGTTCAGTCGTCTTCGCTACTGTCTTCTTCTTCGTCGTAGTTGTCATTTAAATCTCCATCAAAACTAATTGCTAATATTTGGTCGGGAATCACATTTCCATTTTCATCAAAAAATTCTGGGTGCATATATGGTACTTTATTATTCTCAATATGTTGACTTACCACCCAAACAATAAGCCCACCAACAAGGAAGAACAAAATTGAAACAAGAATGCTTAATGTGATTGCTACTGCGATCATTGTTTTGTCTCCTGGGAATTTCGTTTTCTTAGCTGTATGCCTATACGAAAATGAAATTCCACATTAAAGAGAGAAACCATTTTCGCATAAGCAAAATTAAAAAAGTTTGGTTCCTCCTTCTTATTCTTGCGGAGCATAAGCTCCATACCTCTATTTATTTGTAATTTTCTTCCTTCTGCCTGGTCTCTTGTCATAAAGATATTTTTCGGTATCAGTCAAAATTGAGTCCAGGTAGTTTCGAATTTTACGAGCAAAAGGTTTTGATAAGTATCCATATGCTTCTCTTAATTGCTTATGAATTTCGTCCTGCCCTCCTTCTAAATATGTATCTAAATCTTCCACCAAGAGTTTTAGATTGATTGCAGTGGAACTTTCAAGAAATTGTTTGGCTTCTGCTCTTTTAGCTTCTTTTCCTTTCAGGTATTGATAGAAATTCATGATAAATTTTTGCTCAGAGAAAGCATAATCGATTGCTTTTTCTACATCAAAACAATACTCTTCCATCTAGACAATTCCGTTTTCCTTTAGGTATTTTACTGTGTCCGTACATCCACCTAGATGCAAATCATTCATAATAACCTGAGGAAAAGTAGAACCATTACCAAACTCAGCATAAAAGTCATCCTTGGAAAAATGTTCTCCAAGATTATAAACAACATAATCAGATCCGGCAAGATTCAAAACTTGCTTGATCTTTTCGCAATATGGACAACCGTCCTTTGAGTATACAGTAAATTTCATTTTAATAATTTGTTGGGGTTTCTCGAATAGTAAGATTTCCTTTTCCTTCAAGGCTACGAACAAAAAGTTCTGTAAACCTTTCCATTTTCATATAATGAACTGATGCAGGATGTTCGTTGATTGCATTTTTAAGAACATTAAGTTCGTTCCACTCATCATCAGAAAGCATAGAGTTTTCGGTAACATCCATTACATTATAACACATTTCATTATTATGTATTGAAATCATAACTTTATCTTAAGATTTCTCAGAATAGACCGCCAAAAAATGACGATCCACCATTACCATCTTTTTTCATCTTATCAGTAATTTCTTCAATCTTATCTGAAAATTCGTCGATCTTCATGATACGATCAATACCAACCACAAGCTCTGAAATTGCATGAGCAATATTTGATTTCTCAGACCGTGCGGCATTAGCAAGCGCCGCACGAAGATAGCTTTGTGCTTCGTCAAGATTTTCTTTTACATTTTTTGAGAGTGCCATGCGTGCTCCTCGATTACTTTACTATTTTAGCAGTTTGGTGACTCAATGGTAGTGCGGATGACCGCCCTAAATCTTACGCAGTTCAAATGTACCATCTTTGCG
>Ga0129333_10003397_pt1 | contig 14890 bp, 23 predicted proteins | sample CPB6_08_DNA_FD_94474 | JGI IMG/M metagenome (GOLD analysis project Ga0129333, IMG submission 94474) | Freshwater to marine salinity gradient microbial communities from Chesapeake Bay, USA - CPBay_Sum_0.6_0.8_DNA | ecosystem: Environmental > Aquatic > Marine > Coastal | place: USA: Chesapeake...
AGTAGGGTTTATCATTGTTCTTCTACCATCTTGAAAAGGTTTAGACTCAGCAAAAAAACCTAGTGAAAGAGCCAAAAAATAAATTTGTCTAGCTATTTCTATATTTGAATGAGCTAAACAACATTCATTGTTTTTTATATATCCATTATTTCCATCTATTAATCCAGCTAATAATTCTATTCGGCTATGCCTGTCATTTATCAAATACTCATTTGGAATCATTTTCTTTGATAAACCTCTCCATGTCTCATTTTCTTTTTTGTTGTTTCCAAATTCCATTCCCAGCAAAAAAGCTTCAAATTGTGTTGACTTGTATTCCCAGTCAACAGATGTTGAAAATTGTTTTAAACATTGTTTTTCATCTCCTAAAGATAAATAATCAACAATAGGAATATCATAGATTTGTCCTTTTTTTAGCCCATATTTATTTGAGTTTGAAATTAATGACAATATATGAGAACGATTACAAACCCACGAAAAACCTTTTACTGGCGTAATTCTAAATAATTCTTCTGTTCCAGAACAAACAGATAAAACTTTTCTAGGAGTGCTATCATCTCCCATTAATAAATCACCAATTTTAACATCTTGTACTTTTTTAATACTCCCATCAAACATTAAAACGGGCGTATCTTTTCCAAGACATTTTCCTGCTCCGGTAGGAGCTACAATTACCACTTTTTTCGCCCCTTGATTTATTTTTTTGTATAAATCTTTTTTGATTTGTATTTGATAATCTCTTGGTTTCATAATTTTTGTTTTTGTTAATTTGTTTGTTACTTTGCATTTTACCACATAAACAAACAAAAATCAAGTAAAATATAAATAATAGTTGATAAATTTAATTTTATTATTATGACTGAATTAACAATAGATTATTCTAAATATCCTGATATCGGCAACGATGAAAATAAGCCTAATTACGCTCATCCTTTCTATCTTGAAATACTCCCAAATCTAAGTAAGGTAAATGACATTTATCAGGGTATTACTGCATGGTTTTACAATGGACAAATTATAGATACTGATAAAGCTGTGCAATATTTACCGCCTAATACCGCTGAAGAAACTGATATTTATATTTCCCGTTTAAGACGATCTCGATTTGAGAGAGTTTTCCGTGATGCTATCAAGAAAGATTATAGTGGCTTGTTAACTCAAATTTCTTTCAATGAAATTCCTAATTCTTTTGAAGAAAACCAAAATAATATCGATTTACTTGGCAATAATACCACTATCTTTTTTAAAAAATGTGATGAATTAGCATTACGAGATGGCTCTTGTTTTATCTTGGTTGAATATCCAAAAATAACCAATATTACTTATTATTCTTTAGCTGATAAACAATCTAAACGACCTTATCTAGTTGTTATTGAGCGCAAAAATTTAATTAACTGGACAATTGAATATGTGGACGGAGAAGTCCGTTTTACTTTTGCTGTAATTGTAGAAAAACACTGGGAAAACAAGGGTTTATTTGGTAAAGAATTGGTTACTTATTATCGAGTTTTAAGACAAAATGAATATCAAATTTATAAAACTAAAGTCTCTAAATCTTCTGAGAAATCTGAAGTTATTTTTGAGTTAATTGAGGAAGGGATAACAGGATTAGATTATATTCCTTTAGTTGGATATTCTTTAACAGATTCTAATTCCATTGAGGCTGATTTTCCTTTATTAGACTTGGCTGATTTGAACATTGAATTATATCAAGTTCATTCTGAAAAAAGAGAAATGATCCACCATACTGTTCCAACTTTACAAATTAATGAACGGGATGATTATTATACCAATTCTGATAGTCAAAAAAGAGCTATTATCGGCCCTCAATCTATTCTATGGAATGTTGACGCAAAATGGATTGAACCAAGCGGTAATGGTATCGAACCAACCCAAAAAGAAGAAGCTATTTTAAGAGAGTCTATCAATGAAAAAACATTAGGTTTTCTGAGTGGTAATTTTGTTCCCAAGACAGCAACTGAGGTAGAATTAGACTCTGTTCAATCCTCAGCAAATTTAAAAGGATTAGCAGAGCATAAAGAGTCTAATGTTAATACCGTTCTAAAATATTGGTCTCTTTATGACGGGTTTAATTATAAAGACGGCTCGGTATCCGTGAACAAAGAATTAATTAAGCCCCCGACACAATGGACTGTTGATGAAGTTATCAACGCCGTATCCCAAGGGTTTATCTCGCAAGATTTTGGAATGTTAATTTTACAGCGTAGTGGCTTATTAGAACATTTCTCTGAAGATGAAATTAGACAAGAGTTTATCGTTAATAAATTAAGCGTACCAGGCTTAAATCAGGAGGTTTTAGCCTAAAAATAAGAATAGCCCCTGATTTGGGGCTATCACTTAAAACAAACAAATTTACAAAGAGGAAGACTTGTCATTTCTGTAGCTATCTTCTTATTTTTACCCTACTCTAATTTTTCTTTGTTGTCAACAGCCCTTCATAATTGCTTTTAAATTTATTTTTCTCAATCAATCATTCTGACTAATTACCCTCTTAATTTCTTGCCCTTCACAGTGCCACATCCTTTTTTCTTTTTATATATAATAAATCATACCGACTGTTGCGCCCTTTAAGCTATACATACCAACGGTTAACACCCCCTCAACAATCAATCTTTTTTCAAAATATTTTTCACTAAAAAGTCGGTTTTGGCGGCTCATAATAATTCACATTTATTTAAAATAATTTAATTTTGCCATGTTTTAAACTGTTGTATCCATTGATATATAAGGGTTACAGAGGAAAGACTAATTAGGAAAGGGCAAAAATAAAGACAAGTTACTTTTGGGGTCACTTGTTAACGCAAAAACAGGCAAAAAGCCAAATTACTTGATATGTAATCGTTTACGCCGTTTACAGCTTTGTTAACAGTTTTGTAAACAGAATCCTGAAAAAGATTGATATATAATTGTTTACAGCGTTTACAAGGTTGTAAACAGGATAGAATAAAAAAATAAAAAAATTTTTTAATCTTAAAATTGCAAAAAGATAGTTAAACTAAAAATATTATTACATTGGAGTTATTATGACTGACCATGAAAAATTTAAACAAATTAAAACAAATGAACTAAAACAATCTCAACAAAGAATAAACGGCTTAATTGATGAGATTAAACAAGAATATGCTAAATATACTCACAATTTAAGATTGTTAAAGAATTACGATAAAGACGTATTATTTACTGCAATAACAGATTTATGTGAGTTAATTAAAATAGAAATAAACGAGATTGACATAGAATAAAAAAATAATATAATTGAAAAGTTGTTATTATTAAATAAAAATGTTAAAATTGTATATTATTGGGGATGGGGAAAATATAAAAATAGGCATATCAAAACAGCCGGAAAAAAGATTAAAACAATTGCAAACAGGTCATCCATTAAAATTATCTTTATTGTTTGTTAAAGAGTCAAAAAATGCCCGTAGGATTGAGAAATTTTTGCATGATAGATTGAGGCAATTTAAAACTAAATTTAAAACAGAATGGTTTAAATTGCCTGAAATTAATTGGTTAATTGAATACATAGAAACTATTGCTTAATTTTTATTTTTGTGCTAGGATTAAAGAGAATAAAAGAACTTGCAGGAAATTGTAGTAATACATATTTTCTCTCCAAATTTTAATTAATAGTTTTTTTTAGCCAGTTCCTTCTGAGAAAGGGGACTGGTTTAACCTTTATAAAAAAAATAAAGCCCACATGGGGCTTTATAAATAGGACTATTAAATATTTATTTTGTCAATTGGTAATGTTTTTTTTACTCATTAGAAATCTCCTAAAGTTTTGTTTTTATGCGGATTTATGGCATCGCATCCAGCCACGATTTTCAACTACAAGTTTCAATCATTGGTTGTAATTCCCAAACGATAAATCCTTTTAACCAGTTTTCCCAATTGTTACCAAGAATCAAATCGTAAAATTCATCAGAAAAATCTATTTTTGAAACATCTTGATAAAGACTTAAAATTTCATTTTTGCAATTACATTCATCAAACTCTTTTAATAGCTTTTGATGCTTTTCATTGTCCTCATCAAATATTTCAACTGTCTGAAAATAAAAAGAAAACAATTCTATTGGATCATCAGATAAATTATCTAGTGTTAAATCATTCCATTTGTCTTCGGTTTTTTGACTTGTGACCATTTTTTCCGAATAGAAGAAAGAATAATTTTTTCTTAAAATTTCTTCTTTTAATTCTGTAATTGTATTAAACATAAAACCTTCCTTTTTTAGTTAATAAAGTTAAACTTTTACTGGCAACTGTGCGTTAATGAGACGCACCCCTCAATGCGAGATTATTTTGTTAATTGAAAATACTTATTCATTAAGTCAGTGATTATTTTAACTTCTGACTTATCAAAACAGAATACTCTCCATGCTTTATTGAAGTTATCCCATCCCCGTTGAGATGATTTAACTAAACTTTTAAACTCATCAATAAATGCTTGGTTAAATGGAGTAGAAAAAATCATTTCAAAGCCTTTTACCCCGTTTGCATTTGTACGTTCTTTAATAGAAATATTTTTGTTGACTGATAAGTTCTGTTTCTGTTTTGGTTTAGCTTCTAAAGCATCAAATATTGTCATTTGTTTTGGCTCTGTTTTTTCTGCCAAAACTTCAATCATTCTTTCAAGTTTTGAAATTGCAAAGATTAAATCTAAAATCATTGCTTTTGTTGCTTTGACTACTTTGGAAATGTAGCGGTCTAAACGGGTTTGTAATGCTTGTAATTTACGTTGTAACTTAATCATGGTTCGTTTCCTCTTGTTTGTGTTTATGTTTGTATATAAACCAGTATAGCACAACATTAAAATACTGTCAAGTGTTTTTAAAAAAATATTTTTTACGATGACAAAAATAAAAAGATGAGTCAAGATAGAAAGACAATCAGATTTATCTAGCTGTAATCTGGTTGTACTTCACAAAGCATCAAACAGCTTTATAATACTTTTTTTATTATTGATATTCACTAAAGATTGAAACCTGAGACATATTCTCTTTTTTATTTATTGAAATAGGTTAGTTTAAACCCCTAAGATTTAGGGGTTTTTAAATTTATTCTAAGATTTTATCCATTGCTTCTTTTAAGATTTGGGCTGTGATGGCTGAATCTATTGTAGTTGGTTTATTTCCTGTTGAGCCGTGTTTTTCCATACGTTTAACGGCGTTGGCTTCAGCAAATCTTACCGCCGATAACTCAAAAAAGCTCATGTCATCACGAGTTGTATCTTTATGTTCAATTTGACGTTCCTCTTTAATCTGTTTAGCGGTTTTGCCAAATAAACCTGTATAAATAGCGTCTGTGTTCATAGCATAACCAACGCCCGTAACGCCCCGTTTTTTGAGTTCGTCTGTAAATGACTTCCGTGCAATTTTGCCCTCAACTCTTGCCTGTATCCATTTTAATTCGTCATCAGATTGAGAACGCTGAATAATCTCATCAGCAAGGGTTATATCGTTGTCTAAAAAGCGTTTGAAAGTTTCTTTAACATAAATGTCAAAGTCAGGGCTTAACCATTCAGCTAATTTAATAGCTAACAATGGATGTACCCAAGTTTCCGATCCGGCGCGTCCTTTGTTGATAGAATTAACAACCGCTATTTTTCCGGTCGTTACTTTAGAACCGTTGCCACTATTGACTTGTGACTGTTTTAGTCTTTTTTGCAATGAACGAATAAAAGCCTTAGTTTCTTTGCTACGGGAAAATTCGTACCAATCCTTATTGTAGTGTTGACACCATTTCGTAGCATTAATCCAATTGTCGCAGGGGCGAATATTGTCATTAATTAAAGATTCAAGTGGATTGCCAAATAAATCTAATTGTGTTAAACTCAATTCAGAATTGTTGTTGAATTTTGCTTTTTTATTTTTACTCATATTCTTAAAGATTATAAGATTTGTACGCTACCATTATAACACCTTTGATGATAAATGTCACGGGTGTTATTTGTATTTTTGAGACCGGAAATATATCACTTTGTGTTAAACTTTAAATGGCATCGGACTCACAATGATTGTTTATTAGTAAGATATAACGCCCCGTTTGTAACTTCTTTTATTTTTGATATAATAAAGCAAAGCAATAAGAAAAACCGCCTTTTTATGGGCGGTTTAATTATTAGAGAAATTGAAATAAACAAGCAACGTAACCACTTAAAAAACAAGGTAAAGATTCTATAAAAATAGTTTCCCGATAAAGATTAGTGGATAAAATTAAATTGCCACCCGATAACGCCTCTATCTTTAATTTATGCTCTTTATTATTATGTTTAAATGTTATAAGACAGATATAACCAGTAGGGAATGATATTTCATAATCAATAAAACTGGTTTCTAAAGTGCTTTTTATTAAATCTTGTATCTTGTAATATAATCGGTTAGCTTTCATTCTTTTAATTGATTAAAAATAACGCAAGTTGAATAAATAAATGTAATAATTGTCTTTTTATTGAGACTGATATTATGTTTGCCTTCTTAGTTCATTAAACCAAAGTTCATAAATTCTATGAAGAAATCGTCTTGTTTCTTTGGGGATTTGTTTTATGTTATATTTGCATCCAAAATGTAATGACAACGCCCGTTTTACGCTCCCATCATAACGATATTTTAACTCATAGCCAATTATTGATCGACTATCGTAATAGTGCCTTTCAAGGACAAAATTATCTTGTTCTAAAACCGCTATAGCAGGGGCAAGTTTTACAAGGTTAGATTCATCAAAATAAAATCTAAGATAACCTATCTGCATTAATGCTTTATTGTTAATTTGTTTCATAATTTTAATTGATTAAAAATAACGCAAGTTGAATAAATATAACCATGTAAAAAAGTTTCTAAATCTTTGCTATTTATTTCGTCTTCAAATGAATCTGAAATAACTAAGATTTTGTCATTTTTCTCAATTAATCGAATAGAAAAATAATTGTCTCTTATTTTGATATTGAATTTACATTCATTCAAATCAATTGCAAAAACTTGAATGCCAGAATAGAGAGCAAACCATTCCCAATAATGTATTGTAAATGCTTCCAATCGTGACTTTAATGATATTTCTTGTATCATTTTGTTTGAATTCCTTTTTTGTAAAATGTTATAATAAAGAATGTATTTTATTTGTTTAGTAAATTTATGAACATATATCAACTTATTAGAGATTTTGTAGTTAAAAACGGGGAAAATACCGCCCCCCAAATAGCTAAATATTGGATAACCTTACTTAATGAAAGTCAGTTTCTAGGGAAAACTGACTGGGATAGAGAGGATATTTACGAAACTTTTAATTTATATCCTCATGAGATGTCAAAATACCTCGTTTTGCAAACAACATTGGCATCCGAAGCATCTTTTTTTGAGTCATCATATACAGGTAAATTAATTGTTAAAACCTTAAAGATAATAGACATTTTAGAATCTGAATCAACTAAAGTTCAGAATGATGTATTATGCAGTGTTTATCAATATTTATTTAAGTAAACCCTGTACAATTTGACCAGAATACTTGTCTCATAAAACAATATTACTTGACAAGTATTCTAACTGGCATTTTGCTTGTTCCATTTATTTGTCCCTCTTTATAAATAATTGAGTTTTCAGTTTGTGGTTAGAATCTTTTAATTTAACAATCAGTGACATTAAATAACAACTAAAAACAAACTGAATAACGCACAGCCAAAAAAGATAATAAATCATAATTTTCCTTCATTATACAAATTTAAATTTTTAGCAATTGCATCACTAAGTTTAGTTAATTCTGTTTCATCAAATATTGCAAATAAATAAGGTTGCCAGTGTTCATCAAGTGTTTCAATTCGATTGCCAACATTAAAATTGATATTGTAATTATCTTGATAATCATTTGAATCAAGAAAAATATCATTCAATAATTCTTGTTCCATATCCATCAAGCTAGGAAGTTCCACCCCATAAAAGAAGTCAACTCCCTCTTGATATTTATGAAAAGAAATCAATTGAAATGACAGAAAATTCTTGTCAAACCTCATTAATAAAGCATCTTGAGGCAACGTTTTCAATTGATCAATATTAATAAATTTCATAATAAAACCTCAAATGTTGTAAGTATGGTCTCTAAAACCACCTGCAACTTCCGTAACATTATTACCGAGTAATTGTCCTAATGTCTCAGACAGTTCAATTATTTTAGTTTTAAATTTTTCAATAATCATTTATTTCTGAGTCTTCTAATAAATAATTTTTCTTTTAAACTTTCATTGATGTCAATTAACTTAATATTTTGGAAAATTAACCAACTAATAATGACAGCCTCAATAATGCAAAATATTACAAGATAAATCATTGCTTATCCTTTAAATCCATTTAATACACAATATAAATATTCGTAATCTTGTTTAAATCGAGTTTCTTTTAATGATAAAGAATTGTCATTTAAGAAAAACCACCACAAAATAAAAGCATGATTGGCAAATACAAATCCTTTTATTAAATTAAAATAAGGTACAAAAAAGATTTTATATATTTTGTACCTTAAGTCTTCTAATTTTTCCATAACAAAACCTCAAATAAATTACTCTTAAATTATACCTATCTTTTGAAAGTACCTTCTCGCATTTTTGCGACTTTTCCATAAGGAAATAAATCGTGAATCATATACCGTAAACAATCAGCTAAATGGCTTCTGTCAAGATTAGATTTATCAATCTGATCTCCCTTCCACTGTAAACTTTCTAAGTCTTTAATCAATTCCTTACAGTTACTGTCTAAAAAAGCCTTATCATGGGAAAATAAGCAATTAACACTATTTACAGAATCAATGATTAAAGGATTAACTGATTTATACTTTTTAATTGCAGTAATCCGATGTTTTTTAATTACATCCCAAATAATATTCCAGTTAGTTGTTTTGCTATTAGCAGACCTTTGATTTCCACTACAATCGCCGTGTATATGAATCGGAAATTGATAATTTAAACCCCTAAACCAATTAAAAACCGTGTCAGCAAGTATAAATGTATCAGCTTCTCTTAAATAAAATTCTTTAACAATTATTAGCTTATCATTATGTACTTGACCAACTACACAACACGCTGGAGACCAATTAAAGTCAAAACTAAAATGTAAAGGCTTAGTGTTATCAAAACAATAAGTGTTTAAATGTTTATTTCTGTCAAAGTATTTAAAGATACGTCCGATAGTAATTGAAACGTACTCTGATTTAACCTCAATTGCGAATAATTCAGGGCTTAAGGTTGCCTCTAGTCTTTCTACATATCCCTCACTTAAATTGGCTTTATTTTCGATTGTAGAACCAGCTAAAGAGATAAAATATTTTTGTTTAGTCTCATCTCGGTCGGGGTCATCAAACAAATCATAAGTCCAGTTATAGGGATTATTTCGATTGATAGTGGAAGTGATGAGAATATGTGGATTGACATTGATCCATCGCATACGACCTTGGATCGTCTCAAATGCACTTTGGGGGGCGTAAGAGTATTCATCTAACCATGCCCAACCGTATTCAGTACCACGACCTGATTCACTACTGCCCTCTGTTTTCCCTGCAAAAGCATCGGCTGACTTGACATCGTGCCAAACTCCATTAATTTTGCAATATTGATTATGTGCAATCTTACGGGCAGTTTCCTTAAAGTCACTCCCTTTTGGTGATAAATCAATATTATATTGCTGACAAAATTTAGCTAAAGCTCTTAAAGTGGAATCTCTTAATTGTGGGAATGAGTTAGCAGAAATTAAACCAATTGAATGTGGATAAATCGCACTTCTAGTTACACAAAATGCTCCTCCACTATAGGACTTACCCGAGTTGTGATGCCATACCCCCTCTGCCAAATAATGATTTGCAAATGGTACATGAATATCGTAATAAATATCTGTTTTTTCGTATTCAATATTTATAATTTTTTTTGACAAAGTGGATATTTTTTGATGGTTCGTCACATACCCGCTATCACACCCTAAAAGATTATCGCCAACTAAAACCTGATTCAAGGCAGTCCATCCGTTTGGCAAGAGAATGCGGTGGTGTTCCGTTGCTAGAAATGATTGACCAGTCTCAATCGTTACCCGATATAGTTTATCTTTGCCCTTCACAAAGCTTGGACTAGCAGGTAAATAACCATACATTGTTAATACTTTAACGGTTTTATCGGTTAAATTCTTAATAGGAATTTGACCGATTTCTGTATCTATTAAAGTATTTCCATCAATGCAACCAATTCCGGCTCTAAAATAGATTGCAGAATGTTGTCCTATATAGGGTTTAGGCGTTAGTGTCTCCCCGTTTCTTTCACAATTAAGTATATCATAAAATAGTGTTTCTTGGCTACCTTTGTTAGGTTTAAAAATGTCATAATTAATAATAATTTGTTTATTTAAAAACAAATTTTTAAACTGATTTAGATTTGATTGTCTAATTGAGTTCATCTGACTTATAAATTGTTTGAAAAAGGGTTTTATTATTTTTAAGAATAATACACTTGACAAAAATAGAAAGTTATGGCAATATAGTATTGTCTCTTAAAAATATCTACGGACATGAGCCGTTTGAGTCTACCTACCGCTCCGTTACTGTCTCAGTAACATAATTGAAGTAGTCCGCAGACAAAGATATTTTGAAGAAACAAGTCAAGTAGTTTAAGTAAAACTTCCTATGGGAAATAAGGGTGCAATTCCTTTCTTGACTTTTAATTGAGTTCATTAATCTTACTGATATAACTTTGAATCTGTGAGATAGAATGAACAGACTCAGCTAAAGCTCGTGCCTCAGTGGAACTGCAGGTAGCGGTTTTGATTAGATTAGAAATGCCAGTTTTTTGGATTTCTTTGCACTGCCTAACATAATCACCACTATTTTCAATTTGAATTTGTTTAACCGCTTTAAGAACGGTTTGATTCAACATCAAAGTAATTTCAGAAAAAGCCTTGTTGATAACTTTTGATTGCCTGTGAAAAGCCTCTAAACTATCTTGATAAGTTTCCTTTTCTTTTTGGACAAGTTCGTTTTCAAACTCAGCTTTATAAATCTCCAGCTTACGGATTTGTTCTTTCCACATTACTGTTTGTTGCCATTCGTTAGCAATGCGATAATTGATTTTTAAATCTTTACAAATATCTTCTAATCGCTCCCCGTAATAATGTCGAGAAGCTACCACTTTAATATAATCATCTGTAATATTTTTTCGTGCCATAATATAATTAATTAAATAAAATCTTTATATTTATTTTATTATGTCACAATTAAACAAATTAGTCTTTCCTATCCCTGAAAGTTTAAAAAATCAATATTCATCTGACCACCGTAACCAAGGCTTATTTGATGGTAACAATTTAGTTTTGCCTATAAGGACTGAAGATTATCAATACACTAAGATCAAGGGTAAACCTACCGCTATTGTAGGAATAAATAGCAGTTTTGTTAAAATAGAAAACGCACCATTTGAGATACAAGCCACCTGTTTAGACCAAAGAGAAACCATTATTTATATCTTGGATTATTTAAAAGAACAAGCAATAATAAATATTTACAATTATTCTTTAATTACCATGTACGATTATTGTAAACTAACATCTGCAACAGGCATTACCAATGGATACGAAACAAGATTAGGCGTATTAGATTATGAAGAATTAGGAGGTACATTTAGAACAGGAAACGCCCCAACCAGTTATCGCTATGGCAAGGGCGTTAGAATTTTATTTAATGGCGTTTAAAAATCAGAAGCAATTACAGATGAACAAACAAAATCCCAGTCACTATTGCTTTTACTGGTTTCATCGTTATTTTTTTTATTCCTTTTATTTGTCTTTAACTCGATTTTTTTATATGGACATTTAGGAATACTTGCTTTTTGATTTAACCAATCAATCGCACAACTTGTCCTATAAATTCTCATAATCAATACCTCACAATTTTTTATCATTATAACATAAATTTTACAATTTGTCCTGTTCGATTAACCAATAAACGGCTTTAATTACCACGTCAACATGGCACGACTCAGGTTTGCAATAACAGGCTAGTTTTTTGTGCATTTTCTTCAAGACAGCTAATTTAAGCATATTTAATGCACCCATTACATTACTGTCTTTTTTCTTGATTTTCTCAAATAACCATTTACGGTATTTTTGTATTACTTCATCTCTAGTTCCATCTGTGCCTACTTTAAATGGATTAGCTAATGGTGAAGCTTTTAAATCTAATTTGTCATTATACCGCCCCAAATAAATAATTCCCTCTCCAACAAACCCATCTTTATAACCATTAGTAGCTATCAAATAAGAAGGCTCATCTGGTAGTAAATCATGCAAGTCTTGAATTAATTTAATGACTAATTCATCTGATAATAATTGACGTGATGACTTTCCATAATTTTCTTTTAACCATTGCTTTTTGTTTGTAATATTTAACTCATTAACAGCTAAATCTGTGACGTTCAAAAACTCGTTAAAATCAATTTGTGAGGAGTTTAATAATGTATTTAATTGTTGTTTAGTGTTCATAGTAATAAAGCCGGAATAATTCCGGCGGCAATAGTTTACAAACTTTTTAAAAATTCAATTACCCATTTGATTCTGGGATTTGAAATATCATAAAATTTTTCAATAAGATCAGCCATTTCTAAATGAGTAACCTGTTGTTTTTTAGGTATCCATCTCTCAGTTAAAAAATCATATTGTTTCTCTGTGGCTATTTTATCCCATACTAAAAAGCCAAATTGTATAAAAACATCTTTAACTCTTAAATATACTTCCTCTTGTAGATCAGCCGTTTTTGAGCAAGTATAAGACACTAATTGATAAGTTCTATTTGTGATTGTGTTTCTATCACAAATTTGCAAACTAGGATTATTGTACTTGTCTAATGTAAATATTATGTGCATTGTTCTTTTTGTAAATTTGTTTAAAAGTTTAGCCCAGAGATATTTCACTCTGGATACGGCGTTAAACTAACCCGCAAAATAAAAAGTTTCAATCATATTAAATAATAAAAAAGAATTGTTCGGGCTATTCCCTTACATTTATATTATAACACCCCTAATCATTTTTGACTAGAGGTGTTTTTAGTTTTTATTTATTTTTATTCATATTTCATCCCATCCATCTATTGAACTTGCCATATTATAAGCTGTCACTCCACTTTCAAAAAAGTTACTTTTTGTACCACCTTCGCTACTCAAATCAGCAATTTTATCTAAATGCTTATAAGGATTTTTAATAGATTCAAATAACGGAGTAAAACCAATTGCTGACAATCTAATATTAGATAAATATTTACTATATTGTTCAATACTATTATCAGTAATTCCTAAGATATTTCCGTTTGTGATATGGCAATTCCATTTAATCTCATGTTTAACAATATCATTAAATAATTCATAGATTTTATCTTCTGAATACGGAAATAATTTACTTTCTTTTGCTTCTATAATTAACTTTTGAAATATTCTAAGGTGGCTTAATTCGTCCCGATTGATCAGTTTTATAATATCGGCTGTACCTGACATCAATTGCCGACTTGCTAGGTTATAAAAGAAAATAAACCCTTGATAAAAATAAATACTTTCTAATAAATAATCACCTATTAAAAAGTAAAAATAATTTTCTGCGCTGGGATTCTCAATATAATTTTCATAAAGTTTAGAGATATATTTACATCTATCAAATAAAACTTTATCTTCTCTCCAAAAATCATAAATTTTATTTCGATTTTCTAAAGGAATAGCTGTCTCAATAATGTATTGATAACTAGCTGTATGTAACGCCTCTTGACTTTCCTGTTCGCACAAACAAAGTCTAATTTCAGGGGCTGTTATGGCATTATTAGAAATGTTTTTAAAGTAGGGTAAGTTAATCTGTTGAACTGAGTCTAAAAAGATTAAAAATGATAAAATACCGTCATAAGCTTTTCTTTCGTGTACTGTTAAATTTTGATAGTCATTAACGTCTTGAGTAACATCAATCTTTTCTGGTATCCAAAACTGTTCTCTCATCTGTTTATACAGTCTTAAAGCCCAATCATATTTAACATTGTTGAGATTCTGAATACCAGTGGTATCCCCACCCCAAACTTGTCTGACTTTTAAATCATCATTACCCGTAGGATTAAATAATTTCATAATCTTAGGATTAAATAATTTCATAATCTGTTGTGTTTAAGTTACATCTCTCATTATGCCATTTATTCTTTTGTAAATTTTCGTATTTCTGCTAGTTCTTAGTAATCAATTGTGTTAGAATATTTATAAAACAAATTTAGGAGAGATATATGATTCACAACCCCGATTTATTTGAACTTGGCAAAATGTGTGCCTATGGACATGATTACAATGGACTTGGGCAGTCTTTGAGGCACAAGCAAAAGAATTATTGTTTTCAGTGCAGACAAGAGTATTACAAGAAAAATAAAGCCAGAATCAGGCAACAGCAACAGGCATATTATCGTGCTAATCCTGACAAGTATCACTCGGTTTATGATCCAGTGTACCAACATGAATATTATCTAAAACACAAAGAGGAAATTAAAGAAAAACGGCGCGGTTATCAAGCTGAGTATCAGAGAGAGTATTACCAACGCAAAAAAGGCGAAATTCGAGAGAAAAGAAAAGAGTATAATGATAATTATTATCAAGAGAATAAAGAAGAAATTAAGTTAAAGAAAAAGAAAAGATATGAGAAGAAAAAACAAGAGGAACAACAAAAGAGAAAGAAACGATATAACGGTACTACACCACGTCCAGAAGCTTTTACCAGTCTTAAAGACATGATTCATAAACAATATAATTATTAATCAAAAAGCCCCAAATCGGGGCTTTTCTATTCAGAAGTCTTAGATTTCAATCATATTGAATAATAAAAAAGAATTGTAAGTTAAG
>Ga0129333_10003398_pt1 | contig 14890 bp, 19 predicted proteins | sample CPB6_08_DNA_FD_94474 | JGI IMG/M metagenome (GOLD analysis project Ga0129333, IMG submission 94474) | Freshwater to marine salinity gradient microbial communities from Chesapeake Bay, USA - CPBay_Sum_0.6_0.8_DNA | ecosystem: Environmental > Aquatic > Marine > Coastal | place: USA: Chesapeake...
GCAGCAACAACCGCTGGCCTGATAGATCGCTCAACATTCTGTTCGTTCATTTGTCTTCCCCGTGGTCTGCTTGTGGCTAGTCGGCCAGCAAGGCTTTGTTAATGGCAGCCTCGATGCGTTCTCGAGTCAGAGGTTCGTAGCAATCCTTGAGAATCTCGATCTGGTCTCCGAAGGTCCTTCCCAGCGAGGGGTTAGCCAACATCGGGATAGGCAGCCCAGGAATACCTTGGGTCATGCAAGCATAAACCCCGAGAATAAGTTCGACAGCTCTGCTGCTGTGAACGCTGAAAGCTAACTCATCATAGATCGGGGCAATCAATACCGCCCCGGTGTTCTGCAGAATACCCTGTTCCCAGATGTCCGTAAGAACCGACTTCAAATAATCCGCGCACACCCCTTGAATCATCTGATTAACAGAGGCTCGCTCATAGTATGAGATCATACCGTCGTCATTTGTCTTCAGTTTATTGTAAATGTGTTTGCGGGTTCCGTACAAGGTTTGCACGTATCCGTTCTTATGTAAGAACTCTATGACTTGATGGCGCCATGTCTCGACTCCAGCGTAAACCCTGCGTTTGGCGTCCAGATAGGCTTTCGCTTCCTCCGCCGGCATTAAAGCTTTACGCGCCAGCTTGGCTGTGCCTATGCCGTAGGTAGATCCAAAGTTCACTGCTTTAGCGTCCTTCCTGCGTCCGTCGTATTGTTTGTGGTTAGGGTGGTCAGGGTCGGAACGAACCTTTACGAAATCAGCATACGAGACCCCGGCGCGTTCAGCTGCGGTCAGGCTGTGAGGGTCGAGCTTGTCGTCCCCGACGTAGCAGGCGGTCAGTTTTTTATCTCCGGAGACCCCGGCCAGCACTCGAAGTTCTTCTCCATCCCAGTCGATGGAAACAACCAGGTCGTGCCCCAACTTTTTATTCGGAAGGATGCAGCGCCTGAGCTTCAACCCCTCGTCTTTCTTGGGGAGTTGCAGCATGTTGGGAGCGCTACCTGTCGGGCGCCGGGTAACAGTGCCTGCCTGGTTAAATTGCGGGTGAGTGTTGCCGTCCAAGGGGTGCCGCCACAACGGCAACTTCTTGTAGAAAAGCTTGATCCGGGTGTCCGCTTTCCGGGCTTTCAAGATTTCCTCCAGCACTTCTCGCTTCCAGCCTTGAACGTCTTGGACATAGAGCGCATCCTTGATAGCGTCCTCGTCAGTCTGTGCCGCCCCTTCCAACCCCAGCTCGATCCGTCCCTTAGACGGGTCAAGGGAACGCAAGGAGATAGGCAAGCCGAGCATGCCATAAAGGACTTGCTGCATTTGAATGTAGCTTCCTAGGTTCAGATCCGTGCCTTCCTTTACTTCTTTTTTAGGGACACACTCTTCGTACAATCGAGCCAGGGTAGCGAATTCTCTTGATCCTTTGCGGTCAGGGGCGGGCTTATCGAGAAGTTCTGCAACCGTTAACGCGAACGCTTCCCAGCCCAAGTCATTTACCAAACCTATGGTTTGATCGACGTATGAAGACAGAAAGGCTCTGCTGAGCTTTTGAATCGCAGGCCAACCCCTGGCTTCCGTGATCACGTTCAGCTTGGACACCGTAAACACAAAGGGAGGAAACTCGTAACGGACAAAGGGCGCCACGTAAGTGCAAGATTTCTTGACCTTCTCAGGTAACAGAAGCCGGGCACATCGCCTGGAGTTCTCCAAAGCCTCGTCGTAACTGGTCTCAGGCGGGGCCGCATCTTCGATCCAGGGCGCCAATTTCTTGTCGCCTTCTGGATTGTGAAGAGAGTCCAGCCGCCTTTTCAGCCACGCGGTCTCGGCATCGAAGATCGTCTCGCATTCCTTCAACCATACTCGATACCCGTCCGGATCAGAATTGGTCTCCAGCAGGTGCCGGACACGGCTGTGCGCCGCGTAGAAGGACTCCTTGTCTTCTCGGTGTTGCCGTTCGACTTCTTCGTAGTCAATCGAAACTCCCGCCAAATGCCCATCCGAGATGGGATACATCGCAGGAAACTCTTTCGTCCGGACAAATTCCTCGGTCCCCTCCAGGTACAAGATAATCTTAAATAGGTCGTACAGATGCCCGGTGACCAGAGGGTCGTCGGCGCCGTACTTAAAGACATGGGCGACTGGGTAGTCCGCCATCGTCTTACCCTTCTCGATGACCTCATCATAGCGAATCTGGTCGTAGTTGAGCCAAGCCTTGCTGAGGTCTTTCAGACCGGAAGACTCGTTCTCCTCGATGTGGCTTGCCATCAGCTTGGTATCGTGGAGATTGGGGATCTCTTTTCCGAACTCGTGCATGAAGACCGTCCTTTCGAAGGAGGTATTCTGCGCAACAATTGGCATCCCTTCCGGAATGCTCCTGATCAAGTCAACCAGGAATTGTTTATCGATCCTGTTTTCTTCATCGGCATGACCAAAATTGAAGAAGAAAGTGTGCTCCAGATTGGCCCCGCACGTCACTCCGGCGCTGACGATTTTCGACCCAAAGACGTCGACGTAATTGCCACCTTCGGAGGCGTCCAGGAAAGGTTGGTGCGGTTGTGCCACTGTCTCCCAGTCGATCGAGACAAACCGAGACGCCTTGAAATACGTCTGCATTTCGGCCAGGGAATCCTGGTCGATGTCGCCTCGAACCACTAAATGCTGCCGAGGCAGGATGCCGGAATAGTGACTCGCCAGATAAGAGCTGCCGATACTTTTTCCTAGCGCAATAAGGCGATCCTTGGAAGGTAGCCTCTTGGTCCACTGGATCCGGCGAAACTCTCCATCGTAGCTCGCATCCACCAGATCAGGGCGCAACTTTGCCACGGAGTAACTCTGGGTCCACTTTGGAAGGTTATCGTCGATCAATTTCAGCAAGGGATGAGCGCCCGGGTTTGAACTCACAATATGCCTGATCTTAGAGAATCCGCCTCGATCAGCAATCTCGATCAATTCGTCAAGCCCGTCTAAATCATAGGCGGATACCAGACTTTCCCACGACTTGGGCCCGAATCCCGGCACCCCTTTTATGTTATCCGAGGGGTCTCCAACCAGGCTCTTATAGAGTGCCACGTGCCGAGGGAGAACCCCTTTCATGTCCGTCATCCTGTTACCTTTCAGGAAAACGTGCGTGTCAGTATTAACGAGCGCAATCATGTCTTGGTCTACGGTGTAAACCAACTTGGTGCCTGGGAGATTTCCGCACAGGTAAGCGATGACATCGTCGGCCTCGATCCCCTTTGCTTGGCACTGAACAACTCCCAGAGCTTTGAGGAGCTCTTGAACCGCTTGCATCGACGCCACATGCGCCGCCTTGAGCTCGGGCTCAGAGGGTTTGCGGTTGGCCTTGTACTCTGGGTACAGCCTCTTGCGAAACTCGTTTCCGCCTTCGTTAACCGCGATGATCTTGTTTAAAGGTACCAGATCCAGAATAGGATCAAGATACTGCTGAATGAATCGGTCGACCGTGTACCCGGGAGTGGTCAACCCTTTGCCTTCAGCGTCTGGGTCTGTGCCAAAATTAAAACAATGAAGCACCAACCCACGGAGGTCCAGAATGGCCCATGACTCTGTCATAGTAATCTCCTAAGATAAAAAAAGCCCGGCGAACCGGGCTAGACAGGGTACAACAGTAGGATCAATTCACGAGGGAGAATGCCCAGGGATAATACGGGTTCGCTACCCCTGTAATTTTTTGTCCTACACTCATTTTCCACAGCACGGAAGACATCTTGTCGGCACCCACTTTACTAGCGATCATGAACGTGCCCCAAAATCGACCCTTGGAGGAGGGGCTGATTGACAAGGTACGGTATTCGCCGTCAAAGGCGGTGCCCGGGGCGTGAAGCTGGACAAAAGCTTCTAAATATTCATCGCTTGATACAGTAAACCCTTCAGCTCTGTCGACGTTCAGCGCATCTTCCAACAGATCGCCGGAATCAAGGGTCTTTTTGTCATAGGAATAGTAAAGCCTCTTCTCTTTCTTGCTTCCTACGACCTTTTCGGACCGGTAACAATACCGGGGGCGAGTGCTAAACACTCGACACATAAAGGAATTGCCAAAGTTATTCTTGTCGTAATCCTCGAAATACCCTTCAGTCTTCAGTGACATCTGAGGGAAGGATGTCCAATCGAGCTTGAATCCCGCGTAACCTTGTTCGGCAAGCGTCTCTGCCGACATAAGCGCAATCGCAGGGGCATCAGAGATCGCTTTCTCTTGGGTAGCGGGCAGAGTTTCCGTGGACCCTTGGGTTTCGAACTGTTCGTGGGTGTCGAATTGAGGATCTAATTCTTCCGGTTTAATTAATGGCATGACGTTACCTCTTTAGCTTGAGTTTAGGTTTAAATAAGAGCACTTAGAATAGCAAAACTTAGGACAGCTGTCTATTAATTTCCTCCGGTGTCAGTACACTGGGTTGTTTGTCAGGTTGTCGATGTCACAAGTGCCGGTAGCTCCGAGGCCTATGGCCATAGGCGCCACAGACATACGGAATGCTCCAGCTGGAGGGACATGATAAACGATTGGGCTTCGAACCCAAGCGCCTGCGGTGTTGTAAGTGGAATATCCAAGAGGGACTCGAAGATTTTGCCCGTTACGCAGCCAGTATCGAGCTACGATCTGGTAGGGGACGTTGCACCTAAAGTCAAGACGATAAGCATACAGTACGCCAGGTACCGCTTTCTGCCTGTAATCTCTCTCTGGAGCCGCATACAGCGTAGGGCCGGCCAAGGAATAAATATCCGGCATGGACGTAACAGTCAGACGCAAAGCCCTATCCGAAGGGCATCGTGTGCAAGCCGGAGCTGTTCGATTGATTAACTTAATTGATGCTCCTGCATGTGAAGTCCTGACTATCGTCCATCCAGTCGTAGCGGAGAACGGGCCAGTTTGAAAGTGGCCATTGAAAATGTCAGCCTGAGCCGTTGTTGAAAGTGCGAATAGTATTAGGGCAAGTAATTTCATTTTGATTTCCTGTTTTGTTTAAGGTTTATTTGCATTATGCAGGCAGCGAACAGCCACAGAAACCGGTCCTGGAATCGGAACGGCCCCGGAAACCCAGCGCCGAACCGTGCTTCCATCCACCTTCAAGGCTTCTGCTAAACGAGTCTGCCAGCCGTAAGCGCCGTAGAGTTCTACGCAAAGCGTTCGAAGTTCATCCGGCTTCATTCTCGAACTCTCCGATCCATCGAAGAACGCCTTCAGAGAATCCATCAATATAGGTCCATCTTCCGTAGCCGACACCGTTCCTATAGCTGGCGACGTTGATCATGTAAGCCTTGTCGACTACAGGGTTAGGAATTGCCCCGTCGGTGGCTTGCTCATCTGTTATCACGACCAGTCGAACGTAGTGACTCGGCTTCTTCAAAAGTATGCATTAAGCCCCAAAATTTAAGCGGCTCAAATAAGCGAACGAGCCCAAATGCATATCCTCCGTTTACAGTGTAAGGCTCAAGTTTCTGAAGAATCCCTTGCGCCTCTTCCTCTATGTCAGTAAAGACGACATTGGTTTGCGAGATAAACTTGACGTATCGGCCTCTATCGTTTTCCGTGTACCTCAGTCGATCTTCCGAGGAGCCTCCGAAAGCGGCGCACACCACACCATCAAGCGCGATATACGGCTTCAACCTTCTAAATGCAGTCACAACTATTCCCCCATCAATTGTTTTAACAAAGCTCTCTTATCCAGCACAACAGCTTCCTGCAACTCGTCTCTCCTTAATAGCTCATTCCTGAAGTGAACTGACAAAGTGCCCTTCACCACCGGAAAATACACGGTAACCCGCTCTGACTGACCCTTGCGGGCCAGGCGGCCCACGGCCTGCTGGAACAACCCAGGAGCTTGCGGGTACTGGGCAAAGATCATGTGACTACACACGGTTTGCAACTCGTCAACCCCTACTCCTCCGGACTTGTAATTGGCCACCATGATCCGGCAAGTTGGGTCTTGCACGAACTTCAGTCGCTGCGAATCCTTGCCTCCTACCGTTTCCCCGAACAGCATCGCTGGGTTCAGCTTTTCATAGCGCTTGGCCAATAGCTTCACTACGTCGGTGTGCCAGGCATAAACCAAAACTTTGCGGCCTTCAAGAGAATCGATCAAGGTGTCCAATGTATTTAGAAGTGAACTCTCGATAGGAACTTCCGAATACTGTGACGGATCCACGATGGCTTTCTGCAGGGCCTGGTACAAGGACTGTTGAGTCGTAAGGTCGATCACTTCGTCTCCGATCTCAGCCAATCTCTCGTTGACCAGAGCGTGATACAGCCTGCGATGTGCCGAGGACAGCGTGACCGGGACCTCGGAAACCCGGTAAGGCTCACTGGTTTTGACGTCCACCCGCCGGCAATACCGGTACAAGTTACGGTGTAGCGCATCTAGGTTCTTGTATCCTGTGATCTTCTCGATCACCCGGTTTCCTTTGGAAATTGGAATAGTGACTTTAATACAGTGTGCTCGATCGAACGCCCTCCTCGACCCATAAATAAATGGATCAAGGAGATGAATCAGAGCGAAGCAATCCTCAACATTGGTCTCGACCGGAGTGCCAGTCATCAGTACCAGTCCGTTTGTATTTTGCGTCGACCCGACGAAATCTCTGACACACTTATGCAAGTTAGAGCTTGTATGCTTGACTGCGGTCGCCTCGTCGACTACCAAAGCGGAGTATCCTTGCTTTGCGAGTAAAGCGTGGTACTGTTTGAACGCCACATAAGACAGCACCATAAAGTCAGGAAACCCTTCTTTCTTCCATCGGGTCAGATGTTGTTCTCTGACCTTGGGAGATTGATCGAAGATGTGCAATGAACAGTGCTTTTGGAACCCCGGAAAGTTGGTTTCGAACGAGGCTTTGAATTGCTCCATCAGCGCCGGCGGCATAGTGTAAATGACCTTGTTCCCCAAGGGGGCCAACCATAGGCCGTAAGCCTGTACCGGCAGCGTTTTTCCTGCCCCGGGCTTGTGCAACAACCCAGCCCGGGCGAACTTCCCCAAGAACTTCAGATCGTCGACCTGATGCGGCTCCGGAATCTTCAGGGGATTCAGCGTTAACTTACTCTGCCACGGCGCCGACACCCCTATTCCGGCCTTCTTAAAGTAATCGGCCAAGGTTTTCAATGGGCCCTGCCTTGGCTCGCTTGTTCCGTGGGGCCTATACCAACAGAGAGAGGTGCCGTGAGAATTCTTCCCATCGAACCTACCCAGGCACGATAAGGCCTGCCGTCCTCTGAAAAGTCGACTACATGGACATTATCGGAGGAAAAAAACAATTCCCGAATGCTTAGGTGGTCTTCCGTGATCACGCGACCGGACAACAGAGGAGCAATGTCACTTTCGTCTATTACTTGTCCTCTTGAAACGAACACCCGCAGCCTCACATCCGCAATCTTAGGCATTCGACGGTCAATCAAGGCCGAGATGTGTGTCAGTTTATCCGAGTCAATAGTGAGCCCAGAATCGAGCAAGGCCTCGATCTCTTGGATCTCTTTCTGAAGCACATCTTCAGGGTAGAATGAAGAGGCGCAGATCAGCTGCACATAAAGTGTATGTAAAAGCTGGTATATCAGGGACCCCACCATATCCTGCACCACCCTGAGACTTTCGTCTAACTCGTCATCTTGCGCAAGCAACTCCCATGTCGATTCCCTAATTTTTCTGACGGCCTTAACGATTTTTCCTTGCTGAGTTAATTCTTCTGCTCTGAATATCATTACATTCTCCTCTATAGGTTACGAAAGCCATCGACGGATATACCCAACCGGTTAAGTCCTTTTATATCTAAAGACAACCAGGACTTAGGTGCCGGCACGTTCTCTACCATTTCCTCTCCAAGATAATACGGGCGAACGCCTATCAAATCCTTGAATTGTCGATAGTCCGCCAGCTCTGGGTTCTTGCCTTGTGATCGCATATACACTAGGTACATAGGGAACACGGCCTGAGCAAAGATGTGAAGGTCTCCTTTTTCCTTGATGTAGTGAATGCCAGGAACCAGCTTTGGCTGATTGTTGCTGTCGATTTGCATGGCCATCTCCGAAAAACGCTCGACGATGACATCGACTTCTTGTTGCTCCAACCGAAGCAGTATCTTGTCCCGTTGCTCATTCAGCCCTCGGACGGTAACGTCTTTCAATAGCTGACAAATCAGGGCCAGTTCCATAGGGATGTCCTGACCTCGTCGTTGCAGCGCCCGTTCGAAGAAAGAAAACCCAAGGAGAACCACCTGCCAGTTCTTGGCTGGGCGGTTCTGTAGGCCTTCAGGCAGCAGTGCCTTTGCCTCTCTAAGAGTAGTGTGGACCCACTCCGGCGAAGTGGTCACCGCTTCTTCCATCAGCATTCGAGCGATCGGAAACAAGTGCTCTCCGTTGTCCCTGGCCTGCTCGAAATTGGCGATATGGTCACCGAAATTCTTGTCCTTCGAAGTCAATTGCACGGTAATGGCCCGATCGACAATCTCTTTCTCCAGGATCGGTTGAGTTGCTAATACGACAAGAGGGGCTGTTGATAAGCGTTGCTCATACACCACCCCATTATTGGCTCTGCCGATCCGTCCTTGTGCCATCGCCAATCCGGTCGCGGAAGACTTCATACAATCCCGGATGACGTCGTATTTCAGTTTGCCCATTTTCATCTCATTGACTTCGTCAATGATTCGTGGAATCGTAGTGCTGAGACAGGTCTCCTCTTTCAAGACAAACGGCGTTGTTGAAGGCGCCGCAATAGGAGAATGAGAATGATAATAATCCGCACCGCCCAAGATCATCATCAGCTTCGACATGTCCGTCTTACCGATACCTGCCGGCCCCCAAAGATGCAGCAAAGGAAAATGACGATCAGTACCTTTTGTGCGCAAATGCTCCTTTAACCAAGTCGCGCAAGTCCAACCAAAAATCGGGCCCATTATTGATGCGGAGTTCGATTTCAAAAGCTTGATCAAGGTATTGACTCCGTTCGAATCCTTCAGGTCAAACATCGGTACGCTTCTAAGGTCCAGAGCAATATTGGCTGTTTGCCCTTGGACCTCGGCTCGAATCCCGCCGTACTTCATGGTGTCACAGACATGAGGAGTGTAAGACCAATCATCCTGCACCCACACCATTTCATCGATGCCTTTTTCTTTATTCTGATGTCGGTGTATTCCAAGACTGGTGACTGCGCAAACCATTTCCGTTCTCTCCATCAGCTCGAAGCTGGTCAGATATTGTTTTAAGTGCTGCAGATCGGCGTCAGTGCCGACATAACTCAGCCGTAATTTATTCTTGAGCTGGGCCTTGAAGGCCGTCGCCGAAGTCCATGCGTTTGCATCCAAGTGTAGCTTCATCGTGGGATTGCCTGCCTCGTGGACTTGGTATTCAAAGGCCAGGAACTTTGATTGATCCTCTCCGTCTAAGAAAATCTTCAACGGGGTCAACGTGAAGTTAGTAACCATTGCACCCACTCCTTTCGAGACGACGCGCTGATAACCAAACTTCGATGGCACCACGCCGCAACGCTCCGAAACTTCCTGTTCTCTTTTCTCTTGCACTGGGCAGCCGGCACACGGCTTCTCGGTAAACGATCTACAGATAAGCCCGCACGAAAACCCGTGCTCTTGCCCAAAAGAAAGCGCCCCTTTCAGTGCGCTGTACCGGCTTTGTGGCGTTGGATGCCTGGCAGTTGTCTCCCAGTTCGAAGAGAATTGCCACATCAGTTCCTCCCGGCTGGAAAGTTCCATCTCCTTTGACATGAGGTATCTGGCCAATGACATCTTAGCCAGGTTGAACTCACCTTTCGATCCGGCAATGTTAGTGTGCGCCACCAGCCACTGAATGCATAAAGGGTGTTCTCCGTTCTCAAACAGCGCCAACTGCTCGGACGTTACTGCTTGCTCCGGCGCCTTCAGCCAATTTTTAACCTGCTCCTTGGCTTCGGCGAAAAGCACTGCCAGAGCATTCGATACCACTGTCTTGGGAGGGTCTGCGTACTTCACGGGCCGTGGCTCCGACGTCAAAGCCCGGTAACTTTCAGGGGTCATCACTTGAAGCTCCTGCTTGGTTATGGGTACTTTGTACTGTCCGTTGGCCCTCTGCTTATTCTCAACCCGTAATGTCTTACCGTGGCCCATGCAATACAACTGCATGTCCAGACAAGTCACCTCGGCCTCGGCCTCAATCTCGGCTACCATCGCTTTGTGGATCAAAGGCAAACCGACGTGAGTACCTCCTCCTCCAAAAAGAGACGCTGGGATCCGAAAATGAAACCCTTTGCCTCCTGACGCATACGTGTCGCAGAATTCAGGAGGGACACCTACCCCTTCCAGAAAAGCCTGAACCGTTCTGGCATCGTGGATGGCTTCCTCTAAATCTTCATGATCCAAATCAAGCCACAAGTCTCCCTTGTATTTGATTTCGTTTCTTTCCGCGACATCAGCCAGCTTATCGAGAGCGTAAATCCCGATGTGGTACGCTCCATCTGCGCGGAGAGCTCTCTCTTGCTCCGCCGGCGCAGCTTTCCACACCTGTGGACCAGACTCCACAGTTCTGTAATAAACCCACATAAGCCTCCTTTCTTGTTCTTAAAGCCTTAGCAGTTTTTTATCAGAATCAGTGAGCCTTCCGAAGACAGTCCCTTGATTGCTGGTTTTTAAATAATCACTATTGCATCTCATATTTCCTCCGAGGCTCAACCTAACAAGCTGGAAACGTAGGTTCGGGCAACTTGCAAGTCACTGTCTTTCTGGTCAAAGAGATACCCCAAGAACCTGACAGGGAAACTCTTATCAACCCAAACGAAGCCCTGCTGCTGCGTCTTAAATAACTGTGTGATCGCATCTGCGGCCTCTTGGTCCTGCGCCAAAATAACGGCGACAGCCAGGGACAAGACCGCGTCCGTAAGTTCCACCGTCCCAGCCTGCGGAGCAGCGAATCGAGACCGATACCATGCCGGACTTTCTAACTTGCTTGGGTCCCAAGGCTCTGACGAAGAGCCGAACACTGGCCGAATGACCTTACCCACGACGCCACACTCTTATCGAAATAAGAATGAGGAGACCCAAGCTCACCGAAAAGAGCGATACGACAGGGTAGATGAGCGCCTGGAACAATGTCCCGGCCCTATAGAAATCAAGGGTCAGTTCGATAGAGGTAGCCAGACAGATAAAAAAGGCGCCGATAACTACAGCGCCCATGAGCTTGTATTTCGTATTGTTAGTCATAGTTGTTATCCTTTTGCCAGTCATCCCGGCATTCTTTACCGCACCAACGCACCCCTGTTGGCAAGGGCGCATCACAAAAAAGGCATTGACCGGTTGCCAATGCCTCTAATTTATTTGAATTCTTTCTAATCTCTAGGATGGCTTTGGAAGTCAGCAAGTCTTGTACTTCCATCGCGTGATCCACTTCGTCTGTCATTACTCCTCCAGGTCATATAAGTTATTTCTTTCGTCCTCAGATTACGCAAGGAGGCGGCAATCTTAGCTCAATCTTGAATTAAGCGCCACTCCCTGATTGATTGCTCAGTGAACAACCGAGGCGGCAAGCCGTTCCAAGAGGCCACGATCGTCCGAGTACCGGGGCATACTCCATAAATCTCTACCTTATGCTCCGGCAACCCTTCAGGCCCTTCTGGTCTGGCTCTTGTTCGGTATTTAAACCGGGTCACGCGTAGCGTCTGGCCCGGAAACAAGGAATCAAAGTTCATTGGCATCCTCCATTCAACAACTCAATACTGAAGCACATACAAGACTCAGTACCTGATGACTCTCGGTTGATTTTCTCCCATATACTGCGGCCACAGGAGCCGCATACTGCATGGCTCTGAACCCCTCCAGTCACAGGCCAACTTACTTGGACCTCTGCGAGAGATCCACACATCACACACCTTTTATCGCAAGGACCGGACATACTTCCTCCTTTTCTGTTTTGCTTTCTGTAGGGTCATGCGCTTCTTGCCTCATTAAAGATTTTCAGTATGTGTTGAAAGACTGAATCCGGTCTTTCCCATGTCTTCTCGGCATGGTCGACGACAGCAAGAAAAAATCTACGAAAATTAACGGGATCATCTATCGCCTGCGCCAGTGCTAAGTAATCAGATAGAAAGTACAGCTCTCCGTGTGAATGACTGAGCATTATCCTTTCTTTGAAGTCAGCGATACCTAACTTGGCCAACGCCTCATCGAATGTCGTTGTTGGATTTTCATTAATTTGCATTTTAATCCTCTTCTGAAATCTTTCTCGGAGGCAACCGCCCGGTGAATTTATATCGAATTGTTCCTTCCTGCGGAGAAGGGGACTTCTCTGAACCGTACCAGATCATGGCCTCGTGCCCTTTAATCAAGAGTGTCTCCCATTCCACGGTCTCGGCATCCCCGTTATGAACCTGCAACAATACTTGCTGCAAGACCTTAGCCGGAATACGAGTGTCTGGGTTGAAGTGCTCGCCGACCGCCTGAATAGCTCCTCGAAGATCGCTTTCCATTTTACGGTACCGCCTCCGGTGCCACGCATAAGCCATCAAAGAAAAGTAGAGCGACAACAGAGACAAGAGAAGCGCAAGGAACCCAATCATGTTCTCAACCCCTTCCATAGTGCGGTAGCGGGTATCATAGTGCTGGGCACACTGCGCTGGGCCTCCGTATCTCCGGCTAACCGCTGTTTGTTGGAAGTTCGTTTCTTCACGTCAGGAGTGCTATTCTTCAAGTAACTGAGTAACTCCTCCTCATTATAAGCATCAACGATACGCCCGTTTAGCGCTCGTGCTTTCCCGATAGGATTGGGTGTGCCGTTTGGATGGTGTTTGAACCGGTACTTGATTCCTCCTTGGGTCCATCCATATTTCTTTCCGAATGTTTTTAGGGTTATAGAGTTAGTCATTGCGTGTCTCTCTCTCTCTTGTTGTTCTGAATCAGGGCCAGCACTTCGGCAGCGCCAAGCTGGATTGTTCTCATTTTAATCTCCATAGGTTTTATTAAACGAGACGATCTTGTGAGACAGCCCATGCACGTCGATCGCGATATTCTTTTTCCTGCCGTTGCATAGCCGGCAATCGTAGCAAGAAACCCCAGAAGCTGACGGGCAGTAAATTTCGTTGTCGAGAACCGGAGCCGAAGCCGTTTTGGTTCGATACGTCTTCCATCCAAGAACCTGAAGTTCATGGGCCTGGGCCTCGGTTTCACACGAGGCTTGGCAATATTTCCGAAGATCAGGTTGGACCTCGGGAGAGTGAGTATATCCTGTCCAGCCGCGAGCCTTTGCCAAGAACTCATCCCAGGTCTTGATGGGCACAGCGGCAGGATCTCCGTAGGCCCCAAGTCTGATAGTCCTACCTTTACCCAGTTCGGTTAAGTCGTCCGCGACCTTGTAAGAACCCTTTGCATAGGCCCCGTATACTGACGACGTCCCGTGAACAAGGGAAACATAACAGGTTCCTTTTCGGTGTATGCAGTCCCCGCATATCGAGGCATCCTGCCCTTGTTTCCAGGCCGTTATCGGGTTTGTGTCCGATCGCAGAATATAAGTCTGGACCATAGGCCCGGTTTTAGTGTTGGTACTTGGGCGTTCGATGCCGCTGGCAAGCGCGACAATCGGCCCGCCGTCGATCAGAGACGGCCCTTCGTAAAGTAAATGCATAATGATTCTCCTTGAAGTTTAAGTTTTGTTGCAGTGCTCAATAAACAGATAACAGCGAACGACAAATGTCTGCTGTCTGTTGTTGGTTTTGAGTTCGGACATCGGCAGCGGCATAAGCAGCGTCAGCGACCCAGGCAGCGGCAGCGGCCCAGGCATCGTCCCAGGCATCGGCACGAGCATCCCGCAACTCTCTCTCGGTTGCTTCACCTCTCCAAAAACGCCGGGCAACCTTGATCGCATTCAAAGATCGTTTGTCAGTCAGCAAGTGACTGACAGTGGCAACACACTCTGCAGCACAAGCCACTCGTTCCCGTACTTTTTCAGGAAAGAGTTTTGCATGGAGCCAGAGCATCCAGTCGCCTCTAGGACAAGTACCCCAAGACTCTTGCAAAGTCTTGTCGCCTACCCATTCTATGGCTTCTTTGCACGCGCCTAACTCAATCAACTTATCTTTGAAAGTCATGAGGTTACTCTGACCCTTTTGAGCCTTCTGGACCCTTTTGAATTCTCGAAGAGGTCCTCGAACTCTTCAGGGGACAAAACCTTTCGAGCTTCGGTGACCGCGACTTTGACTGCCGCCCATTTTCCTGTGGTCAGAATGAATTTTTGCGCATCGAGCCGGCAGAGTGCCTCTTGCGTAGGGGCAGAATAATCAACACTGAATCGGTAGCCTACCAAGGTGACAGGGTCGTCGCTGTCCTTTCCAGCCTCTGCTGCGTATTTTCCTACTTTCTCTTGCAGCTTTTTTAACCGATCCAGTTCAGGTTGCAATTTATTGTAAAGCTCCGCGAACTCGTCGATGATGGCGGAAGGGTTTTGTTTGTCGTTGAACAGGTCGGTCTGTATTTCTTTGGTTGTCATGGTTGTCTCCTGGATAGTTCAATGTTCAAGGTGAACGAAGCTTGTTGAGTTTCCGCAATACGGGCAAAATTTCATGTCTGGATGTGTTTCTGCCGTCCAGTTGTATTCCGATCCGCATGAGGTGTAATAGCAGCCCTCGTCTTCAGGGAGAGCCCAAGTACAGGTGCCCTGATGTAGCGTCTGCTGCAAACGTCCGTCCTGGATTTTTTGCCTTCGGAGTATGTCCTCGGCCTCCTGTTTTCTGATGATGTTGTCAGGAGGAAAGAACCACCCGTCAAGGTCTTGTTTGATTCGAAATGGGTCGGCTCCAATCAGTTTTAGTTCAATGGCCCGATCCGGAAATAACTCGCAAGCAAGCTCCATGTAATTCAAGACTCTTCTAACGATCTCGTGTGGACGGTGTACCACCGAGAAGTAGAGCGGATTCGGAAAAGACGGACAAGTTAAAA
>Ga0129333_10003399_pt1 | contig 14890 bp, 26 predicted proteins | sample CPB6_08_DNA_FD_94474 | JGI IMG/M metagenome (GOLD analysis project Ga0129333, IMG submission 94474) | Freshwater to marine salinity gradient microbial communities from Chesapeake Bay, USA - CPBay_Sum_0.6_0.8_DNA | ecosystem: Environmental > Aquatic > Marine > Coastal | place: USA: Chesapeake...
ACGGCGTTTGAATTCTGCTATCATTGCTGCCAGCATAAATTCATTTGAATCTTGCAGGCTTTCTTGAAGTCGTTCACGCAAAGACACAAAATGACTTTCGCTGTGTCGATACTCAGCATTTACTTTAGCAGCATAATCACTCATGAAAATTCCTTAGTTGATAAAATGTTTTCGTTAATGTAAAAGCAAAATTATCTTGACAATTGTTGCATACGCTGTTGATCTTCCCAACTTTGACCAGGCAAAGGTTGGCCGGTGGGCGCAGTGGGAATTATCACTGGCCTCTGAATTGAAATTATCATAGTTGGGGGATTATCTACTCGAGCCCGAACTTCAGCAGGCACTTGATTGATGTGCGTGTACTGTGGCCCATATTTCTTAGCGGCCCAACATTCAGACCCACAAGGGTTGTACAGAATTGGGCCTTGATAGGGACTGACAATGTGTTGTTGCTGATACACAATAATCTGTGCTTGCACACAATTAGCCAAAAACAAAAAAAGTAAAGCAATCAGTTTCATGACTAATTGTAATAGATTTTGATATAAATGTCAATTTTTTCGAATTTCTACCAAAGATTTTTTAATTACTTCTACAGCTCTGGTACACTGCACAATTTCATAATGGTTATTTGGTATTTCCACATAATCGATATCTGTTCTTGCAGTCATAGATTTTTTGGTTACTACCCCATCATTGGGCTGTTCCATCCACGGCACTTCTCCGGTTGTTGTAACTATTTGAGTCCAGGGAACTTGCACTTTGATATATTTGCAGGATTTAATAAATTCACTGTTGGGGGTGATGTCATTGAACAGTTTATAACTAGGGTTCATAATTTTACCCCATACTGCTATGTCACTGCCTGCAAACGGAGTAGCCAAACTGACTACACGGCGAATACTAGGAAAATGTTCTAATAGGTGTAGTGCATAAATTCCGCCCAAACTGTGACAAATCACAAACATGGGTTCATTGACATTATTAACAATAATGTCTTTCATGTTTTCTAAATTTTCAAAAGCTGTGAGTTCTCGAGGATACTCTATATACAAATAATTTTTAGCATTGATGCTTTGTTGAATAAATGCAAAGCTATTGTGAGTTGCAGTGGCGCCGTGTATATAAACTATTTTCATCTGACTCTGTCTTTTGCACCAGCCCAAAACTTTTTACCCATGGCAGTTTGTTTAGTAGACGGCTTAATTGTATTTCCGAGATCTTTGGCAAAATCATACATAGCAGTGGCAATGCCTTTTCTTCGATGCTTTTGATCCACTTGTAGATCTAAAGCTTCTAAATCTCCGTCTTTGTCTTCAAAGTTTACCCAACCCACCATAACGCGGCCTTTGTAAGCTTCTATTCTAAAAAAGTTACTGACCACACTGTTTTTACCAGGTATATAAGGCATGTATCCTGGTTTAGCCACTAGCGTATATTCACCGTAACTTCTTGTATCTTCAAAACCCTGTCTAAACAATTGTTTATTCACTAATTCATCAAGTTGATCATCAAGTTGATCTAAGCCTTCCGCTACACCTTGCTTAGGAATCAATAACTCAGGCATGCGGTATTGGTCAACATCCACTGGATATGGTCGCAGTGATTGACGATACAAATCGGCATAGTGTTGTTTTTCTTCGGGAGTTTTTGCTCTATAAAATCGATTGGCAAGGGCCATGTCTCCTACCAAGGTTCCTGGAGGAATAGTGATTTCTTTGGGACCGTAGTATTTTAACTTACGCGGATCTTTGTTGGTCAAACTGTAGAAAGTTGACTCCCATTTTTCAGGATGCAAGGCATATCGTGCTGTGACTCTTTCTGGCACAAACTCTGCCAGTGTATCCTGACCCTTATGAAATCGTCCAAGGCGCGATAAACTTATAGCGGTATCATTGTTTTCCACACCTTCCGCCACACCTTGCCGACTTTTTTCTTCTATGTCAGAATCTGGAACTATTTGTGCTGGAATACTTTTTACGCCTAATAGCTTGTAAGCCCAAAATCTATGATGACCATCTAATACCTGGTATCCGTTTTTGTATTTGCGAACTAGCAAAGGAGGCAGTTTGGCACCTTGTTTTAATCCAGCTACAATTTTTTCAACATTAGCCTTGCTCTTGGGTTGATTCATTTTATCATCTGGTTCGAATCCTACCAAACGATTTGCTGGAATGTTTACTACTGGTCCTGACGCTGTGTAATCACCTACTTCGGCTCCATACCAATTTGGATCTGTGCTAAGTGTTATCTTGCCTTCCGCCACACCTTGCTTTTTACCAAAATGTGTTTCGCCATGCTTCTTTGCTGCGGCCTGTGCCTGCTGAATGCGGTCGTATCTGCGTGACTCCCAGCCACAGCCTGGTTCTAAACATCGAGCGTGATAGGCTCTGCTACCATAAACATCAGTTTGCATAATGCCTGTTTTGGCAGTCTGTGATTCCGCCACACCCAGTACAAAACTTTCACTTAATACATCACTGTACCATGGATCAGTGATTACAATAGTACCATCGCTGCGTTGCATAGCGTTTTCAGTGTGTAGGTCCCAACCAAATCCCTGTCTACGACCAATTTGATAAACCAGCTGCATGGTCAAATAAAGGTATTGCAGTTGTAATAGCTTGCTCTGATTTAGACTGGCTATGGTTTTTATGACCTTTGTTTTATTAATTTCATCGTTGTCTGCAAACTTCCAAATCGTTGAATTGGGATTGGATATTTGTCTATAAGCATCGGCCCAACTGAAATTATTACTGACTAAATCGCTCATGGCCCAGACCATGGCTTCTTCAAAACTTCTAGATTTTAATGGTTTAAGTTTTTCTACTGCAATTTGATAAAAAGTTTCTCCATCTATGTTGAACTTTGTAAAGTGCTTACCGCCTATGTCTATAAACTTAACCAAATGCGGATTGTCACGATATTTTTGAGCTGTTTTGTAATAGGCTAAAAATATTTTTTCTGCGGTGGCCAATTCACCTGATTCAGGCATTAAAATTTTAATCACCGAACCTTCATCTTTACCCCACACAGAAGCATCAGCGCCTGAACCTAGTTCAGTGTAGCCAGCAGATTTCAGTGTTGATTCTATTTTTTCAACATGTTCATCGCCAAATAATTCGTTAACAAACATTACTTTATACCTATTATCATGCTTCTTGTATATTCAGTTTCGGGATCAATCAGGGCCATGGTGCCTTGATATATAACTTTATTTAACGGATATAAATCCTGTAGATCTTGCGGACTGTCAAAACTGTGTTCTGCAGCACTGCCCACGGCATTTCTGCCCTGTATTACTGTCAAAGTGCCTTGTGGTACATTATCAAACCAACCTTCATTTTTCATGTCATTGGTGCTGGCATTGATTACAATGCCAGGTAATTGTCTGTAATCAAGTTTGTTACTGTCTTTGTTCATGTGTTCAACATTGCTGATATTCATTTGTTGAATAACTTCTCGGCCTACTTGTAACCAATCTTCATTGGTATCTACATTAATAATTTTTTTAATATTTAAATTGCTGCGATTTAAAATAATGCTTAGGTTTCCGTACCAACTGCCTAAAACATACACCGTGGGTATTACAGTGTCGCCTAATATGTTTTCCAACTCTCGAGCAATCCAAAGTTTACTAAAAACTAAATCCGGAGTCCAACTGCCTTCAAAACTATAACCGCTGCTTTCATTTATACTTTCTTTAAGATGCGTATGCGGTATGCCTAATTTTTTTGCTTGAGCTTTGCTGACATTGACATGCAGTTTAGCATGGGGTACACGACCTTGAGCACCTACTTTGACCAATTTGCCAGGGTTTTTTCCAATACCATAATTAAAAGTTACTTCTGTTATTTTCATTGTAGACCTCTTACTCTGTCAAAGAAACTTGGTTCAGGTCTACCTTTTACCAATCCATGTCGTTTGTGCGATCGATCAGTGTTATAATATTTGCCCACAACTTGCCATCCTGGTTTAAAAAAAATCGCTGCAGGCACTGCAGAATGTCGCATAATGCCTACTCTTTGCTTACCAGCCGGAGCATCTTTAACACCTTTGCTAAACATTCTGGCATCTTGTAACCAAGCATTAGGTTTAAGTTTGACTAACCATACATAAGGATTAAGTGAAGCATAGGTAGTTTGAGGATTATCTAACCAAAATTTTAACGGGTAAAACCACAATGCTGGCCGGCCTTTTTTCTGCCCTATATAATCAATACTAAAATCCGGATCGTCCATGTCAGGAGTTCGTCCAAATGTTTGCCTAGCAGAATAACCCAACTGGTCATAGTCTGTAAAACGCACAAAATAATCTTTAATTGTGCCACCGTCACGCCTAATATCTGCAAGAATTTGATCTTGAATACTAATACGGGCTTCTAGCAAAAATTCTTGTGCTCTCATTGAATCTCCGGAACCACTTCAACCCCAGTTTGCATATGTTGTGGATTTGATCTTAGCCAACGAACTGCAAAATTATTAGCATCAGCTTGTTGATTACCTATGCCTGAAAATCTGTGCAGTTCTCTGCCATCTGGATCTCGGATGATCCAAGTGCCTGTAAATACTCCTCCAGATTGTCGTGCTCTTTGTCGTTGTAAATCTATAGTCGAACCAGGTACTACCAGTTCTCTATAGCCAAAGTTTTCAGTATCCTCTGGGAATCCTGCTACTCCTAGCCATTGGTTGTATTTGCGCTGTGCATCTTGTTCTGTATTGGCAACGAATACCATTTGTCTACGACCCGTACTGCGGTCCACAATTTCATAGTTAGCATCGCCTGTTTGATCGGGCCATCCTAAACGATTCTCATAGTCGGTTTGTGCAGCAGATGATCGTGTTTGTTGTTGTCCTATAGGTTGTGGTTCTCCTATAGACGCCTTGACCGCAGATTTATCGTAAGGACGCAATGGTTTGGCCACAACCAATTGTCTTGTACTATTCCAGCTAGGATAACCATCAGGGGCCAAGGCTTTTTCAATGGCTTCTTCTTTGGTCCTGGCCACAACATTAATGACTGCCAAACTGTATTGAGGATTTGACACTTCCCACCAGTAAGGTTGATTGCCAGTTGGATTTTTAGCCACTTTGCGCTCTAACTGTGCTTGTTTAATAAAACTCTTAAGTGCAGCCTTAGGCATTTTACCTGCAACATAATCAGCAAAAAAACTTACTGTGTCTTTGCTGCCTTCAGATTTTGCTCCTAGTAGTTTGTAAAGTTTTTTAAGATATTCCTCACGATATTTTTCTGGATTTGCTGCGGCGTCAAGTGCTACAACAAAACGCAATAGTGTATTTTTAATTTTTGCAGGATCTCTTTGTAAGTCTGCCAACCAGTTGCCGCCCGGGCTGCGGAATTCTACATATCCGTCTTTGGTATTGATACTGGTATATTTGCTAGTAACACCTGTGTGTATTACCTTTGAGGCTGCATCGGATAAATTTTGTTTCATTTGTTGCAGCAGTGCTGCCACATCTTCAGGTCTTCCTCGTGCCTGTTCTCTAACTTTGGCCATAGCACTCTGAGTATAAGTATTGCTGATACGGCCGAATTGATTTAAGACATATTCGTCACCCAGTAATAATGCCAATTTTACATAATCTAGTTTTCTTAAATCACCTGTCCAGCTGGGCACGCTGACATTCATGTGCAAACCTGTGGATTTATTTGTATAACAACCTGTATTTTTAGCCCAGATTCTTACGCGATCTAAATCATCAAACATTTCTTGAATGCTCATGGGCGGACTGACAAATTCTAAACCCATGTCATCGCTGTCGTCCGGATCTAAGCTGCCGTCGGGTTCTACCACATACTTGCCTGCTTCCCGTCGGCCACCATGATAGCTAGAACTAGCATTAACAGGACGGCCAATAGCGGTTGAAAAATCGTCTGCAATAGCATCAATGTTACCCTCGCCGCCACCTCTATTTTCATTGTAGTAGGGCCATGAAATTTCATAGGCACTTTCAATATTACTCATTAAGTCAAGATCTTGATCGCTTAACCAGTCGTTCTCGTCATAGTCTTGATATTTCTCTTCTCTAAACTCATCCAAGGCTGATTCATAATACGAATTGTTGTAATCGTCCGCAATGTCTCCCACAAATTGTTCAAATGCTTCTTCTTCGCTGGTAGTGTCATTGACCAAGCTCAGCCATTCTTCAGGATCGACATTTTCTTTTACCCAACTCTGAATTACATCCTCTTTGTTGTTTTCCCATTCATTGTCAATCTGTTCCATGACCCATTCACTGTAGTCATTTCTCATGCGTTCACGCAAGCGTTCTACTTCTCTGCGGCCGTTGTAGTCGCCGTCATGGAAAAATTCCACAGCATCGTCGATACTACGGCAGCGTTCATCCATGTCATAGTTGGGTTCGTATTCTACATCATCGTCGGGGTTACTGATGTTGGGCACAATCATTTCAAATTCCATACCAGCCCGGGCATCAATTTGGCTGGCCAGCTTTTCTAAACTGCTGGGGCTCATGTTTATTTCAAATAAGTCAGATTCTTGTAGGGGTTTTATATCGTTAAAACGCATGGTGTCATTCCAGATATTATATTTATTGCCAAACAAAAAGGACCGTTAGGTCCTTTTTGTGCCATGAATTTCATGGTATCTAGCCAAAGCTAACTGCCTTGCTAAAAATAATCTAAAAGAGATATACGGGGATAAGTCACTGTCTAATTTAACATTTACACGGCTGTGTTCAATGTTTTTCTTACGATAACCTACATGTATATCCTCATCGTCTACTAGAACAGTTTCGGGATCCTGTCCCCCCATTCTAATAAGCGAAAATCTTAAAGGATTACTTCTTAGGAGCTTCAGCTTTTTTATCTGCAGGCTTGGCGTCGCTTTTAGCAGCTTCTGCTTTTTTGTCGTCCTTTTTAGCAGGAGCAGCAGGAGCAGCAGCGGCTGGTTTGGCTTCAGCTTTTTTCTCTTCCTTTTTAGGAGCAGGTGCTTGAGCAAAAGCAGTACCAACGGCAACTGCGGCGATTAAAGCAAAAATTGATTTCATGAGAATTCTCCTTTGTTTGAAATCTAAGCAAATAGATTTACTTGCTTACTATATTTAACGCCTGTGAGCACAAAAAGTTAACAAATTTTGATGTTACTCATTGCTAGTTTTACCACATCGTTGTCTTTTTGCATTAGTCAAGGCACCAAAATCCACAGGCCATTCTTTGCCTGGTTGCAGCTCGACTGTGCCTGCGGGAAAACTGTGTTGTACTCCCGACAGTTTTGCAATTTCAGCCACAGGAATTCTAAATTTTGTTAGATCGTTGCCTAAATTAGGATAAGGCGCTGTGTGAGGAAACCACCAAGCAGCCATTTGTTTGGTATTGTTGTTTATAACTATTTTATAAAATGCTTCAGGTACTACCACACCTTTACCTATTCGTTTTTGTCCAGTATACACACTGCCTGCAATAATAGTAAAATTGTTGTTTGTTTGTACTGTCCAACCTCGGACTGAAGTTTCTAACAATTTCCAAATACCTCGATTTAAACTGCCTGCTTGAGGGAACATGTTGGTCATCAAGAAACTTTCGTATTCAACTTGCTGATCCCAGCTCATGTCACCATTCGGAGCAGCGTGTCCTTTGTCAAAACCTGTACCTGTGTAATCATCAGGTCTGGGCCCATTCGGCACACTTGCATCTGCAGTAAAATCATTGCTTCTTGCCAAACAACCCAAGGCGTTTTGTGGAATCAAAGTCCAAGACACATACTGTGGAATTTTCGCCGCAGCATCATAACCTACAAAATAAGCACGACGACAAATAGGTGTTAGCTGCTTATTGCTTTGTGGGAATCCGTAAGGAGCATGTACTTGACATCGTTCAATGGGCAAAGGTGCTGTCTGTGTCCATGCAAAACTTGATAAAGACGCTAATGATAATATTAAAGATATGATATACTGTTTCATTGACTGCCCAATAAAATAGTATTTAGTGTAAAGTTACCGATTTTATATATTGATGCGCTTCAACTAGGTTTAAGACCTCTGACTCAGAATATTTTGATTCTAACTTAGCTACAGGAATACGGCCTGGTGCTAGTCGTGCATCTTGTCGACTAAATTTTCTTTCTATAAAAAATTGCTGATTATTATCATAAAATAAATCCATTTTTTCTTTTAAAGCATCAACTTCACTTTGTGTACTATTATAAAATAGTACAGTAAAATCTGCGCTGTAAAACTCAAAAGGCTTAAATGCTTGAGCAGTAATAAATTGGTCGTTGTCTATGGCTAAATTTTCAAGTGTTTTACCTATTTCAACATAATTTATATAAACAGTACCAAATTGATACAAACTTGTGAAATACTGATAATGATCTTTGGCCAGTTTATATTCTTTAGGTAAACTGTAGTATGTAGTTACATGCCTTGGTTTAGCTCCGTTGGCCACACTTTCACATCTATGCACAGCAACATTCAACTCACACAAACTTAATTTTACTTCCTTGGGTGCCGATAAAAATAAACTTTGATCTTGTTTGTCTAAATGGCCGTGATGTGTTTCAAAGCACCAATGTAGATAATTTAGTGTTTCTTGATCGTGTACTGAATTTAATTTCTTTTCTATTACAGATTTAAAATTATTAATCACTTCTATATGATGATTAATAGTATCAACAGCAAATTGTTGTTGTTGCTCTAAAGTTCCAAATCCATAAAATCTTCGAGGGTCGTCTATAGAATATTTTTGTTGTGCTGCAATTAATCTTTGACACCACAGTGGCACTACTGGATTATTTAACAATTGAAAAGTAAATTTAATAGAGTCTGACAGATTGCAAGGATCTGCATATTCTATAGTCAAATTTGAAAACATTAAGATTTTGTAAAGTCTTGGTATTTAAACCATCGTTTCTGACCAAAATATATTTTTAAAGTAAGCCCATATTCTTCGAATTTATCACGCCATTGATAAAAACTAGGGCCATGGCCGCCACTTTTACAGTTTATACAAGACATTTCTTTGCCATAGGCATCAAGATGTTCCCAACGATATATATCCCATTGATATTGATGCACCATTTCATGTGCTAAGGTATTCATAAACCACTGCTCACAAAACCATTTATCACTAAGTTTAATTGTACAATATGATTTTGTTTCTTGAGGCTCATTCAACCAAGAACAAAGTCCCCATATTTTTCTCAATCTGCCTAATTGTATGTCAGGTCTATATAGTTGATTGTCAAATACATATTTGTTAAGAATATTATATGCGTATATAACTTCGGACTGATTTGGCCTAAATGGTTTGAGCCGTTGCTGATGAATCATGGGCAACGGCTGGCTCATTATTGCACGAATGGGATTCGGTCTGGCCATAAAAAATGCTCCTTTGTATTTACTACTTAGGAGCATTTTAGCGCAGATTTATTGGTTACTGTACTGTAATTTGTCCTATTACAGCATTGGGTTTGCTCAAAGTTTCAGCTCTGCGCCGTTTATATTCTTCGTTGTCCACATCCAAAAGTTGTACAGTGCCCTGATTTGTGCTAACAGTTTCTGGTTGCGCTACACTGGAAACTGGGCCCAATTCCTGCCTCAAACGATCTTGCTGAATGCGTTCTTGTTCGGCCCTGCGACGAATTGTTTGATCTAGTTCTTGTTCGGCTCGCTGTGACCTCGCAGTAGCTTCACGACGGGCCGCAGTTTGTTCACGCAGTTTACGCAAGGTATTTTTTTCGTCCATGGGATAGGCCAACAACACCATGGCATACCATTGATTACCTTCGCGCACAATTTCTGTTTTTAATCTTTGCACACCTTCCAGTTGTCCTTTGCTGACGGTGCGAGTGAAACTTTGATATTCGGACACAGTGCTATCACCAGTTTCAAATTCATAGTTTTTAGTCAGTGTTTCAACTTCACTGTTTATTTTTATGCTTAGTGCGGCATAACCTTTATGAATGGCTTTTTCCAATGCTCGACCTCTATCTGTGCTTTTTGTGCCCTGTACAGCTACTACCACTGCGTTGGCAATTTCAGGAGGTTCTGTCAGCCAAGTTGGACCATTATCAATTACTCCCAGCGTTTTGTTCAGTGATTCACGCACCATACGCACTTCAGCATTCAGCGCAGTTTGTTCACGCCTTAGATCCGCTTGGCCTTGTTTAAGTTCGGCATGTCCTAATTCAAGACTTTTAACTGCTTCACTTTTGCCCAGCAATTGTGCATGACCTGTGCCAGACAACACCGCAGTGATTGCCAAAAATACCAATTTGAGTTTCATGTTATTCTCCAAGAGTAATTGATAAACGCATTATATTGTTAACTTTAAAATTTGTCAACTATACGCCAAACATTTGGTTGAACTTCGCAGGCAATGCCTTGAAATTGAACCAAATCTTTTTGAACTGTGTGTGCTTGAGCAAACCAACGACATTTGGTTTGTTTGTAATAGAAGTCTATGTCAATAACTGGGTGTCGTAACAATTGATTACTTCTCACCACATCACCTATTTTTAATTTAGGTATTTCAATGCCGGGCTCTTCCACACACTTCTCAGTTTGTCGTGTGATCACAGTTTTGTTATTGATTACAGTGGTTTCAATTTGATAAGTGCAATCACTGCGCGGCTCTAGTTTTTGAGCCTGCACTGTGCATGCCTGTATCACTAAAATCAAGGACAATAAGTTCTTAACTGCCATATCTTTGTTCTTGCCGCACTGTTAAGTCTGCGTTGTTGTACAGTTAAGTTTTCAGGATCAACTGGTGACAAGCCCACTAACTGTTCTAAATAACTTTCAGTTATTTGTTTTTGATCACAGCTCAACCCAATGTTTTGTACCTGTTGATACCGCTGTTCTAATAAAGCAGGATTATTAGGATCGTTGGTATAATAAATTTGAACATTGGCAGATGGACTGCGAACCGGCTGATGAGGCTGTTCTGCAGGTTTAGGGCAAGGTGCCAAGGGCCAACAAGTGCCCAGGATCCAGGATGTTATGATTCCTGGAACCACCCCGCTCATTTTTTATAACCCACCATGACCTGTTTTAAAGCTTGACCTGCATGTTTGCTGTCAACTCCTGCATGTTTAACCACATAACGAATTGCGTCCTGTGTGTTCAGTTGCAGATGAAAAATTGCTTGGGTAGCGGCAATCAAAGTTTGTTCACTCATAATATACTCCTATTAAAAAAGTTACCAACTCGAATTATAAAAAACTTTTAAACCAACAAAAACTTCAGCTTTGGCTTTTCGAATAAAATCAAGATCATGTTCGCGATAGTGACTGTCAGAATTTTCACCAAAGAAAAATCCACTGGTGGAAGGTAATTTTTCCTTTTTAATTGTTTTTTCTAGTTCGTCTAGATCTTCCCAGGTAAGTTCTAGTTCTATTCCATTAAAACTTGATCCCCAGTCGCTGTCTTGGGGAGTTTTGCCTTCGGCAGCTAGTTTTTTGATCCATAGTTTTTCCATCCACCCGTGAAGATTGGGATGTTTACGCCAATAAGCAATTTCCCTTGGCTCTAATACATTAGGGTTTACATATTTTTCAGAATCTTTATCCCATGTGGATTTTTCATAAAACTCTTTTTGTTGCCCTGCTTTAGCGGCAACATAAGCGTACTGGTCTAATCCCATAATTATCCTTTCAAATAAAATTTGTTAAGAACATTTTTAGCTTGATCTAAATAATCATCTAGTTCTGACTCCATGATATCTATTTCCTCTAGTTGAAATTTAGTAATTTCCTCTTGAACTAAACGCATCATATAAATTAAATCACTGGTATCGGCTTCAGCATACCATTGCTCTAGTTCCTTACTGCTGGCTGTAGTAAACCAAACAAAATTATCACGATCAAAATCATTCATCATTCTACTCCAAAATGTTCTTTAATTATCCGTGCAGCCGATTCAGGATCCAATGGAAAAGGTTCACTTTTCCATTTAAGTAATTCGTTGGCACATTCCTGAACAATTAACTCAGCAAACTTGCCTGCAACAGTGCCTTGAAAATAAGACTTATCAGAATGCTCAGCACCTATGGTTCTATAGGCAAATTCCGTGGCTTGTTTGTAAAGTTCAACGGCCGGTTGGTTCATATAAAATTTCCAAATTAGATTAAGACCCTGTACTCAGCACCAGGGTACGAGGATCTTCGGCATCGGGGCTGAAGTCTTCGATAAAAATATGATGGTCATCGCCACTATCACGAATGCAAGCATTGGCTGCAATCCAAAGAGCTGCCCAGGTTAAACCATTAATGCTACAACTCACAGGCTTACCGCCCCAGTGATCACGATATACCACACGATCTGCACCTTCAAAGGGATGACCATCGGAGAGATTATTTACTTCATAAATGCTCCACACAGAGTCATCCATGCCCAATTGCTGACTTACATCCTGGTAATGATTCCACTTGCGATCGCCTACCTCACGATCTTCGGCATAGGCACGGGCTAGCCCTCGACGAACCTCGCTGAGACCTTGAGTCAACCGCTGGTACAGTTCGGGATTGATCACTTCTTCCAATCGCTGGATAGCACTGTCGAGATCGCAGATGCCGTTGTGAACAGTCTTGAATTCTTCAGCAGTTAGTGTAGGGTTGCAGAACATATGGCTCCTTAGTGCAGGTCAACTTGAACTTGGCGGAAACCTTGAGCGTCAGTTACTAGACTGGTAGGCAGGGTTTCTCCACGATGCTGGGCCATACGGCGTTGGAAAGACAACTTTTCCAGAGCAATCCAGATTGCTACACGAGCATCGCGAGTAGCAAAGTTATCACTCATCTGCTTGACAGTGATAACCATACCCACATCCTCGCCGCTCTGAGCAGTGAGAATGAAGCGAAACTTTTGGCTATTTTTAAAACCTTCAACTATGGTCTTGGTTCTCATGTCACATGCTCCAGTAGGTTTCGGAAGCCGGGTCACAACACCACGGCGTGTCTTCAGGGATTATAATAATTTCACCAGTTATAAGATTTTTAGTGACTCGTTTGCCTATAGGATGCTTGATCATAAACAGTGTTTCTTCCATGAACGCATAAGCCTCACGACCTGCATTACGATTGGCGCAGGTAGTGCTTCGTTTAGCACTGGCTGCGGTGGAAAAATACCGTTTGTCTGCATGAGGACTGGATTTGTAAAAAACCACATATCGCATCATCATCAACTCCTGTTTACTTACAATACCAATATTATAGCAAAATTGGGAATTTTGGTCAATTAAATTAGACAGGCGCAAACAGTTTTGCCATGTTAGTGAACACTACGCGATATGCACTTAGCTCTTGACCAGTTAGTTCTTCGCGGTTGCTGGGCACAGTCATAAACTCCAAGGTCTCCAGCAGGCCAGGCAGGCGGTTATTGGCTTGAACTTCTTGCACGATTTCAAGGGCTTGGGTAAAGTTCATTTCTAACTCCTTTGTTGCTTACTATGCCATAATTATAACAAAATTGGCAATTATCGTCAATCAAAAAGTAGTACTAAAAAGTATTACTTTTGAAGGGTTTTATAAAATTCAGCGTTGATTGCGTCCATTTCTTCGCGGGACACATAGAAATCTGTGGTAGGGTCATAGTATTCGCCCTGTTTGTTGTCATAATACAACACTCTGCCCGAAAAGTTAAAAGGGCCTTCAAGTCCGGGGCGAGCACCGTATTTTTGGCGCATACTGTCTACGGTATCCAAAACACGGTATCCCATTGCGGCTCCTTTGTTGCTTACTATTCTATTATTATAGCAAAATTAAGAATTTCGGTCAACTCCGAAAATACTGTTTAATTTTATATGTTATAGAAATAGTTGTAATTTTACAACATTATTTTTTAAAGTATATTACAAATTGCATAACCATAATATTTGGTAATAGGGTTCCATCTAAACCAATTTTCGTCTCGTGTAGGTGTTTGCATCAACTGTTTCCAAGTCGGAGCTGATGCAAAATATCGATGTGATTGATTTTTGCAATCAATATATTTTGCATTAAATTGACTGCCGTGTTGCCCCCGCACTTCTACTATCACAATGTGAATAAATTTATTGTCAGACTGTTGATAGACAATGTAATGTTGTTGACTACTTTCGGGTATACTGACCAAGTATGGTAAGGTCAAAGCTTGAGTAGAACATGCCCAGCTGGTTAACAGTGCAAAAATATATTTTTTCATATTGTTGTCAAGATTTATTTAATCAACTTCAAATACAATTTGAGGCACTTCGTCTAAATCACCACTGGCGCTGATTTTTTTAATTGTACGGCCTTCAATGGACATACCCACTGCCAGCCAAGGGCCGCCACTGGGATCAACGAATCCAAGGTCGTTTAAATCTATTTTTTCTTGGCCTTCACGCCCACCAAATCTCCAATATTTTAGGTCGCCTTTGATGGTGTAAAGATTTGGCGTTAATTGATCAAACCAGTATTCATCACCGTAACGGTTTTTCATTTTTCAATGTTCTTTAATTTTAAATTTTTGTTGAATTTGTTGGGCATAGTGTTGCCCCCAACCTTGCTGATCTTCCCAATTGTCGTTATTGCAGATTTTTACACATTCTTCTGCAATCAGCTGAGCAAATTTTTCCTTGCTAAAAATTAACTCGCCGCCTACATTGATTAGAGATTTTACTGCAAGTTTCTCAATAAGTTCATTCATAATTATCACCATGCATTATAAATCACCATGTGATCCACACCAGGTACATTGCCTAGTGGACGATAAATTTGTTGCTCGCCGTCCCACTGATCATGATCAAACAGTATATCCGCAGGGGTCACAGGCACAAAACGAACTTCCTTACCAGTGTGATGGCTACGCACATAGAAACTTAGAGGCATACCAAAATACTCGGATGTCAGTTTCAGGACCTTACGCTTTTTGTCGTATTCGCAAAACTTC
>Ga0129333_10003400_pt1 | contig 14889 bp, 13 predicted proteins | sample CPB6_08_DNA_FD_94474 | JGI IMG/M metagenome (GOLD analysis project Ga0129333, IMG submission 94474) | Freshwater to marine salinity gradient microbial communities from Chesapeake Bay, USA - CPBay_Sum_0.6_0.8_DNA | ecosystem: Environmental > Aquatic > Marine > Coastal | place: USA: Chesapeake...
GACCATCTGATCCTGCCCGGCATCACCTACGATGTGGTGATCGAAATCGCAAAAGCCCGCGAATTCCAGCTCGAAGTGCGCGCCGTCAGCGAAGACGAGGTACGACAGGCCGATGAAATCTGGGTGACGTCGTCAACCAAGGAAGTACTCGCTGTCACTACGCTCGACGGCAAACCGGTTGGCGACGGCCACCCCGGCCCGCTGTTCCGGCGCATGCACACCTTGTATCAGTCGTTCAAAACCGACCACATGGGCAAGCCCGCGGCATGAGCACCGCCCTGCCCGACGATCGCGCTTCGCTGATCGAGTATCCCTGCGACTTCCCGCTGAAGATCATGGGGCTGACGCAACCGGGATTCGCGCAGGCCATACTGACCGTGGTGAAACAGCACGCGCCGGATTTCGACGATGGCGCGATGGAAATGAAGAGCAGCAAGCAGGGCAAGTACCTGAGCCTCACCTGCACCATACGCGCTACGTCACGCGAACAGCTGGATACCCTTTACCGCACGCTATGCGACCACCCGATGGTGGTCATGGTGCTCTGACCGGACTCCCGACGAAGGCCATTTGGCGGTCATGCCACCCCTCCAGCACCAGCTGCGCGAGGATCGCACCGCACAGCGCGAGAAACATGTCCCACTGCGTATCCCAAACGTCTCCCTGCGTGCCGAGAAAATCAGTCGCATCGGCCCCCATCAGCAATGCGGCCCACCATTCGATCAGTTCGTAGAAGGCGCTGATCGCCAGCGCAATCGCGACCACCAGAAAAAACAGCAGGCGGCGCTGCGCGATGCCGAAGACACGGATCAGCAGCTCCCGTGCCACCATCGCCGGCACGAACCCCTGGGCAAAATGGCCCAGGCGGTCATAGGGATTGCGGGCAAGGCCGAGCCATTCCTGCACCCAGAAACCTGCCGGCACGCGAGCGTAGGTATACGCCCCGCCAGCGATCAGAATCAGGCCGTGCACGGCGATAAGCGCCAGCAACAGGGTCGTCAGCGGAAAGCGTCCCGCCGTCAGCCACAGCAGCGGTGCCGCAATCAGCACCGGCAGGACCTCCATGAACCAGGTCAGGCGGTCGTAGGGCGTTACACCGGAAAGCACCAGCGCCAGCATCCAGACAGCGCAAACCGCCAGCACGCGCGAATCCGGTCGGGTGGAGCGGAGCGGCTGTCCGCCATTCATTGGGGTAGCGAACGCTTGCGGATTTCACGCAACTCCTCCGCGTATTCAACATTGAAATCCGCATCGGCGCTGGCCAGATAGGCCGGATAGTCACCGCACAGTTTCTCCAGATCCGGGCGCGGCGCGCTGACGAACTGTCCGCGATAACTGCTGCGCTCCTCGAGCAGCGCGCCTTCGAAGCGGCCGATGTTGCGGGTAAATTCCGCCTGATCGCGCGAACTGCCTCTCACCAATCCGGTGAGACGCCGGTCCAGTTCATCCAGCAAGGGCGTATAGCGGGTCTTCCAGTCGGCAAAAGCCTTCCGGTTCAATTCGATCCGTTGTGGAAATACCTGATCGCAGGCCTCGCGCAATGCCCAGACGCGGAGATACGCGGAATACACCTGCCCCAGCACCGCACCATAATCACCGGCCTCCGCGGCCTTTGCCGGCACCGCCGCACCGAGAACCAATAGCGCTACTCCTGCCAGCCGCCAGCGGAACATTATGGGCATCCTTGTTGTCCGTATAATGGCAATGATTATCCCACCAAGCCTTTCCTGTGTTGCAAAACACCGTTGAATCTCCCGTATCGCCGCCACCGGCAGACCCCCTGCAGGCAGCCGCTTGCGTGCTGCGACGTACCGGCCTTGAGGACTATGACACGGTCTGGCAGCGCATGCGCGGCTTTACCGCCGGGCGTGATGCGGATAGCAAGGACGAGATCTGGCTGCTGCAGCATCCGCCAGTCTATACACTGGGGCTCGCCGGCCGCGATGAGCACGGACCGCGCACACACAACGGCATCCCGCTGGTGCGCACGGATCGCGGCGGCCAGATCACCTACCACGGCCCGGGCCAATGGATCGCCTACACACTCCTGGACCTGCGCCGGCGCAAGCTTGGCATCCGTCCGCTGGTACGCAAACTGGAGAATGCCGTGATCGCACTGCTGGCCGGCTACGGCATCAGTGCCTGCGGACGTGCAGACGCGCCTGGCGTGTATGTCGGCGACGCCAAAATCGCGGCCTTGGGCCTGCGTGTGCGCAACGGCTGCTGCTATCACGGCTTGTCACTGAATGTCGATATGGATCTCACCCCTTTCCAGGTCATCGATCCCTGCGGCTATGCCGGACTGCGCACCACGCAACTGAGGGACCTTGGCATCACTGACACCTTTGAACAGGTCGGCGATCATCTGACCGACTGCCTGGTGAACGAGTTATCCTGATATGAGCGCTTCCCACGAAAAACAGAAGGGGCAGGCCAAGACTGCCCGCATCCCGATCAAGATCGTGCCGGCGGAACGCCTGCCAAAGCCGGCATGGATACGCACCCGCTTGGGCAATTCGGCGCGCTTCCAGGAAATCAAGACCATCCTGCGCGAGCAGAAGCTGCATACCGTCTGCGAAGAAGCGACCTGCCCGAACATCGGCGAATGCTTCGGCAAAGGCACTGCGACGTTCATGATCCTCGGCGATCTGTGCACGCGGCGCTGTCCGTTCTGCGATGTCGGCCACGGCCGCCCCAAGCCGCCCGACCCCGACGAACCGCGCCATCTCGCAGAAACCATCGCCGCACTGAAACTGAAGTATGTGGTGATCACCAGCGTTGATCGTGATGACCTGCGTGACGGCGGCGCCCAGCATTTCAAAGACTGCATCCGTGCCGTGCGTGAATTGTCTCCGCACACCCGGATCGAAATCCTGGTGCCGGATTTCCGCGGCCGCCGCGAAATCGCCCTCGACATCCTGGCCGCCTGTCCGCCAGATGTCATGAATCACAATCTTGAAACCGTGCCCCGCCTCTACAAGCAGGCACGGCCCGGCGCCGACTACCGCAATTCCCTGCTCCTGCTGCAGGAATTCAAACAGCGCTTTCCCGACGTGCCGGCAAAATCCGGCCTGATGGTGGGACTGGGTGAAACCGACGAAGAGATACTCGACGTGATGCGCGATCTGCGTGCGCATAATGTCGACATGCTGACCATCGGGCAGTACCTGCAGCCCTCGGCGCATCATCTGCCGGTACTGCGCTACGTCGAGCCGGCCATTTTCGACCACTATGCTGCCGAAGCAGACAAGATGGGCTTTCAGCACGCTGCCTGCGGGCCAATGGTGCGTTCGTCCTATCATGCGGATCAGCAGGCCCACGAGGCCGGCGTTACCTGAGGCCGGTTACAGCGCTGACACAAAGCTTGTCTCGCCACGTACGATGACTACAATGCACAGGTCATCGTCAATCCGTGGGGGGCAACATGAAACGCACCATACTCCGTCTGGCCATTACATTGGCCACCATCGTCAGTCTGCCGGCTGCCGCCGGAATTGCTGACATCAGTAACGCCGATGCAGCAAGCGGTTTGCGTCAGGCACTGACCGACGGCACCGCCGCCGCAATCCAGTTGCTGGGCAAGGAGAACGGCTACTTCGCCAATCCCAAGGTCAAAATCCCGCTGCCGCCCGCTCTGAAACAGGTCGAGAGCGGTCTGCGCATGATGGGCATGAAGAAAAAAGCCGACGAACTGGTGTTGTCGATGAACCGCGCCGCCGAGGCGGCTGCCCCCGAAGCCAAACAGCTGCTGGTCGATGCAGTAAAAAAAATGTCGGTGCAGGACGCCAAGAGCACACTCACCGGCGGCGATACCGCGGCCACCGAATATTTCAAGCGCACGACCAGTGCCCAGCTCACCCAGCGCTTCCTGCCCATCGTCAAGAAGGCCACTGATCGTGTGGGTCTGGCGCAGCAATATAACAATCTTGCCGGTCAGGGCGCCTCGCTGGGTTTGATCAAGAAAGAAGATGCGTCCATCGAGAACTACGTCACCCAAAAGGCGCTCGACGGGCTTTACCTGATTATCGCCGAGCAGGAAAAATCCTTTCGCCAGAATCCGGTAGGCGCCGCCAGCAGCATCGTCAAGAAAGTATTTGGCGCGCTGAAATAAGCCGACGGTCCCATTACGCTGTGCCGGCATGCAGGGCGCAGACAGTTTCCGGCAGCCGCTCAGTTCGCCTGCGCCCCCGCCCGCTTCACAATCGGCACCCAGCGATCAATTTCGGCTGCCAGCAGTTTGTGCAACTGGGCCGGGGTCATGGGCTCGACTGCCTGGAAGCCAGCCTTCTGCAAGGATGCGCGGGTACTGCTGCTGGCGACTATGCGCAGCAGTTCGCCGTTCAGTCTCGTCACGATGGGCTGCGGGGTACCGGCCGGCGCAAAGAAACCGAACCAGGCGTTGACGTCATAGCCCTTCAGACCCTGCTCGTCCAGCGTCGCTAGGTCAGGCAGAAATTCGGAACGCTTGAGGCCCGTGGTGCCCAATCCCTTCAGCCGTCCCTGCAGGATATGGCCACGCACGACCGGAATGTTCTGGAAGGTCATTGCGGTTTCTCCGGAGATGACTGAGGCCGCTGCCTCGGCGGCGCCACGATAGGGCACGTGCACGATGTTGATGCCGGTCATCGCTTTGAGCAGCTCACCGGAAAGGTGATGCGAGGTACCCGAGCCACCGGAGCTGTAGCCCAAGACGCCGGGCTTGGCTTTGGCCTGGGCCACCAGATCCATGACACCCTTGGCCGGATTCGCGGGATGCACGCTCAGCGCATTCACCACCGCGCCAAGGCTGGCGATGGGCATGAAATCCTTGAGCGGGTCGTACTTGAGTTCCTTGTAGAGACCGACGTTGATGGCCAGCGTGCCATTGGTACCGAGCATCAGTGTATAGCCGTCGGGCGTGGCGCGCGCGCCCTGCGTGGTGCCAATGGTGCCGCCGGCACCGGGCCGGGTGTCGACCACGATCTGCTGGCCCAGCGTCTGGGTCAATTCTCTGCTGACGATACGTGAAATGATGTCTGCCGAGCTGCCGGCGCCCAGCGGCACGATCAGCCGGATCGGCTTGACCGGGTAATCAGATGATGCCGCCCAGACGGGGGATGTCATGCACAGGGGCAGTGCTGCATGCACCACGATGGCAGCAGCGCGAAAGTCAAAGCAGGGTTTCATGGAAGACTCCGTCAGGGGTTGCGCCGATTCGTACGATGCGCGGCGATTGCAGACACACCGGAATCGATGTAATTACCCTTCGAGCAACATCCATGCCATCGACAAGCGCCGTTCGCGTCTGCCGCGTCTCAATCGACCGGCTTCAGTGCGCCTTATCCCAGTTCGGCCCCGCGCCGACTTCCACCAGCAGCGGTACCGCGAGGTCGGCCACTCCGGTCATCAACCGGTGCAGGCCTTCCTTCACCTGCGTGAGTTCTCCCTCCGGCACTTCGAGGACCAGCTCGTCGTGCACCTGCATGATCAGTTTTGACTGCAGTTTTTCCGTGACCAGCCAGCGCTGCACTTCGATCATCGCCAGTTTGATCAGATCGGCAGCCGTTCCCTGCATCGGCGCGTTGATCGCCGCGCGCTCGGCACCTTGGCGCCTTGCCTGATTCGAATTGCGGATCTCCGGCAGCCACAGCCGGCGGCCAAAAACCGTTTCGACATAACCCTGTTCGCGTGCCTGCTCGCGCGTGACGCGCATGTATTCGGCGACACCCGGATAGCGCTGGAAGTAACGGTCCATGTACTGCTGGGCGGCGGAGCGCTCCAGATTGAGCTGGCGCGCCAATCCGAAGGCCGACATGCCGTAGATCAGGCCGAAGTTGATGACCTTGGCGTAGCGCCGCTGTTCGCTGTCAACGGCAGCGATATCCACGCCGAAAATTTCCGCAGCGGTTGCGCGATGCACGTCTTCCCCGGCGGCGAAGGCCTTGAGCAGGTTTGCGTCGCGCGAGATGTGCGCCATGATGCGCAGCTCAATCTGCGAGTAGTCGGCGGACACGATCTGCGATCCCGGTGGCGCAACGAAGGCTTCGCGGATGCGCCGTCCCTCGGCTGTGCGAATGGGAATGTTCTGCAGATTGGGATCAGTGCTCGCCAGCCGCCCGGTCACCGCAGTGGCCTGGCCATAGCTGGTGTGGACACGTCCGGTGCGGCGGTTGATCATGCCCGGCAGCTTGTCGGTGTAGGTCGACTTCAGCTTGGCCAGCCCGCGGTATTCGAGGATCAGCTTGGGCAGCGGATGATCGAGTGCAAGCTCTTCGAGCGATTCCTCGTCGGTAGAGGGTGCGCCCTTCGGCGTCTTCTTCACCGGCGTCAGCCCCTGCTTCTCGAACAGCACTTCCTGGATCTGTTTGGGCGAGCTGAGGTTGAAGGGCTGCCCGGCCTGCTCATGGGCGCGCCGCTCTATCTCGATCATCTTCGCGCCGAATTCCGCCGACAGCTCGGTCAGCAGCGTCTGGTCCAGCAGCACGCCATTGCGTTCCATCGCATACAACACCGGCATCGCCGGCATTTCGATATCGCGATAAATATGCGCGAGCTTGGCATCGGCGGTGATACGCGGCTGCTGCACGAGATGCAGCTGCAGCGTGATGTCGGCGTCTTCAGCGGCGTATTCGGCGGCACGTTCGACATCGACCTGCTCGAAGCCGATGCGTTTTGCACCTGTGCCGGTGACATCATCATAACTAATTGTTTTTATTGATAAAATTCTATTTGCCTGAGAATCCATGTCATGCCGCTGATGGCTCTCCAGCACGTAGGATTCGAGCAGGGTGTCGTGCGCCACACCGCGCAGCGCGATGCCGTAGTTGGCGAGCACATGCATGTCGTACTTGATGTGCTGGCCCAGCTTGGCGTGGCCGTCACTTTCCAGCCAGGGCTTGAGCCGCCCCAGCACCGTCTCCCGGTCAAGCTGCTGCGGCGCCCCGGCGTAGACATGACCGACGGGAATGTAAGCGGCGCTGCCCGCCTCCACGCTCAGCGAAATGCCGACCAATTCCGCCTGCATCGGGTCAAGGCTGGTGGTTTCGGTATCGACCGCGGTGAGTGTCGCCTTGTCGATGCGCGCCATCCAGTCAGCCAGCTGTTCATCGGTCAGGACCATTTCATAACAGCGTGTGGTCACCGCCTCTGCGGTAATCGCCGCGGCAAGCGCATCGCCCGGCGTGGCACCGGCCGATGCAGGGCCTGCTGCCGCACTGTCTGCACCCCCGTTCAGTTCGCGGCGCCAGGTCTTGAACTCGAAGCGCTCAAACAGCGTGGCCAGGATGGCGTTGTCCTGGGGCTTCGGGTCCAGGTCGGTCAGGTGCACCGGGATATCGACGTCGCATTTGATCGTGAGCAGCGCGCGCGCGGTGGGCAGCCAGTCCAGGGCCTTGCGCAAATTCTCGCCGACCGCGCCGCCGATATCGGCGGCATTGGCCACGATGGCATCCAGCGTGCCGTACTGCGTCAGCCATTTCACGGCGGTTTTCGGACCGACCTTGTGCACGCCGGGCACGTTATCCACGCTATCACCGATCAGCGTCAGGTAGTCGACGATACGTTCGGGCGGGACGCCGAACTTCTGTTCGACACCGGCCACATCCAGCGTTTCGTTGGTCATGGTGTTGACCAGCGTCACCTGAGGCGTCACCAACTGGGTAATGTCCTTGTCGCCGGTGGAAATCACCACGCGCATGCCCTGCCCGGCCGCTTCGCGAGCCAGTGTGCCGATCACGTCATCCGCTTCAACGCCTTCGATCTCGATCAGCGGCCAGCCCATCGCGACAATCGCCTCCTTCAGCGGTGCGATCTGCGTTGCCAGCTCCGGCGGCATGGGCGGACGGTTGGCCTTGTATTCCGGATACAGGTCATCGCGAAAGGTTTTGCCTTTGGCATCAAATACGCAGGCGCTGTACTCGGCCGGATAGTCCTTGTGCAGGCGGCGCAGCATGTTGAGCACGCCATAGATGGCATTGGTCGGCTCGCCGCGGCTATTGCTCAAATCACGAATCGCATGGAAGGCGCGATAAAGATAGGACGAACCGTCAACCAGCAGCAGGGTTTTCATCGGCAAACCGGGCTTTCGTAACAGGGATGGACGCGGAAGCGTGACGGCCCGATTATCGCAGAGTTGTCTGCGGAGCAAGCCTTTCAAACCCGACCCGAAAGCCGGATAATGCGAGCTGACAGGAGGCCTAACGCCATGCGTCACCGTAACCCGCTCGTCCCGACACTTTTGCTGCTGATCGCCGTCATGTCCGGCACGGCAGCCTACGCGCAGAACAAACCCGCGACTCAACCGATACCGGAGCCGCCTCCACCGCCGCCCGGCTATGAACTCGATCCGGCAGCCGAACCCCAGGTCACCATCCGCAAACGCGGCGAAGACATCATCGAGGAGTACCGCATCGGCGGCAAGCTCTACATGATCAAGGTCACGCCGCCGAACGGCCGGCCGTATTACATGATCGACGAGCGGGGCGACGGCAAGTTCGCCCGACAGGAATCTCACGACAGCGGCATCCGGCCCCCGATGTGGGTGATACGCCAGTTCTGACCCGTGGCCGGCCCGGCCGGCTCCCGCAACAACCACTGCCCTGCACACTGAACGATGTCGGTCTTTACGACAGTCACGCCTGAAGAACTGAGCATCTGGCTCGACCAGTACGCTGTCGGAACGCTCACCGATCTGCGCGGCATTGCCGCCGGGATCGAAAACACCAATTACTTCGTCACCACCACGCAGGGCCGTTATGTGCTCACGCTGTTCGAAAAGCTGACCGCAAAAGAACTGCCGTTCTATCTGAATCTGATGGGCCATCTCGCCGACCGCGGCGTGCCCAGTGCCAAGCCCGTCGCCGCACGCAATGGTGACATCCTCGGCGTGCTGAACGGCAAACCGGCGGCATTGGTGAGCTTTCTCGAAGGACGCGACATCAGCGAACCCGGCGCAAGCCATTGCCGCGCGGTGGGCGGCACACTGGCCCGCCTGCACCTTGCCGGCGAATCGTACGGTGCGCGCATGGACAATCCGCGGGGACCGCGCTGGTGGAAGGCGGTGGCGCCGGAGATTCTTCCCTTCCTCGACGCTGGCGACGCCGCGCTGTTCCAGGAAGAAATCCGCTTCCAGTCGCTGTACCGCTTCGCCGATCTGCCCCGCGGCGCCATTCATGCGGATCTCTTCCGTGACAACGTGCTGTTCGACGGCGAGCGGCTGGCCGGAGTCATCGATTTCTACTTTGCCTGCACCGATGCCTGGCTCTACGATGTCGCCATTACGGTTAACGACTGGTGCGTGGACACCGAAGGGCAACTGATCGCGGAACGCACCCGGGCACTGCTGGACGCTTATGCCGCCGTTCGCCCGTTCACGCCGATTGAACGCGGTGCCTGGCCGGTGATGCTGCGTGCCGGCGCGCTGCGTTTCTGGACCTCACGGCTCTACGATTACCATCTGCCGCGCGCGGGTGAACTGACCCACGCCAAAGACCCGGCCCATTTCCGCCGCATACTCGAACTGCGCATCCGCGACGAACACGTATTGCCCGGCCTCATCGGCTGACACCGGCCTTCGCTATAATCACCGGACAGAAAACGATACCGCCCTCGCGGGGGAGAGCTTCATGAATATGCGTAGCGTGTCAGGTGGCAGGGGATGGCAATGGCTGGTCGACGGGTTCCGGCTGTTCCGGCTGCAGCCGCTGATCTGGATCGCACTGGTCGCCATCATGATCGTCATCTGGATTGTCTCGGCCTTCATCCCGCTTCTGGGGCCGCTAGCCATGCATCTGGTCTTCCCCGTCTTCATCGCCGGTCTGATGACCGCATGCCGTACCACCGCTGATGGCGGTGAACCGCAGCTGGGCCAGCTTTTTGTTGCCTTCCCGACCCATGCCACTCCGCTGGTGACCGTCGGCGGCATCTACCTCGTCGGCAATGTCGTTGCTGCAGGCATCATGCTGGCGGTTGCCGGGGGCGGCGCAGTGACGATGCTGATGAGCAAGGGTGGCGATCCGGCCGCTCTGGGTAACGCAATCCGTGCCGTGGGCTTCGGGTTGATGGTCGGCATGCTGGTCTTCCTGCCGGTATTGATGGCGGTGTGGTTCGCGCCGATGCTGGTCTATTTCCGCGGCATGAGCCCTGTCGACGCGATGAAAGCCTCATTTGCCGCCTGCCTGGGCAATATGATGCCCTTCCTCGTCTATGGCATCGCCGGCATCCTGCTCTGGATACTCGCAGCGATTCCGCTCATGCTCGGATTTATCGTTCTGCTGCCGGTCTTCGTCTGCTCACTGTATGCGAGTTATCGCGACATCTTCCCCGAGGACGACCCGGAAAAAGCGGTTTCTGCCGCGCCCGGAAACCCGCTGTTGAAATAGCCGGTCGATCACCGGGCGATTGCCCTGCCGGCCCGGGACCGGCACACGCAGGATCAGGCTGCTGTCAGCCGCGCGTATTCCAGCATCAGCCATTTCAGGCCGCTGCCCTTGAAATTGACCTGCACGCGCGCGTCAGCACCACCTCCCTCCGCACTGACGATGACACCGGCACCGAATTTCGGATGCACGACGGCCTGACCGATACGCCAGGGTGACTGCCGCGGGGACAGCGCCGTGGCCGGACCGGCCGACGGTGCCGGCACGCGTCCCGCTGCCCCGCCATAGGCCGGCGAAGTCTGCTGCGCAAACGCGCCGTAACCGGCGCGCAGATGGTTCACCCGCCGCAGCAGATTCTCCGGCAGCTCCTGAAAAAACCGCGATGGCACGTTGTAACGCGTCTGTCCGTGCAGCATGCGGCTTTGCGCCAGCGTGAGATACAGGCGGCGACGCGCGCGCGTGAGCGCAACGTACATCAGCCGGCGCTCCTCTTCGACGCCGTCCGCCTCGGTCATGCTGTTCTCGTGAGGAAACAGGCCTTCCTCCATGCCCGTAATGAACACGGAGTGGAATTCCAGCCCTTTCGCCGAATGCACGGTCATCAGCTGGAGTGCGTCGACCCCGGCATCGGCCTGATGCTCGCCCGCCTCCAGCGCGGCATGGGCCAGAAAGGCCGTGAGTTCATCTGCCGGCTCCGGCGTCAGCGGCTCCGCTGAAACACCGCCGGCCGTCTCAGGGACGCCTTCCACGGGCATGGCCACTGTGCGCTCCTCGACGAAGAGCGCCGCCGCATTGACCAGTTCGTCCAGATTTTCCAGCCGGTCGGCACCTTCCTTTTCGTTGCGGTAATGCTGGGCCAGACCGCTATGTTCGATGACATGCCCGATCGTCTCTGGCAAGGGCAATCCGGTGGTCGCCGCGCGCATTCCTTCAATGAGCGTCACGAAAGCCGCGACGCTCGCGGCCGCCTTGCCGGACAGGGTATTCGCGCAGGCCGCCGCCCAGAGACTGATGCCGCGCTCACGCGCCAGCAGCTGCAGTTGCTCAAGACTGCGATTGCCGATACCGCGCGTCGGGAAATTGATCACCCGCAGCAGCGCATTGTCGTCGTCCTGACTGGAGACGAGGCGCAGATAGGCCAATGCATGCTTCACTTCCTGACGCTCGAAAAAGCGCAATCCGCCGTAAACCCGGTAGGACATTCCCGCAGTAAACAGCGCATGCTCGACCACCCGCGACTGGGCATTGGAGCGGTAGAGCACCGCCATGTCGGCGAGCCGCACGCCCTCCTGATGCAGCGAGCGCACCTCCTCGACCACATACCCTGCCTCTTCGAAATCGCTGGAGGCCTCAAACACCCGCAGGGGCTCACCCTTGTCGTCGTCGGTCCACAGATTCTTGCCGAGACGGCGCCGGTTGTGCGCGATCAGTGCATTGGCCGCATCCAGGATATGCCCGTGCGAGCGGTAGTTCTGCTCCAGTTTGATCACGTGGTCGATATGAAAATCACGCTGCAGGTCTTGCATGTTTGCCGTGGTCGCCCCGCGCCAGCCATAAATCGACTGGTCATCGTCGCCCACCGCAAAAATCACGCTGTCGCGTCCGGCCAGTAGCTGCAGCCAGCGGTATTGCAGGCGGTTGGTGTCCTGGAACTCGTCAACCAAGATATGGCGGAAACGGTTCGCGTAATGCTCGCGCAGGAGCTCGTTGCGCGACAGCAACTCATAGGAGCGCAGCAGAAGCTCGGCGAAATCGACCACTCCTTCACGCTGGCACTGCTGGTCATAGGCGGCATAAAACTCGGTCATGCGCCGCGAAAAATCATCGTGTGGCGCTACCCGGTCGGCGCGCAGCCCTTCCTCTTTTTGCGCGGCAATAAACCACTGTGCCTGCCGCGGCGGGTAGCGGTCCTCGTCGACATTCATCGCCTTCATCAGGCGCTTGATCAGGGCCAGCTGATCCTGCGTGTCGAGAATCTGGAAAAGCTGCGGCAATCCGGCCTCGCGGTAATGCGCGCGCAACATGCGATTGCAAAGCCCGTGGAAAGTACCGATCCACATGCCGCGGGTGCTCACCGGCAACATGGCCCCCAGCCGCGTCAGCATTTCTTTCGCTGCCTTGTTGGTGAACGTCACCGCCAGCACATTGAGCGGACTGATCTGCCCGGTCTGGATCAGCCAGGCCATTCGGGTGGTCAGCACCCGGGTCTTGCCGCTGCCGGCGCCCGCGAGTATCAGCGCCGACTGCTGCGGCAGGGTCACAGCCTCGAGCTGCTGGTCATTGAGACCGGAAAGAAAGGCGGGGGTCATAAGGGCATGCGGAGAGAATCGCACGCATTATACGTGAGCATCTCGCACGAGCCTCCGGGGAAACCGGAAGGCAAGCGCTCAGGGCAGGCGAAATCCGGCGGTCTGCAAGCGCGCTTTCACGGCATCCGCCTCCTTCGGCTCACTGAGCGAACCGATGAAAACGGTGAAGCGCAGTACGCCCCGCTTGTCGCGAAAGGCGCGGGTACTGGCCGGGAAACCTTCTGCAACCAAGCGGCGGTACAGGGCATTGGCCTCTGCCTCGGACACTGACCGGCGAATGGTGACACGGTGCTTACCGCCGAAGCGGATCTGACCGGCGCGGGCAGGGATGTCCGTCTCCGCGGCCCACTCGCGCAGCTGTGTATCGGGCGTCACCTCCACCGCCTCGGTGCCGCCATCGCGGTTCGCGATGTAATAGGACAGCGGATCCTGCATGGTAAAGGCCCGCTTGCCGTTCTGGACATAAATACGGCCTTCGATCAGGCAAACCAGGTCGCGATCGGCAGCGGCCTTGCCCCACACATCGGTGCCGCGGATGCCAGCGGAAATCGCAGCGATCCGGATCGTGACGTCGCGGCGTGCGGCATGCGCGCCGAACACCTGAGACGTGAAGCGGAAGGCGCCCTGCGGCACGTCGATGAAGCCGGTGACCACGCGTTGCGCGCCTCCGCCACTGTCGCTGAGACGACTCAGCGCCAGTACCGCGTTCTCACCCAGCCGCAACGCGCTGCCCTCGGACATGCGCAGCAGTGCACGGGAGCCGCTGCCGGTAATGACGCGATCACCATCCGTCAACGCCATCCCGGCACGCAGCGGTTCACGCAGGCCTGCTGCCCGATCCACCCAGGCCGGGCTCACGAGACTGTCGACCATCACTGTATGCGCGGCAGCGCCCTCAGCAGCCAGCAGTCCGCATAACAACACCCCAATCCATGCCTGCCGCAAGACAGCGCCCCCCATTGACCGTGCTTTTTCCCGATACCGGCCGCACTATAGCGCGGCTTCACTGCCGGCGGAGCGACTATAATGTCGCCTTTTTTCCGCCGGACTCCCGCACCATGCAGCAAAAATACAATCCCCAGGCCATCGAACGCGATGCGCAGAAATTCTGGGAGGACCTGCAAGCCTTCCGTGCTGTCGAGGACAGCCGCAAGCCGAAGTACTACTGCCTGTCGATGTTTCCCTACCCCTCGGGGAAACTGCACATGGGCCATGTGCGTAACTACACCATCGGCGATGTGCTCTCGCGCTATCACCGCATGAAGGGTTGCAATGTGCTGCAGCCGATGGGCTGGGACGCCTTCGGCCTGCCGGCAGAAAACGCGGCGATGGCCAACGGTGTGCCGCCAGCGAAGTGGACGTACGACAACATCGCCTACATGCGCAAGCAGCTGAAGTCGCTGGGCTTTGCCATCGACTGGTCGCGTGAACTGGCCACCTGCCAGCCGTCGTATTACCGCTGGAACCAGTGGCTGTTCCTGCGTCTGCTGGAAAAAGGCATCGCCTACAAGAAAACGCAGGTGGTGAACTGGGACCCGGTGGATCAGACCGTACTCGCCAACGAACAGGTGATCGACGGCAAGGGCTGGCGCACCGGCGCCACCGTCGAACGCCGTGAAATCCCCGGCTACTACCTCGCCATCACGAAGTACGCTGACGAACTGCTCTCGGCACTCGACTCGCTGCCGGGCTGGCCGGACCGTGTCAAAGCCATGCAGGCGAACTGGATCGGCAAAAGCCATGGCGTGCGTTTTGCCTTCCCGTATACCCTCGATGGCAAGACCGAAAGGCTGTGGGTGTTTACCACCCGCGCCGATACCATCATGGGCGTCACCTTCGTGGCGGTGGCCGCCGAACATCCGCTGGCGGCGCAGGCGGCAAAAAACAACCCGAAGGTTGCGGCGTTCATCGATGAATGCAAGCGCACGTCAGTCATGGAAGCCGATCTCGCCACCATGGACAAGAAAGGCGTACCGACAGGCATTTTTGTCGAGCACCCGCTGACCGGCGAAAAAGTCGAGGTCTGGGTCGGCAACTACGTGCTGATGGGCTACGGCGAAGGCGCGGTCATGGCCGTGCCGGCGCATGACGAACGCGACTTTCATTTTGCGAAGCAATACGGACTGGCGATCAAGCCGGTCATCGACGTCGGCGGGCAAGCCTTTTCGACCGATGCCTGGCAAGCCTGGTATGCCGACAAGGATCAAGGCTGCTGTGTCAATTCC
>Ga0129333_10003401_pt1 | contig 14889 bp, 5 predicted proteins | sample CPB6_08_DNA_FD_94474 | JGI IMG/M metagenome (GOLD analysis project Ga0129333, IMG submission 94474) | Freshwater to marine salinity gradient microbial communities from Chesapeake Bay, USA - CPBay_Sum_0.6_0.8_DNA | ecosystem: Environmental > Aquatic > Marine > Coastal | place: USA: Chesapeake Bay...
ACTAATATCAGAAATGTCCCAACCATACAAGAGCGGCAGACAAAAAAACTTAAATCTTGGTATATCATCAGTTACTGAAAATGATACAATTTTACAGGTAACTGGTAAAGTTGGGATTGGAACTACTTCAGCGTATGATAGAAGTTTATATGTAATTGGACCTGCTGAAATCACTGGAATAACCAGTTTAGCCTCAAGTGGTGGCATCACAACTACTGGTGGTGATTTGTATGTTGGTAGAGATTTATATGTAAAACAAAATTTTGTTATTGCAGGACTCACAACATTTCAGGGAAATGTTGACATTGACGGTTCTTTAAACGTTGATAAAAATGTAACAGTTGTAGGATTATCCACTTTTAATGATAATGTTGATATTGATAAGTCTCTTAATGTTGATGGTAATGTTATCGTAACTGGTCTTTCGACTTTTACAGGAATCACTACTAGTCAGTCTACTATTTTTGCAACTCAGTTAAATGTATCTGGAGTATCAACTTTTGTAGGTTTAGTTGATGCCAATGGTGGAGCTGAGATTGATAATATTCGTATTGGTATTGCTAACGATAATGAGATTGACACGTCCACTGGGAACTTAACAATTGATTCTGCTGGTGGTACTGTTACAATTGATGATCAACTAGTTGTAACAGGGATCTCAACCTTTAATAATAATATTGATGTTGATCAGTCCTTAAACGTTGACGGTAATGTTACTGTAACTGGACTATCAACATTTACTAATACAATTGACGCCAATAACGGTGCAACGATTGATAATATCCAGATAGGTATTACTGGCGACAATGAGATTGATACTTCCACAGGCAATCTGACGATTGATTCTGCTGGTGGTACTGTTACAATTGATGATCAACTAGTAGTAACAGGTATCTCAACCTTCAACGAGATTGTCGATATTGATAAGTCTTTAAACGTTGATGGTAATGTTACTGTAACTGGTCTTTCTACATTCACCAATACAATTGATGCTAATAATGGTGCTACGATTGATAATATTCGTATTGGTATTGCTAACGATAATGAGATTGATACTTCCACCGGAAACTTAACAATCGATTCTGCTGGTGGAACAGTAACGGTTGATGATCAATTGGTTGTTACTGGAGTATCCACATTTAATGATAGAGTTGATGTTGATCAGTCCTTAAACGTTGACGGTAACGTTACTGTAACTGGTCTTTCGACTTTTACAGGAATCACTACTAGTCAGTCTACTATTTTTGCAACTCAGTTAAATGTATCTGGAGTTTCTACATTTAATAACAATGTAAGACTTCCTGATAATAAGACTTTAAGTTTGGGTGATAGTGATGACTTACAACTGATTCATGACGGTAGCAATAGTTATATTAAAGATACTGGAACTGGTTCTTTAATTCTTACAACGAATAAGTTAGAAGTTAAGAACGCTGCAAATACTGAAACAGGAATTGTATTTAACGAAGATGGTCCTGTTGAACTTTACTATGATAATAGTAAGAGATTAGAAACTACTGGAATTGGTATTAGTCTAACAGCAGTTTCGAATGGAAGTGCAACAATTACTGGTCCATCAACAATTATTGTTGACCCTGCAGGGATTGGCGATAATACTGGAGCAGTTAGAATTAAAGGTGATTTATATGTAGACGGTACTCAATTTATTGTCAATTCTTCAATCATTGAGTTAGCAGATCTTAGAGTTGGAATTGCTACAACAGTTGGTACTAATTTATTATTAGATGGTGGCGGAATAGGAATTGGTTCTGATAATATTTTAAAGACCTTTACATATAATTTTTCAAGTGATTCTTTAAAATCAAGTGAAAATATTGATTTAGCATCTGGTAAAGTTTATAAAATTAACGGAACTGAAGTATTAAGTTCTTCTCAGCTTACAGTACCAAATATCTTTGCTACTGGTGTAACTACTATTGGTATTGCTTCACTATCACAGTTATTTGTTACTGGTGTATCAACTTTCACTGGACTTGTTGATGCTAACGGTGGCGCAACAATTGATAATATTCAAATAGGGATTACTGGTGATAACGAAATTGATACTTCTACTGGAAATCTAATCATTGATTCTGCCGGTGGTACAGTCACAATTGATGATCAATTAGTCGTAACGGGAATAACCACATTCAATAATAACGTTGATGTTGATAAGGCTTTAAACGTTGATGGTAATGTTACTGTAAGTGGTCTTTCTACTTTTGTTGGTATTGTTACGAATCAATCAACAATCTTTGGAAGTCAATTAAGTGTTTCTGGTCTTTCAACTTTTGTTGGTATTGTTACGACTCTTAATGACCTTTATGTTGGTAGTGACTTATACATTAAAGATGATTTATTCTTTGATGAATTCTTTGCCCGTAACGGTGTATTAACTGGCAATTTTAAAGTTTCTGGAATTTCAACTCTCAATACGATAGACGCAACAAGTCTAAACGCCACTGGTATTGTTACGGGATATTCCTTTAGACCAAGTAGCGGGTTTTATCAGTCTGCAAACGGAACAAATGCATTTTTTGTTTATGACGGAACTGGAAACGTAGCGTTCCAAGGAACGATTGGTGCTTCCAGTATTAATAATGGACAAGGATATCAGGCAATAAACTTTACCACTAATTCCACCCCAACAGTTTTAATTCCAAATGATTTAAATGTCACTGGTTTTACGACTCTTGCTTCTGCTGGTGGAATTACCACTACAGGTGGTGACCTCTATGTTGGTGGTGATCTTTATGTTAAAGATGACTTAGTTCTTGATGAAATTACAGTTAATCAACTTAATGTTACTGGAGTCAGCACACTAGGAGTTTCTTCTGCAACTTCTATTTTTGTTACTGGTGTTTCAACATTTGTTGGAGTTACCACAAACAGATCAACTTTCTTTGGAACTCAACTAAGTGTTGTAGGTCCATCTACTTTTGTTGGAGTTACTACTAATCAATCAACTTTCTTCGGAACACAATTAAGTGTTTCTGGAGTATCAACTTTTGTAGGTTTAGTCGATGCCAATGGTGGAGCTGAGATTGATAATGTTCGTATTGGTATTGCCAATAATAACGAGATCGATACTTCCACTGGAAACTTAGTAATAGATTCTGCTGGTGGTACGGTCACAATTGATGACCAATTAATTGTTACTGGAATCTCAACCTTCAACGAGATTGTTGACATTGACAAGTCTCTCAATGTTGACGGTAACGTTACTGTAACTGGTCTTTCTACTTTTGTAGGGGTCGTTACTACAAGTGGAGATTTATTTGTTGGTGGTGATCTTTATGTTAAAGATGATCTAGTTCTCGATGAAATAAGAACAAATCAAATTATTGTAACTGGAGTCAGCACTCTAGGTGTTGCTTCTGCAACCTCTTTATTCATAACTGGTGTTTCAACATTTGTTGGAGTTACCACAAATAGATCAACTTTCTTTGGAACACAGTTAAGTGTTTCTGGTGTATCAACTTTCACTGGACTTGTTGACGCCAATGGTGGCGCAACAATTGATAATATTCAAATAGGAATAACTGGTGATAATGAGATTGATACCTCTATCGGTAATCTGACAATTGATTCTGCTGGCGGAACGGTCACAATTGATGATCAATTAGTTGTAACGGGGATCTCAACCTTTAACAATAATGTTGATGTTGATCAGTCCTTAAACGTTGACGGTAACGTTACTGTAACTGGTCTTTCGACTTTTGTAGGAATTGTAACAAATCAATCTACAATCTTTGGTAAGCAATTAAACATTGCTGGAGTATCAACTTTTGTAGGTTTAGTTGACGCCAATGGTGGTGCCGAAATTGACAATATAAGAATTGGTATTGCTAACGATAATGAGATTGATACCTCTACTGGTAATCTAACAATTGATTCTGCTGGGGGCACAGTAACGGTTGATGATCAGTTAGTTGTTGTCGGTGTTACTACTTTCAGTAATATTGTTGATATTGATAGATCATTAAACATTGATAATAATCTAACGGTAACAGGATTATCAACATTTACCAATACAATTGACGCCAATAACGGTGCCACGATTGATAATATCCAGATAGGTATTACTGGTGATAACGAGATTGACACGTCCACTGGGAACTTAACAATTGATTCTGCTGGTGGGACTGTTACAATTGATGATCAATTAGTTGTAACGGGAATTTCAACCTTTAACAATAACGTTGATATTGATAAGGCTTTAAACGTTGATGGTAATGTTACTGTAACTGGTCTTTCTACCTTTACTAAGACAATTGATGCCAATGGGGGTCTTGATGTTTCTAGTGGAACAACCTTAGATAATTTAAATGTCACTGGTATTGCAACTATTCAAAACCTTGATGTTTTGGGTGAATTTGATGTTTATGATACTATAGCAACGTTCCACAATAACGTTCGCATTGACGGAAACTTAAGTATTGGTGGAACGACGAATATTATTGTTGCACAAGATTTAAAGATACTTGATAAAGAAATTACTCTTGGTATCACGACTGACGCTTTTGGTAATGATATTTCAGATGATACCACTGCAAATCATGGTGGTATTGCGATTGCTTCTACTGAAGGTTCTCCACTAGTTGACCTGTCTCTTGCTGGATTCAGTACGTTACCAGCAACGTACAAGCAATTAATGTGGGTTGCTTCAAACTCTTATGGAGTTGGCACCACGGATGCTTGGATGTTTAACTATGCCGTTGGAATTGGTTCAACACTGGTTCCAAACGGAGTTCGTCTTGCTGTTAAAGGTATTCAGTTTACTGACGACACAATTACTGCTCCTAATTTAAATCTATCTAACAATTTAAATGTAACTGGAATATCAACATTTGTTGGAGTTACAACCAATAACTCATCACTCTTTGCTAATCAATTAAGTGTTGCAGGACTCTCCACTTTTATTGGCATTTCTACGTTTAGATCAGGACTCTTTGGTGCAAATGCTAGCTTTACTGGTATTGTAACTGCTGGTACTTTCGTTGGACAAGTTAATGCTGGTGTAGGCACTATTACGACCTTCACAAGCACCAATGCTGGTCTGACGAATATTAACTCAACAGGTATCAGCACCTTAACGACTGCTGGAGTCACCAACTTAACAACCCAGCAATTGAATGTATCAGGTCTATCTACATTCTCTGGTATTTCCACATTCCAATCGTCAATCTTTGGACCTCAAGCTAGTTTCACTGGAGTTGTAACCGCTAATACTTTTGTAGGTCAGATCAATGCTGGTGTTGGTACTATCACGACTCTAACCAGCACTAATGCTGGTCTGACGAATATTAACTCCACTGGCATCAGCACTTTAACAACCGCTGGAGTTACCAACCTGACAACTCAACAGTTGAGTGTATCAGGTCTATCTACGTTCTCTGGTATTACAACTCATACCACAGGACTCTTTGGTACTCAAGCTAGCTTTACTGGTATTGTAACCGCTAATACTTTTGTAGGTCAGATCAATGCTGGTGTTGGAACTATCACAACCTTCACAAGCACCAATGCTGGTCTGACGAATATTAACTCCAGTGGTATCAGCACCTTAACGACTGCTGGAGTTGTTAATCTGACAACTCAACAGTTGAGTGTATCTGGACTTTCCACTCATACTGGCGTCTCCACATTCCAGTCAGGTCTCTTCGGTGCAAATGGCAGCTTTACTGGTATAGTGACCGCCAATACTTTTGTTGGTCAAATTAATGCTGGTGTAGGAACAATTACTACATTTACCAGCACAAATGCAACTTTAACTAACATTAACTCAACAGGTATTAGCACTCTTGGAAATACCAGTGCTACAAACCTAACAACACAACAACTTAATGTAACGGGTCTTTCTACCTTTGCTGGAGTTACAACTAGTCAGTCTACGTTATTTACTAATCAGTTAAGTGTTGCTGGAGTCTCTACATTTGCTGGTCTTACTACGCATACAACTTCACTTTTTGGAACTCAAGCTAGTTTCACTGGAGTTGTAACTGCCAATACTTTTGTTGGTCAAATTAATGCTGGTGTAGGAACAATTACTACATTTACCAGCACAAATGCAACTTTAACTAACATTAACTCCAGTGGTATCAGTACTTTAGGAGTTACAAATACAACCAACTTAACAGCACAACAATTAAGTGTAACTGGGATTTCTACTTTTGCTGGAGTTACAACAGTTACTGGAAGCACATTATTCACCAAACAACTGAATGTTTCTGGTGTATCAACCTTTAATAATTCTATTAATGTAACTTCTGGAGAAGCAACCTTTGCATCAGCAACTGTATCTGATTTAACTTCAGGTAGAGTAGTTCTTAGTGGAACTAATGGTTCTCTCGAAGATAGTGCAAATCTAACCTTTGGATCTGGCGGTCTAATCGTTGGTGCTGGCGGTATCAATGTTACTGGTGTTTCTACTTTCAGTCAAAATATTAATGCTGTTTCTGCAACATTTAGTGGAAACGTAACAATTGGTGGAACTCTGACTTATGAAGATGTAACAAATATTGATGCTATCGGTGTTGTCACCGCAAGAAGTGATGTTAGAGTCGGTGGTAATTTATCAGTTGTTGGTATTACTACGCTTGCTTCTGCTGGCGGTATTACCACAACTGGTGGCGATTTATTTGTTGGCGACGACTTAGATGTAGCAGGAGATATAAACTTTAATGGAAATCTATTCCAAAATAATTCTCCATTTATTGCTTCTCGTTGGACTGCAACATCGACTGGCAATGATATTTACAGGATATCAAATGTAGGTATCGGAACTTCTACATTATTAGCAGCTCTCACAGTTAAAGGTGATGCCAACGTTAGTGGTGTAGTTACTGCAACCACATTTACTGGTAACATTGTCGCTGGAGTTGCAACTCTTGGAGTCACGACTGCACAAACTCTTGATGTTTTTGGTAAGACTAGACTTCGCACTCAAATTCATGATTCTATTGATAATCCAGGAACTACAAATTATGTTTTAACTTCTGGAGGTCCATCGGGCAATTGGTCTTGGCAACCTGTTACTTCAGTTGGTGCAGGTACTTTAAACGGTATCATTGTTCAAGAAGAAGGTGGAACAGTAGGAACTGCTGGAAGTATTACTACTCTTGATTTTAGAGGCAATAACATTATTGCTTCAGCAGATCCTCAACCAAACGGTATCGCAACAATTAGAGTATCTGATACTCCATCTTTTGATTCATTAAATGTATCTGGTGTTTCTACTTTTGCTGGTATTACAACAGTCACTGGTTCTACACTGTTTGCTAAGCAACTGAATGTTTCTGGAGTTTCTACCTTCATTGGAATCTCAACTTTTGTTAGTGACCTTTATGTTGGTGGTGACTTATACGTTCAAGATGACCTAGTATTTGACTCCTTTACTGCAAATAATATTAACGTATTGGGATTCAGTACTCTTGGAGTTTCTTCTGCTACAACGTTATTTGTATCGGGCATCTCTACTTTTATTGGCATTTCTACGTTTAGATCAGGACTCTTTGGTACTCAAGCTAGCTTTACTGGTATTGCAACTGCTGGTACTTTCGTTGGACAAGTTAATGCTGGTGTAGGCACTATTACGACCTTCACAAGCACCAATTCAACTTTAACCAATCTTAACGTTAGTGGAATTACAACTCTTGGAGTTGCCAGTGCGACTAATTTAACTACGCAACAGTTAAATGTAACTGGTCTTTCTACTTTTGCTGGTATCACTACAGTCACTGGAAGTACATTATTTGTTAGACAGTTAAGTTCTTCTGGTATTGTAACTGCATTAAGATTTGAATCAACTGCTGCAAATAATACAAACTTTGTAGCAGGTTTCCAAGCGGGTCTAACCGCAAACAGTACTTCGGATTATAATGTTCTGATTGGTTATCAGGCAGGATATGATTTAGATACTTCTGATAGTAACATTGCAATTGGATATCAGGCTTTATATTCTACGTCCAATTTTGCAACTAATACCAATATTGCGATTGGTTATCAAGCCATGCAATTGGCAACAAATGGTGATGATAATATTGCAATTGGTTATCAGGCAGGACAAGATATCACAAGTGGTGTTAGAAACACTTATGTTGGTTATTCGGCAGGTATCAATGCAACGAGTGGTTCTGATAATACTGCAGTCGGTCCATATGCAAATGGATTTGGAATCCTAACCGGACAGCAAAATGTCAACTTAGGATATGGTGCTGGTTATTATAACACCAGTGGTTCATATAATGTTCATCTTGGTTATTTTGCTGGAGGACTTAGCAACCCAAATACTTCAACAGGTAATGTTTACCTTGGTTATGAAGCGGGAGCTTACACTTCCAACGGAAACTATAATGTTGGTGTTGGTTACAACGCCATGGGTAACAGCACAGTTAGTGGTACTGAAAATGTTGCTGTTGGAAATAATGCTCTCGCAGCTGTCTCATCTGGACCTTACAACGTTGCTATGGGGTCAGGAGCACTTGTTAATCTGACTACTGGACAACAAAATACTGCAATAGGATATCTGGCTGGACAGGGCGCTCTTACTAGTGCAAGTTACAATACATTTATAGGAGCATATGCAGGAAATACTGTAGATGCGACTAATGCCAATACTCATATAGGTTATGCTGCTGGATATCTATCAGATGCTCCTACTCAAAATACCTTTGTTGGATATTTTGCTGGATATTTGTCTGAGACAAGTAATAACACTTGTTTTGGATATTATGCAGGTGCTAATATTCAAGGTGCCAACTCCAACACGGCAATAGGATATGAATCGGGATACAACATTAATGGATATGCAAACATTGCACTTGGTGAACGTGCAATGTATAGTCATGATGGTGGCGGAGACTATAACATTGCCATTGGATTCCAGTCTCTATACAATGATGGTACAGATAGTGATTATAATATTGCACTTGGTTATCAGGCACTGTATGGCACAGCAACAACAACTGGTGACCATAATATTGGATTAGGTTATCAATCTCTCTATTCTATTACAACTGGTAGTTATAACTTAGCACTTGGATATCAATCTTTAGATCTTATTACAACAGGTAGTGGAAACCTTGGATTAGGTCAATACGCTGGAGATTCAATTACTACTGGTTCAAATAATCTCGTTATTGTTGCAGGTAGTACATCAAGTAATGTTGATGTTCCTAATGCTACTGGAAGCACTCAACTTGTCATTGGTGCAGGAAGCACAGCTTGGATTTATGGTGATGATCAATATGAGGTTGGAATTGGCACCACAAATCCAAGAGCAAAGTTTGATGTTGTTGGTAACGTAAACTTCACTGGTATAGTCACAGCAACTGGTGGTTATAATATTGGTATTCAGTCTGGTGGAATTAACGTCACCACTGGCGTTATAACTGCTATCAACTTCATTGGAGCTGGCAACACGTTTGCTTATAACGCTTCAAGAGGTGTTATTGATATCAGTATTCAGGGCACTGGTGGAGGTGGGTCTACTCTAAGTATTTCCACTTCTACTACCAGTGTTGCACAAGATGTCACCTTTGTGGGTGGTGCAAGCACTTCAATTATTGGTATTGCTACTGTTACTGATCGCTTCGTTTATGTTCCAAGCACTGGTCGTGTCGGAATAGGCACCTCGGCACCAGCGTATAAACTAGATGTGGTGGGCGATATAAATAGTTCAACCTCAGTGAAGATCAAAGGAATCGATGTACTTGAAGAAGCAGTACGACTTGCAATTGCGTTTGGATAATTAAAATGGCAAATAATTTTAAACTCAAAACGAAAGCAAATATTGGTGTCACAACAGTTGGAATTTATACAGTTCCTGCTGCAACGACAACAACTATTATTGGCATTACGCTTGCAAACACTTCTGGTGGCGGTATCAACGTTGGTATTGGAATTACAAGAGCGACAGCAGATAATATCAATGTTTTAAAGAGTGTTCCGATTCCACAAGGATCTTCACTGGAAGTCATGCAAGGTAATAAGGTTGTGTTAGAAGCAACTGATACTCTTACAGTAATTAGTGATGTAAATAATAGTTTAGACGTAGCAGTCAGTCTATTAGAGATGACCTAATATGGCACTTACAAAAGTAGGCGGCAATGTTCTCCAACCAGGTCTTGTTATTAGTGGTGTTGTAACTGCAACAAGTTTTGTTGGAGATGCAAGTAGTTTAACAGGACTTACTAAAACATTAACGGTTGGTGTAAGAGTTGGTGCTGCCGTAACTTTTAATATTACAGGATCTTCTTTTAATGTATCGGCACGAAGTGGTAATGTTTCCATTAGTGTCTAATCCCTAAATATTTAAAACTAGTTCGTTAAGATGGCTAATAGATTTCCTCTAATTGCTAATTCAAGTTCCAATCAAATACAGGAACTTGCTGCTGGCGATAATTTAGATTTAACTAGTTCTGGTATTAGTAACGTAGGAAATATCTACTCGGTTGGTGTTATTACCGCTGCGAGTGCAGTAATCACTGGAAACGTAAGTGTTGCTGGAACAATCACTTATGAAGATACGACTAACGTTGATTCGATTGGTGTTATAACTGCAAGAAATGGTATTAGAGTTGGTGCGGGGCAGAGTATTTCTGCAGTAAGTGGAACCATAACATATTATGGGGATGGATCACAACTCACTGGTGTTTCGGTTGGTTTACAAACAGAAGCACTTACTGCATCAGGAATTGTTACAACATTAAATCTTACAAAACAAGATCATAAAGTCACAGCAACTGGTATTACAACGATTACAGTTTCTGGTGGCACGGAAGGAGATAGTCATACGGTTAGAATTGTCAATTCGGGTATTGCAACTGTTGGGTTCAGCACTTATTTCTTATTCCCATCAGGTTCTTCACCAGTTCTTCCAACGACTTCTGGTGCTATCAGTGTTATATCCTTTACGGTTCATAGAGTCGGAACCGCAGGAATCGGAACACAACTGCTTGCTGGTGCTTCAATAAACTTTAGTTGAGGGTAGATAAATGGGAGTAGTTATTCCTAGTAGTGGAAGTTTAAGAGAAGATGCAGCGTCTGGTGCAAGGATTCTTAACGGAAGTTTAAATTTTAATAGTGCTAATAGTCAGTATTTGAATCGCACTTTCGGAACTCCAACGGACAACAAGAAATGGACGTTTAGTTGCTGGATAAAAAGATCAAAATTATCTGTTTATGCAACAGCTGCAGGTGCGGTTTCATTATTTTGTACTCAAGGTTCAGGAGCCCAGTCCTTTTTTGGATTTTCAAATAATGATGCCGATGACTTATCTTTTGGATACGGTGGTTATCATAGGATTACTACAACGGGTTTATTTCGAGACCTATCTGCTTGGTATCACATTATATTAGTCTTTGATTCTGCAAATGCAACAGCAGCAGATAGAGGTATTATCTACATCAATGGCACAAGAGCTACTGTAACGACACCAAACGCTATTGGATCAAACGATACCACGCTACTCAACAGTGCCGTTAACACAGGCATCGGCAGGCAATCGGGTCAGCCTTATGTATCTATGGATATGTACCTTAGTGAAGTTATCTTCGTTGATGGTCAAGCATTAGATCCATCATCACTCGGATTTACTGACCCACTCACAAACACTTGGAGACCTAAAAAATATACTGGAACATTTGGAAATAATGGATTCTATCTTCCTCTGGATGATGATAATGCAAAAGGGACTGATAGGTCTGGTAATGGAAATAACTGGACCGCAAATAATTTCAGTGGAACATTTTCGAATCCAGATGTAGTTCCTGATAGTCCTTCTGGTATTTCTTATAGTAGCGCACCAACTGCTGGTATTGGTACAACGACTGGAATAACGAAACCAAATAATTATTGCACCGCAAACCCACTGAAGAAAAGCGCATCTGCGACTCTTTCGGACGGAAATTTGTCTGTTGCATGGAACTCAGCCGGAGGTGAGCAGCCAGCCACTTTTGCTGTTTCGTCCGGCAAGTGGTACTGGGAGGTGTCCCCGAACGCAGCCTTTTCTGCTCCGGGAATCCTTCTGACTTCAAGAACGCCAAGCGCCTCATCGTTTGCCAGTGATTACCATTACTACGGCAACACTGGCTTGTTCTACACAGGTGTTTCCGGAGTTACGTATGGCGCTGGATTTGGCAATGGTGACGTGATCGGCGTTGCGCTTGATTTAGACACTAATCAAATCACGTTCTACAAAAACGGAGTTTCTCAAGGCGCTAAAACAATCGCTGCTGGTGAGTACAACCCAGATCTTGCGGGTGCGACAACAGTCACCAATGTCGTCAACTTCGGACAAAAGCCCTTCAAATACACTCCACCTACCGGATTTTTACCACTCTGCACAGCAAACCTTCCAAGACCCTCTATTGTTCGTCCAGACCAGTATGTTGGCATTGTGACTTATAGCGGTAACAATAGTACTAATGTTATTAGAGGTCTCCAATTTAAACCTGATTTTATTTGGATTAAAGAAAGAAGCACTAATAGTGGTGGAACTGGAGCTCATAGAACTTACAATTCACTAACTTCTTATGGTGAATGGTTAGCAACAAATAGTACCGGAGCAGCAACAGTAACTGGAACTTTAGGTCTGGTTGTGAATGGTGGATTTCAAGTTGGAACCGATAATGATATTAATGATAGTGGTGGAACTTATGTTGCCTGGTGCTGGAAAGCGGGTGGTGAAATAGGTATTGGTAGATCGGTTATGATTAATGATGTTGGATATGCAACAACGACTGCTGCTGGTTTAACTGCTGGAACTATTCCTCTTACTGGTGCTTCTATTAATACTAAGAGTGGGTTTAGTATTATTACATGGACAGGAACAGGAGCTAGTAGCGCCACTATTGCACATGGACTCAACGCACTTCCAAATTTTGTTATAATAAAAAAAAGAAACGTAATTGAAAACTGGTATATAGCGCACAGTGGATCTGGTCAAGGTATTAACTACGCATATCATTTATTTTTTACCACTGCTGGTTTATCGGGATCAAATGATCCATATTACATGGGATCTCAAGTATCATTAACATCTAATATATTAGCATTGGCTGATGGTACAAGTAATAATGGTGGTAATCAAAGCGGTACAAATTATGTTGCCTATTGTTGGACCGAAATTCCGGGATTTAGCAAGTTCGGTAGCTACACCGGGAATTCAAATTCTGATGGTGTTTTTGTATGGTGTGGATTCAAACCCAGGTATTTACTTATCAAAGGGACAGGCTCTGGTGGAAGTGGGTGGATTATTTTAGATGCTGTTAGAGATGCGTACAATGCATCTACAAAAGACTTAAGAGCAGATTTAACTAACTCAGAACCCGTTAGTTCTGGAGCCGTAGACTTTTTATCTAATGGTTTTAAACTTAGGAATACTGATACGAACTACAACAGCAGCAGCACTTCTTATGGTCCATACATTTTTGCAGCATTCGCAGAAACACCAACACAAAATCTTTTTGGTGGTCAAGCAAACGCAAGATAAATAACTAAAAACCAATATGTCATATCTTGGCAACCAACCCGCAACGGGTGAAAACAACAGTTTTAAAATTTTAGACGACATTACATCATACACTCTGACGTTTGATGGGTCGTCATCATCTGTTGTATCACTTGCCGATGACACAATTACTCAAACATATCACCGTTTTATCACAGGGCAGAGAGTCACTTATACACACGGTGGTGGAGCAGCAATCGGTGGTCTCACTTCTGGTTCTGTTTATTATATTGTAAAGAACGATCAAAACACAGTTAAACTTGCACCAACTTATGTTGATGCAATCAATAGTACAAACCTTATAAACTTTTCATCATTAGGAACTGGAACTTCTCATACACTGAATGTTGCTTTTGATGGTGTTAACACTAAGTTCAAAGCAACTTATGATAATGGAACCAAAGCACAAATTACAAGAGCAGCACAACTCCAAATTTCAATCAATGGTGTTATTCAGCAACCAAATGATAATGCAACACCAACTAATGGATTTGGATTTGATTTAGATTCGGTTATTATCTTTTCAACACCACCAATCAACACTGACGTTTTCTGGGGAAATCTTGTAGCAAATAATTTCCCAACTTTTGATATTTCCGATAATACAGTTGATACATTTACTGGTGATGGAAGTACAGTTAATTTCACTCTTTCAAAAACACCAGCAAATAATCAAAACCTTTTAGTCACACTTGATGGTGTCGTTCAGTATCCATCAGACAACTATACTATTAGAGCATATAGTGTTTCTTCTAATGTCTTAACTTTTGTTGGAGCACCTGGAAATGGTGTTGCAATTCAAGTTCGTCATATTGGTTTTGCCGGTGCAACATCAAGTTCAGTTACTGGATTTTATGGAAGAACTGGCAACGTTGGTATTGTAAGTACAGATCCTGTTGTTGCTATTCAGTCTGGTGGTGTTGCAATTGGAACTGTAAGAACTCTAAACTTTATTGGTGCAGGAAATACTTTTGTATATGATTCTGCAAATAATACAATTAATGTTAGTATTTCTGGTAATGCAGGTGCTGCTGGAACTTGGAGTGCATACACTGCTGGTATTGCAACTGCAAAGTCTGTTGGTATCAATACAAATAATCTTGACACCACAAATCTAACAGGTGTTGGCAATTCTTTTCAAGGACTTTATGTTTCAAATGGTATGGTGATAATGGATAATAATCTGAATGGAAATCATTATATTGGAACAAACTTTAATGGTCTGATGGCAGGACCTGTAAATGTCAATGGTTCTCTGACGATTGATGGAGTTTGGGTCGTCGTATAAATATTCAAAACTGGAAGTCATATTATAAGATAGATGGCAATCATTAATTTCAACAGTATTTCTGGTGTTAGTACGATCTCGGTAGCG
>Ga0129333_10003403_pt1 | contig 14884 bp, 18 predicted proteins | sample CPB6_08_DNA_FD_94474 | JGI IMG/M metagenome (GOLD analysis project Ga0129333, IMG submission 94474) | Freshwater to marine salinity gradient microbial communities from Chesapeake Bay, USA - CPBay_Sum_0.6_0.8_DNA | ecosystem: Environmental > Aquatic > Marine > Coastal | place: USA: Chesapeake...
GTGGGATTACCAAATCTATAAGACCCCAATCTAAATTCAAGATAATGTGTATTAGTTGAATTAAGTCCAGTTATATTTGGTAATATATAATAACCGTCTTCTATTGGGGATGTTCCGTTTCCACCTCCGATTACTGCGGCGCTGGCGTTACTCGAAACAAATGCGTTAGTATAATAATTTCCATTAAACCCAACCGCCCAACCACTCGACCAATTATATGTTTCAATATAGTCATAAGCAACCATCGTTGTACAAATTTGAGATTTGATAGAAATTGATAGAAAAGTTAAAATTAATAAAAGTAATTTTTTCATATACTATAAATATAATTTTATATCATGATTATGAAATCTATTTTTGAAATTTAAGGATATTTATAAAAAAAGTTATCTATGCATAAAAGCTTTATTATATCTGAAGAAGAAAGAAAAAGAATTCTAAGAATTCATGAAAATGCAACAAAATCACAATATTTAAAAATTATATCTGAAGCAACAACACATCCTAAATCAGTTGAACCTTATAAACCAACAGATGAAGAAATCGAAAAAGATATAAAAAATGACCCAGAAATTTATCCTAAAGACGTATGGAAACCTTGTCTTGCAAAAATGGCAAAAACAAAAGGTTGGTATAAAGGAGTTGAAGGTTATACTGACGTTAATGGTAACGAAATCGGATTTGATTTTTGGACTCCAAGTAAAACTTCAGGAAGAGGAATGTTATTATATCATTGGAATGGCGGTTTGTATAAACAAACTGGAGATACAATAGAAGAAAATTATATGGTGAGTAGATTTAATTGTAATCAAAGACCATTTTCAAGTCCGGCGGTTTCTGAAACGGAGTTACTACAAGGAAAAGCAACTTTGACAATGGGTGATAAATCCCCTTTAGTTGTCAAATTAAACAACGCACTTGTAAAGGCGGGTAAATTGTCTGCAGATAAACAAAATTCAGATGTATTCGATAATGTAACAAAACAGGCAGTAATCGCGTTTCAAAAAGAAAATGTCGATAGTGATGGAAAAAAATTAAGACCTGATGGAGTTGTTGGAAAAAGGACTTGGGGAGCTATGATGACAAACGATTTAACTCCTATTGATGGGGTTTCTGATGTTGCGATTCAAAAATCAGCAGAAAGAGTATTTGGGGGAGAGCTTGAAAAAACAATGAAAACTTCTCCGTTATTTACTCAACATTTTAGTAAGTCCAACGCAGAAAAAATTGCAACAGTAAAAGGCGAAATTCCAAGTAATAATGTAGATAAAGGTCAATCTCAAGAAGAAAAACCAAAAGAGCAAGAACCATCAACATCTGCAACTATGAAACAATTTTAAAAAAAATATGCACAAAAGTTTTATCATATCTGAAGAAGAAAGAAAAAGAATTCTTGGCATTCATGAAAATGCAACAAGAACACAGTACTTAAACATCATAACAGAACAAACCGAAGAAGTTCCATCTGATGAAGTTGCAAACAATGACGCAAAAACAACATTTTTACCTTGTCAGTGTATTACAAAAAAAGGATGGAAAAGAGGAGTCACTCCAAATAATGGATATGTTTATTATATAGATGAAAATAAAACAAGATATTTTACTAAACCAGATGGATTCTGTTATTTTTTAGAAAAAGGAAGTCGTATTTCATACGTCTATACTGAATGTTACGAAACACCCACAGATGAAGTAATAAAATTTGATAAAGAAAAATTTTTTACGAAATGCCCTTGTGTTCCACAAAGGAATTGGAAAAGAGGTGTCTATGCAGAAGTGACAGGTTCTGTTTATTACGATAACCCAAACGGAAAAGAAACGTATTACGGAGAAAGTGAAAATGATATATTTGAAGGTTGTTCTAAATCCATCATAAAAGGAAACGAAGTAGTGTCTCAGACAGATTTCAAATGTAGTCAATGGAAAAAACCGGCAAGTTCAGAAACTCAATTACTTCAAGGAAAGTCAGTGTTGACGAAAGGAAACAAATCAAAATTAGTTGTTACATTAAACAACGCACTTGTAAAGGCGGGTAAATTGTCGGCAGATAAACAAAATTCAGATGTATTTGATACCGCAACAAAACAAGCGGTAATTGCGTATCAAAAGGAGAACAAAGATAGTGATGGAAAACAATTGAAGCCTGACGGTATTGTTGGAAAAAGAACTTGGTCTTCTATGATGACAAACGGATTAGTCCCGACAAGCGGAGTTTCTGATGTTGCGGTTCAAAAATCAGCAGAAAGAGTATTCGGAGGTGAACTTGAAAAAACAATGAAAAGTTCGCCATTATTTACCCAAGATTTCAGTAAATCTAACGCTGAAAAAATTGCAACAGTAAAAGGTGAAATACCAAATACCAATGTTGACAAAGGGCAGGCTCAAATAGAAAAACCAAAAGAACAAGAACCATCAAGTTCTGCTGGTATGAAACCATTTTAATTTTCTGAAGTTTCTTTTTGTTCTTCTTGTTTGGACATTGTTCTAATACTTTTAGATAGAACTTCAGTTTCTCCTAATGTATAAATTCCTGATTGATACGCAAATTTTAATGCTTGAACCATAATGAACAAAGCGTTTTCTTTTGTCATTGTTTGAAGAATCATATCTAAGTGTTCTTCAGATTGAATATCGATTGTGTTAAACAATTTTCCAAATGGTTTTTGTTCTTGTTGATTCATTTTTACTTGAATTAGATATTTATATATAACAAATATATCTATTTTCATTTAAATGATAAATAAATTAATAAAAAAAGTTTTAAATGAGGCTACGAGTACCAAAGGTTCTAGAGGTTCATACAATCCTCCTTTCAGACCTGGATTTCGTAAATTTTTTGATAACTCCATGGGGCCTTTTGATGTTGAATTATCTGAATACGTAAACGCGGAAAATCATTACGATTCTTTGGATGGTAAAAAAAGTAAAAATAATAAAAACGTACATTCGAAAGAAAAAAAATCCAAAACTATAAGAAACAAAGATTGGAATATTGAAAAAAAAGAAGAAGGGGATGGAGAATTCAAAAAACCTAAAAAAAAAGAAAAACTTGTGAGTAAACCTAAAAAAATAAAAGAGTGGGTTGAAGTTACAGATAACAAAACCCCCAAACAAATTATAAAAGAGTCTAATACTACGGTTACTGCCGGCCTATATAATGGACCTGCAGAACTTGGGATGAAAAAATGGAAAGGTTCTTTGAACCCTTTTAATATAGAAGTTAATCACATTCACAATCATAAAGCCAAAAATACAAAGTTAAAAAACAACGTAAATAAAACCGTTGGTGTTTGGGAAAAAAACAAAGATGGTTCATATCACGTGCCTACACATGATGCCGACGGAAAAAAAGAAAAACCTGTGAAAATAAATGAAGACTTGGCAGTTTGGTTCGGAACAAAGAAAAAACCTAAAGGAAGTAGTCAACCAAAAGGACCATGGGTGAATATATGTAGAAAAAAAGAAGGTGGGGGACATCCTCCGTGTGGTAGACCTGAGGCTACGGATAAAGGATATCCAAAATGTAGAGCGGCCGGCGTTGCGGCAAAAATGACTGATTCACAAAAACGTTCCGCATGTTCTCAAAAAAGAAAGGCCGAAAAAACCAACCCAAAATCAGGAACTGGTAACAAACCAAAAATGGTTTCATACAAACCAAGAAAGACAAACGAATCCAAACTTGATAATTTGATTAGGAATGTGATTAAGGATTTTCGACCTTAGATGAGTCAGAGGTTTGTTTTTTGATATACTTAATTTTTTTTACAAATACAGTATCAACAACTTTTACTCTGACAGTATCAAAATAAATTTCTTTTCTTTTTTCGTATTTCTGAATTTTATTATCACTTTGACCTCCATAATGAGACATAGTAAAAACTACGATTACTGAAAATATTGGTACTAAAGTAATAATTAATCCTGTGATAAGTAGGGATTTAAACTTTTTCATTGACTAAGTTTTGGTATATGTTTTTGAGTGAATGTTTTACATTTGATTTAATTTCTCGCTCCATGGCCAACCGTCTTTTCTCCATTTCTTCGTCAAACATACTTGTAATTCTAATGTATGATTTAGAAGGTAAATCAATAGTGTAACTATACTGATGATTTACAATAATCATAGTGTAATTTTCGATAATTATGAATATTTGTTTATCATGACTATTCAAGTATCTTTTTCTCGAAATTGGGGACATCATTAACTTGGTTCTTTCATCTTTAATTAAAGATTTACAAATACCAATACATTCGTGTTCATAATCACTTTTTTCAGATTTATCGTATTGATTACCAAGCCTATAGAACTTTAAACCTATTTTTTGTAGTATCCTTATTATCTTGTGGTAGTTCATATTTTTATAATTATAATACAAATATAGGTAATTTATTCTTATATACAAAAAAAACTAATTAAATTTTAATAATTTTAAAAAATCCATCCAAATATCTAAATCGGCTTCATTTCTACCAATATTGGCCGAATAACAACATAAAACAATATTATCTTCAGTATATCCTTTATTCCTGTCTAATCTATCAATAGATGGTTGTTGAGGGTGTTTTTTTATTTTTGATGGTGTCATAGGTATATTAAACCAAAAACAAAGTCCGTTTTGTCTTTCATATAATTTATCAATTATTTCAACAGTTATAGTATTTTCAATACCTCTACGCTTTGAATCATTGACTAAAGTATTTTGCCACAATCTAACCCTTCTTTCTTTTTGTTTTTTTCCTTCTTCTTTTCTAAAATTTGTATCTAATCTTTTTTTTCGTTTATATTCTCTTGTCACTTTGAGTATACAATCAATACACTTTGTACCTCTTTGTGATTTGTAAAAACTATCTAAAGATTTTTCTATGTTACAAACAGAACATTTTTTTTGTGTATCCATATTAATAAATATATGGATATACCGTAATTTACAAAAAAAAGTGGTATTAACCACTTATTTCTTTTTCCATTTACCGCCTTTTTGCTTGTATCGTTTTGCGGCGGCTCCATTACAATAGGCGCTTGGACAAACTTTATATCTCGCCTTCGCCCAATTTAAACAACTTTGCCATAATGAAGGATTTGTTGGAACATTCTTTTTTTTCTTCTCAGACAATTCCGATTCCATCATCATGTCTTCACCACTTGAGTATAAACCTTCAGCAGCATCAAAATTAACATTTGCTTCGTTCATAATAAAATCAAATACTTGGTCTAAATTATTTTTGGCCTCAGCAATATGGTCTTGAGCCCAATCGTGACCGTTTTCCAAGATTTGTTCTATTTCATTCTCATCTAACTCTAATAATAAATCACATTGTCTTTTCATTTGTTCAAGATTTGAAAAAAACATATATCTTGAACCTCCTTCATTGTGAGATTCTAACAGAGCTTTTCTTACTAATTTTTTTAAATTTGGATTACTCATTATCTAAAGTTGTTTTATCTAACATGTTTAAATCCATTAGACGTTTAGTTAATGTTTTTTTACCCAACTTACGTAAGTATCTTACAACGATAGGAGGAACATCCTCAGCGTATTTTCCAAATAACTTACCCACAATATCCGCTTCTTTTGGGGTTGGTTCATAATCTGCTCTTGACCTTGCCGCTCTAACACCACTCGGTCCTTTTTCATAAGGTTTTTCATCTTCTTCTGCCTCTACAATAATTCTTTTTACAATTTTTTCGAGGTCTGATTCTGTTAATTTAATTACTTTTTTCATATATTTTTTTTTAAGAATTTAATCCGTTTTCACCACCTAAAACTACCATATTTAATTGTATTACCGCAGTCCCTTGGGAATCTGTCCATACTGGATGTGGAGGTACTACAGAATTTATTGTTGCACCTGTAGTACACGGACAACATATTTCACATATAAAAACTTCGGTATTTGCACTTCTAGGAACTCCGTTTTCACATTCACTACAATTTTGATATATTTCAGATTCAGGTTCATAATTTGTGGTACCTGAAGTCCTGGAATTTGAAATGTACTTAGCACAGAAATTATTTGTTGGATTGGCAACTTCGTAAAATTTGAATACGTTTTCTGAAAATGGGGCAAAATTTGCGGTATTACAAAATGTTGTTAAATCAACGTTTATTGATTCTTTTGTCACACAATTCTCGAATATAAACGACTGAACTAAGGCGGCACCTGAAAGACATTCACAACAAGAATTGTAGGGTGAGTCATAAAGACCGACATGAGAGTCTGTAGACACGCTCAGAACCGTACCACAAAAAGGACCGGCTTCATCAACGTAAAAACTTATAACATCATTAATAGATAATGTACCTGCTGATATTATGTATTGAACCCCAGTTGTACAATTTGATACGTTATAATTTGGCATTTTGTTTTTTTATATAAATATATCTTTACTTCTAATTATTTAATCCATTTTCACCACCTAACACAATCATATTCAATTGAGTTACGGCAATTCCACTACCATCTGTCCAAACAGGGTTTGGAGGGGTAACAGTAAATGTTGAACCGCTAATATCACAAGGACAACAAACTTCACATACTAAAACTTCCGTGTTCGCACTTCTAGGATAATTAAATATTTTATCTTGACAAGTTTCACAATTAACTTCGGGTCCGTCTTTGAAATTCCATGTTTCGGCTCTTGATGAAGTTGTACCTGTAAATTCAACACATAAAATAAATCCTGTTTCAACATTTAATATTTGATATATTTGACCCAATTGAGGTACAATATTTGTTGATTCACAAAACGCATTAATATCAACTTTGATTACTTCTTCAGTATTACATTTTTTAAAATCGTATGAATTTAAATTTAACCCGCTCGGGGATGTTAAACATTCACAACAAGAAGCGAATGTGGATATTACGGTTGTGTTACTTGGAAATTCTGTAGTGTTAATTATTTGACCACAATATGAGGTCTCATCGTAAATGTAGTTTACCACATCCCCAATCGATAATATACTTTCTGATTCAATAACCAACCCGACAGGATGGTCATTAAAACCTAAACAACTTTTAACAACATAATAATTTGGCATTTTATTTGTAATTTACAATTTGAAACTTTATTTGTTTTTTATAGGTGTTAACTTCACCTGTTGATTTAACTTGAATATCAATAAAATATTCGTTAGGAATCTTATCTCTTGTATCGAATATAAAATAGTATTCGTTTGGGGTTCGATTAATCTTTGTCCAATCTTGGACTTGAACTTCTGTTTGACCTTCTCTAACATAAACACGATACATTGCATCAACTTTACGAAGTAATTTGTTTGTAGAATATGCCTCTTTAATTATAACCCCAACTTTTCTGATGTCGGTATTGAATATTTTTTCATCCTCTTTAATGCCGTAATAATCGAACCCATAAAGTTTTGGTTCTTGTGAATTAGTACCAATTTGGTAAGCATTTTTAAAAGGTAGTAATGTGAAATCATTCAAAATATTTGGAACAGGTTGTCCATTTATAGTCATGTTGTACCAAAGGTCTGAAAATGTACAAGGAGTTTTATAACCCAACAAAGCTGGTATAGTAACTTCATACACACCTATAGTTTTTGAACACGCGGTTAAACCAGTAATAAATGTATTCCCCGCATTGTCTCTAATATCAACTAAAGGGTTGTCATCTAAATTGAAAGGATTTCCATTATCATATAAATAAAGATAAAGTTTATTAACTTTACCCAACGTAAATAAGTTTCTATCATCCTCAATTAAATCATCATATGTTGTTTCCAAAAAAGGTTCGTAGAAAGTTTGTGTATGTCTTGTAAAGAATTGAACTTCATAAGCTTCAGTTAAACCTGTTAATCGTTCAACTTGAGGAAGATAAGCAATTCCCCAACCTGACACATTCGATAAAGAACCATCTAGTATTGAGTTGATTTCATTCGTCATATCGAACTCAATATTCTCATTTCCGAACTCAAAATGTTGAGTATCAATTATAGTTAACGCACTGAAAGGAGTACTTCCTGTATTAACATTGCTATAAATTCCTGGTTCTGTCCAAGTACCAAGTGTGGTAGTTTGATACCAATTAGATGGTCTATCTGAAAAATTTTTATCATATTGTATTTCATATTTTAAATCTGCAAAATCATACCCAACTCCTTCATCCCAAACTTGTGGTAAATTAGGGTCGTCATTTATAAAAGGAATTCTAAATAAAACTAAATCAAAAGATGTTGCCCTTCTTCTGAGTTGAGAGGTTTCAGTATTTAATAATTCTTTGTCAAAACTCGAAACATTTGTCATCCTCAAAGTGTGTTTGATTTCACCACCACAATCTGTCGATATTACACCTTTGGCAACTTTTTCTTTTAATAAATCTAAATTTAAATCAAAAATAAACCTACTAAACCCATTAGGATATTGACTAAAGGCCAATGAACCATAAAAAATTTCTGTTACGGGATTTCTTCCTGTATTAGTAAAACTTCGTGAAATTATTGTATTATTTCTACTGAAATAAGAATTGTTAATTGACATCTATAACTTTTATAATATAAATATCAATTCAATCGAATATTTTGATTCAAAATTGTAGAATCACTATTTGCCAAAATCGATAAAATTTCACCAGTTGTTTGACCGTTACCCGCAGCCACAGGAACAGGAGGCATAGTTGCGGTCGGATGAACGTGACCCACTATGTAAGAAAACATTTTTTGAAGTAATATCATCAATTCGTCTCCCCTTACCATCGGATATGTCAAAGTTGAAATACTTCTTTGGTCTCCAACAAAGTCATCTTGACTTATTCCGTATAAGGTTTCAGCAAGGTCTATTTTTCGTTTCGGACCTATTGAGTCTTGAGATAAAAGATACAACCTTTGTCCTCCAAACACGCCGTAAGTTATTGGGGTATTAATATAATCGGCCGGTTGACTAACATTAATAGTTGGTTTAGTTCTGTTTCCAATAATTGGCTTATCATCATTTTTTCCCGTCACCAAAAAGAATCCTCTATCCAAACTACCAGGATTCATGGTGATTCTGCCATATAAAGTCAAATAATTTTGTAATTGTAAAATATCATTTAAAGTTGTTGAACTCAAAGGGACGCTTCCTTTTTGATAAGTAATTTTTGATGGCATTACAACAAAAGGTATTGCGTTTTGAAGATTTTGTTTGTTATTCAAAGTGTAACCTGAAATTTCCATGTTACCATCATAAACACCTCTAATGAATTTATTGATTAATTGAACAACGTCGTCTTTTGTTGTCAAACTGAATCTTAATTCTTCCAAAGGTCCTGTAAAATCAACACCAAAAGATAGACTGTTTATTGAGTCTATAGTAAAATTTTTACTGTTAGTTTTCAAAGAAGGTTTTACATCATATAAACCAACACTACCATTAAAAATACCCAAAGCGTTTTCTAAATTATCAATGTTCCAAATTATTGTTTTAAGTACTGGTTGTACATCTTCGAGTAATCCAAATTCCAAAACAGGTTCTTTTAAAACTTTTTTCTGTGAGAATTGAGATAATTGTAAAAACGCTCTATTGTTGTTTGAAGTCGGAAATCTATCCGTAACCATTTCGTTAGTCTTGCCCGCTCTCAATAAAACTTCATTTTCTTTAACAATTAAATCGGCGGAACCTCTGCCCATAATAGCATTATCACCAGGTTCAGGAAATATACCATAACTTATTTCGTTTTTATAAGTACCATCTAAGTTTTTCAAACTAAGAGTTTGTTTTAATTTTTCACCAGCACCCAAGAACTTTTTAGCCCCTTGATAATACTGAAACTTAGTAATCATTGGAGATGAAAACGGACCTTGAATATAAAATTGATTTCTATATGGAAAATTTTTATCTTGGTAGATTAAGTGAACGTATTCGTCCCTTTTCGGAACTTGATATAGATAATAAGGTAATAAAGGTAAAAAAACAAACGGGTCTTTTGAAGACCAAATATCTCTATCCTCATTCCAATCGGGAATTGAACCTACAATATCTAAATAATTTTCAGTTTCGGGAACAGCTCTTACTCTCCCCAACATCATTGGGTCTTCCACATTGATTGTAAAACCAGGAAATATTATTTGATTCTTATCTCTAGCGTCCATTATTTATTCGTTCTTTTATTCATTTCATCCAACAATAAATTATAACTAATTTCTAATTTATCTAAATGGTGTGTCAATTTGATTAAACTGTCTTTAGTTAATTCAAAATCTTCTTTTATAAATTCCAAAGCAAAAACCAAATCTTTATTTGAAGAACTTTTATGTTCTTTTATTATTTGACTAACTTTTATTGAATCTTGTTTTTTTGTCATATTAAAGTACTTTACCAAAAGCTTTAGTGTATGAGGTAGAACCATTTGGGAAAACTTGAGCTGGTATAACTACAGAGTCTATTTTGGAGTTTTCGGCAAACTCTTTTGACTGAGCCTTTAACAATCCAAATTTACTTAATAAATCTAAGTTAGGACTACCATCTGGTAAATTCCCCGTAGGAATACCCAATTGTTGTAATTCTTGAATAGTTCCAATAAACGCTCTTGTTGCAGAGTACCCATCTAAAAATTTAGAAAGTAATAACAAAGGATTTGGTAGTTCGTCTCCTTTACCAAATATTAAAGAACCTGTACCACTTGTTGCAATTGTTAGTAATTTCAATAACTCATCTACCACACTTTTACACCGTCGCCAATCTTTGATGAAAGATATTGCTACAATTAATAATTGTGTTAATTTTAAAATCATAATTATTCTTTTATCTGCCTTTTCTTTTACCAAGTCTTTAACAACAGATTGAATAATGTTAAATAAATCTCTCTTTATAATATTGAAAAGTTCTCTTACAAATATTGCCCCTATTCTTGATACCATATTTATTATCAATCTTCTGAATTTCTTCACAAAATCAGTATAACTTCCGATGTCATCTGCGTATGGGTTTGCAACCGATGGTAACTTTATTGCTTTATACATTGTAATCAATGGTAAAACAATTTTTGGTGAAAAAATTGCTTTAATCAAACCATCTACTAATAATTTTATAAAGTTTAAATCTACTGAAGCTTTAACCATTGCATTCAAATTTAAACCAATGCCTTGTGTCCACTTTGGGTCATTTGTAAGGGTACCCGTTAAACCGTCAGCAAAAGAGTCTAAATCTATTTCATTTTCTATCAATAACATTTCATTCAATGAGTCAACTATCGCTGCGGAGTTCACTGGAAGTTTTAGATTATCACAATCTTCAAATTCCATTACACCATTTTGAATGTTATCAACTTTTCTTTCTATATTTCTTAAATCTACTTCCGTCAATTCAAAAAAAGAATCATCAATATCATCTAATTCTGCAATCTTGGAAATCCCACTAATATCTATTTCTCTATCATTATCAAAACATAGTCCCAAAATTCTTTGAATCCAAAGAGAAAACTTGGTTATGTCTCCGTTCAAATCTATACCAAATTGACCTTCAATTGAAACCGCTCCCGTTAAAGCGTCCATCAAACTTGCATAAAAATTTACAGGGTCAAAAATTCTTACAGATTTATAATAGTCTTTAAGAAATTGGTAAACTTTGTTAACATTGTTAGCTCGATTGACTAATGTTACCTTGTACCAACCTCCCGCTTGACCTGTCTGAGGATTAACATCAAAATATTGAATGTCAAACAATGGTTGACCTGAAGCTCCGATATATAATGCACCAGTGTCTGCGGAAAAGGATTGTGAACTTTGAATTCTTTGATACAACTCCTTGTTCATTTGAAATGGTCTACTTTGGTAAACTAATGGACCTCTTTCATATAATATTTTTCCTACTTTGGATTCGGGGTCAAGTCTCAAAAAACCTCTCAAATCAACCGACTTTAATTTAATAAAAATACCGTTGGGGTCTGCAACGTATGCTTGTTGTTGGTCGCATCCTAAAGCGTTGATTACTTCATCCATCAATATTTTTTCTATTTCAGGACGAACAACATTTACTGTTTTTATTAAAATTTTCTTTAGGTATTTGATACTATTAGCGCCTTTACCACCTGTTAGTTTAGATACGTCAAGTAGTTGGCTAAATTGGTCTTTTATTTGACTTTGGTATCCGTTAAGTTGTTGTCGAGCTTCATTTAATTGAGCGACAATATCATTTTTTGATTGTTCTAAGGAATCTCCGGCCTTTTTTACTGTTTCATCGAATCCTTGTTTCGCTTCTAAGTAACTTTGAACAGAATTAATTTTGTCTTGAACATTTTTGTAATTTTGTTGTAAATCAATCGCCATGACATATTATTTGTTCATTTTATATGAGTCGTTCTTTGGTGATAAGTCTTTTTCTAACAAGTCTTTTATCAAACTATCGTCAACATCAATATCAGCAATAGAAAAATTATCTTGAACCGAATTAGTCTTTTCCCAAATACTTGATTGTAACTTTGACAATGTTAATTTCTTTTCAACACAGTCATTAATTATTTTTTGTTGTTCTTTAATTACTGGTCCTAACACAGTCATGTCTTCAGCCTCTTTCATCATAGATAACATTTTATTTTGAATTCGTATCGCCGTGTTACGTTGCTCAACAAGTTCATTATATATTTCTTGCATTAATGAAAGGATTGATTCTTTCGTTAGGTTAATTTCTTTTTTTGTCGGTCTTCCCATGTTTATAAATATTTATTTTACCATTTTTTCAATAAGATTGAAATAAATGGATTTGTATTTCTTCATTGACGACCTAATTTCTTTTGTACTTAAGTTTGTCATATCCCTTAACGACAACAATATGATATTCTTATTGAATTTGTTGTTATCACTTCCTATGAAAATATCATCATAATTGTCAAATATTTCATATAGAGCTTGCCCCAATTTAACTTCGTTTTCATTCAGGTTTTCTTTCTTAAGAAAATCATCCAATTCATTTAAAAAACTTTTAATGATTTGTTCTGAACTTAAAGTCTCGGAATCTATTATATACGAAAATTCAGGATTGTTTTCTAAGTTAGTCGAAATGTCTTCGTAGGAAATTTTTCTGTTGATTTCTTTTTGGTCTTTGATTATTTGACCCATCAAATAATTTTTACATATTGTACCAAAGTAAGAATATGCCTTTTTTTCTTTTGATGGTTTGAATTTATCTATCTTAGTCATAAGAAAAGAATGTGTGTCAATATGGATTTCATAAAAATCCATGTCTTTTCTATATAACTTGTATCTTCGAATTATCGAGGATATCATCTTATCTAAGGGTTTTCTTAGATAAGAGTTATAGATTTTGTTTTTTTCTTCTAATGAGGTCGATTCTAAGTATCTTAAAACCGCTTGTTCTTCTTGTACATCAAAGTAGTTAGACCCTGTGGGCTTTCTCCCTTTCTTTTTTAGTTCAACATTAGTATTTCCTGATAAACTGACATTTCCATCCATTAATCATTTTGACTTTCGTATTTTATGGCTCTGTCGTTGATAAAGAAATATTCTTTTTTCGCCGAGTCAACCCAAAACTTTACTTCGTCAGTTGTCAAAATGTTTTCACCGTTCTTGTAGTTCCAAAAAATTGAACCGGTTCTTAAGTTAATATGTTTATAACCAATTCTTGGAATTGTCATAATTTTTACCGAATTGTGTGTCAACCTTAAGAAAAACTCATATCCAAATGTTAATTTGAAAGAAGATTTTAATCCTCCCCAATCCAAGTAAGTCTGTCTTTTGACGACCATTCCTGAAATTTGGAAGTTCTGATATTGTTGCAAAGTTTCATTTGTCAAAATACCCATGTCACTTGATATGTTCATCGCAAAAGTTGCCTCATTTGTAAATCCTGCAAATAATCCTTTCTCATCAGTATCAACCACTATTGGTAAAAATACATCAGTGTCGGGATGAGATTTAACATACATATCAACATTCTTGAACCAAATGTTTGAGTATTCGTCATCGAATTCGAACAAAGACACCCATTTGGATTTTGCAGCAGCAACTCCGTAGTTAACTTGTTTTGAGTAATTGGGTTCTTGAGTCCATTCATGTTTTACAACATTTAAATCACCAAAATCAAATGAATTCAAGTATTCTCCTAATGACGTTTCATTTGTGTGAACAATGACTAATTCATTAATTTTAGTTTTTTGATTTTTAATTGACTCGATACACTTTGTAAAATAATCTTTGAAGTCGAGGGCTCCTGAAGATTTAATTGGTAATACTACCGATACATCAAATTTTTCCATATTATTCTGCGGTTTCTAATTTAGTTAATTGTTCTTCGAACGATTTCAATCTAGAGTCTATGTAACCTTCAAAAAGTTTTAATGAAACTTTTTCAAATTCTTCTCTTGAAGATAAGTTTTCTACTGTCTTAACCATTTCTTCGAAGAGTTCAGTTTTAATATTATCTTCTAACCAATTCTGTAAAAAATCTGCAACAAAATCAACTAATGTGTTTTTGTTGTTTACCCAAATACCATTGTTCTCGTTCATCCATGTTGGGACTAAATTTGGAACTAATCCAATAACAGGAACACCTGTTTTCATAGATTCTAATGGGTATGTTCCATATCCACTTGTTTCGTCAATCCAAACTGAAAGAAAACATTCTTTAAGAGTATTTGCGAATTGTTCTTGAGTCAATCCTCTCATATCTCTAAAAGTAATCCACCTATATTGCGGAAACTTTATGTAAAAAGATTTAATTAAATTTGCAGTATCTCTTTGGTCTCTCGAATGAATTGCAATAATTGGTTTCGGAGGTAGGGATTGTTTTTGGAATTTTTCGGAAATGAACGGTTTTAACAAATCATAAGAAACATTTCTCATCAAATTTTCTAAAAATTCTTTTTGGAATTCTGAAGTGGTAATACACTTATAAAAACCGTGTTGTGTCCATGTTTGACCTGGTTGTA
>Ga0129333_10003404_pt1 | contig 14882 bp, 31 predicted proteins | sample CPB6_08_DNA_FD_94474 | JGI IMG/M metagenome (GOLD analysis project Ga0129333, IMG submission 94474) | Freshwater to marine salinity gradient microbial communities from Chesapeake Bay, USA - CPBay_Sum_0.6_0.8_DNA | ecosystem: Environmental > Aquatic > Marine > Coastal | place: USA: Chesapeake...
GGGGTGATGGGGTGTTGTTGGTCACTCATGACTTGTCAAACTCTTTCTGCAATAGTCAAAACGCTTCCACTCTTCGTTGGTAAAATTGTCGCTGGCGTAAGGGATGCCGACAACGTAAGAGCAAAACTTGTTGATTCGTTCCGAACCGGACGAGGATGCAATGGCGGCGGCGACCAAAAGGTCAATCATCGTTGTTGTTCTTGATTCTGGTTATAGTAGTAAGGGAACAACTCTCGCAGAAGCAAATTACAAGCTCGATAAGTTGTTCCGCCGATGGGGCAACTCTCAAGCTGGTATCTGCGAATCGAGTTGTACAGGTTGCGGTATTCTTCGTGGGTCACAGGGTCTCCAGTTGGTCGGCAATGGCAAGTAGTTCTTGGCGTGTGATCTGGGTCTGTTGCCTCATGCCCCATTCCATTGCTTCGCGCCTGTTCTCAAGATCCTCTTGCGGTGTGATTCGAAAGGATGGCACCACCTGATCCGCAGCAGCACGCAGGGCGGCAGCGATGCCAGTGGTAGGATAAATGCTTGCCTTGGCAGTGTAGGCATCTAGCACCGCTTGGGCGTCGTGGGTAAGGTCAGTCATCGTTATCAGAGAGTTCGTCTTGGGGGAAGCAAAAAAAAATCTTTCGACTCGAAATGCTTCATGGTCAAAGCACTCGGCCACATGAAAAGCAGATAAGTTGTGTTTCACAGCCAAGTCATCGAGCTCAAAACGTGTAGTCTCGCGTATCTTGTCAAGAATAAACTTACGCACCGCGAGTTTCATTAGCTTAGCGTCAGTCATCAGAGAGTCTCCAGTTCGTGTGCAATAGCGAGAAATTGATCGCGAACGTTGAAGGCTGTCACTTTCCTGTACTTCTCGTCTAACGTGGAGGGGTGATGTTCACGGGTTTCAGGCACTACAAGATCTAGAGCGGCGCGCAGGGCAGCAGCGGCAATTTCGCCGGCAGGGGCAGGAGAAATCTCGGCGATTGCGTGGAGGACGGCCCGAGCTTGCGGGGAAAAGGTTTCAACGTTCATACATATAGTATAGCCCGTCTCAAGGCTGAACGAAAGCGGGGGAAACCGCCCCAGAAGGTTCGGTTAACCGAACCACGGGAAACTTTTCTGCCAAGTTTTTAATCCGTGTCCTCATTCCTTTGAGCCAAGTTTCGTTTTGATTGTCGCGCACTTTGTGCCGCTGGTGAAGCACCTCAGGGTCAGCCTCAAGGAGATAAACCGTGGTCGGACAAGTTGCGTACATGTGCTCTAGCGAAGGCGCGTTGCTGAACCGTTCGCCTTCCCAGTAGATCGTAAAATCTTCGTACTCTCTGTTCTCGGCAAGAGCAGTGAGCCAAGCGCGAAACTTTGGGCAAACTGCCTTGCTGAGGCGATCCGTACCCGAAAACACTTGTCCATCGTAAATACCCATCACGATGCTTTGCGTCTGGGGAAACAGGTGGTAAACAACCAACCCCTCCTTGATCAAAGTTCCCTCACCTAAATCTTTCATAATCTCGCGCATCTTTGTAGACTTGCCAGCCGCAGGCTCTCCGATGTAACCGACGATTTTCATAGCGCAATTTAGCTTTGGGGTTTCAAATTTAACATAGCCTGGGGCTCAGCCAAGTAAACTTTGATAGTAATAATGAAGCTGACCGGTTTGAAGGAAGTGTCCCATTTTCTCCTTGCTCACAGTGGCACGGTAAGGGGCAAAATTTTTTCCAACAACTTCGCTCCTGGCCTGCCACATTACCTCCCATTCAATACCGTCCCACTTTTTGCTCTCAGCTTTCATAATTTCCTCGGACTGACGGTCAAGGTAGTAACCAACGTAGCGCCCATTTTTCTCTCTCCAAAGTTTTTTGGCCGAGCACAAAGCTGTCTCCAGTGCGAAAAAGTCCATACGCGGCGCCAACTCAGGGAACCGCTCTTTGCATTCAAACAAAACGCTTGCCCCGTAACCTTCTAGCCAGCTGTACTCTTTCGGTGTCAATTTCTGGTTGACCCAATCATCTTTTCCTGCTGCGAAACACAACCCATTTCGGTGACTTTTGGACCCGGAATAGTCCGACAGAAACAAGCCGGGTGGCTCAATGTTGAGACCGCACGTGTGCTTCAACTGTTGTAGATAGAAGTAAGTGGTGTAGCGACCAAATTTGTACCAACGGTTTGTCGCAAGGTCCCACAGCCTGGTAAAGTTCTCAGTTGGCGAGCCGTTCGCGATGTGGGTAAACTTGCTGTGTTGGGACTCGTCACCTACCCAATCTCGGTAACTAGCGTACATTGCAGCAAGGTGACCCTTGCTCCATTTGGTGTCTGTTTGGTAGGTGAGTCGAGAGTAATTCTCATTCGTCCAGCTTTCGAACCGCTCCACGCTCGCAAGTTCTTCGTCAGGGAAGTCGTTCTTATACACGAAAGCTTGAGGCAAGTGGTAGGTGTGATACAACCAGGCGAACCAATACCTTTCCTCAAGTGAGTATTCGTACCGCTCGTTCAAGTAATTCATCGCCCAAATGGCCGGGTCTACGTCACCGATCGCTGTGCAAACAGCAAACCACTGAACCAACCACTCTCTCCGGTTCTCCAACAACCGAAAATCTACATGGCTGAACGCATTCTTTTCATTTGCACTGGCAACATTAACAGGTCCGCTGCTGCTGACGTTATTTTGAGTCATCATAACACGGAAGGTAAGTACGAAATTAAAAGTTGTGGCACTTCAAAACAAGCAGTAAACCGTTCACGCATGGCGCCAAAAATGCGTCGCGTCTTGGCCGAAATGGGATACAGCGGTGAAAGTCACGTGGCCCAACCGTTTACTCAAGAACTGATGGACTGGGCAGATCGCATTATTTGTATGTCTTGCCTTCACGTTCACAGAATTCATAAACTCTTTCAGGTAGACTCTCTCAAAGTTGAGAATTGGGAAATTACAGACCCCTTTCGTTTCAAGGGGGTTGAAGTGCACCGGAGTGTCGCCAAAGAAATCAAAGAGAGAGTTTTCCAGCACTTTCTGAGCACACAAAACTAGACATTTCAGCTGCTGACTGCGTGTAAATGTCGAAGTGCTCAGCCATTCGAGCCAGTCTTTCTCTCACGACGGTTCTTGTATTTTTCTCCAAGTCTGTCCAGCGAAATACCACGTCAATGTCGTGGTCATACTCTGCGAAACGGGGAAATTTCCAGTTCCGCTTGGCGTAAATCTCATCAACAGACTCGCCCGTGGTTAGCGCAGCCTCGGTGAAATCGTGAATCCACTGGAAACAACACTCAAGCTCCTCTACGTCCAGGGTTGGAGTGAAATGCCGAAACTCAATGGTGTCGGTTTCCCGCAGTTGAGAGAGGTTGATGCCGCTTCTGACCGCAAGTGCCCACAAAGGTTTCCCATTCTTGTCTTTCGGGGCATGACCATTGATAAACTCTTCTGGGGACTCGGCGTTCAAACAAGCTTTCACCTGCCCTAGCTTGAGTTTGTTTTGGTGGCTAACAAGGCGCCTCTTGTACCTGGCAAGGGCACCTTTGAAAGATGCATCGGTCGCGAACATTTTCCGTTTAGGGGTTTCAAGCGGCTCAATGAGTTCGTACACCCTGTCTTGGTGCTTCTGAACGTAGGCCATCAAACGCTTTAGCATTGTCAGATCTTCTTTTAACCCTGGGACACGAATGTGCAGGTGCAGGTTTGTTCGATGATTGATGTGGATACGTGTCTGAGAAGCAGCGATGCGTTTCCAAATGGCTAACTGCTCTTCAATGCTGCTCGACGGAGCTGTGTTAATCTCACCGCCAAGTGTGTACAGTTTGGCTTTCTCGTCGTTGGCAATTCCTGTCGAGTTTGCAATGCTGTGATCTTTAAAGTTCCATGCAGCCCCGTCAGGCATCAGTTTTGTTCTGTCAACGTCACCAAGCTCATACTCAGCCCCAAAAGTAGCTTCCATCACTGAACCTCGTAGTAGTTGCGGGACTTCTTTTTCCCGCGAGATTTATCCCAGCGGGTAGCCATGAAAGAGTCCCAATGTTCTTTATTCCAGCAGTAGGGGGCAAAGTTGAAGTTGCCCTCTTGAAGAATCTCTTCAACGGCAGGACCGCCATTTAGAGCAGCGTCCATGAACGCTTCTACAAAACGGAAATGATCTGCAATCTCTTCACGTTTTACTGTAGCCCTGAAACACCGAAACTCCACAGTCCCTGTGTGTTTGAGGCAATAGGTGTTAATCGCATAGCGAAATGGTCGTCCCATTGACACACCGTCTTTGCCCGCCGCGTGCAACTTAATGAAGTGGTCGAAATCCCGGGCCAGAGTTAAAATGTTGTCGATCATGTACCCTGGCATTTGACGACCACCGTCATACTTGAGGTACGATTTGGCTCCTTTTGCCGCCCCTTTCATGTCAGGGTCGTCATAGTAACCTCCGCACTTTTCCACCGTTAAAGCTTGGTTATCCCTGATGTAAGCCACTAGACGCTTCAGCGCTTCGATATCATCTCGCAAACCAGGGACATGCACGTGCAAATGACCGTGGCTTGCCAGAGAAGAGCTTGGGGAGTGTCCGGCAGCGACGAACAAGTTATGAATTGACATAATTCGATCAACCTGTTCTTGCCAAGTGGCAGTGGGCCTGGTGTTTATCTCACCCCCCATAGGAGGGTCAATACCAAGGGGATCTGCTGCTCGTAATGCATATCCCCCTTGTAAGTTTAAGACATCAGTTTCTGTGTATTCCCAGCTCCCTAGGTTATCTGGCAAAGAAAGAGTTCGGGGGATGTCGCCCCATTCGATTTCGTAGCCGTAAGTGAAATTAGATGGGTTGTACTTCAAGGGATCAGCTCCTCAGCTTTTGTTAGCTTAGTTTCCTCGGTGGGAGTGTAAAGGACACCGGGAGTGCAGCGTTTCGCACCCGACAGGCCAGCCCTGCGAGCGATATCTGCGGTGGAACAGATGAACCAACCATTTGCTACTTTGACGTGGTAGAGTGGCCTTTTACCGTTGCGGTACCAGGCCAGACCCTCTTTTGCGTGCAACTCGCAGACGGCCATGCTTGCTTCAGGGAACTCTCTCAGGGGTTCCCTGCCAGCGTACTTGGCTTGGTAAAGTAACTCACTGTCGTTTTGGGTGGACAATTCGTAACCGTACTCTCTCCAATAAACAGGCGGGCGCTGGTCAACCACGCCGTTGTGAGCTAGCGCGAAGTCTTCGAAGATTTGGATAGGTTGAGGGAAGCGCGAGTCGCTAGTTGAGTAGCGGTTGTGGCCTGTTAGTTCCAGAGTCTCAACCTCTAGCAACTGCCCCCAATCAAACTCTTTAACAAGTTTGTTGCCGTCGCCTTCCACCACAAAACGTTTCAACGCGGTGCCAGATTTGTAGGTTAGTCCAGTCTGGTGACGACCCCTAATTTGAGACTCTTGAAACAAACGTTTCAGAGTTTCAATCTGCTCAAAGGAGGGGCTCTCCAAGAAAGCCCCCACGATAGCGCACACAGGTCAAACCTCGGTGTAGTGGTAATTGGTTCGACTTGCTTCTGGGCAGTGAATCGAACGGTACTCGTCCCACTCTTCTCCGGTCCACATGCCTTGCCAAACACCCCCGAAGTTGCCACCGGTGGTTTTCCTGTAACGTTCGGCGTAATTCGCCTTCGCGTACATCATGAAGTTGTGACGGCAGGTTTCGCACTCGATGCTGTCCAATTTGGTCATTCCGTCGCGGGCGTAGAAAACCAGCACGATGTTCTCAGCGTCTGCTGTCTTGTTGACTTGCTCAGTTTGACCGTGGGCAAGACTGCAGTTGTCAGCCACAAGGAAGTCCCCGTGACGAATGTTGAAAGCAAGGCGCAGAGGGGGCATAACGAACAGCGACCCGTCAAACTTCTCACCTTCGTACTCTTCGTTAGTGATCGCCGTTAGCACCGCTACGCCACGAGGGTTGTTTCTGCCGTCAACGTGCATAAATGTCGGCCAATTGAAGTTCACGGTGATGGTGGAGAAAGTTTCCGTCCCCATCAAAGTGTACTCTGGGCTCTTGCACCCTTTCATGATGTTGTGGATGTATTCCCACTCCTCGGGCATAGTTGCCCGGTAAATGTTACTGACTTCCTTGTAGAGTGGGGCGTGTTCTTTGAACAGCTTTTCTTTTTTGGCTGTCGAAGAAGTCAAACGACCATAGGGCACCCTGGCAGAACGGTCAAGAACGCCGAGTACATTGCTGTACACATTGTTTGCATACTTCTGGGGACTTGTGTACAGTTTGTTCGCTTTGGCAGCAAAGTCCACTTTGTCCTCAGCTGCAGCCCAGTCCTTCAGCCAACGTTCAAACCACATCAACCGTTCGGAGTCCAGTTGCTTCTGCAGAATCTCTCTATCTTCTGCGGACACAGATTTCTTGCGCAACTTGGCTTGAATTTCCTCCGTGACTTCCGTGTCGATGTACGGAGTTTTTTCCAGAAGGTTCAGATAGAAGAAGACATTGCTTGGGCGAGTATCTGCGTCCAAAACGTTGCGCGCTTCCTCCAGGTTGGTAACCTTGCCTTTGGCAACTTGCTTGAAGAACTCAACCTGGCCGCGAGAGTAGCGCCTGCCCAACTCAGTTGTAAACTCAACGCCTGTTACCACTCCACGCTGCGAGGAGAACAGGTCGCGGGACACCCACTTCCAGTAGTTGTAACTTTCGGACCCTTGCTTGATTGCAAGTACGGAAGGAATCGCCCTCTTGAGAAACACACCGGCTCGCTGACCGCCAACGTAGATGACAACATTTTCGTTAACAACGCGGTCGTAATCGGCCTCAGTGACACGAGTGCCGAACATCTTTTTGTCGAAAGGACGAATGTCATCCAGCTCAATCACTTCGCAGTCGTATTCCCCAGCAGGGGTGACGATAGTTTCTCTCTTGTTTGTGGCGGTGAGCATAGTGCAGTGGTGTCGGGTCTAGATCTTTATTATTGCGCACAACGGGGTGTGTAAACCCCCGAGTGCGATTATTGGCGGTACTCGAAGCGGGTGTCAAAGGCAGCGCGAATGACGCTGCCCATTTTACGAACCACGTCCAAGTCTTGAACGCACTGAATTTCTCCGCCGATCAAATCGGCGTGGTACGTCGGCCTCGATTTGGTCACAGGGAGGTCGTAAAAGTTGACGCGGTACTGTACACCCCGTGCAGCGCAAGTGTCGTTGATCCACTTCGCTTTCTCGATGAAGTTTGGTCCGTGGCCGGCAATACCGTCGTCCAAACCTTTAACATCGAGAAATTTGTGGAGCATCTCATGCAGAAGGACGCTGCGAACCTGGTTTGGGTCCTTGGCGATTTTTCTGTTCAGGTGAATTACGCCACGTTTGTAGCAACCCAAGGTATTCCTACCCAGTCGGCCATCCCATTTCACTGTGCCGTACTTGCGACGGGTTTCTCCGTTGGCATCAACTTTGGTTTCGTATGGAAGCACCGGCAGTTCGCCATTGAAGTATTTTGCGTTGAACTCGGCGTACAGTTCACCCAGGTCGTACATAACCGTGGGGTCAGGGCAGTACTGCGAGAAAAAGGCAGGCGAAAGAGTGGTTTTCATTTCCATACTCTTATTATAGCCTTTCGCAGGGCGAGGGTCAAGGGCGGATTACCGAACCTTGGGACAGCGAGGTTTCGAACGGTGCGCTGCCATCTTCCAAAGAGGCTTCAATCAACTTAGGCGTGTGTTCCTCTGCTTGCTCCCACACATCCGGCCACTCCGAGTTGTACAATCCTTCGGAGATTAAATCGAAAGCAAACCGCTCCAAATCTTTCGTGGTCATGTCGTCCACAAGGACTTTGGCAATTGCGTCTGCCCACTCTTGCTTTTTGTCGTCGGTCCAAAGTTCAGGGTTGAAGTTCATTGTGCTTGTTGTTGTAGTTTGGCGATTTTAAGGAGGATGAGATAACCGATCAAGTCGTTGATCGGGTCTTCATCTTCGTCGGTTTGGGCGTTGCGAATGCGGCTCAACTTGTCGTCGATTCTAACAAGCAACTGTTCGGAAGGGTTAGCCTTGCTGAAACAGCGAATGGGATTGATAGCGGCGTCTCCGTACTTCCTGTTTTTCTCCAGGAGCATGGCTTTGAGTTCGTCGCAAACCCTAGAGATTTGCTCTTGAGTACTAAGGGTCACAATTTACCTCCGACCGTGCTATCATAGCTGGAGTCGGGCTCTGGGAAGCCCTCTTGAAGCCCCTTGAGGTAGAACCGTGTGGCGTTCAAGCAAAGTTCCTCAGTCATAGAGGTTACGAGTGCTGTGCCGTCGGCGCGGTAAGACGTGTACGTGCCCCAACCTTTTGCTTCGATGCGGAAGGTGTCGTCAATCAGATCAGCCATTCGAGTTATGCTCATGGGAAACGGTGCCCACCGCGAGGATAACAGGGTAAGCAGTCAGCAAAATAGCGGCGACGACTACCAAGAGAACCGGGGCAATAACCGGGTAGACCAGAGCAAACGTCAGCTTCTCAGCGACCGTCATCGGACGTGATGTTGGTTTCGGAACGTAGGAATCAGTTGGATAATTCATCGGCGAGGCGTTGAAGGATGGAGTACTCATTGAGCAAAACTTCTGCGTATTGATCGTCGCTGCGGCTCACTGCGCGTGCATAGTCTCTGCGATAGCTGTCTGCCTTTTGTTGAACAAGCTCAGAGATGCGGTCCCAGTCTTCGCGGGGGAGTTGAATAGTCTCAGGCATATCGGTTCACCAAGATAACGGGAATGCCAAGGTTTTTGACCACGGCGACGTTGCCAGGGTTGTCATCGTACCAGAGCAAAACATTCCCCCAGTTAGTCAAAATAGACTCAGCATGCTGCCTTTTAACATCGGGGTCAGGGCGGTCGTCTCCATCTTTACGCATGTACAAGTCTTCAAAGACAATGCCCTGGTGCTTCAACCAATACCAAGTTTGATGCCACAAACGTTCTGGGCGAGCCGTTGAAATTACAATGGGCACTCCGCTCTTTGCAAGGCTAATGGCTAGGCCCACCATCAAAGGGTTGGGCCGAAGATCGCGAACCTGGTCATTGTGGTACCGCTCAGCGGTCAATGTCAGGTCAATGTCGAATACGACTGGCGGAATCATACGAGGCGAGATTGAATGTTGTCCAATTTTTCGAGAAGGACGTTCATGTGAGCAGCCGCTTTTACGGCGCCTTCAAGATCGCCCCTTGTGACGTAGGTTGTCACGATCGTGCTCTGGTTGCGGCGAAAGGTGTCGGCGTAAGCTTCCACGCACTGCGACACGATCAGCCAATCGTTGTTGGGAAGGTTGACATCCCGGCGCACTTCTTGCACCTCTTCAACCACTTCAATTTGGGAGAGTTCGTCCATGTGTTCAACGTACAAGTTTCACCCGTTCCCAGTATTCAGATCTGGGAAGATTTACCGGTTGAACCACGGGGCGAGCCACGGCAGCTTTGCGCTGTCGCAGCATTTCCCACAGAGCAGCCTTGAGTTTTGGGTCAGCGGTTGTATTGTAGGCTTCTTCAAGCCGGGTAAAGGCTTCTGCCCGGTCGGGAACCCGGAGGTTTTCGCGCTTTAGGGTTTGAGCGGAAAGGTCAAGGGAGCCAGGCTTGCCTTGTACTTTTGGGCGTCCAAAATTGCCAGTGTGGGTGCCTTTCGTGCGCAGGCCGTGGTTGTCACTCATTTCTGCAGGATAAACAAACTGTCCTTGATCATATTCCCGGAGAAAAAGATTTCTCCTTCCTCCGTGTTAAAGCTAAACCGTGTTCCCCGTCCTGCGATATCTGCTAGAAATTCACTCACTTTGAGAAACTCCTCCTCGGTGACCGTTCGTTCGACGCTGGTGAAAACGCCGTATTTCGTGAGAGCGATGATTTTCATTTCAGTTTTCAGTAAAGTTCGTCCCAGCGAGCTGGGTCCTTGTAACAAGAGTTTAGACTAGAGCAAAGGTCGCGAACATTGTATTCATGAACCTGCCAAGAATCGGTGTCTGGGCACCACCAAGGCCGGTGCAGATAAAGCCAGATCCCGTCGTTGCAATAACCGTCGCGCTCGTCGCTCCAGCTGGCCACTCGCGGGTCCAGGCAAGCTTGTACAAGAGTGCGAACTTTGCGATATCTCGCGGTTTTCTTCACTTCTGGATTTCCTTGAGCCTCAGGTAGTTGTACTCTGTGCGACATTGAATGGGCTTCTCTATGCAGAAGATGACGCCAGCGTCTCTCCCTTCCTTCAAGTAACCCGGCCTGGCGAACTCTGAACCAACAAGCGTCGCGGCCCCTAGAGTGACAGATGCACACAAACAAATTACAAACCCGATCTGGTCGTTATCGTCGTCAAACATTTGTAAGTAGAAAAAGTTCTCTGATTGCGTAAGCAAGTCCTGCTTGGTAGCCCCTGTCCCAATCGCCGAGAGGCTTGTGCGACGCTAATTGGTTTGCTTTTTCCCGGTTAGCGTTTTCCGTTAAAGATTTAAACAAGAACTCGATTGTTTCTTTACATAATGTGGTGTCAGTATCCATCAGACAGCCTCCAGTTTGTTGGCGATGGAAAGCACGTCCTCAGCAAATATGAGCACGGTATTAAAGTTGTTAAAATGCTCAAAGGAACAAGTTTTGACAAGGGCGCGCAAAACGGCAGCGGCAATGTTGCGTGGGTCGTCTTTGGTGACCCAGGCTTCGTGAGCTGCATCCAGCACAGCTTGGGCGGAGGGAGAAAGTTCAGTCACAGCGGTCGTTTCATTCATACATATACTATAGCCGATTTTCACCGAAACCGAAAGGGGGCGAACCGAACCGTTCGGTTCGGGTAACCGAACCTTAGCGCCCGTGAAAGGGTCCGACGAACAGCCCGGCTAAGTTGACAGCCATTCCAAACAAAATCAGGCTGACAACATCCCAGTGCCGATGTTTGATGTAGAACGGCAGGTTGGTCACGCTGCCGGCCAAAAGCAGCCAAATCCCCACCTCTCGCGAGAAAAACAGCAGGACAATTTGCCCCAAGATCAACACCAGGCTGGAGCCGATTCGCATACGCTCAGCCATAAAATACCTCGGAATAGACAATGGAGCCTTCGCGGCGGACTTGGTTCAGGTGCCAGCGCCCCCAGTCAATGACGCGCCACTCAACTTTCCCGCACGGCTTCAGCAGAAGCAGCCTCAACTTTCTCACGATTCACCCCGAGTGCCTTCAAGATTTTACCTAGGCGTTTGTCTTTCAGATACGAACGAAACTCAAGCTGCTCGAAGATCGCTTTCACTGCGCCTTCGCTCGGAGCGGAAGAAGCGAACCAGCGCAAGTTTGGCACATCGTCATCGAGCGAAACCAGCCGCAAGTTTGCGAGAAAGTTTGCAGCATTTTCGCGCAACTTTGCATGAAGGCAGATTTTGTCGCCAAGTGTGAAACCTTCGTCTGGCGTAGAATCGTTGATAATTTTCACCGCAGTCTTTGGCCCAACACCCGCAATGCCGGCAACATTGTCGCTGCTGTCACCGGCTAACGCCTTGAAATACTTAACTTCGGCGGGTTGAACACCGAAGATTTTCATCACGCCTTCTTCGTCAACCAGCTCGATCTTCTTGGAAGAGCTGAACAGGATGACTCGCACTTTCGAGTTGACAAGTTGAAGCAAGTCGCGGTCGCAAGTGAGAATGTAGATCTCACCATAAGCGGGAGAGTTTCGAGCGATTGTCGCAATGACATCGTCCGCTTCGTAGCCTTGGGAGCCGATCGGAGTGAAACCCAAAGCGGGCAAAACCTCTTGAATGAGCAGGTTCATGTCGGCCCGGTGAGCCAGATCGGAAGATTGACGGTTGGCTTTGTAATCTTCGTTCTCTTTCTTGCGCCAGTTCCCTCCAGAGTCATAAACCGGGATGACACTGTCGAAGCTGTACTGTTCCATAGCGGAAAACAGCGCGTTGAGAAAACCGTAGGTGCCGGTAGTTGGCATCCCGTACGAGGTCATCATCTCGCCCATTGCGCGAGTGAGGGCCGAACGGCTCCGGTGAAATAGGGCGTTGCTATCTACAATGAGGAGTTTCTGGAGCATCGTTTCAGAGTTGGTCAAGGATTTGCAGATTATGTTGCCAGAAAGTGTTCTGAGTGACGTTGTAGGCAGTGAGAATGTCCGTGAACACGGCGCCAGTGTCAATGTTCACCCGGTCTTTATACATCAGCGGCTCGCCCTCAACACCACCAAATTCGCGTTCGAACGCAGTAACAGTGTGGCCGTGAACAACCCTTTTGATTTTGTCGGTCCACTTCCAAAGTTCGGCACCGTGGATAAGGAACACACCGCGAATCCACATCAGGGTTTGCCCTTTGCCTTCGTCAATCAGTTTCGCAGGGTCTTGCCCAGGGTTGACACCAGCGTGTACAAACAGCGTGTCGCCGATAACTAAATACAAAGGCAGCTCGCGAATCCACCCAATATGCGGCTTCAGCTCTTTTACTTTCTCGTGAGCACCACCGTTACGAACCCAGTCAGTCCAACCCCAACCGTCGCCAACTGCGGCAACAAACATTTCCTCATGGTTGCCTTTAAGAGCATGAACCGCGTTGAGCCCGAACTTGTCAGGGTCTTGCATCATGTCGTGGACAAGTTCAAGAACTTCAACGTCTTGAGGGCCACGGTCGATCAAGTCACCTAGGAACACTAGGGTGCATTGTTTGCCGCGAACCCGGTCAACAAGCTCGCTGAGCAAGTCGAACCGGCCATGGATGTCGCCAACAGCGATTACGTCATCGGGACAGATTTGTGGGTTGTAGGTGATCATCAGTACTGAAAAACGATCCGCTCGAAATCCTCTTGCTGGATAGTGCGGAGAGAAGATTGCAACTTTTGGTGCATGTTGACAATCACGTGCCGAGGAACGTTGCGCGAACGGCAAGCATTCTGAGTCAGACAAATGTCAAGGGGCTTGTCAACGACCACGGCGGTAATGTTGCTGTAACCGTAAGAGCGCAGCAAAGAAATCGCGTCTTTGCGATAGGATGCCCGGTAGTGGGTGCCGTCGAGCACGATCGGTTTGCCCACATTTTCTTCAATGAGCTCAACAATCCGGTCCTGAATCTCGGACCATTCGCCCTGAACGTTCGCATCTCCGTAAAGTTCAGCGCGAACATCATCGCCAGAGATAACAATGGCGCCTTCGGTCCGCACGAGGTCTTTGGCGTAGGTAGACTTGCCAGAGCCAGGGGCACCGACCATGACGTAAGCATCCATGCAGTTTGAGCGCAGTTGATTCATGTTATTACTATAGCGCCTTTCGGCGCCAAAGGAAAGCGGGAGAACCGCCCTAAACGGTTCGGGAAACCGAACCTTTGCCGAAAGTGAGAAACCTGTACTCATCGAGCCAATCATGAAGCGGGTCGTCATTGACAACTTGGCCGTTGTTATTCAGGTAGTTTTCTACTTGTTGCGCGGCGATGCGCATTGACTCCGCAGTGGGCCTTGTCAAGTCAGGTAACTTGAGACTGGGGTGCCTTGCGCACGCTTCTACGAGCTTTTGCTTGAGATTCACGAGTCACCTCCTCAAAGCGAAGAACACGGGCTAATCTTGCCACGTACCGATCCTGAAAGATTGAGTCAACTTTGTCCATGTTTTCTCGCACCGAAGTGGAGGAAGTGGAGCGCACATTCAGGACAAAAGGCACGTCGCAAGCGTCGCTGAGTTGTTTCGCCATCGCCTCTTGGTCTTCGCCAAGTACAAGCACCGTCTCTTGAAATGGCGCATTTTGTGCAGCGTGGTCGATGGCCGCGAAAGGGTTCGCCTGGTTCACAAACCTTACCCTGGTCGGGTCAACGTTGGAACGGCGCAGCAAAGCGCGAAACATCAGGACGCGCAGGTCCCAATCGTTGTTTTTTACGCCGCCGGAAACTGCGACCACTGCATAGTCGGCAACTTGCAGCATTTTCGCTACCAATTCGACATGGCCCTTGTGCGGAATGTTGAAGCGGCCGAACGTGACGGCGGACTTGTACTTGAAGGCGACGCTCATCAGTTGTCCGAAGTCAACATCTTCATGAGTTCACGGGCAAACTCAATGCGCCCAGTTTCATGTCCACCGAAGTAAACATCGTCAAAGTTTCCTCCAAAGTGGTCAGAGGGGACGAAGTAGTCACCATTATCAAAATCAATTTCATCTTCGACGGTTTCGAGTTTGGAAACTTTTTCGATCTTGCTCAGAACCAGAGCGATTTGTTGTTGACTAAACATTGCGGTCGTTTCATTCATACATATACTATAGCCGGTTTTCACCGAAACCGAAAGGGTGGAGACCGAACCGGGTGGTTCGGGTAACCGAACCTTGGTGGTTTATGCGTACGGATTCAGTCGGTCAGTCCCTCATAAGATAAACGTCGCCAAAATGGCGAATAATTTCGCCCACATTCTGAGCGTTTTCAGGTAACCACATGATGCTATCGGTGAACATGACAGGTTGTTTCCTCTCATCAGGAGTCATGTTCAGAATCTCAATCAGAAGGTCGTTGTAAGTGAGCATGAGGGGTGCCTCAGGTACGAATGTAATGTAGCAGGTGATGGGGGCAGGTGATGCCCCCTTGTGCCCGTTTCTCAACCGTCCAGAAGTGCCTTGAGTGCTGCCTTGAGTTTCTTATTCTCTTCCTCAAGTTCTTTGACTTTTTCGGAAAGAGATTTAGATTCTTGAGGTTCATCTTTCTTCTCAAGAATGGTTCCTTTCACGTTAGCACCCTCAAGGTTAGCACCCTGAAGGTTAGCACCCTCAAAGTTAGCAAACCTAAGGTTAGCACCCTCAAGGTTAGCACCCTCAAGGTTAGCACCCCAAAGGTCAGCAAACCTAAGGTCAGCACCCCGAAGGTTAGCACCCCGAAGTTCAGCACCCTTAAGGTTGGCACCCCAAAGGTTAGCACCCAAAAGGTTAGCACCCAAAAGGTTAGCACCGGGTTTGATTTCGTAACCGTTGAC
>Ga0129333_10003405_pt1 | contig 14874 bp, 27 predicted proteins | sample CPB6_08_DNA_FD_94474 | JGI IMG/M metagenome (GOLD analysis project Ga0129333, IMG submission 94474) | Freshwater to marine salinity gradient microbial communities from Chesapeake Bay, USA - CPBay_Sum_0.6_0.8_DNA | ecosystem: Environmental > Aquatic > Marine > Coastal | place: USA: Chesapeake...
CTCCACTTGGGAGTCAATGATTGTCTTATTGTCTCTCGAACCTAGTAACCGCTTCCACTTCTATGTCTAAACTTTCCCCCGCCGCGCAGGCGGTGCTGGCCGCCTGTGGCTGCCCCGACCCAGACTCTCCGTTTCGACTGGTAGCGCGAGGCTTTGCCGGCGCCGCCCTGCGAGCTGCTGCGGATCAGGTGGTACCGATGGCACTGTGCGTCCACAACGACGACTTTGTTTACGTCCGCAACCAATTTCTCGCCATCGCTGACGAACTTGAAAGCCTGCAATCAAACCCTCTAAGCAACTCCTAATTTTCCTCAAATTAGGACTTTAGCCAACTCGCCTCGCCCGTGCCGCTCAACAAAGCCTCTCTGCCCTGCCCCAAATGCAACGCATTGATCACAAAGGTTACAAGTTCGCTCAGAACTCCAAGCGGAGATTTCTACAGATACAGGCAATGTGAGTTCTGTGGGCACAGATACAAAACAGTGCAGCTTGCAGAAATCCTTGCAGTACCAGGCGAAGTAAGAACAACTCACGAGGGTCACGCTGCCATCATCAATTGGAAAAAAGTGTTTGATCGAGTGCTTCCTTCTCTTTTGCAGAAACATGACCAAGCTTGAGCACGAACTCTGTCTCGCCATTTCCCCGATCATCAACGATCGAGCACCAGAGGAATGGGAAGCGGAATCAAAACGTGCATTGCTTGCAATTATCGTTTACTTGAGAGATAATGACTACGGGAACGCAGCACGCTTCCTGCTTTCAAGCTCTTCTCTTTAATTAGAAAACATGGCGCATCCCAAATCAGGCTTTTACATCAAAGACGATCACGAATATGTCTCTGTCAGTTCAGTCTTGGGCAGAACGTCAGAACTATTCGATCCCAACAAGATAAAAGGGCTTGAGATCTGGCGACAAATGGAGCCCAACTGGGAAGACGTCATGCAACGAGCGCAGCGCAGAGGGACAATTATTCATGCGGAAGTTGAGATGTCGTTTATGGGAGATGCAGAAAAACATAAAATGGATCATGCGACAATGGATGAAATCATGAATTACAACATTCATGAATACATCACTTATCTCTCACCCGTTCTTGACTTAATCAGAAAAGAGAATTTCAAAAATGAAGTCAGTGCACCATCTTTCTTGATGGAAGAAGCTCTCTATTGCCACCTTGGCTATGCAGGCACTGCTGACTTGCGCTTGCATTGGGATGGACAGTACAGCATCTGGGACTGGAAAACAGTGCGCTCATACAAAGAAGAGGGAGTGAAGAAAAAAGCAAAATCAATGTCGCATTACAAAAGCGCTGAAGTGCAGATCGCTGCATATGCACTCGCCCACAATCTTGCTGTAAAACGAGGAGAGCTTGACAATGAGATAACTCAGGGTGTAATCTGTGTTTGCTACGACTGGCGTGAACCTCATGTTCACGTTCTGAACAAGCAAGAGCTGAAAGCTCGTGCGCAAGAATTTATCGAGCGCTACAAAGCCTACTGCTCACTCGAAAACACCCAATTCCCAAGGCTCATTGAGCCTGAACTCTGATGCTCACACTTGTCGCTAGCGGTTACGTGACCGGCGAAGTTCAAGTAAAGGATGGTGATTACGGCAAAACTGCTGTTGTCAGCATCCGCTCTAAAACTACAAACGGAAAGCAAACTCACTTCGTCAACGCCACTTTCTACGGCAAAAAGATTGAAACCGTCACCAAATTCATGGAAGACGGTCGCCAAGTGACTCTTGTAGGAAGCGTAAAAAACGTATCCCCCAAGAAGAAAAAAGATGGCACCGACTATGTTGCTATTTACATGGATGCAACAGATTTCACGATCCCTGAGCGCCAGGGCCAAGAGATGCCTTCTCGCTCGACTGCCCCGGCTGCAGACGAGATGCCCTTCTGATTACTTGGCGAAGCACGGCCCTATCCCACTGAAACAGGGCTGATTCACCTCCCCCGCGCCAACGTTTCTACTGCTCGGGCCAAGCGGTAGGCTTCCAGAGCACCAGCGCACGCAACATCAAGGGGTCTCATCAGGGAGCAAGGCGGTACCGCCCCCGCATGTGGGTTCTGGGCCTTGTCAAGGTGAACAGCTTGTAAGCCCAAGACTTGAAAGCCCCCGAAAGGGGGTTTTCTTGTATCATTCAATAGCGACAGCAAATTACAGTGAACAGACTCATTGGGTTTTACAGCCCCGCCGCTCAATCTGGGAAATCACTTGCGGCGAACGTATTAGCGCAGCAGGGCTATCGCACGATGAGCTTTGCAGAGCCCATCAAACGCATGGGGACAGAGTTTTTTATTTCGCTTGGTTACACAAGAGAACAGGCGATGTCGCTAGTTTGGGGGCAAAAAGAAAAGCTCGTTCAAGAAATCAACACGACTCCTCGTCATGTACTGCAAACGCTAGGAACAGAGTGGGGGCGTCAATGTATCTCAGAAAGCATCTGGATTGATTGCATGATGTATCGCGTGTCTTCATGCTTTCGCAACGAAGACTGCAGAATTGTTATTGATGATATTCGTTTTCAAAATGAAGCAGAAATGATCAAAAAGATGGGAGGCGAGATGTGGAAAATTATTCGTCCTTCTGTAATCAACTCACAATCGCATCAATCCGAGGGTGGGCTTGACAACTGGGATGGATTCGATCAAGTTGTCGAAAACAGCGGAACAATTCACGACTTTCGCGCAAAACTCAATGCGTTGATCGCTCAACAGTAAAATGTTAAAAGATCGTGGTGATACTTTTTACGGGGCGCGTCTTGTTGCCGATGCGCGTCTTCATCTTGGCGCAGTAATTAATGGTGGCGATGGAGAACTATTCTTCGTGACAATGTGGAAAATTATTGACAATAAAGTTTACCTAGGATATAGAACATTTGACAACAGAGATATACAGATGAAAGGGGTCAAGGATTTTATTTTCAACTTTCATCACGGACTAGGAATTAAAAAAGCCACGCTTTCAACATTTCTTGCAAACTGTGCAAAGGCTGCTATCAAGGATAAAACCCAAGCGCAGTATGCATCACGTTTTACAAAGTGGCTTGGCGAGCAAAACGAAGGCTTTGATTTTCCGCAGGAATTTTTTGAATACATGCGTATTCAGTATTACATTAAAAAACGCTACACAAAAAAGAATCCAGATAGATATAGAAGATTGCAAATTCTTGAAAGAATCTACAATCAATACCCTCAACTTTTGCAAGAGGTCGGTGCAGGAAGAAAATACAAGGATATTTTTGACTGCGCAGAAGATCTGACAATTTGGGAGCGAAAGCGTACAGTTCGCCCTCTTTCGCTTTACAACAATCCAACAGCAAAACAAACAGAAGAACTGGCGGAAAAGTTAAGCGTCAAGCTCAGCAGGCTAAGTCGACGCATTTTAATCGCTAAGCTAATAGAAATCTACAAGCGCGACAAAGGGATTGATGACGGCAAACTTATTGATAACGCTTGAGCAGTGCGCCGCTCAGTCCTACTCATTCTTTGTCGCTGGAAAGCCTGAGACGCAGGGCTCCAAGAGCGCTTTTGGCCGCGCCTACACCGACCGCGAAGGTCGTCAGCGCGTCGCCGTGGCAATGGTGGAGCAATCCAAGGGTCTCTATGCCTGGAGAGCCTCTATCGGGCGCATGGCGACAATTACTCGCCCACGTGACTGGGAAACGAATGGATTATTTGTGCTATCAGTATTATTTTACATGCCACGTCCTAAGTTGCATTTTAACAGCAGAGGTGAACTGAAGAGCAGCGCTCCTCTGTTTCATTCCAACAAGGGCGATGCAGACAAGCTGCTCAGGGCTTGCGGTGATGCACTAACAAAAATATGTTATGATGACGACGCTTTGATCGTTGCGGCTTCATCAATGAAGCTGTTTTGCGATCCGTCTGACGGCCCAGGCGCTCACATCAAGGTTTCCCGCCTTGATCGAGAAGCGGCTACCGCGATGATGCTTGCATTGAAGCCCTGACCGGAGTTCTTGCAAAATCATCAACGTCGTGCTAACTTGCACAAGTTCTCACGCAGCCGTCATGGCACGCAAAAAACAGGACTCAGATACTGCAGTCCTTGACCCCATCGAAACCGACACCGAAATGTCCACCGAAGTTCTCACTCCTGAAACCGAAGCAGCCAAATCGACCAAAGTAAAGGTCGGCGGTGAACGCAAGGTTGGCCAGGAACTGCTCGAATACGCACAGAACAATCAGGGCATCCCTGGCGATGAACTGGCCTATGGCGCTGGTTATTACACCAAAATCACCGACGCCGAAACCGGTGAAACTCAAACTCGTATTCACAAGAACGAGTTTTTCAAGGCTCTGACCGAAGCCTCCACCGGCCTGGTGATTCCCTCTGCTCGTCGCGCCTACAGCTCCAGGAAGGGTCGCGCTCCCATTGTCACCATCGGCAAGACCGGCAACTGCGTCGTTGGCGCTCGTCACAGCGCTATCGCTGGCTTTGAGCCTGGCAGCAAGGTGCAGGTGGCCGCAGAAGCAGGCAAGATCGTGCTGACCGCCCTGGGCGAGGCTGAAGCTGCTGAGGTCGAGGCTGACGACGACCTGGACCTCTGATTCACGCTCGACTGTTTACGCCCTGCTTCGGCAGGGCTTTTTCTTTCTCTATCAACATGGGACAACTGCAGGAACAGGCACATCAATGGCGAAATGCTTTTGAAATCAAAAGCGACAATCAAAGAGGAAGCCTCCAGTACAATCTTCAGGTTAAGTTGATCATTGAAGAGTACACAGAAGTCATTGAAGCATTTGATGCTTTCAAGCAGGGTGACATTTCCACCCATGCCGACTTGCTCAAAGAGTTAAGCGATCTTGTTTTTGTCTGCTATCAAGCAGCGGAAAATATGGGCTGGGATCTTGACGAAGCTATGCAACGTGTTTTTGATAGTAATATGAGCAAGCTTGACGACGCGGGCGCCCCAATCAGGAACGAGGCGGGAAAAGTAATGAAAGGGCCAAATTATCAAAAGCCGGACCTGTTTGACCTTGTGCAATGAAGCGCTATCTTTTTTCTTTTCCAGTCTTAAATATCTATTATGCCTGTTGGGCGTGCTCAAAATATGAAGCCAATCATCTTTTGATAAACTCCTGGTTGGCGCCTTATTACGGCCAGGCAGTTCTACTGAATCCAGATGACAGACTCTGAGGCAGATGCCATCATTGATGCCGTCTGGACTTCAGAGGCGTCTCTGACAGCCAACCTGAGGGCTCTTGCGCGTGCCGCCGCCTGTTACGGGTGGCGATGCGCCCAGGCCGCTCACTGGATCAACAAACATCGCTCGCAACACAATGGTCAATCCCGTTGAAGAACAGAAGCGACAAGATCGCTTGGAGTCTTGGTATGAGCAAGACGGGCGCAACGAAAAGAGTCATTCACTCCATTGTCTTTACACTGGACTTGCCAGTAAATACATGAACAAAAGTGACAAAAATGACTGACCTTGATCTTGAACAGCTCTTCCGCGAATACTGGGAGGGCTCCTATCCCAATGCGCCCGCAAATAAGCAATCTGCTGCTTCGCATATTGCGTTTGCTCATTTTGTTCTTTTGAAGACAAAAGAGGGCGACAAATGAAAGCAACCGTCGAAGATAAGTACTTCACAGTCAAGGTATTAAGCCGCACGCCTGAGCCTCAGTCGCTGTGTTGGTACGCGATGCACCAAGACTACAGCGAAGAATTTGTCTTTTATGGAAACCCGCCCGAAGAAAAAGAGGCGGGAGAGATTGTGGTGCGCCACTTGTTAAAAGGTGAGCGCGGGCACTACGGCCCACTAGAGCACCCAGCGATTACGTTCAACATTGGCTGGTTTCCCCATAGTGTTATGCAGCAGGCTCGCACGCATCGCGTAGGTGTGAGCTTTGATGTGCAGTCTGGTCGTTACACTGGAAAGCGTATTATTGACGCAGTTGACGGTAGGCGTGACATTGAAGATGTTTTCTATCTGCGTCCCGCCGGTATTTACAAAGATCGTCAAGGGAAGTCTTACGAATACACAGAGGATCAGCGCAAGATTGATCGAATCATGTGCATTGATTCAGCAGTCCGCTACAAGCTTGCAATTGACAGCGGTCGCGCAGAAGAGCACGCAAGAGGAATGATTCCATTTGACTTCCGCCAGCACTTTGTAGCGAGTTTTTCGCTGCGGGCGTTGATGCACTTTCTTGATCTGCGTGCCAAAGCTGATGCGCAAGACGAAATCAGGGCCCTCTGTAATATGATGCTGCCTCATTTTGAGGATTGGGCGCCAGAGATTGCAAATTGGTACAAAGAAACACGCCTTCATAAGGCAAAACTTGCGCCCTGACAGATGAGTATTCTCTGCGATCATGAAATTGAACGCCTGTGCAAAGAGCAGGCCATGATGCTGCCCTACAGGGCCGAGCAGCTCAATCCAGCGAGCTACGATGTGCGACTCGGCAATCAGATCATGATCGAGTCTGTAGCCACGGATCAATTCATCCCGACGCCTCTCTCTGGGTTCACAAAGGAAAACCCTTGGCTGTTGCGAGCAGGGCAATTCTGCCTCGCCTGCACGGAAGAGATCTTCAACATGCCCGAAGACATTGCGGGACAGTTTGCGCTTAAGTCGAGCAGGGGGCGCGAAGGATATTCTCATGCGCTCAGCGCCTATATTGATCCGGGTTTTCACGGAAGTCGCCTAACCCTTGAGCTCCATAACATCAGGCAAATCCATCCAATTCCTCTGTATCCAGGTCTTTTGATTGGACAGGTTGTTTTTCAACGCATGTCAGACGCACCGCTTGTCAGCTATGCCATCAAGGGAAACTACAATAACAGTGAAACAGTGCGTCAGAGTATTTGGACTTAACTAGGTAATATCCTCAATCATTTTTTGATATTTATCAAGAGAAAATTCTGCACTCATGTTTTTCATCGCTTCTCCTATAGCCCATACAGCTCTGCTATTGTTAAATGATGCTTGATGATTCAGGAGTAAGGCAAAATCGAGCAGTCCCTGATAATCTTTAGAGCTAAATAATTCCTTAAGGCGCTCAGAGTTCAGTTTTTCCTGGAACTCGTCTTCGGTGCGATAGGTTGGTGATGACATCATTACTAAATGGATAACCATGACTGAGAGTAACAAACCCTGTCTCGAGGCGCCATGTCAAAGCAATAACTGGAGGTGGCGTGTTTACGGAATTGGCATGGTGTGGGATCATGCACAGGAGTGGCAAGCGCGATGGAAGCTCCACTGTCTACAAGTCTCCCAAGGCGTTTCTACCGACGATGGCCAGCGATGCGATCAAGAGCTATCTCAATGAAATAGGGCGATACCCCCTATTAACCAAAACACAAGAAGTGATGCTTGGCACACAGGTGCAGGCGTGGATGGCGATACGACACAAGGAAGAATCGGCTTATACAGAAGAAGATAAAAAAATTGCAAAAATTGGAAAAAAAGCAAGGGAGAAGTTTATTAAATGCAATTTAAGGTTGGTGGTAAATATTGCAAGAAAATATACAAATCGCTGCAATAGCCTTGATCTTATGGATCTTGTCCAGGAGGGAAATCTTGGATTAGCGAGAGCGGTTGAAAAATTTGACCCCACTCGTGGATATGCCATGAGTACTTACGCTTATTGGTGGATAAGACAGGCGATACAGCGGTCAATGCAATTTGCTGATTTAACCATTCGCCTTCCGATAGGAATACACGATGCAACATTTAAAATTAAAAAAGCAATTGAAGACCTGAGTAAACAACTTGGAAGAGAGCCAACACTTGTTGAAATTTCTGAAATAACCGATTTCGCTGTTGATGAAATCAGATTAGTAATGAGTGCGCCTCGCGCCCTATCAAGTCTTGACAAAAGCGCGAATGAACTAGAAGAAGGTTCTGCGCTTGTTGAAATTATTGCGGATCAAAAAAACTCAAATACAATAGAAGATGCAGAAACTCGGATGAACATAGAGGAGGCCTATAGAGCAATAGATGAGTACCTTGACGAAACAACAAAGATGATTGTTCTTGAAAGAGCAAAAGACCCTCCGACTCCGTGGAAGGACATATGCGACGTTACGGGAATGTCGCGCAGTAAATTGCAAAAAATGGAACAAGCGGGAATCAATAGATGCGCACTGCTCTTAAGGGTAGAAAAAAAGCTCAAGGCTTAGTCTTGAGTCCAGTTCCGAATCCTGAGTACTCGCTCAAGATCCCATGACTCTTGACGGCTAAACCAAACCTCCCATTCTTCGCTGCCTTTCTTGCGATTGCAGCAGCGACAGGCTGGAACTAAATTATTTGTAACTGTTGCTCCGCCTTTGTGTCTCGGCTTGACGTGATCAAGCGTGTCAGCCTCTATGCCGCAATAGGCGCAAGAATATTCCCATGCTTCAAAAATTTGCTGCCTGAACTTGTATTTTGCATTGCGCTTTGGAATGAGATTGGAGCCTTCAATCGTGTGATCCACGCAATTCAGGTATCGGGAGCACCTGGACCGAGATGCCCAGGATGTGATCGTTGGACGGCGCTAACTCAGAGAGTCGCGCAATAAAATCATTTGATACGTCCTCTGGGTCGTCATCGCAACTTTCAACGACGATTGTATACTCAACCTCAAGAACGTATTGCTTCATAGTGTTGGCCTGCAGGTAATATCAACACCACCTCGCTTACGTGGCGTCAAATCAAGCCAGATGCCGCCAAGTGATTTAGGCATCACAATGCGTTCTACTGCCCAGCCGCCAGTGCCACCAAACTCTTGCTTGTAGGTGCCGGTTTGCAGGTGCCAGCGCTGCTCAATCCATGCCCTGCCTTCATTGCTGACGCGGTAGCACGGGTGAGCAACAATGCTGCGCTCGTGGTTGTGACCATTTACCACAATGTCAGCATCAGGTGCGATTTGCGCATAGCGACCGCCGCCCATCGTACCCTTCGTAATAACGCCACCCCATGCGCCATGATGGAAGAACAGCGTGCAGCGCCGAATCCCGCCATCCTTGCGTTCAAAGACAAATCGCACAAAGCCTTGGTAGCCCATGTGTTCAGTCACTGCGCCATCGTTGCGCATAAGTCGGACTACGTTTTCTAGCGGGTCAATCTCTTGGTTGTTGAGAACTGCGGTTTCGTGATTGCCATCGCCCATCATCAGTATCATGTCGCCGTAAGGCTTTAAGAAATCGGCGGATTCACGAAAAACGAGATCAAAATAATTTCCACCAAGGTGCTCTGGACGTATATCTCCTTTTCCTCCGCGCCTATCTTTTTTCCCCTGCATTACGCAAAGCACATCGCCAAAAAATAACGCATTTCCACCAATAGCCCTGCACTCTTCAAGGTGCTGCTTCAGTAATCCGCGATTGCACTTAGGATTATCCAAGTGAATATCGGATGCAAGAAAAAAAGTTGCGGTTTCCTTAATACTTGTGTAAGAAATGCGAACTTCCAGCAGCTCTGGCGACAATCGCGTTGAGGTGATCGCCATGCCGGCTGTAGCGGCTTACACCACAGCTTAACCGCGAGAAACCAATACAGCCCATCCTGTATTCGGGCCATCAACTTCCCATCTGCGTAGCCAATTTTTTCTGCTGTATTTGACCTCCATTCCATTCACATGGTTTATGTATCCACCGTTAATCATGTCTGCTTCACCATTTGGATCATTGTGAACAAAGTCTGACTTTGTGTATCCAGTTACAACGCTCCAGTGACCACCGCCGCTTGGAAGGTTGATTGGGCCCTTGTGTAGCCAGCCTGTCATGACGGGGCGCCCCGCATTGAGCTCTGCTTCTAATTTGGCTGCATTGCAATTTGTGACAAAGCGTGCCTGAAGACCCAGGGATTGAAGTGCTTTAATTTGCGCCTGCACATCAGTAGTGTCTCCATATGCAGAACGAATTTTATTATATTGATCATCGTTATTCACTTTTCCATAAAAGCGAGCAACCATCGCGGCGCTACTAGAAAAACATTCCCTGTATCCAGTTTTGCTTGCATTGTCGTTTTGGGCTTCATAGGCGACACGCAACAGCACCTCCCCCGGCCTGGACTCCTTGCTTTGCGCCCATAGCGCCCCCTCCGCTCTGCGACGCCGCAGAAGACCCGCCTCGACGGGCGTGTTCGGATTTCTGTAGAGCTCCATCGCGGCGGGCACCTGTCCCCAGTCCTTTTCTCTCAGGCGCTTGCTTATAGTTTCAAATCCATTTGCTCCAAAAAAAAGAGGTCCAAGATTGTATGCAAAGCTTATAAGAGCACACTGTTTATTTATACTCATTTCATTCCAAAAGGGAATTGTTGTGCGTAGCTTTTCGGCAATTCTGTCAACATCTGTTTCGAGCAACTGCCCTGCTTCCATGACAGTTATTTGATCTCCTCTTTTGACTTGCCTACCATCCGAATAGTGCGTTGTGCCATATCCAATTGTTGCTACATCCCAGCCATGCAGCGGATCGGGATAAGCGCTTAAGTGAACACCCTCAAAATCTTTGATTAGCTTTATCGCTTGATCGTAGTTAGCCGAAATCAATGATTTTTGACTTGGCGCAGCACGAAATATCTCAAGAAAGTCTTGTTGCTCTTTTTTTGTGAGCAGCGCCCAAGCGTAATTCCAGGCCGCAATTTGATGCGGCTCTGGATGCTGCTTATCAGTCCAGCGAGCGGCAGAGAGAAAATCGCTCATTGCGTTTTTCGTTGCGTCCGAACGGCATTCTTGATTGGATTATAGAGAAGCGCTAAGGCCTCGACTGCGGTATCAGATACCTCTTCCTTGCTAAACTTTTTAGCAAGATAAGAAATCTCGGATTCAATTACAGTTGGCGAGGCACCATTAACAATTGCAATAGGTACAGAAATATCAAGATTTTCATAAATTTTTGGAAGCACTTGTCTGATTGCCTTGTCAAGAGCAAGCCTTAGCAAAATCTTTGCTAACCGAACAAAAAGCTTTTTCATTGCAGACTGAGCGGCGTGCCTGCCTCAGGCTACTCGGCATTTCGACCAAGAGAAATCAATGTGGTCAAAACAGCCATCAAAACTGTAATTGCTCTGTTGTCAGCATCATTGCAGCCAAGCGGCGTAATGTCAATCCTTGTTCCTTGTTCGGTTCCAACATATTTTGCGTACCAAGGCCAAACGGTCGGAAGGGTGTAAAAGCGACAGGCGCCCCATTGAACAAGTGCCGTTAATGCTATAACAGCAGAAATTGCCATTATTGACCGCTGAAGCCAAGTTGGCATTATTTCCACGTATGACGAGTTTTTAATTTTAAATCATTCACATCTTCTTCTACTTGATCGACGCGCCCTTCTAATACAACTACTTTTTGGGCAATTGCGGTAAGCCTTTCAAGAATTAGATCAAGTCGCTGAGGTACTGTAAATGCAATGAAACCAATTCCACAAGTTGCCATCAGAATTAATCCAGCAGCGACTTGTTCTTCTACGCCTTTCCAGTTGAAGAGCGTTCGCGGCCTGTCTTGGTTGTCTTCTGCCACGGCGCTACAGCATTCCCCTGTAGCCTATCGCCCTTGACCCCGAAGAGGTTTTTTCCCTCTTCGCCGAGGACGAGAGTTTTGACCGTAGCCATCCTGTGTAGTTTTCGGTTTGCCAGCTTGATGCTCGATGCGTCCAGTGCCGGTCTTTGCTTTGACGGTCATTAGTAATTCACCGCATTGGTGTCGTCAGTGAGCGCGGGCAGCCCCAAAAATAGCCTAGCTTCTTGCTCCGAATCAAACCAGAACCAACCATCAATGGGGTAGCTGTGCTGATCATGAGTTTCACGTCGTAGCTCGTAATTAGCGTTTAGCACAAAGTTAGGGCCATACAAAAGATCTCCATCAAGCTTGTAAAATCCGCTGGTGTCCATAGGTGTCATCCGGTAACGGTCCATCCTTTTGCGGTGGCGATAGCGGGATTATCGCCAGTGGTGCCATAGTTGTTTGACACTGTAATCGTCTGCCCTACCACAGTGGGCAGGTTTGTGTAAATTTCATTTAGCGCGGCAGCGGATAGCTTGCAAAAAGCCACCGAAAAACTAAATCGAAAATCTTTGGCCGCAATACGCATCAATGATGGACACGAGGAGAACATATTGGAAAAATTAGGGCTACTCGCAACCGTGGTAACCGCAAGTGCTGGCACTGACTGAAGAGCAGAGCAACTAATAAACATGCGGCTTGCATTTGTAACTGCTGCCATATTAAACAGTGGCACTTCTCTGAGAGTTGAGCAAGACTGAAACATGCTGTTCATATCGGTTGTTGCTACTGTATTAAATAAGGGCACCTGTGCTAAAACCGTGCAACTGCTAAACATGCTAGACATATTAGTAACTGCAACAGTATTAAACAATGGAACTGATTGCAATGAAAAACAGCTATTGAACATGGCGGTCATATTATTGACAAGCGATGTATTAAATAGCGGTACGGTTCTTAGTGAATAACAGCCACTAAACATGTTTGACATTGAAGTGACTGCAGCTGTATTGAACAGCGGTACGCTTCTAAGGGAGCGGCAAGCAAGAAACATGTTGGCCATGCTGGTAACTGATACTGTATTAAACAGTGGAACAGTCAACAGAGAGTAACAGTCACTAAACATGCCAGTCATATTGGTGACTGCTGCCGTATTAAATAGTGGTACAACGTCCAAACAGGAACAACTGGAGAACATATTGCTAGTATTATTGACCGATACAGTGTTAAACAAGGGCACTGTTTTCAGAGCCTGACAAACACTAAACATGTTAGCCATAGATGTAACCGCTGATGTATTAAATAGCGGCAGCAATTCTAAGGAATAGCACGAACTAAACATGAAGCTCATGTTAGTAACCGACGCGGTATTGAACAATGGCACCGCGATTAAGCTGTAACAGTTTTGAAACATTGAAGTCATATTTACAACGGCGCTCGTGTTAAACTGCGGCACTTCTATCAAAGAGCTGCAACCGCTAAACATAGAAGTCATATCGGTGACTCCAGCAGTATTAAACAGTGGCACTCTCTTTAGAGAGCTACAACTTGCAAACATAAAGGTCATGTTAGTGACCGAAGAAGGCGCGTTTATGGTTACATTTTGCAATTGCCTGCAGTTTCTGAATAAGTCTAAAAAGCTTGACATGCCGCCTAGCTGTACGATGTTAACATTTTCTAAGTAGGAGTGAGAAATTGTTGTCGCGGATGAACCGATATTTAAGTTTGTTATATTTGAACCAGAAATTGCAACGTCTAACCAGCCGGTGGAATACTGCTGAAGAGAGAGTGTAGTATGCTTTGCAAATAAATTAACGGTGGTAAGGTTTTGTCCTGATACTGGTGTTACTGTTACCGTTGCAATTTTATATGGCAACAGCGAAGCCGAGCCATCTTGCGTTAAAACAATAGGGGAGCCACCTTGAGTGGCTGCTACTTGAAAAGTATTTGCTGTTGCATTTACGACAAAATAATTTTGTCCTTCCGAAAGTCCCGTGGTGTTTACAATTCTGTAAAACTGTACTCCCATTCCATCGCTGTAGCCATGAGAGTTTCGCGTTATTAAATCACCCGCGTCTGTAAATGTTACTGTGGCATCATATAAATTACCATTAGTAAAATCATATTCATAGTTTGTTTGTGTGCTTGCAGGCGTAGTAACAGATGTGCCATCGCCAAAGTTAACCGTATAAGCAGCGTTAAAATTAACAGCGAAAAAGTTGCTTCCACCACTCCCCCCGCCGCCAGGCCACACCGCATAAAGCCCAACTACTTTTTGCTCGCTACTAGAAGGTGCCGTAAGCGCGGGCCAGGCAGGATTGCGCACCCAAGAAGGCGCCTGGACGAAAGGAACGGTGGCAGATTGTACCGACCGCTCCGTGATGTTATTGGCTTGAACGTTGCGGAAGCTCATTAGGCGATCTCGGAACCAAACAGGCCAAAACTAATGTTAGCAGTGCCTGCATAAATAGTTACAACATCAGTGGCTGCCAGCGTAATGCCAATCGTTAAAAATATCGTGTCACCCGCATTCACGTAACTATCGTAAATCACGTAATGCTCATTAGCGATGGCAGCGCCGGCTGGCCTTACAGCAACGCGAAAAGTAGTAGAAACACCACGATTGCAAACGCTAAGCGTTGACACAATAGTGCTGGTCGCAGCAGGAACTGTGTAAAGAGTGGTGTTGGTCGTTGCGCTAGGTGCAGATTGACCTAGCACTTTGTACGTTGTTGCCATTGATCAAGCCCCCATAAGAAGAAAAGGAGATAGCGTTTCGCCACCGCCACCGCCACCTGTGGCACTAAGCGAACCGCCAGAAAGAGAAAGGCCACTGCCTACTGTTATTTCCTCCGCTACGCCCGCACCAGCGCTGCTACGCCCAAGCAGTCGGGCGCTGTTTGAAATTTTGATAGGAATGGTGACCCCGCTTGCACCTGTCGTAACTGTGTCGGAGGTGTGATCAATGTTGATTGCCATGATTAACAATCCACCGCGTCGCTGTATTCAAGGTGCGTCTTGAGCCAGGCGTAACCAATCGCCAGCGGGTTGTCGCCGGGCTGCAGTTCGCTGGTAGGCGCAAACATGGTGCGATCCCAGACGGGGCTGGCATTTTCGTTGCGGGCATCAGCGTTCGCGTAATGCGAAATCTGAATTAGCGTTTGCTCCTTATCGCAGCGCATCAGGGTGATGCGGGCATAGGTGTCGGCCATGGGGATGCCGATGTTGGTCTGGGCTAGGGAGGTGGATAGGGCCATTAGTAGGTCATCTCCGTGGTTTCAATTTTGGCTACGGTGCGAATGGTCGTGGCAGCAGCTCCGGTAAATGTAACGGCGATGCCGCCGTTTGTTGTGTCGGCAGTGATGGCGATTGTCCAGGCGGCTGCGCCTGCATCTTGAGCGATGGTGTTAATGATCAC
>Ga0129333_10003407_pt1 | contig 14872 bp, 12 predicted proteins | sample CPB6_08_DNA_FD_94474 | JGI IMG/M metagenome (GOLD analysis project Ga0129333, IMG submission 94474) | Freshwater to marine salinity gradient microbial communities from Chesapeake Bay, USA - CPBay_Sum_0.6_0.8_DNA | ecosystem: Environmental > Aquatic > Marine > Coastal | place: USA: Chesapeake...
AGAGTGGATTGGGCAAACAATACAGTGTACTCGGAATACACTGAAGATCTATATCTTTTCACATATGAAACGAAAACTGAATTGGTTGGAACAGTAAGTACATCAGTCTCATCATCTAACGTAATTGGGACAAACACTGCGTTTACTGCAAACGTTTCTGCTGGCGATTTTATTTTGATAAAAGGTGATGGGACGTCAAGTTATCCAAAAGTCAAAAAAGAAATTGTAAGTATTACTAACAACTCATTTATGGTCGTTAACAGTGCATTTAACAAAGCATACACCAGCAATACAATCTATAAAGTCACAAATAGCTATCCAGAATTCGCAAACAAATTTTATGTGAGGAATAATCGAGATCAAGTTTTTAAATGTTTAGATAATAATGGTGGCGCTGGATCAACTATAATGCCAGAAATTGACGTTGGGGGTTCTCTACCAGAAAATGCATATATCTTAACGTCAGATGGATACAAATGGAAATATCTATACACAATCCCAGCTGGGTTGAAAGAAAAATTTTTCACTGCAGATTGGATGCCAGTTGTAAATGAAAATATAGTGACAGCTAGCGCTGTTGATGGTAGACTCGATATTATTAAGATATATAACGGCGGTAGTGGCTATCTATCAAATGGCAACTCAGTCTCATCAAACATCATCAGCGTAATTGGAGATGGCACGGGAGCCAACTTGACTGCAGAAGTTGCTAACGGAGCAATAGTTGATATCAATATTATTAGTGGTGGCAGTAACTATACCAGAGCAACGATTGCTATAGATACAACTCTTGGTGGTGGTGATGCAAATATTATTTCTGTAATTAGTCCTCCTGGTGGCCATGGTTCGGATGTTGAAAAAGAACTTGGCGCGACACATTTAATGATATGCGCAGAATTGGATGGCAATGAAGCTGGGGCTTTTCCAACTGAAAATTTAGAAGAAATTTTTGATTATAGACAATTGGCTTTACTCAGAAATGTAAAAGATGTTGATGGACTTATTGCAGATAACACTCGATATAATGCAACATACGTACTGAATGTAGTTCCTCAAAGTGGCGTCAGAATCTATCTTGACGATTATGTTTATCAGGGGGACACGTATGAAGATTCTACGTTTAGAGGCGTAGTTGCATTTTGGGATGAACAGAATAACAAACTCTGGATAAATAATACCGATGGTGTATTAATATCGGAAGGTTCTCCGCCACTAAAAACATATAGTAATGGGATAAACCCAACAACTACTGTAACTATTACTAGCGTTCAAGAACCACAAATCGAAACATATAGCGGCGAAGTGCTGTATGTAAAAAATTCTGAGCCGATATTAAGAGATAACGATCAACTAGAACAAATTAAATTAGTAGTTTCATTTTAGGGAAAACAAATGCCTATTGAATTCAACGTAGACCCATATAATGATGACTTTAATGCGACGAACGGTCCTAGAGAGAATAACTACATGCGAATCCTGTTCAAGCCAGGATTCGCAGTTCAAGCTCGAGAGCTTACTCAACTACAGACTGTCTTACAAAATCAAATTAAAATGTTTGGCAATCACGTTTTTCAGGACGGATCACAAGTGGTTGGTGGGCACCTAACATTTGACAATTCTGTAATATCATTAAAACTACAAAATCAATTTGCTAATACTGACGTTGACACCTCAGAATTCCTGAACAAACTAATTACAAATAACGAAGGTCCGTCGAATAAAAAAGCAAAAGTTATTGCAGTTGACGATACGCAAGAAAACAAAACACTTCTAATACGATATGTTTTTGGTTCTGAGTTTCAGAATGGCGACGTTATTAAAGTAGTTCCTGGAAATGATCCAAAAGCAACTCTTCTTGCGTCAGGTTCAGCAAACGTCGGATCAATAATCTCAATCAATGAGGGGATATTCTACGTTAACGGATTTTTCGTAAATGTCCCAGAACAAACAATTGTTCTTGACCCATACTCTAGAGTTCCAACATATCGAGTTGGATTGGAAATACAAGAAACAATTATTGACGACTCTGCTGACTCAACGCTACTCGATCCAGCTCAAGGATCGTTTAACTATCAAGCGCCTGGTGCAGACAGATATCAATTTAGTTTGATATTGTCGAAACGAACATTAGACTCAGTCGATGACAGTAGTTTCTTCGAATTGCTCCGCGTTGAAGAGGGTGTCATCACGAAGCAAGTAAAATATCCAGTCTACTCAGAAATAGAAAAGACTCTAGCAAGAAGAACATACGACGAATCTGGCAATTATACTGTTTATCCATTCAGGGCATCTTCGTCGGAAAACGCGGCAAACAGTGACTTCTTTAATGTTGATATTGATTCTGGTAAAGCGTATGTAAAGGGTTTTGAATTCGAAACGGTCGGCAGAACAACGATTCCAGTCAAAAAAGCCAGAACAACTGAGATCATTTCGGATTACCAATTATCTCTTGAATTTGGTAATTACATCACCGTGAGGAATTTGTTTGGTGGGAATACTGGGTTGTTCGATACAACGCAGTTCGCAAATCTAGATTTTCATATTGTACCAACAGTTCAGATTGATACAACTTCTGAAGGATCATACAAAACAACACTCGCTGGAACTGCAAAAGCTAGATCACTACAAAGAACTGACAGCGAAAGGTTTGATCTTTATATCATTGACGAGAATATGTCAAAGAACACGTTTACATTGACGTCATCGTCAAATACAACAGCGTTCACATTTCCATCAAATTATCCTTCATTACCAGAAGGGCTTTATGATGGAGTGTCATTTACAGTTACGAGCGGAACTGGATCGGGTCAGTCGAGAAGAATTGCCAAATACAATACTGCAAGAATCGCCACAGTAGATAGACCGTTCGACACTACTCTAGATACAACATCAGTGATTACTTTAAATTATTCAATCGCTGATGTTGATAGTATCGTCGTTAAACCTACAAGTTTTGGCGCAAACGTGTTTGGCGGACAAGAATCAACTAAAGCAAGATTCCCATCCATGGATGTTGATTCTTACAGCGAATCAAGCCTTGGTGAAACATTTTTAAGTCGGACTGGTTTTAATAAACTAATATATCCTCTACCCGAAACAAATATTTCAAATACAGATTTTTCTGGAGTTGAATTCTATCACAGAAAACAACTTCTAAACCAGACATTTAACTCTGGATCAATTCCTGGTAAATTATCACTTAGCGTAAGTGGCAAAGAAGTTTACTATTATGGATCAGTTGGTCAAACGCTGTCAACTTCAGTGGCTGAAGAGAATATTTTGGTGCTTGTGAAAGACAAACAAAACTCATCATATTCGAATGGACAGGTTCTCGTCTTGACTCCAACTGGCACAGAAAATGCAATTAGAAGTGGTACAAGTACCATTGACATATATGCAGGAAACCAGGTTTTCACTGCAGACGTATTCATTAACGTCAAAATTAATAATGCAACTGATTCTCCAAGTACGCAAAAAGAAAAACTGTCTAGGGGTGGTAATAAAAATTCGATAGCAGATGTTAGCCTCGATTGGGCAACCACATCAGTAATAAACCAAACTAGCACAAAGATTGATGTAGCAAATGGTGTTGTGTGGTACACCAACACATCTAATATTAATAAAATACCTGGAGAAAAGCAATCGCTGTTTCTCTCTGATGTGATTAAGATTAATAAAATTTATGATTCAGGAAATGTGTCTTTCGCTCCGAATACATTAAATGCAATTGATATAACTGATAACTATTTGTTCGACACAGGACAACGTGACAACTATTATGATCATGGTTCAATTATCCTTAAAGATGGCAAGTCGCCACCGTCAGGGCAATCTGTTGTTCTATTGACATATTTTGATCACGTTGGTACTTCTGGATATTTCGACGCCACATCTTATTCTGGCGAAGATATCGCAAACAATTATGTTGCAGTTTATTCGTCATCAACAGTTGGGACGACTTCTCTACTTGATGTTATAGATTTTAGACCAAGAAGAAGCGACGCAACAACTGCATTTACATTTGGTGGATTGTTGTTACCATACACCAACTTGGGAATGGAATTAACATATGGATATTATATCCCAAGAATTGATAAAATTGCAGTATCATCAAATAAAGAATTTGTAATAATACCTGGACTCCCAGCGAAGTATCCTAAGCCACCAGCTGACACTCAGGATACAATGACAATCTATACAATGTTCATTCCGCCATATACAAGAAAGGCGACTGACGTCAAATTCCAATTTCATGACAATCGACGGTATACGATGCGTGATATTGGTCAAATCGAGAAGCGCGTCGAGCGCCTCGAATACTACACACAACTCAGTTTACTCGAACAGCAAGCTCGAGATGAAACCTATTTCTATGAAGATAGGACTATCGAAAAAGAAAAATATGGCATACTTGTTGATCAGTTTGACGGGTTTAATATAGCGGACAACAAGAATCCCGATCTAATTTGCCATATCAGTTTCAATCAATTGAAGCCATACAAAAAGATCACTCCAATAGAAATGGAATTTGTTTCGAACACTGCGCCGTACAAATTAAACAGTAAAACGTATTCTTTGAATTATACAGAGGCGGAACTAATTTCTCAAAATTCAGCATCGAAAGCGATATCCGTCCAACCATACATGTTCGGTACGTTTAATGGAGAAGTTGAGCTTAGACCCGAAATTGACAGTTGGATTTCAGAAACGCAATTGCCTGAAGTGGTTTCTATCGATCCAATTCAGAATGAGAGACCACCCGATGTAACTCCAGTGGTTCCGATGGTTTTCCCACCAATTGAAATTAACTTTCCTGCGCCTCAAGTCGCGCAGCTGCCGCAACCTGCAATCGTAACGTCAGAACCGCAACCAACTGCAGTTGTAACGACAGTTCCAATAACTGGAGATATCCTAACGCCTGCTGGTTGGGACACAACCATATTTGATGTACCAAGAAATGACATACAAACTGTTACAACAGTTGTTGACACAATAATTTCACCTCCACAGATTGATCTTGGTATTTTCCCAATTACACCAATTGGAGATTTGTCAGGGTTGTCGCAGTGGTCACTATTTGTTAGCGATTTGTTGACGACGTCGACGCCCACAGCTGAAGTTCCACAACCACCACCAAGACCGCCACGTGGCGCTCAGAGTGGTGGATTCAGGTCTGACAGTTCAAGATCTTCAGGTGTTGGTCGGGGAAGTGTTGGTCGAGGATTAAGAAGAGCATAATTGAGGTAAAATAAATGGCGATCGAAAGGATATCTGTAATCCCATACGCTAGAAAGAAAGCGATTGAATTTTTTGCAACAAGTCTTAGACCTGATAGGGAGGCTATTTTTTTCTTCGATGAAACGAATGTCACAGCATTCGTTCAAAATGCATCTTCGATTATAATAACTGGAACCGATGCATCAAAATATATAACAGGCGAACGTATTATTTGCGACTCGACGAACTCATTCGCAACTGTTCTACAGAGCGTTTCGCCAGATAAATTATATGTCAATGATAATTTTATAACTTTAAAAGTTGCTCAGTATGGTGCTTGCACGTTAACTAGCGGGACATTTACTGTCGGGGATATCGTATATCAAGCTAGAGACAATGCAGCTAATCTGTCGTCAAATACTTTCACTGCCAGAGTTGAACATTGGTTTCTTGGAAATACGTCTTTAGTTGTTAGTCCAATTTCTGGAACTGCTAATACAAGTACAAGTAAAGTTCTGCATTCAGTTTTAACACCAGAGAGAGCGAATTTAAGTTTAGTTCAAACAACGGAAAAATTTCCAAGTTCTAGAACGATTTCATCAGTTGCAATACCAACAAAAACATCAACTGTTAGCTCATATTCACATAATCATGGTATAATAACTAGCATTAACCCAAATTCAACGAAAGTAAATCTAGCCTCAAAATTCACAGGAACTGTACCAACAATCCTGAGAATAACAGAAGGTTCTGGGTTTGGGCAGAAAATTAATTTGAATTCTCTTGAATCTGACAACACAGTTGCAGTATTGTCGAGTTCAATTTCTGGGTTAGATAGTACCAGCAAATATGCAATAGGAACTTCAAAGGTAGATGAGAATGGTAATCTTGCAGGTATATTCCACTTACCTGAAAATTCGACAGTAAGGTTTAAAACTGGTGAGCGTCTATTTACTATAACAGATGCAGGTTCATCCGAAGGCTCCGATTCAACCATGAAAGCGTTCACTAGATATTATGCTAGTGGATTAGCGACTGACGTTTCATCCAGAAGTTCTTCGGGATCTCCAAACGAACGAGATGTTGTAACGCCAGTACTGCCACCAATTCCAGTTGTAAATCGAGAACCAGGCGTTCAACCAGGCGCAAATACAGTAGCGCCCATCTCAATAGATCCACCACCACCAAATGTTGTTCAACCGCCATTAGTTGTTGAAAGAAACAGATTTAATCGTAGGGGCATTGACACTGTAGTTCGCAGAACAACTAGAAATACTCGAGAACGTACACCAAGAGCTAGAAATCGCGATCCAGTAGCACAAACATTCTATACTCCAGACACTGGGTATGGTGTTTTCCTATCATCAGTTGATTTATTTTTCAAAGAAAAACCAGGTGCTGATGACGCTCAGATTCCCGTTTTAGTCAGATTGGTTGAGACTGATAATGGATATCCAACACAAAGAATCATAAGTATTGCAACTGTGCAGTGTAATGATGTCAATGTTTCTGATGGCGTCACAACATTCCCAAGAACGACAGATCCATCAACAATGACTAAATTTACATTCAAAGATCCAGTCTTCTTAGAGCCAGCTAAAGAATACGCTCTGGTTGTGTTCTCTGATTCTCCATCATATGAAGTTTGGATTTCTGAGCTTGGTGGTACAATCGTTGGTGACTTGGACAACAGAAGAATTTCTGAGCAACCATATATTGGAAGTTTCTTCCGTTCTCAGAATGCATCAACGTGGACACCATATCAAAATCAAGATTTGATGTTTAGATTGAATCGTGCAGTATTTGATACAGCGCCTGTTGAATTGACGTTTGCGTCGAAGAGGATGCAAAAAGATGTGCCATTTGATGAACTAATTTTAAATGCAACTGAAATTGAATTCCCCGCTGCAAATATTTTTCATAAAATGAAAACGACTTTGTATTCTGATTTAAGTACGGAAGCTTCATTCACCAACATCAACCCAAACAAGCCATATTGGTTTGCAGAGACGACAAACTCTCTAGTGAATAGCGGCAGAAGAAGAATCATTCCAGTATCAAATACAACTGCGTTTAGAACGCAAGTTATTCTTGACAGCGATGATGATACAGTTTCACCATTCTTCAATGCTGAAAACTATGGCGCTATTGTTTCGCAGAATATCATTAATAATGGTGAAATATACAATCAAAATATTACAATAACGAATAGTGGATCACATTATAATGTTGCAAATATAAGAGTACAAATTAGCGATTCGAATCTATATCCAAACGTTGCTGGAGCAAACGCAACAGCAACTGTTGTCCTAAATGCGACTGGAAATGTGACTGCGATTAATATTGTGAATGCTGGAAAAGGATATGTTGAATCGCCAACAATTACAATTAGAGAAGATCAATCCCCATCAAATGCTACAGCTGTAATTATTTCTGAAGATTCTAAGTATGGAGGCAATGCGCTTTGTCGTTACATAACAAGAAAAATTACGCTAGCCGATGGTTTCGATTCTGGAGATTTAAGAGTCACGTTGAGGGCAATCAGACCACAAGGAACTAATATCGTTGTATATTACAAAGTTCAATCATCCACTGATTCTAGAAATTTCTCGGAAGTAAAGTGGAGGAGAATGTATCTTGAAAATGACTTCTTCTCTCCAGATTTGAACACAGCAATCGATTTTAAATACAATCCTTCTGTGGACCCAAGAATAAATAAATTGCAATATATAGAAGATGGTGTAACATATCCTCTTGGTGGAACATTTAAACATTTTTCGATTAAAATTGTGATGTTGGCTGAGTGTGGTTGCGCCGCTCCGACGATTAGGAATCTTAGAGCTGTGGCTCTACCAGAGGGTTAATATGTATTATCGGGTTAAAGACGACGAAAGATTAGTTCGCGATTCGACTAATAATTCTATATTAAATACTGATGTAAAAGTTTTGAAGAAGCATGAAATTATTATGCGTGATAAAGAAAACGCAAAGAAATTTGCTGAAGAGATCACGAATATGAAAAGCGATATTTCAGAACTAAAAGAAATGCTTCGGCTATTAATTAATAGAGAAAAATAATGCCAACTCCAAATATACCTCATGTTCAAACTACAAATACATTTGACTTTTGGAGAATACAGACTAACAATCTGATTAACGTCGCAAACGAACTCAGATCATTTCAATATGACAAAGAAGCTGGACTTCTCCTTCTCTCGAACACAACTATCGCAACGGGTCTCCAAGTAAGATCAAATGCTGTTGTTGAAAAGATTCTTACAGTAGGAACTTTAATTGCTGGTAACGCTAACATTAGCGGTCTACTCACAGCAACAAATGCAAATATTGGAAACTTATTTGCATCAACTGCAAATGTTGGGAATGCGTCATTCGGTAACGTCAGCATCAGCGGCACACTTAATGTTGGCGGGAAAAACATATTCAGTTCCATAGACAGTGCAGCAAATACTGTAATGGTTTCTGCTAATAGCCTCTCAACAGTATCTAATGTCAGATTGAACTTTGTTAATAGCAGCACAATTGCAGTAACAATCACACCAGGGACAGGTTCTGCGGTAGGTAATGCAAACGTTTCATTCAGCGTAATTGGATCAGTTGGTGGCGGTGTAACTGGACCACAGGGTTCACAAGGCATTCAGGGATTGACTGGTCCACAAGGCATTCAGGGATTGACTGGTCCACAAGGTTCACAAGGACCATCTGGTCCACAAGGACCGCAGGGTGCAGGTGGGGGAGCTGGGGCCACTGGACCACAAGGAGCAACAGGACCACAAGGCGCTACAGGACCTCAAGGTGCCGCAGGCGCTACAGGACCTCAAGGTGTCACAGGAACCACAGGTCCTCAAGGCGCCACTGGTGCCACAGGACCTCAAGGTGCCGCAGGCGCTACAGGACCTCAAGGAATTCAGGGAACCACAGGACCTCAAGGGCTTCAAGGCACCACAGGACCTCAAGGGCTTCAAGGCACCACAGGACCTCAAGGACTTCAAGGAACCACAGGACCTCAAGGACTTCAAGGAACTACAGGACCTCAAGGGCTTCAAGGCACTACAGGACCTCAAGGAATTCAGGGAACCACAGGACCTCAAGGTTCCGCAGGCGTTACAGGACCTCAAGGAGCAACAGGAACGAGTGAGCTTGGTTCAACTTCATTTGGTGACATTCTCTACAATAATTCTGGTTCTCTAGGTGGATTTGGTGATTGGAATGGGTCAACAATGGCAATCACGGGGGCAATTACTGCCACTGGCGATATTACTGCATATCTATCTTCTGACATTAGACTGAAAGAAAATATTCGTAAGATCGAGAACGCACTTGAACTAATTTCCATGATCGAGGGTGTTCGATATGATTGGAGCGATGAATATATAAGAGAAAGGGGTGGTGTTGACGATTACTTTGTTAGAAAAGAAGATGTTGGCGTTATCGCACAAGATCTTCAGAAGGTTCTACCAGAAGTTGTCGCACAAAGACCTGATGGTTATCTTGCTGTTAGATATGAAAAGATTGTTGCATTGTTACTTGCAGCAATTAAAGAACTTAAGAAAGAAGTTGATGATATCAAGAAGAGGTTGTAAATGGCGAAACCAACACCAGATCAAATTACAGCTACAAATATTAATCAACAATTTAGTAAAGGATTCTCGGGATATTCCTTAACAAGTCAAGTTTCATATGCAAATAACTGGACTAGAAACGTCGCATCAACGTTTGGAATAACTGAAGTCCGCGCTGCGAATGTCAGTTATGGAAATAATATTCCAATGGCCACCACAACAGGTGATGATGTTATAATTAAAACAACTGTTGAAAGAAGTAATGTTGCATTTCTTTGGGCTGAAAGGCTGAGAGTGATAAATGGGACTGCGGTAGCTAGTGCAAATTTAATATTGTATAGCAATGGAACTGGATCATATCTTAGAACCACTGGGACAATGGAGAGTCCGACATTTAGAGCTGACAATTTTATTTGGAGACCTTCTGTAGACACTGTCAGTACGAATTATTATGTACAATTCGCTTTATCGTCGAATAGTCGAGCTGGGACGGCATTTTCTTCATCTAGTCCAGCAGTAAATACAGATTTAATTTTAACATCAACTAGACATTGGCAATGCGGCGTCGTCGACGTCGGGAATGGCACTAATGTGGTGGTTCGAGGTAATTTAATTATGAAATATAGCACGGATGGTGGAACAAGTAAAGAAGAATATTTTAGAAGACCATTTGTATTTGATGTTTATGCTCAAGGGTCAAGCAATTAACAATAAAGAGGAAACAAAAATGGAATTGGGAATAATAGTAGGAATAATATTGGTTTTAGTGTTTGGTGCTTTCTTATATAAGAAAAGCAAAGAAGATAAGAAAAAGAGAATGGATCCAGGAACCGTGTATTTCAAACAAAAAGATGAAAATGCAGATGATGAAGGTCAAAAGATAATTTCAACTGTCGGTACCAAAGAACAAGTTACAGGTTCAAACCCAAATATTCACCCAGAATATAGAAAAGATAGGAATTAATATGCCAAAAGAAAAAGCCCCAGCAAAACCAAAAAAACCAACTGGAACTAAGCCAGTACAATCACCAACAGGAAAAACATCAAAAAAATAAAAAATAAATAAAATACAACTTGATTTGATTATAGTGTTTGGAGTAAATTATGAAAATCCACGTTCTTCCGAATCCGCATCGGACAACAACTTCAGTTTATGCCGATGCGGATCCGTTTGCGATTATTGTACATAAATATATTCATAACCTAAAACACAAGTATGAATTTATTCATTATGGTTTAGAAGGATCCGATGTAGATTGTGAACACCACTCCCTCCCAAAAAATCTAGAAGAATTCAACAGAGAAGCATCAAAGCTAATTGCGGAAAGAAAAAGTCCAGGCGATATAATTCTATGTTTTTATGGGACCGATAATCGCGATGCAACAATAGATCATCAAGATTTAAAAATCGTTGAGCCAGTAATTGGTTATACACCAGGAGCAATCTTTGCTCCATTCAGAGTTTTTGAATCATACTCTCACATGGCATATTATTATGGCACTAGAGATATGCTTATGTCGCCTTCTTGGTGGGATGCAGTAATTCCTTCTGGAAAAAATCCAAATGATTTCATATACAATGAGCAAAAAGATGATTACTTTTTATGTTTCGGTCGAGTAACAAAAGAAAAAGGAATTGATTTAGCAATTCAAGCGACAGATAGGGCTGGTGTTAGATTAGTAATTGCTGGTCCTGGAGATTTAAAAAGTATGGGATACAATAAAATTCCAAAACACGTAACGTTTACTGGAGTTTGTGATGTCGAAAAAAGAAAATTCTTAATGAAGAATGCAATGGGAATAATAGGCCCAACGCATTTCCTAGAACCATTTGGGAATATGGTTGTTGAGGGATATTTTTCTGGCACACCAGCAATTACGAGTGATTGGGGTGCATTTACTGAGACGGTGGTGCAAGGGAAAACTGGTTATAGATGTAGATTGTTTAGGGATTTTGTTGAGGCTATTGATAAAGTTAAATCTAATGCAATCAATCCAAAAGATTGTTATGATTACGCAATGAAAAATTATACACATGATGTTGTATATGACAAGCATGATAAGTATTTACAACGACTCATAATGGGCGATTATTATGGTTAAAAACGCATACATCGTAACTTCGGCGATAGAAGTTGATAACAACTATCCATTCGATTTAGAAACACACAATTCATTCAATATGAGATCTGGAATATCATCAATTGAGAGATTTAGGCAAACTATATGCACTGTTAAGTTAATAAAAGCAGCGGATCCGCAAGCAAAAATCTATGTTGTTGATGCTTCTATAAACTACGCAATCTATGAAGATTTATTTAAACATTTTCATTATGTTGAATATTTTCCAGTAAATAAGTATGACAAAGAAGTCGCAAAAACTGCAAATAGATTTCCATGTAAAGCGTATTGTGAATTAATTATAAAGAAATTGTTTATTGAAGAAAAAATCAATGAACTTGAAAACAACTATGATTTTATCATCAAAGTGAGTGGAAGATATACTCCACTGTACAATATAAATGAATTGGAGAAGGGTAAATTTCTAACAACTGATGCTAGATCTTGGGGTAATATTACACCTCTATGCATTGCCAATCCTGATCTTAAAATAATCGACCTTACCGATAAAGGCGAGCCAGAACTCAAATATTACAGTTCCGCTATTTTTGGATTTGACGCTAATCTATTAAATTATTTTTATATTAATATTCTGAATAAAATGCTAGAAATCACTAAAAATCATTGGGGTATTTCCTACGAAATGTTATTGCATTATTTACTATTCCCAACTAAAGACATGCTTGTAAAAGAAACCAATTGGAAAATATTTGGGTTTTCAGGGATAGGAAATATTTGGAGCGTTGCATAATGAAAAAAGTTTGTCAAGTATTATTCTCAACTAACCGATTTCCATATCTAACAAGAACTTTAGAAGCTCAGAAAAAATTGGTGGATTTTGAAGGGATTGAATTGTTCAAACTGATGATTGATGATTATCCATTAAATCGAGACAATGGTTATGTTATTGAATATGCACAGAAATATGGATTTAATGAAATAATATTACATGAAGAAAATATGGGCATCACATCAACATGGGAACAATTTTTTAATTATGTGAAAGATAAAGATTTTGATTATATTTTCCACCACGAGGATGATGTTGAACCGACCAAGCCAATTAGAATATTAGATATGATTGAAATATTGGAAAACGATAAAAATTTATATCAAGTTCAACTAAAAAGAAACAATTGGTATTTACATGAAAATGAGGAGTTTTCTGTAAAAGAAACAGATATAAAATACAAGAATTTTTACTATGAAACTCAAGCTAATTTTTTCAACATGCTGTTTGCTGTATATCCAGCTTGGATAGCAAAAGAAAATTTCAGGGAAGATCTTGGGTGTTGCCCATCGGAAGGAATGATATCCCATCTTCTAAATAAGAAGTATGGAATGCAAGGTGCTTATTTGAAAGATTCAGATGGTATGTTTCTTGTAAACCATTTTGGCGAAACAACTAGAGGAAAACGAGTAAATGAAGGTGAGCCAGGATGGGAACATTTTGGAAGTAATGTTTTTGATCCAAGTAAACTCTATAATTCTCGAACAGGAAGGGAAGTTTCAACTATTGATTAATTCTTCCCTTTAAGAACGACACTCTATTATAATATTATGTTGACTTGAAGTAAAGAAAAAAGGACTGAATTATGCTTCTAAATTTATTTATCATCGATGATTTTTACGCAAACCCAGACAATGTTAGAAATTTTGCTTTAGCACAACCATTCGATCAAAAAGGAAATTATCCTGGACTCAGGACTAAAGCATTTTTGTGGGAAGATGTGAAAGATATTATACAAAAAACAATTGAGCCGCTTTCTGGTAAAGTCACTGATTGGTTGGATAGAGATGGACTTACTGGATCGTTTCAAATAACAACTGCGAGCGATAGAACCTGGATACATTCAGATCAATATAATACTTGGGCAGGTGTTTGTTACTTGACGCCAAATGCTCCAATAAGTTCTGGAACAGCGCTTTATAAGCACAAGCATACAGGACACCATTATGAAATTAATCAAAGTTATCCATATGAGGGTTATGATTATACAAAATGGGAAAAAGATGTTGTAATAGGGAATAAATACAATAGACTCATTCTTTATCGTGGTTCGTTGTTTCATGCATCGCAGGATTATTTTGGTAGTAGTCTAGAGAATGGTAGATTATTTCAGGTGTTCTTTTTTAATACGGAAAGATAAAGTTATAAATAATCTAAAAATCTAGGATCCCTGGAAATGGCGCAATTCATAGAACTGAACCTTGATCAAGGTGCAGATTTCAATTTTGATATGACTATTACCAATGACGATGGAACTGCAAGAGACATAACAAATTTCACATTCGCTTCTTCTATGAAGAAGTCATACTATTCAACAACCACCACTGCTAATTTAACGCCAACGATATTAGACTCTGGCAATGGTCTCGTTAGATTTGAAATAACTGCAGCAAATAATTCTACAATCAAAGCTGGAAGATATTTGTTTGATATCAAACAAGTAGATACATCAAACAATACTAGCAGAATTGTTGAAGGGCTCATTATCGTAAATCCGAGAATTACTGCATGAGTAATATCAAGATCACCAGTAATTCTGGTGCAGTTGGCGTCGGAAGCAACATAAGAGTTGCCAGTAACACTGGTAACATTAAAGTTGCAACTGATTCTCTTGGAAAAATTGCACTCAATACTGGTAAAGGTCTTGATGGAAAAGATGGTCCAACTGGACCACAGGGTATAGGTCCAACTGGACCACAAGGTTTATTGGGACCAACTGGTCCACAGGGAACAGGACCAACAGGACCGCAAGGAGTTGGTGTAACAGGACCAACAGGACCTCAGGGTACGCAAGGACCGCCTGGAATACAAGGAATTACAGGATCGCAAGGCGATCAAGGTATTCAAGGTGTAACTGGACCACAAGGTATTCAAGGGAACGACGGCGTAACAGGTCCACAAGGTGATCGTGGCGTTAGTGGTCCAACTGGACCACAAGGTGAAT
>Ga0129333_10003409_pt1 | contig 14869 bp, 14 predicted proteins | sample CPB6_08_DNA_FD_94474 | JGI IMG/M metagenome (GOLD analysis project Ga0129333, IMG submission 94474) | Freshwater to marine salinity gradient microbial communities from Chesapeake Bay, USA - CPBay_Sum_0.6_0.8_DNA | ecosystem: Environmental > Aquatic > Marine > Coastal | place: USA: Chesapeake...
AAAGGCAAGTCCATGTTTCCAAGACTTTTGTGTTTTTTAATAAAGTGGAAGCCCATGAATTTCAACCATTTAATGTGTATATCGTTTTTAGCGTAAACCATGTTACCCAGTAAAGGGTATTTTTCATGTAAAATAGGAATCCAATTCCTACATTGACGCAAAAATTCCCTGTGAAGCTCTACTATTCGGTTTGTCCCCATCATCCAGACGGCCCCGAAATACTCGTTGCAGGGGGTTATACCAAAAATAGCAACCGGAGTCCCATCTTTCAAAGTAATCGTCCAACTGTCGGGATTTGACAGTTCAATGCCTTTTTTCAGGACATCCGCAGGGTCTTCTCCTTCGTCATGGAAGCTGTGCATTTCGATAAGGTCAGCTTTCCGGAGTCGAGTCGAAATAAACTCCGCATCTTCCTCTGTAGCACTGCGAATTATGCCTGTTCGGTATTCAAGAATCACGAATATTAAACTCTTTGAGCACGAGCTACGTAAAAACCTTCCCAATCGGCTGTCATTAACCCACTTGGGAACGGAGAATCGTTTACAATTTGAATACTTAGTCCTTCGTTTTTGCTCATTATTGGAAAGCGAAAACTTCCGTCTTGAAGGACAAGAGAGCTAATAACACTTCCCCCTGTTCCTATTTTTGCTCCTGTATAGGAATAAGTGTATGTGTTGCGGTATTCAGGAACGACTTCGACACGGAAATACAGGGTTTTATTAAATGTGATCAATCCTGTTTTAAGCTGTAGTCTTCCGTCGTTAACTGAAACTCGGCTATTTCCGTTACCACCAACACGAAGTAGGGGTTTTGAGAATTTGTAGATAAGGCTGTAATTTATACCGATCCACAGAGGAACCCCTATGACGTTTCCTTTAATCACTACTGTAGAGGATGTTTGCGATACTTTAGGATACACGCGACCAGCAGTTGTGTTTAAAGCCGTAACCGCTCTGCTAGTCACTTGAACAGAGTCATTGGCTCCGATTGTGTAGGGCAGAGTGATAGTGGTTTGGTCGATGACTGAATTATACGACAGTGTTAGTCCTGCTTCAGTAATCTTCCTGTCCAAGTAAATTGTAAAATCTGAATTAGGGTCGGTGTATCCTGATTCAATGTGTATTTTTTCAAGAAACACACCATCTGTTCTGCTAACTAGCAGATAAAGGATGCTGTCAATAAACTCCATACCGAGTAAAGTTGCGGAAGAGTCTATTGTCCATTTAGACCAAGAAGATTGAAGTTTTTCATCCCCAGTAAAAAAGTATTTGTAAATATAGATGGTGTTTTTTTCCACATCTCCCATAAATGCTGCAATTTGCTCGTTACTGGAAGCTGTCATGTAGGAAATGTTCCCCTTTATGTAAGAAGGAATGGGGGCAGATATATCTATACCGTTAAACTCTAAAGTGTCTTGTGTAACAAAATACTCCATAACACCCGAATAAGCTCCTCGACTGAATGGAAAGAAAATGTTTTTGCCTACAACAAGCGGCTTGCCGTCCTTCAAGGTGTTAAATTCTGTTGTCTGCTGAAGAGTTGCTGTTTTCGGTGTCAGGATATCCTGAGAAGATAGGTAAAACTGAGCTTGGTCGGCAAAAAGAACCAGACGTTCTGAAAACGGAACAGCGTGTCTGAGAACTGAAACTCTAGAATGGCTGCTGGCTACATCAATTGGGTCAGAATCCAAGAGTGATGTGGTATCGGTTCGGAAGAAATTAAAGAATTCCGAAGTCTCTGACAGAATAACATTTTCATCTGACAGGAAGCCTAGCCTGTTTCGGAAAAAACAAATGTCGTTAATTGTGTTTCCGACAAAACTTGGTTCTGGGTTACTAATTTCTGTTCCTACTTTTCTTTGTCCCCAAGTAGGTAAGGTGTAAGTTTCAGTGCCAACAACAATGCTTTGTCCGGCACAAGAGCTTAAAGCAAATTGTCCGTTTGCCAACCTAACCAAAACGTGAGGCATCGTATCTGCATTGATTTTAAAAGGTTCGGAAGGAGTCTGTGTTTCTTTCCAGTAGCCTGTGCCGATTCCTGTCCCATTTGCGGCAACAAACTCAACCCAGTATCCGCTCTTGTCATCGTCTGAATAATCCGTGATACGGACTTTCTGGCCGTGGATTGCAGTCAAAGGCAAATCTGTTTCAGTCTTTGCTTCTTTAAATGCAGCAACAAGTGCTGTGCTGTTAAAGTTACTTCCAGTGCTGTCTGCGATATCCAAAGTAAAATCAGCAGGAAGGGTGGCTTTCTTTTTGATGTGTATGGATGAGTTGGAGACAGCACTAATGTCAAAATTCGTGTTAATTGTTGCGTTAGCAACCAAAGCAGCGCGAAGACCAGCAGCAATAGTCGTTGTCTTTCCGTTTGCTGCCGTTGCGCTATCTCCGCTAGTGAAGTTTATTTGAGTTCCATTTAGAGTAATCCGGTAATCAGAAGAAAACCCTCCTCTAGCTACCGTAACTACAGCCTGAATTGTGGCCGCTGGGGTCACATCAGCAGACATTGCCACGGTTTTTTTGTTGTTAAGAATAAACGTGTAATCCGCAACAGTAAGTGCTCTGTAGTCCTGTTTGGGGGATGTTGAGTTGAAATATGAAGGGATTGAAGTCCCTAGGACGTTTACTATTTTTTCGTTGCCCTGTAGATCGAACACACGGACACTTGTTCCATTTACAGTGAAAACATACTGCTCAGTGGGGTCACGGTTAATGAAATGAACAAACGCATTGGAAATAGAAGAGGGGATTATTTTTTTGATGTTTACAGTAGGGTTTCTTTTGACCAACCCCTCGACAACTGAACTCATCCCATTAATTTGTTCGTCAGCTTGAGTTGCAAACTTCAACGCATCAGCTTGCTGACTGACACCGTTGATCAGGTTTGGGATGTTAGTGGATACTAAAGACATTATCTGTCCAGAACACGCGCTACATCGTAGTTGTCAAAAACGCTATAATCGCCTGTATCAGCTTCGTATTCTCTTAACGCAGCAAAAGCAGAAGCCTCGTCAATAGCAAGCTGATTGGATAGGGGTTCACTTCCTACCACTTTTGTTTGAAACACTCTAGTAGCTTTGGTTGTAATGTAGGTTTTGAAAGGCTGTGGAAGGAAGTCCCAATCCATGAGACGGACAACATCTGCTTCCAAATCGTAATCAAACTCAAAAGTGTGCTTTTTGTTGTCGTATAGGAAAAGACCTCGCTGAACAGGGTCAATATCAGGATACTGGTATTTGCTGACATCAACTCGGACGATATCTTGGGAAAGAGGAATCCATTTGTTAGTATTACGAGCCAATGGAAAATGAAGCTCTGTGTTGTAGTGCCAACCTATGCTTTGAATTTGTCTGCTGATTTCATCCAGCGTTTGTTCAGCAACGTCTGCATCTACCGTAGTAGCCCCCCCTAGTTGATTTATAGGAGCCTCGCCAACAGAAGCCAGCATCCAATTAACAGCGTCTAGTTTTGATGTAACGAAAAGTGCCATACTCAGGATGCTAAGTAAATTATCTCATTTGTCCAAGTAAATATTTGGGTGGGAGGGTTCAGGCATGAAGAAGGTAAAATGAGCTAAACCCTTCTTACTGAGAGCCAAAACCCTCCCCCAAATGTGTCAGAAGCTTACGAACGCTTGATGACCACGACCGTTTCCGGACGCAGAGCACCGTGGCCCATCGCATACTTCGCAACCATCAAAGTGCCTTGATGGGTAAGCTGGTATTCCGACTCAACAGCGAGGTCGAGCAGTTTAACAGTTCCCACAGCAGCTTTGTGGCTGACCACAGCAACCGTGTTGGTGAAATCACCCTCATAGTTGGTGTTGGTTCCAGACTCCTGCGAACCAGTATTCGTGGTAGGCAAGTTGTTGGACTTGTAGATGCGAACACCGCCGATAACCGCAATGCGGCCATCCGTGTAGGAGCCAGCAGGGGTAGGCTTATCAGGTGCAGCAAGCTCTTGGATAAGAGCGTAATACTGGGCGGGCTTAACCACGACAAAACGGCCCTCGGAAGGGACATTCTTTTCGTCAAGGATTTGAGCAGCCTCGTAGATAGCAGCAGCCAGATTAGCACCGAGCGTAACCGAAGTGCCCTTGTTCAGGACGGTTCCGGTTCCACTGCCAGTGAACACTTCAGGAGCACTCGCCGCTTTGATGAGGACTTTCAGCACGGTCTGGTCGAACTTAATCGCCAGCGCACGGCCAAGCTCCGTCGAGTAGATGGAACGCACATCATAGTGGTTCATCGCCTCGTCGATACGAGCAACGAAAGTCGAAGCAAGCAGGAGGTTATCAATGGTGATGACCCGCTCGCCATGCTTGATAGCGGACAGGTAGGAGTTACCAGCGTCGAGAATCGACTGACCAGCAACGTGATACTTCGCGGAGGCGATCCCCGTCACCGGAAACTGCGCGCTCTTACCGTTGGAAATAGTGCGAACCGTGTGCAACGGAGTCATGATGTTCTCAGTCGTGAAAGTCGTGAGAACCTCACCCGCAAACTTCTTCAGGAACAGAGCATAAGCGTCACCAGTAGCGTTGATCTGGCCCAAACGTGAAGGAAGGGTATCAGAATTAGCCATAGTAATTATGTCTTTCTAATTTAGTTTTTTGTGTGTTTTAGGTTATCCGAATAATCACGTTGAGATTTCACATAGGGTTGTTCCTCGCAAGGAGCCACACTGCTAAATCTAACGATTTCTTCAGGTTGGAAAGCTTTTATCGAATTTATAAATAGCTGTCAACAGCTTTTTTACAACACATCCGAAATTTCTAGTCTCTTTTCTACATCTCTACGGTAAGCAGGATCACTAGCATACCGTGTATCGGCCATTGCTGCGACAACTTCGGCAGTGCTCCGGAAAGGAGAAACCGAACCAGACATGGATTGCGATCCACCAATCAGTTTAGGAGCTTTTCCGTTTTGGGCAACATACTGTGCCCACAATCCCTTTGCAGCAAGACGGACACTACTAAGTTCGTTTCCTGAAACGATATCGTCGTAAGCGTCCACTTCCTCTTTGGAGAGGTTGTTAGCGGCCCATTCCACCATTTCTTTGTAGTTACGTTCCCCCCCAACAGTGTTATAAATTTCGTTTACTTGGCGATCCTGAACAGCTTCGACCCCTTCAATGTAGCGATTAACAAAGTCTTTAGGAATTCCCATCGACTCTAGCTCGTTGAACGATTCGGGAGAAAGTTCTCCTTTTTCTGCCCATTCTTCAGAGTATTTTGAAAAATCGTGGGCTTTAATCCGATCAACATCGGCGTTTTCACGGAGAGTATCAGCTTCTTCTTTAGAGATTTCGATAATCTCAGGAGTTTCCTTATTTTGAGTTTCCTGCCGGAACTCTTGATTTTCTTCCCTAGGATTGCTCAATTTTTTCTCAAGCTCTGAATAAGCTTTAGCCAAGTCTTCGGCTGATTTGAATTTTTCCGGAAGCCACTCTGGGCGGGATGCTAGGTCTTCTTCTGGTTTTGTCCTAGCCGTAGGAACCCCCATTTGATCCACTACCTCAATTTCTGGGATCGAGACTTCGGGATTTTGATTTTCAACAACAGGAGCGTCTGCTCCAGATTCAGGTGATTTAATTTCGATTGAATTAGCCATTTGTAGTTTAGGTTTAGGTTTAGGTTAAATTACCCCTTCTTAGCGGAAGGAGGAGTAAAATTTGCAAAATTAGTAGGCTGTCCCATCATAAGGCTTGTAGCAGCAGCAGCAGTTTCCGGTGTGGAACTAGCAACTTGAGCAGCAGCTTTGATGGCATCCGGAGCCATTTCTTGCATCATCTGGGCTTGTTGGGCTTGCTGGGCCGCTTGAGCTTCGGCATCCAATTCCTCTTGGGATTTGATAAGACCGTCAGAATCAATACCAAGAGCAGCAGCGCGGCGTGATAGATATTCCATAGGATTAAGATATCGCAAGGCTTCCGGCCCTAGAGCTTGCTGAATACCAGCCAAAAATTGATCCAACTTTACCAAATCATTTCCTCGGCCAAGTGCTTCAACACCAGTGACAATCATGGGCTTAACCACTTCTTTAGGAAGTTTTGGCATCCGCTTTTGTTTGGTCATCCGATCCATGATCCGACGAACCAACGGAAGCTGAAATTCCTGACTCAGGATGGAGTAAGCCCCGCCGAGAGTAGTTTCCAATTCCTGAGCCATAAAGCGAATTTCCTCCGCAGTTACACGCTCGGCGTTGCGCTGAACTGCACTATTGAGGAGAAACGCGAAAGACAGGCGAACTTGAATGTCCTGAATAAGCTGATTGACAATCTGTAGGTCAGCACGTTTTTCGACTTGAAGAGCCGTGACATCAGTAGCCACGCCGCTAATAAATCCACCGTTAGGAGCTTCGGCCAGAGCCTTGATACGTGTAGTTCCTGTCGGGTTGACCATAAAGACAACTTTACTGGCAGCAGCCGTGGCTTCCACAACAGCACGAGATAGGGCTTCAAGGGAGCGCAAGTCACCTAGGTATTCCTCCACGAACCCGCGCCCATAATCCTCGCCGTCGATTCGATTAAACCGGAGAGCGAGCCAAGGCATTTTGTCTTCAGGGTAGTATCCTTTGGATTCGGGAACTTCCATTCCGTTAAGTTCTTGGCAAATTTCGTATCCATCTCCTTCTTCCTCTAGGTAGATTTTGGTATACAAATCGACATACTCTTTATTCACACCTACTTGGGGATCAGCCAAAAGAGCTTTGACGTTATCGGGAAGGTTAAACGGACTGACACGCTCTTTAACAACAATGTGGGTGACTTTTCCGGATGGGTCACGCTTGACAACATACGAATCCATCCTAAAAACCCTGATCCCTCCGTTATCCGGCGTGTGAACCAACACGTTTCCGGCGACAATTAGATGCCTAAGAGCTTCGTATGCTCCTACCCGCAAAGCGGAAGTCTCTACTTCCTGCATTGCCATTCTTTCAATTTTTGACAACGCTTTATCCATCTCAGTTTTGAGTTTATCTGCCTCTTCGCCAGCTTCTTTAGCCAAAACAAAGGGATCAATGACCAGACGGAAAAAAGGACTGTTCGGGGGGAACAGAGCCAGCAGTAATTTAGAAGCAAGATTGTTTACGCCACGAGCACCAATAGACTGAAAGGGCGTGTCGTATTTTGTATGCTCTCCGTATCCAGCAGGGGGAACGAGCATAGGAATAGTTATTTTAGAAGAATCTCTGGCACGATCCAGAAAGATAGCCCTGTGCTCTTCTAGACGAGAGTAAAGAGAAGCAGCGGTTCCTCGTTGTTCTTGGGATTCGCTAAGCTCTGTCGGAATTGAGACTGTTTTAAATGAATCGTTTGGCACAGGATGTTTGGTTAGTTATTTCGGTAATTTTTCAGTTTATTTCAAAAGTGTCAAGCTTGAGTAGCAAGAATTCGATGTTCTACCCCATTTAGCCAAATTCTCAAATACTTGGCTGTTCCTGTGGGGGCTGAAAGAGTTGTCAAGTTACCCATAGCTGTCCCCCCTGTTCCTCCTATGGAAATAGTCCCATCCGCATTCCCGCTTACGGCTCCTGCACCAAGAACAATACAATTATTTCTACCAACTGCGTCCACAGAAGCGGTATCTCCAACTAAGGTGTTGTTTCCTCCGGTTGTTAAAGTGTTCCCAGCCGCAAAACCAACTGCCGTGTTTCCGGCTCCGGAAATATTAGCACTTAATGCACTGGAGCCTATTGCCGTATTTTCAGCACCCGAAGTATTTACACTAAGCGCACTGGAGCCTATTGCCGTGTTTTCGGTTCCTGTCAATGATGCGGAAGCTAAAGCCGAGTCGTTGACAAAAGTATTATTAGTTCCTGAACGTGTGTGTCTGTTGGGAGCTATTTCAACAAAAGTCGCTCCATTAAATAAGTAGGCTTTTGACGTATCTAGTGCTAAATACAGTTTTTGATTCCTGCTTGTTCCGCTAATAGGAAGAGAAGCTTGACTTGATACAAACCCGAAGGGAGCTATCTGAACACGTTGCTGGTCAACAGTTTCTAGATTCAAGAATTGTCTACCGTTTAGGGACAGTTCAGCGATATTGTTAACTGAAACTACAAAATCCCACTGACCACCTTGATACTCTAATACAAGTTGTTTTTGAACGTAACCACCGTTGTTAGTATTTCCGGTTACTCCCATAATAGTATACCACTGCCAAGTAGGAGGGCCACTTGTTCCAACAAATCTCCAATCTTGGATATAAATTGAACAATCAGGATTGTAAGGAACGTAAGGAATATTTATTACAATTCTATCTCCGTTAATACATCCAGAGTTAGGTAACCTAAGATAAAAAGAAAAAGTCTGCCAATTTATATTAAAGCTATAGCCTTTGTTTCTACCCGAAGCTATGTAAAAAATATTACCAGTTCCCGTTCCTGCTGTTACGTTGAATAACTGATCTGTTCTCTCCGCTTTCAAAGCCCCGACTTCTTCAGAAGTAAGTGCCCTGTTCACCCACAAAGTATTGGTTGCGTTTCGGGCAAGTGCTTGTCCTGTAGCAGGATTAGAAATAAAAACATCATGTAGTTCTTCTAACTCTTGTCCGTTTTGAGTTTTAACAAAAATACTACCACCACCGCTGCTATTTCCCTTCACCACAACTCCCAAAAACACTCCATGACGAGGCTGAGTCGGTCTGGTAGCCTGAAAATCACCATTAGTCCCCAACCAAAGTAAGGTTCCATCGGGGAATCCGGAAGTATTCACGTTACCCAAAACACCTTCAGTAACTACAAATCCGGAAGCACCATCAGCTATGTTTTCGGCAGTTAAACCGAATGTTCTGGCAGAGGTTAAATCACTAAGGTTGTCTGCTAAACGAACTGTAGTTCTTTGCCCTTGCGACCCATATAGGTATACCGCTTTTCCTTTTGATATTGCTGTTCCAGAATTGTTGTAAACAATGTGCTGAATAGGATCATCTACCAGAAAAACGGTTCCATCTCTGTCAGGAATAGAAAGAGTTGTAGTTGAGCCGGATGTTACTCCCGATACGTCCAACTTAACTTTTTTTGTTGGGTCTGTATTATTGTAAACTTCCCAGTTAGAGTCAGAATTAATTTCAGGAAACGCTCCTAAATATGACCAATCATTTACGTTTCCGTTGTTAGCTACACGGATATAAAGACCCGCTGGTTTGTAGTTACTGGTTCCTACTGCGTAATCGGATTTGACAAGATAAATGCTATCAAGCGGGGGATTGGGGGGAACAGTTACAGTAACAGGGAGATTGGTGCTGTTCTCTACTACACCATTAATGTAGCTAGAGCCTCCTCCGAATCCTCCTCCTCCGAATCCAATAATAGGCATAATTAATCTGTGCCTTTGTAGGCTATTACTTTTCCGTAGTGCAAGTCGATAGCCCTGATATCTCCGAAAATAATAAAACCAGCCGGAAACTCATAAGCTGCTACTTGGTTTTCACTGATAAAACTGGCTGTTTCTCCGTCAAATTTACTGTCCAAAGTGGAAAATTTTGTTGGAACGATGCACTGAACAGCAGACCAGTTTCCTTCAAAACGCGAAGTGGAAGTTATGAAAGTAGCTCCATACTCTCCCAGAGCCTTAGCCCATGCGTTGAGACTCATAGAGGAGTTACGTTAATTCCTGTTGTGGCCTCGGATACGTTTGGATAAGGGTTAATACGCAAACTGGCGCGGCCAGTAGAGTTTCGGTTTAGAAGAAGGCTTTCAGCTTTTTTAGCAGCATCAGCAGTCTTCATTTCAGACTGTTCTTGTCTTAACTGAGCGTCTGCCCTTTCTTGCTCAAGCCTTTCCGCTTCAAGCTGTTGCTCGTTCCTAGCTTCCTCAAACCTACGTTTTTGCTCGGCTTCCATCCGGCGACTTTCTTCCATTTGCTGTCTATACATCGCCTCCTGACGCTCAGCAGCTTGTTGCTGTGCGGCCATTTGAGCCTTAATTGCGGCACTTTGGTTATTGCCGAACATACACATAGGATTAAGCAGTGATGCGGATTCCAGAGCCTCCTTCGTAAGAAGAGCCTCCAGTGCCTAGGTTAATACGGAGATTAGCGCGACCTTGTTTTTTGGTTTTAAATGTCCTGACCATTTTATCCCGATCTTTTTGTTCGGAACGGCTAATTTCTGTTTCAGCGGATTCTCTAGAAGCTTGCTCCATTTGATCCAGAGATCGTTTTTGGGCTTCAGATTCGTTTCGGGTTCTACGAGCAGCTAGTTCGGCTTCCGCTCGTGCGGCTGCTGCTTTTCGGGCAGCTTCGGCGGCGCGTGCTTCAGCAGCCCTGCGTTCCGCTTCAGCTTGTGCTGCTGCGTTGTTATTAGATGACGAGCGATTACCGCCGCCACCACCAGAAAAAAACTGCTGAATTGGTTTAAAAATGTTTCCGATTCCCCATCCCATAATATTAAGTAAGGTTAGTTGTTAGATTGTTGAGTTGTTGATTGTGTTTTGAGGCTTTAGTATGAATTTGTCAATTGTAAATTCACATAGAAATACTGATCCCAGAAGAGCCTTCGTATGAAGAAGACCCACTGTTCCCTGTATTAACTTTGATACGCAAGGCTGCTCTACCGCGCCGACGAGTCTGGAAAGTTCGGATCATTTGCTCTTTTTCCTTCTGGTCGTATGTCCTGTTTAGGGTTTCCAGCGACCTAGCTTGGTTGCCTTGTAAGGCAATTTCATTCCTTCGCCGCCCTTCTTCGTTTCTTCGCTGTGTTTCAGCAAGAGTAGCTGCTGCTTTAGCTTCGTTTGCTCTTTGGGTCGCTTGCTGGGCAGCTTTTCTAGCGGCTTGCTCTTCTTCAGCTTTTCTGATTTGCGCCCAATTAGCGTTTCCGTCAAGTCCTACAGCCCTAGCAGCAGCTAGTTTATTTTGATAACCGGGACTTTTGGGTGATGAAGGAGCCATAGATTAAATAGTGGAATTATTTAGGATGTTTTGATTCTGAAGTCTATACTTGTCAATCAGAAAATTAACAAGGCTTCTTTTCCCCGCATTCCACCAGACCGCTCGTTTTGAATCCGAAAGAGAGGGGTGCTGTTCTGGAACGATTTCGTCCAGTGCCTCAATAAGGTCTTTAGGTATTAGAGGAAAATTCTCAGATTGCATAATCACCGATCACGATACACAGCGGCTTTCATTTTAGCAAGAGCGAATAGACCCCTGATTATTGATCTTTCCATGTGGTCTATACCGTCTTCTCCGTCTACGGACGTAGGTTCATCGCCTTCCCAGCGCATTGAAGCTGTAATAGCGTGCCTAGCAGCCCTGTCAGAATGATGCCTAATTGTCTCTTTGTTATACCAGATATGCTCTCCGTGCTTAGCTTTCCCACCACGCATAACTCGGTCTATGCACTCACAAATGAGGTCTTTTAGCTCCTCCGGTTCCGGAGCACGGTTTTCATCCATCCAGCAACTAACAGAGTAATTTATTTCTTTGGAGTCCATACGTTTATTTTTTTGGTCTTTTTGTTGTAGTCCCCAAAACGGAGAATTCTGGACACTTGAGCATGGACGATAGCATCCAACTCGGTAAGCCCATTTTTGACGTAGGTATTTTTAACAATTTCCCACATTTCGTCAAACGATTCCGCAAAACCCAGAAGAGCTTCGGCTTTTTTGGGGCCGACAGTTGGACACCCTTTGTATCCATCCACGGCATCACCCATAAGGGCTTGCATCATCCAGAAGCGGTCTGCCTCAAGAGGGCTTTGCTCAACAATGCCTAGATCGGGCTTGTCGGGGTTGTAGAACTTACACGGAATAGTTTTGTAGTCTTTGTCGATACCAACAATGATTATCTCAGAATCTCTACGGAGGTTTTCCGTGGAGTTGATCCCGATCACATCATCAGCTTCAAGCCTAGGGTAAATAAGAGCTTTGTGTTTGAAGATAAGGTGCTCCCTTATGTCTCCAAGGCACAGAGGGCGGCGTGTTTTTTTCCGGTGCTCTTTATATGTTGGCAGGATTTCTTGCCGGAAGTTATTGTGATCGGACAAACAGATAACTGCTTCATCTGCTTGTAGGTCTTCGATGAAGTTTGCAATGCGGTTCTCCACCGCAGCAATAACTTCTTTGGAGTAAGCGTGAAGAGTCCAGAACCCATCACCCCAATCAATAGGCTGCTCAGCTAAGATACTCTGCTGGTAAGCCAGTGTGTCGCCGTCGATTAACAATACTCGTTTAGTGCTCATTATGATCCTTTCGTTTTGCTTGTCTCAGTTTTAGGTTTAGCTCGTAAAGTTGAATAATTGTTTCAGCTTGGTCTTTTTTCTCAATCAAATAATCGAGAATGGAATTTAAAACATCAATGGCTTTCTGTCCGTAATAGCGGAGATAATAAACAGATTTTCCGCTTTTAATTTTAGACCTCTGTTTAATCACTGTTCCACCAAAAATGCTTGAAATGAGTTTCATTGGGTGCGGGTTACAGGATTTAACACCCACTTCTGGAGAGTAGCCGTGCCATCTAAAACACCCTTCTCCGTCAAGGTAACCAGCAATGTAAGCTTTTTCGGTTTCTTTCATATTAGTGTGTCTCTGCCCAGTTGTTTCCGATTCGGAACTCTCCGTCCAGAGGACAACGGAAATTAAAGTAAACTCCAGACTCTCTGATTGCTTCCACAGAAGCTTTGCCGATAGCCTCAGCGTGCTCTTCTTTGACTTCTATCTGCCATTCGTCGTGGATGTTAGCCACAAACTTCCAATCAAACTTCCCATAGTGGCCTCTCCATAACAAAGAAGCTGCCTTCTTCATAACCAGTGCTCCAGCGGACTGAAGAAGAGTGTTTAAAGCGGCGTGCTGCGAGCGGATTGGTAGCTGGCGACCATCCAGACCGATAAGCCATCCTCGGCTACTGGCCTTTTCAACAGCTTCTTTTAAATACTTGAGAGCAGGAGTTTTCTTGAGGAAGTTTTCACGTAGCTGCCTACCAACATCCTGTCCCTTACCGACGATGCTTCCGATCTTCGCATCACCCGCTCCGTAAAGAAACGCATAAATAAAGGTCTTGGCATTGTCTCGTGTAGGGAGTCCAGCAGCCATCTGGTTTGCGGTGTGAATATCACCCTCAAGAAGCTCCTTTGCATAAGCCCCATTGTCCCAGCGTGCCATGTAGTGAGCGAGACAACGTAGCTCCAATCCGGAAGCGTCACAGCCTACCATCTTATATCCACGAGGAACCGTGAACAACTCTCGGCACTCCGTTCCGTAAGCTGCTCTCACAGCAGGGACTTGAGCAATATTAGGCTTACTGTGTGTGCAACGTCCGGTAACGGCTCCGTTGGTATTTACTCGTCCGTGAATCCGTCCGCTTCGTTCCAGCTTAATCCACGCCTCTTTACCCTCTGCAAGTTGTCCAATACGCTTTTGAATCGTAAGATACTCAAGTAAAGGAGCAGCTTCAGGGAAGTCCAACTGAGAAAGAACCGATTCATCCATTTTGGGTCTGCCGTCAGGAGTAAACTCTTTAGGCTCCCATCCGTATTTCTCTGAAAACCTCTGCGCGATTTCATCGCGGCTTCCGCAATTGAAAGGTATCTCTTTCCGGTGAGGCTCCCCATCTTTGATCAAGGCGAGAGCATCTTTTTGGGTCATGGTTTGATCTTTTGCCCATGCCTTAGCATACGCAGTAGCCTCTCCCTTGGAAGCAAACACTTTGTCAAAGAACGTGTAATGACGCTTTTTCATTATCTCTACTTTAGGTTCAAAAATAGTTTGAAGCTTTTGCTCAATATCAATCCTCTTCTTCGCAAGCGTTGCGTAAAGAGCGTTGGCTTTTTTGACATCAAACAAAATGCCGTTCTTTTCCTGACCGTAAATTAAAGTGGCAAAATCATGCTCAAGTTCCACGGCTCTTGGATCAGGTTTGTGCTCTTGGATCATCTGCCACAACCGTCGAGTGACCATGACATCTTGAACGCAGTAATCTTCCATTTCCTGCGACCAGTGCTCAAAACTGTTTTTTTCTTTGAAGTCACCCTTGTAGATACCAAGACGGTATCCCCAAGCTTTTAGGGAGTGCGATCCGATAAGGTTTTTCGGGAACGCTGAATCTTTGTTAACACGATGGAAGTCACGCTCCTTCATGTCGGCAAACATGAACCTAGTATAGATCAGTGAATCCCTTACGGTCTTGGGGGTGAATGCTGGGTATAGTTTTTGCAAAACCGGAACGTCAAAGCCTATCGCATTGTGTCCAACTATAACATCGGCTTCCTCAAGAAGCTTGAGTCCTTGCTCAATGTTTTTGCTCTGAGAATTAAACCGGAAAAGCTGATCTGTAGCGGGTTCGTATGCAACCAAGCAATGCAGCTTTGTCGCTTTCTCAACCAGATGATCCGTTTCGGTGTCGAAAAGTAGGGTTCTCATAGCTCGTAATATTCCGGATACTTCAGGTTCAGTTCAAGCTGTTCTTCGCTTTCCCTGTCTTTAATTTTATTGATGAGCTTCTTTTTGTTTTTTGACTTTCCTGACTTCGGAATGTCTTTCAGAAAAGAAAATTTCGTTTGTTTGGGTTGTTTTTTCATGGGAAGTGTGTCGGGTGTCTCAGCTTTTATGCGATTACGAGACAGGAGATGAAAACTAACCAGCGGAACAACAACGAAACGCCGCCGCAATCCCTTGTTCCCGACAAAGTTTAAAAATCTTGTTTTTTGACCTCCATTTGTTCTGGTATTTCCGGCTCAGTGTGAACCTCACGTAGCCTACCTTCCTCCGGATTGTAGCCGAGACTACACGCAAGTCCAGTCTCTCCGCTAAAACGATTTTTTAAGACACGAACTCGTGTAACGTGTTTATTCTGTTCATCTTGCTGGTTTCTTTCCAGCCCCAGAACCATGTCACTTAGCTGGGCAATTCCAGCGGAACCGCGCAGTTGTGAT
>Ga0129333_10003410_pt1 | contig 14869 bp, 13 predicted proteins | sample CPB6_08_DNA_FD_94474 | JGI IMG/M metagenome (GOLD analysis project Ga0129333, IMG submission 94474) | Freshwater to marine salinity gradient microbial communities from Chesapeake Bay, USA - CPBay_Sum_0.6_0.8_DNA | ecosystem: Environmental > Aquatic > Marine > Coastal | place: USA: Chesapeake...
CCTGCTCGTAGTCGCCCTTGTCAGAATACAGCAGGCCCAGATTGGCGACAATGGTGAGCGTGGAGGGGTGCTCCAGACCCAGCAAACGCTCACTGGCTTCCAGAGCCCGCTGGTAGAGAGGCAACGCCGCGTCATATTGGCCCAGAACCTGATGAGCATTGGCCAGACATTCCAGTGTTATAAGTATCTTCTCTTCGCTTTTCCCGCCTGAGGCTTCCTCCAGCTTCAGCGACAGGGCCCTCAGTCTCAGAAGTTGTTCTCGGTACAGACCGGCCTCATCGAGGAGCCCAGCGATCTGGTCTACAAACCAGATCAGTTCATCAGGATCCTGACGCCGCTTTTCAATCTCATCCTCCAGATCATCTGCGATCAGCTCATCCAGTTCGCCATCACCCTCGCCCTTGGCCACCAGCCAGTAGTTGACGGTTTCGCGGCTGCCCCTGTATTGATTGAGATGAGCCAAATGCACTGGGTTGAGCAGGTGCTCACGCAGATCCGCTAACCGGTCAGCCTGTTGCCATTGCCAAGGCAGTTCCTCCGCAACCCGTTCGTCCCACTCCTCCTTGGCTTCATAAAAGTCCGCCAGCTCACTGTGCGCCTGCCGTTGTTGCTCCTCACTCGGCAAATAGCGGTCTTTGACCGCAGTGCGCAGAAAGTCGTGGTCAAACACCAGCCGGTTGCCGTTGCGCCCGAATGCCTTCTCCAGCGCCAGGTCGATCGGTGCCCACTGCAAGGGCGCCAGCCCCGTGATCGCCAGTAGTTCGGTTTCACTGAGCCCCGCGCGGCTGGCCCAGATCGCTGTCATCACCTTTTTCACGGCCATGCCGCTGCCGTCGTTCTCAAGCCGCTCTAATACCCGCTCATAGAGGTCATCAATCGTCTGGGAGCTCAGGTAAAAGTCCAGCTGCTCCTTGAGCGTGTCGTGGCGGCCGCACTGGCGCAGCTCTTCCAGCAGTACCTTCAGGAACAGGGGTGATCCCGCCAGCTTGTGCTCCAGGATCTGCTGGCGTAGGCCGCCATCGAGTTCCTTCGTGTAGCGCTTGACGTAGCGCTGAATCAGCTGCTCCTGTTCCGCAGCAGCCAGCGGCCCAATCGGGAGAGTGGTGTAACCACGCTCCCTCAGGATCGTTCGCGCCGGGCAGGCCAGGGCACTGGCCACCACCTGCACGCCTGCCGGCAGGGTCTGCGGCAGCCACGGCAGCGCAGTCTGATCATCGGGATCGAGACGATCGAGGCCATCGAGCACCCAGATCCACCGGTGGTTGTTTCGCTGTGCCCAACGGCCCAGGTTCTGCAGCGTTTCGGCCACCTTCGCCACCAGCTCCCACCAGTCTTCCGGCACGGCCAGCGTTTCTGTGATCACGTCCGCCTCCAGCAGCTGCCTTGATGCCGTATCGATCAGCCGACCCAGCAGGGGACGCAGGGCATTGGCGTCGTTGGTGCAGCCGAGGTGGTGGGCATGGATCCAATCCTGCGGATGAAGCTGCTGGTGCCGCTCCATCCAGTTCGCGATCAGGGCGCTTTTACCTGCACCCGAGTCACCAGTGATCAGGATCTGCTGCTCACCGGCCTCGATCCACGTCTCCAGCTGATTGATGGAGTCCTGGCCACCGATGTACTGACCGGCGCCTGTGCGGTAGCGGCGGTAGTCGGCATGTTTGCGCGCTTCCCGCTCCAGCGCATCGGTCTGCTCCTGCTCCGGGAAGCGTTCCTCGATCAGCTCCCATAAATCTGCCTCGATGCGGCTGGCGATCGCCTCCGGATCCGGCAGGTCTTCCACCACAGGAAGGCCGCTGACCCGAATCTGCTCCTTCAGGGCCGCGAGTCGTCGGCGTTCCTCTTCACCCTGAGCTAGCCAGGCCGGATTCTGCTGCGCCAGGGCATAGGCGGGATCCCGGAAATAGAAACGGGCATAGCCCGCCATCTCGGGATTGCGTAGCACCCCATGCAGGATCTCCAGCTCGGTGACGCTCGCCCCACCCTGATGCTGTTTCAGCCAGGATTGGCGTTCCAGCAGTTCAGGCTGGTAAAAATCAGCGGGCGGCACCCAGCCCTGGCGTTCGCCCAGCAGGCCGATGAAGTAGGGCCGGCAGCGATCGATCTCATTCAGGCACAGGGGAAGGGTCTGTCCCTGCTTGGTCTGATCCTCCGTCACCCCCCAGCGCAGGTCCACATCGATGATCTCCACCCCGCGGGAAGCTGCCCGGCGCCGCAATGCAGGGAACACCCGCTTCACCAACAGCTCACGCTCCTCGAGGAAGTCCACAAAGGTGGACGAGAGAAAGACGCGAATTTCGCGCGAATCGGCGGAGGTGGCGTGGGGCTCGTTCATGCAGGTGCTGGGAGTAATGCAGACCCAACCATTGGACTGCCAGTGAATGGACGCTAGGCCTTCAGACCATCGGGTCAGCCGACCTGGCGCGAATGACGGTCGAAGCCCGAGCAGTCGTCATTCGCATGGTGACATCTGATAAGCCAGGCTTCCCCGCAACGCTGGGGCTGCAGTTTGCGGCAATCTGAGCCATGACCACATCCCTGGCACTGAAAGGCCTGAAGGGACAAGTGCTCCGCCTGCGTGGCGTCGTGGATCGCTTCGGCTCGTTTGAGGAACAGGGTCGGATCATCCACACCCTGTGCGTGCGCAATCTGGAGTGCGCCGCCACCGGCCAGCCGATCGAGCCCGATCACTGGTGGTTCCGTGTCCGTCAGACCTGGTCTGAGGTGGGAATCCAGCCCGGCGACACGGTGCTGTTCACCGCCAAGGTGCGTCGTTGCACCAAGGGCCATCACAGTCGCGCACAGGTTGTGGGGCTGAGCGGCCACATCCGCGAGCTGGTGCTCAAGCGGCGCGGTCTGGCCCCACGTCAGGAGCTGACTGCTCTGCAGGAGGAGCTGCGTCGAGAGCGTCTACTGAGGCAGGAGAGCGAAAGCGAGACGCTGCGCCTCACCCGTCATCGCGATGCACTGCTGAAAGAGCTGGATCACCTGCATCGTCAGTTAGCTGCATGGAAGGCACGCTGCCAGCTGCTCGATCCATCCCTGGCCAGCCAGCCTATCCGCATGCGGCCGCGCAATGCACGGCGCTGTCGCGGATTTCAGCAGCTGGCTGCGGTGGCCTGAACCAGGCCTGATCGCCTGAGGTCGGCCGTCGTTCGCACCCAAAGTGCCAGTGAAACAGAAACGCTGGCGAAGCTCTACTCATTACTTGCAAGTCACACCGATGCAAACCACGCTTGAGGCCATCCTCGCCACTGCCAGCCCTTTTGATGACGCCTTCGACACAGAACTCTTCGCTGATGCGGAGTGGCTGGAACCACTGCCGATCTGGACTGACTGCGGACGCCGCGTTGATCTTCTGGCCCGTTCGATAGGCTGGCGGGTGCTGGGCTTGCGAAAGATCATTGATGATGCCCAGGCCAACTGGAGCGGACACGACGATGCCGGCTGGGAGATCGATGCCCACCTCTGCTGAGCCACCGCCGCTGCGCTGCCACCTGCTGATCGGTCCGCCCGCTAGCGGCAAAACCACCCTGGCGGCTGTCCTGGCGGAGCTGGTGGAGGGCAGGGTGCTGTCGACCGATGCCATCCGCGCCGAGCTGTATGGCGATGCTGCGATCCAGGGCCCCTGGCCGGAAGTGGAAACCTTGTTTCACCAGCGGATCCGCGAGGCGGTAGCCGAAGGCGTGCCGGTGATCCTCGATGCCACCCACGGCCAACGACCCTGGCGGCTGGCGATCACTCAGGCCCTGTCGCTGCCGCTGCCGGTTCAATGGATCGGCTGGTGGCTCACCACGCCCTTGGAACAATGCCTGGCCTGGGATCGGACGCGGGAACGCCAGGCGGGGGCTGCGGTGATCGAACACATACACAGCTACCTGCCGTCAGCTACCTATGTGCCGGACCCGATTTTCCTCAGAAAGCTGAATGAAAATCCATCCCAGCGAGCTGAGCGACTAACCAAGCAGGCAAGAGTCTTCCTGGACAAGAAGTGCGGCTTTTTCAGAGAGGAAGGGTTTGCGTATATTGCGGCACTGAATGCTGCCGCAATTCCGGATCTGAAGGCGCACTGCCGCGGCGTACTGGGTGGGCTCGATCGGAACATTCAGGCGGCGTTCAACCGCAGACAGTCTCTGGTACCACATCGATACTCCAGATTGCTGGATCTGGAGCGACTTCTATTTCTGATCCGCTTGCTACTGGAATTTCCGGGAGTAGAGTTTTACAGCCACACTAATAATCACTCGGAAGAACTCAGCGAGGAGGTGGCCCAGCTGCGCAAAAGCTTTCGCTTTCAGCGCGATGCGCCTTTGCCGCAGCCAGACCAGGCGACGTTTGCAGTACGGGCAGCTTTCGCGCTAGCCCATCGCCATGGACCCTGCTATGGCATTGCAAACGCCATCGAACAGGATCTGGACTGGCTATGGCAACAGGGCTTCACCTCCGCGTTCACAGTCGACTGGGAGATAAAGCCAGGCTCTGCTTCTGATTTGGTGCTTGCCGCACTCAACGTCGGTGCTGGCTTTCCGCAAGCCGCCGATCGACGCATCTTTCAGCGTCAGCTCGGATTACTGCGCTATCTCATCCAGAATCCCTTTGATGCACCTGATGAGCACAATGTTCTTGATCCTGATGTACGGCTCGACGGCCGCAAGCTCTCCCGAAGCAGCTCACATAACACCCCTGCTGAGGCAGCTACAAGTAAGAGTCGCAGGATGAAGTCTCAGCGACAGAGCACCTCACTTCGTCTACACCTTCTGGAGAGACTACAGCAGATTGAGGGTGTCGACTATCACAGCCAACGCAAACGCTATGGCAGCTCTAAGGCGACGGGCGCGCCAGAAGTGAGTGGCACCACCGATGTGGCGCAGGAAATGCAGAAGCAAGAGCTTAGCACCCTTGATAAGGATATTGAACTCCTGATCACGGGGTACGGCTTCCGCAATCTGATCAGCAGCGTTCCCACCAACCCATGATCCAGTGATGCCAGAACCAACACAAATGCACAGCTCTAGGGATAAAATTCGTGGTTTTGGCCTGGGGACAGCCATTCTCACGGCCCAGCAGCTCAAGGATATCCATACACGACTTAATCAGGCTTTCAAGCGCCTGAATGATCCCACCATCGCACATCTACTGGATTCGCTAGCGGAACGTCTGAAGATGGCGGGCGTCGATGTTGACAACCAAGTGCCCCTGCGCGCCTTTGCCAACCGTTCTATCATCGACTCCATCACCGATTCCGACCCATCCCATCCCAATCGCAATACGCTGGTTAATCAGGACGCACTCAAGATGGTGGAGGGAGCAATCCTCAACCGAAAGGCGGTGCGGCTGAAGGTGCCAGATCCCCAGCGCAAAGGCGAAACCAAGGAGATCGTGGTATGGCCTCTCCAGATCCTATTTCACAACATCGCCTGGTATCTGGCCTATGAATCGATGGAGATAGATCGACTCCTCACGGTGACCCGCCTCGATCGCATCCAGCTGACGAGTGCCAAGCTGCCCCAACAAAGAAATCTTGCAGAAATGCAACGATCGCAGCAACGCCTGGAGCAACTTTGCCGCCGTACTGGTGGCATCTTTCTAGGCGATAACCATCGGCAGCAAGCGGAGCTGGCCGAGGCAAAGCTGAGTGAAACCAGGATCCAGGAACTGATTCGTCAAGGTACTCTTGTCCAGGTACGTGTCCGCTGCACTCCGCGGATTTACACCTTCATCCGTTCAGGTAACAATCGTTACCCAGCTGAACAGATGCGATTGTCCGCACCGCTGGCCTCCGACACGTGGCAGCTGGACCTCAAAGGCAGCCAGCTGCTTCCCCCGGATCCTGATAATGCCACCCATCCCTACCCGGTTGAACTCATCCTTCCTGCCTGGACCGTGGCCAGTGACATCGATTTCAGGCGCTGGCTGTTTGGCTTCGGTGGAGAACTCAAGATTGAAGCGCCTACGGCCCTTCGCAATGAGCACCGCGCCTACGGTCAGGCTATTACCTCACTTTACGAGACAGCGGAGGGCGAAGAAGAGTCCTCGTCTGGGACAAAGAGTTCCTGACCTGCCGTCATTCGCACTAGACAGCTGATTTTCTGGGTAGACCCGGTGAAGCTATGGACACCGAAATTGGTGGGGGTGATGCGCGACCCCACGAACGTCGCGTGGGCTTCCCAGGCCAACCAACCCTAGTGGCCCCGTAATCGCTAACGCTTGCATGGTGGTTGTCCCTTCGAGCCCGACGCCGGTGTCCATCCCGAGATGGTCACCGATCCGTTCACTTCATCTGTCGTGCCTGCATTCCTAACAGGATTCGCAGGCCATGGTCACGGCATTGGCTCTGCAGCGATGAATACCGCCGGGCCGACAAACATCTGATCAAGCAACTAGTCCAGGATGCACTGAATTCTTGTCCTGAAAGTCGGTACGCCGCAGTTTGGCTGCCAAGCCCCGGCAATAGCCCGTCCCAGCAGCCATGGCGGGGTACCTACAGCAATCATTCGTTGGCTGCTCCGCGCCTAAATCAAACTGCTGCAATAGATCTGATCCGCTTCCTCAATGCGCTGCCTAACTGCCACATACGCCGAGAGATGTGCTTCCCGCAGTGGTTGATGCCGCTGGTGGCGATCCTGGCCATGCACAGCAACCAGGGCTCACTCCTGGAGATGCAGCGGTTTGCAGAACGGCATCACAAAATCCTCAGAGAGCTGCTCCGCATCCAGATGAGCAAGCACCCCTCGGACTCGAACTTTCTCCTGCGGCTGGCTCAGCGCAATGTCGAGGGGTTCGAAGCCTTACGCTGGCAGTGAATGAAAGTAAGGCCTGGCACTAAGGATACGGTTGCCCTCTTGGTGTGCCTCGATAAGACCGCACGTGGGGCGACCGCGGAATACGCCTCAGGTGCAGCGCTTTAAAGCCCCTGCTCGACTGCGTCTCCATGACACAGAACACCTACTTCAACGTCATCGGCGCTGAGATTACGGCATTGCGGTAGCTTTTGAATCATGTGCCACTGGAATCTCTAATGGTTCAGGCCGACGCGCTTGCGAGGCCTGCATCCTTTTGCCCGCTGATCAGCAAAACAGCTGATCGATGATTGCCTGCCAATCCTCATCACTGATGTCAACTTCCAGGTCAAGGTCATTCAGGGCGTAGCAGACCTCCGCATCGAGCCGGTTCAGGAGCCTCTCCCGAACTTTGGACACAATATGATCGAGTTGCTCGGAATTCAAGGCAGGGCAATGATGAGAGAACTTATTCAATCAAACAAACTCAGCCGCTTTGGTCCGCTTTAACGTGCGAACGACGAATTAACGAATGGCTAAGACGTCATTCGCATGAAGCGAAGCACATTCACACCTCGTGCATTGGAAGCTGAATCATCCGCGCACGCCCACCATGACCCGCATCAACCAAGGCTGGCTTGCGATCAGCACCCAAGGCTTCGCCGCCATGAATGCCGCCCGTCCGCCGGAGCATCTGGTGAAGGAGCTGGTTCAGAATTCGCTCGATTCTCTTGCCGATGGCCAGGCCGGCCACATCAGCCTCCGCTATAGCCACAACGGCCATTCCTTTGAAGTTAGCTGCGTTGACAACGGTTCTGGGATCGAGAACCTGGCGGATCTGCGTGTCGTGTACCTCACCCACAAGACCGACAGCCACCTCAAGCGTGGTCGCTTCGGGAGAGGATTCAAGGAGGCGCTCTGCATCGCCGAGCAGGCGCTGGTCGCCAGCGGCGGCCATCGCCTGGAATTCCTGCGGGAGCAGGGCCAGCACGTGACCCGGCAGAGCAGGGAGGTGCAGCTGCAGCCCGGCACGCGGGTGTGGATGCAGATGCCCTGGTCGACGGAAACCATCGCCCGGCTTGATGCCTATTTCCAGCGTTTCCTGGTGCCAGAGGCCGTGCTGCTCGAGGTGAATGGCATGCGGCTCAAGCCCAGGCCAGTGGAGCACGAGGTGCAGGCCAGCCTCACCACCGAGATCTACGACGCCACCAGCCAGAGCTGGAAAAAACCGAAGCGCCGCACCACAATTCAGCTGGTGCGCACCCAGCCCGATGAAACCCCCACCATCTATGAGATGGGCATCCCGGTGGCAGCACTGGAGTGGAGCGTTCCGTTCCATTGCGACATCCAGCAACGAGTGCCGATGAACCCCAACCGCGATGCTGTGGCCTCAGGGTATGCACTCAATCTGCATGTGGCCTGCCTGCCCACACTGCTGGCCGCGATGGATGCCGACACTGTGAAGCAGGACTGGGTGGGCACCGCCGGCCGCCGTTGCGACGACAGCGTGCAGCAACAGATCATCAGCCGCGCCTTCGGTGACAACATTGCCCGCTCCGTGCCGCGTATGGGGACCCGCCACTTTGATGAAGACGCCCGCGACCTGGGCCTGCAGGTGATCAACTCCGCCCAGGCCAGCGGCGGCTTCCGCGAGATGCTGAAGGCCTTCGTTCCCTCTGCACAGGAGGTGGTGCGCGCCGATGAACTGCGCAAAGCGAATCAAGCAGAGGAATCCGGCTTCAGCATCAACGACGCCCTGCGGACCGGTGATCACCGCCTGCGCTGGCTTGAACGCCAGGGCGGCGCTGATCGAGTGGAGCGTTGCCTGGCCTTTGCGGTGTGGTTCTGTCAGCAGTTGGTCTCCACTTGCCCGGTGATGCAACAGCAGGTGAGCGGACAGCTGACTCTGAACAATCAGGCGGGGAAACGGGTCTACGCCTACTGGAGCTCCACCAACGTGCTCACCCTGGCCCTTGATGAATCCTGCTTCTGGCAGCAACCCCTTGGCCCCGAATCCTTAGAGGTACTGATTCACGAAGCTGCCCACGCCATGAACATGCACCACGGCTATGAATTCCGCGTAGAACTGGAACGCTTGGCAGGCGTTGCTGCCAGCCTCATGCTTCACCGCAGCGACGAGATACGAGACCTATTTTCGGAGTTGATCACCGTTAGCCGGGCAGCCTGAGCTGATCAACAGATGGTTTCCCTCCCGGTCAGTTTCACGCCAGGGAGTCATCAACGATCAAAATACGCTCCGGCGGCTGGGGATCGGCTTCAACGCGGGATGGCTGCCGGCGAGACATGCCACTCGCTGCTGTTGCTCGTTTCCCCAGGTTCCGCAGGGCTTGCTGGAGCAGGGCGCTGCAACCCGGATCGGGCACACCGCTGATCGCTCCTGGCTAGCAGCGCATCATCACGCGTCACGGTGATCATTCCACAGGCAACCTCCCAGCCCTACGGTTCCCGTTCGGGCTTTCTGACCTGCAGCGTGGCGCATGAGTTGGCACACATCAAAAGAAACACATCTTTGAGCAGAGCAAGTACCTCAGCCATCGGTTGCGCGGGCTGCCCGACAGGCAGAGCGGCCTTGGATCATTCAAGCGTTCGAGGCAGTTAGAACTTCAGGCCGATCGCGATGCCGCCACCATGCTGACTCGCGCCGGCTACCCCACCAGGATCTACCAGCACGCGCTCACCTTCAGGCGCCATTCGATTGATGACAGTGAGATAACATAGCCGACTCCACCCATCCTTGCTACGAGGAGCGACTGGCCGCCACTGCGACAAGCTTGAGGGGCAGCTACCCAAGCAGCAATCCTGTACGGCACTGCAGTTTTTCGATAGCCGTTTCGACAACCTATTAACGGTTACGCCGCAGCCACGCTGACAGTCAGCAAACGTCGCAGTAGCATACGTCGATCGGAAACAATAACTTCTCGCCACATACAGCACTAACCTAGGCTTGCCTCCACAAGGCAGGCATCATGATCAATGTGCCCAAGATTTTATTTATGCGCAAGTGCTTAACCTAAGTCGTCCTTTCTTCCTAAGCTCAGAGGCATGCCCACCCGCCTAATTCCTTGCGGCTCTAGATGGCCTGACCGGGCCTTGCATGCCTGTACTACGTGGATAGATTCATGCAGAAGTGCCTCCTTGATAAGTTTGCAGTAATTCCAGGGACTTCCTGCTTTGATTCGACTCATGCAGATGCTCGTTTCCGGTCTTGACGCATTAGAGAATCCCGCATGGTGACTTCTCCTACATACGGGGCTGTCCTTAATAATGCGCACCTTTCTGGCAACCATCTTCTGCGCCTGCAGTGCAATCGGACTCGGATGGCCTACATGCTCCACCTTGAAGCCTTCCCAGGTTCTAGAATATGGCAGTGACGCCCATGATGCGAGCATTGGGATGCTGTGCTAGCGCAACCTTTCGAGCCTCCTCGTAGTTGCGCGCCAGGCATTCTACATAGAACAGCTTGCCTGACACCATGCAGGTCACACGGCACTTCATAGTTCTGGATCAATCAACGAGACCATCAAAACTCGATGGAGAGCTTACCGCTGTCTCTTCCGTGCGAATAACGATCTGCTGAGGCGGCTCAGCCGTTATTCGCATGAACTGCCTCCAGTCATTGGTTTTGGCTCTGCAGGCTTCTGGTCAGTTCGAGCCATCAACCTTGCTATTCGACAACCCCGAGGCCCGCAGCCTGCTGGCCAACCGCCAGCGCCGCACGCCCTGTGTGCTGCTGCTGGATCGCTCTTATTCAATGGCTGGCGAGAAGATCCACCGCCTCAACGCCGGCTTTGATGTGTTCCGCCAAGACATCCTGCGCAATCCGGTGGCCGCCCAGAGCGTTGATCTCGCGGTGATCAGCTTCGGGCCGGTGCAGCTGGAGCGTGAGTTTGCCCCTTTGTGTGAGAACGAATCACTGCAGCTGCAGGCTTCCGGTGCCACCCCCATGCGCCATGCCCTCGAGCTTGCCATGCTCAAGGTGAGCGAGCGCAAGCGCAGCTATCAGCAGCACGGGATCAGCTACTACCGCCCCTGGATCTTCCTGCTTACCGATGGGGAACCCACCGATGATGACGGCCACGGGTCCGACGGCTATAAGGCCCTGATCGCACCGCTGGAACTGGCGGCGCAGGAGCAGAAGTTCACCCTGTTCACCGTGGGAGTCAATGTGTCGCCCCGCGGCCGTGCCGTACTCGATGAACTCAGCCGACCGTTCAAAGGGCGCTGTCTGGATCTCGACAACCTGAAGTTCGAGGAGATGTTCCTCTGGCTCTCGGCCAGCCTGAGCCGCGTGTCCCAATCCGCTCCCGGTGATCGCGTGCAGCTGGTGGATCCACGCGTTGGCGACGACGTGTACGACGGATGGGTGCTGTGATCAGCGTGCCGCGCTTCTGGGGTGCCCGGTACCGCGGCGAACGCCATGCCGCCCTGGATCAGCCCTGCTGCGATGCCCTGCTGATACCGCGCCAGGGTTCCGGGTTGAATGGCTTCGTGCTCTGCGATGGGGCCGGCGGCAGCGCAGCCGTGGCCCGCTCCGCCTTCGCGAGCGCCCGGGCCGGTTGGCTGGCGCTCCTGCACCTCCGCCGTGACTTAAGCGGCACACCCAGCCAACGCCTGCTGCGCCAGTTCCATACCCGCCTGCTGCGCCGCAGGGGCACTGCGCCTCTCCTCGATCACACCCTGCTGGCCTGCTACTGGGACCGGCGTCGACTGCTCGTGCTGCAGATCGGTGACTCCACGCTGCTGGTGCGCCAGGCCGGCCAGTGGTCGTGCCCACTGCCACCCGCCAAGGGCGATTACGCCAACCAGACCACCTTTGTGCGCCGCCACACACCGGTCGAGAGCATCCAGTTCTGGCAGATGCCGGCGGCAGAGGTGGAGGCGGTGCTGGCCTTCTCCGATGGCCTCGAGAGCGCCTTCCTCGATCCAGCCCGGCCGGGCTGCAAGCAGCCGCAGACCAACGCAGCCCTGGCCGACCTGGTGATCCACGAGCATCGCCGCCGCCATGCTGCCCGCAGCTATCCCGCCTGGCTGGCCCGCTCGCTGTCGGATCGAGCCCTGGCGCAACTGTCCGACGACGACCGCACCCTGGTGATCGCCAGCCGCTGAGCATGGACCAGCCGTTCATCACCGACAGGGGCGAGCGCCTCAGCCTGCGCCTGAAACCCAGCGATCGCCTTGGTGCAGGCGGACAGGGCCAGGTGTTCCGCACCAGCCTGGGCGGCAACCCGGTGGCCGTGAAGCTGCTGCGCAGCGTCGATGTGCCGCGGCTTGAGGCCCTGCGCCTGCTTCCGCCTGGCTGCGCCAACCACGCCACTTTGCCGCAGGCCGTGCTGCACCACTGGCGCAACGGTGCCCGGGCTGAGCCGGCCGGGTATGTGATGCCCTGCATCGCGCCCGAAAGCAGCTTGTCGGCTGCACGGCTGTTCAATTTCGACGAACTGCAGCGCCTACGCCGGTTTACATGGCGAGATGCAGTGCTGGCGGCGCTGCTGCTGGCGGAAGCGGTGGCAGCGCTGCACGCCGAGGGGGTTGTGATCGGTGATCTCAACCCTGAAAACGTGCTGTTCAGCCAGGAGGCAGCGCCGGCCCGCTGGCGGGCGGTGCTGCTCGATAGCGACAGCTTTCAGATCCGGAGCGCTGATGGGCAGCGCTTCCACTGCGGCGTGGCGCGTCCGCTCTACACCGCGCCCGAACTGGTGGGCTGCGATCTGAGCCGCACCTGGCGTGAGGTGAGCAGCGATGGTTTCGCCTTGGCGGTGCTGATCTATCAGCTCCTGCTGCACGATCATCCCTACGACAACGCCATCAACCCGGCCGAGCCCGACCTCCCGATCAGCGACAAGATTCGGCGCGGCCTCTATCCCCATGCCGCCGTGGTTCCCGCCGGCCTGCGGGCCAGCCCGGCACGGCCCGCCCCCCAAGAGGTATCGGCAAAGCTGGCTGAGGCCTTTCAGCACAGCTTCGGGATGGATCCGCAGCTGCGACCCACGGCCGCTGAATGGGTGTTGCTGCTGCGGCACCTGCACGGACAGGTGGTGCCCTGCAACCGCACCCCCCAGCACCATCACCCAAAGGGCAAACCCTGCCCGTGGTGTGCGGTGGAACGGAGCATCGGCCAGCCGATCTGCCGCTTCCCTAATACAGCCAGCCCCGCGCCGGTGGCCGCAGCGATCAGCACCAGCAACCACTGGGATGAGCTGGATCATGCTCTGCGAGATGCCTTCCGCTGCCACCACCAGCGTGCCGTGGAGCTGCTGGCGCGTCGCGAGGCGATTGGCCAGCAATTGTTGGAGAGCAACCAGCAGCTTCAGGCGCTCCTCAATCGCCACGGCGGCTCCGGCCACTGGCTGAATCAGGCGCAGCTGCAACGACACCGAAACTCCTGGCGAGCGCGGCTACGAGGATGGTTTGGGGAGGGTGGAGGCGGCGAGATTCGCCGCAATGCCGCGGAGCAGCTGATTCAGCTAGCCAACGCCAACAGCGATCTGGTGCATGAGCACTACCGAAAACTGCAACAGCAGCGTAAGGATCTGCAACGCCAGCTGTCGGCCCTGGACCTCTCACCTTTGCTGAAGCTCACCGCCAGCGCCGATCCGACGGCCGTGGCAGAAACTCGGCTTTGTGAAGCTGCCAGCCTGCGCCGTGATCGCTGGCTACGTGAGCAGCTCAGCCGCGAACCGCTGCGCAGCTGGCAGATCGAAGGCTTCGGAGAAGCGCGGTTGAGACTGTTGGAGAGCCATGGCCTGTTCCAGGGCGAACAGCTACGCGCCAACATTGATCGTCTGCGCGCCCTGCCCGGCATCGGCGCCGGGTTGCAGCAGCGCCTGCGCGTCCATCTCCAGGGGGTGGTAAGGCGGCTGGAGACAAGCGCCGGCGCTGCCGGCATCGGGCCGCAGCGAGAGGATCTCGTTCTCCTGCCCGAGCTGCTGGCCCTGCAGAACGGCGAACAGCAGCTGCAGACCATCAGCCGCGCGATCGTGTCCTTGACAGGGGCCATACAGGGACTGCAAGCCACGATTCGGGAGCGCCGCAGCGCGATGCAGGCCCAGCTGGAAGCCTTCGAGACCCTCTGCTGAGCCTCGTGCTCCCGTCGTTCGCATCAGAGCAGGGGCGTCACCCGGCTCGATCGACGACGCTGCTTCCAGTTCAAACCAGAGCCTGATGAGCCCGAGCAACGAGCAGCCTCTGAACCCCTCCGCCGATGACGCCAAGGCCACTAACGGCCGCTACCGCTTCCAGGCCGGCAAGCCCGTGGATCCCGACGACGGTGTGCATCCCGAGTTGCGCAGCAACGCATTCAACGAGACCACCGCTACGCCGGCCGTCGCCATTCCCGATAGCCCTGAACAGTTGATTGCCATGCAGGAGAACAAGCCCGAGCGCCATGAGAAGCGCGCCGAACCCACAAGCCCCAAGGTGAGCCAGGTGATGGAGGTGATCGAGAAACTTGAAACCAATGCCTACGAGGATCAGCAGATCGCTTTGGCGCTCGTGCGGCACCTGGAGCAGTTCCACGACAACGTGGTGGAGGAGATGCAGGAGGACAGCGAGGCCAAGCACACCCAGATCGTGAGCTGGGCCATCGATGCCGACAGGCTGATGCGCTGCCGGATGTTGCTGGAGAGCGTCGACCTCGACTGAGCCCAGCCATGAACCATCCCGATCTCAACACATGGCTGACTGATCTGGATCGTTGCCCGGCCAGCGCTGTTGAACAGCCGTTGATGCAGCAGCTGTATCGACAGGATCCACTGTTCTTCAACGCACTCAGCCTGCGCCAGCGCTGGAAGCTGATGGGCAGCCTGCCCATCATCCTGCTGGATTACACGAGCGCCAGCTTCAGCCCACTGGGGCTGTAGGCCCAGCATCTGCAGTTGCCTGTGCGCCATCTGACGCTCCCCCTGGCGCAGCTCCTGGATGCCCGAGTTGTGCTTTCTCACCAAGTCATTGCTGGTTATCGAGCCTCAGATCGCGAGGAAGCCGCCGCTTCCACTCCTGTGAGGTCTGGAACAACATGGCCAAGGCCCATACCCGGCAAAGGGTCTGGATGTAGACGCAGTCGGCCGCAGGCC
>Ga0129333_10003411_pt1 | contig 14869 bp, 9 predicted proteins | sample CPB6_08_DNA_FD_94474 | JGI IMG/M metagenome (GOLD analysis project Ga0129333, IMG submission 94474) | Freshwater to marine salinity gradient microbial communities from Chesapeake Bay, USA - CPBay_Sum_0.6_0.8_DNA | ecosystem: Environmental > Aquatic > Marine > Coastal | place: USA: Chesapeake Bay...
GGAGGACTTCACCACCGACTTCATGCCCAACCTTCCACAGACAATCGTTGACATTCTCAACGGCAAGAAGGTTGACGCGTTTGACAGGGACAAGGTCATGCAGGGTCTGTTGTCCGTCTGCAATACCAAGGACAAGAAGCACAACGAACTTGTGGAGACAATCGAAGGATTGAAAGTCGGAGGCCAAGGGCTCAACTTCGTCCTTCCCAAGCCCCACAAGCACCTTGACGACTGCGTTACCAACACAATCCTTTACGAAACCCAATACTCTCTGGCAAAAAAGCAGTGGTCCGCCTACTATTCCAGATTTTACAACAAGCGACCCGGCGAGCACGATTACCTCGTCCAGCGTTGCCACAGGAACGACCTTCACCACATGCGAAACATTGACGGCAAGTGGTTTGTCAAGGTCACAATCAAGGGCAAGACAGTCCGTGAGTATGTCGGAAAAGATGAAGAAGAAGCGAAGAAAAGGCGTGACATTATCCTAAAAAATGCAGGATTTGAACTATGAGCAAATACGATACATTCATCGCCGTAGGCGACAATCACGGGGACAAATGCGACCTGGAGGCACTCTCAGGCATGCAACAGTTCCTAAAGGACTTCAAGCCGAAGCACCGCATCCATCTGGGCGACTGCTTCGACTTCCGTGCCCTCCGCAGGGGAGTTTCTGCGGCGGACAGAGAGCATTATGAATCATCCAAAGAGGACGAGGAAATGGGAAAGCACTTCATCTCAACCCTCAGACCAACGGCCTTTCTGTATGGCAATCACGAGGACAGACTTCATCAACTTATGTCCAACTCCTCATCCGGAATCATCCGAGACGCTGCTGAGAAAGTGGACGAACGTATCAAAACTCACCTTCGTAAGAATGGATGTAGAGCAGTTTATCCCTACCATGCGGACTATGGAGTTCACAGAATCGGACCTCTCGCCTTCGTCCACGGCTATACCTGCAATCGCTATGCGGTTGAAGAACACGCTACTCATTACGGAGTCTCTGGCGGAGCAGTTATCATGGGACATATTCACAGAATTGCATCGTCCAATGCCCGCAAACATGGCGGTGTCGTGGGTTTTTCTGGCGGATGCATGTGCTTGAAGGGCGAAATGGAATACGCCAAGAACCGCCTTGCCACGTCGCAGTGGGGGCTTGGATGGACTTACGGCATCATCGAGGGCAATGAGTGGAAAGTCTGGCAAGCCCACAAGTTCAACAACGGATGGATTTGGACCACTGAAATCAACGTATGGAAAAGAAACTGAGACTTAAGCACGTCTACATAAAGGCCTTGGCTGAAGGTCTGACTGCGAAGGAAGCGGCATGCAAATACAACTGTAACTACCGTTCCCTGCTGACAAGGGGTTCGGAACACGGGCTTCCTCCCCTTGAGTCCCATTGGAAGTGGGACGACCAGAGACTTCTTAAAGAAATGTCCATTTCGGAGTTGCAATCACTCCAAGAAAAGTGCACAAAACTTTCCTCCCAAATCCAAAATGCCATCAATGAAAAACAAATCACAAAAGTCTGACCTCGACCTGCTAATCGAAGCCGTCTACGAAGGTTCACGCATCAAGCCGGACATCGTTCCTGTCGGCTGGCATACCCCTGCGCAGATAGCCGAAAAGAAGAACATCTCCGTCTGGACCGCCAAAAGACTCTGCCAACTTGCCGTCAAGAACGGGAAGGCGGAAGAAAAGACCTTCCGTGTGCAGGACAACCACCAGCACATCCAGAGAATCAAGCACTACAAGGTAATCTGAACATGGATACTTCCGGAATCAGCAGACTCGGCTTCGAGTCATGGGCAAGCAACATCATGGTCAACGCAATCGAGGATTACGTCGTTCCTTGCGGAGCAGGCGGTGAAGGCAACGTCTCACACACTGGAAAGGATTTCTCCATGCACATGGACTGGGACAGGGACAACATTAACTGTTCCGTCCGTGCTTGGACTGAATCTAACGGATGGCAGGAGTATTCGCACTCCATCAAGAGAAAGGCATCTCCGCCTCCCTGTGGTGCAGTAGGAGACGGAGACTAACGGAGGCGAACCCCAAAGGGTCAACGACAAACCCAGACCACATTCACCACCGATGGATAGTAAGTTAGCGGTCCAAGGTCTTTTGTCCAGTAAAAAATCTGTCCCGAACGAACCGCCAGATAGAAAATGTAATTGCGGCTCCGACATTGACTATGACAAGTGCTCCTGTGCCCAAGAGAACCCAAGAGTAAACCTCGGACTCGAAGACCCAAGCGGAGGAGGCACAAAGCATCCCGCCAGCAACCATTATCGCACCCGCTATCTTCTTTGGCGTAAAGGCCGCTACAAGGACACCTACGGCTATAAGCCCTACGCCAAGACTTGTGACATACCAGATGCTCTTATCTTTCGTGGCTTGTTTGGCAAGAGCGACGGCTTTTTCCTCGGCGGCCTTTGCATCACTCAACTTCTTGTCAAGAGCCGCAACCTTGGTGTAAAGTTCGGAGGTTTCCTTATCAACTTTTACGGCTTCGGCCTTATCTTTGGCGGCTGCCTTGGAATCGTTGTTGGCGATTGTTCTCCTGTGTTCTTCAAGTTTGGCAACACTCGGTTCCTTGACACCAGAGAGACGGACGACCTGGGCCTCTAGCACCTTGGTCTTGATGTCATCCGGGGGGAGTTTCTCACTTACGGCGAGAACTCCCGCTGCGGAGTCGCTTGCCACGCCTTCCAACTTCTCGATGTATGCGTCCTTTGCGTCGTTCTGAGGTGGAAGGTTCTCCTCCCCTTTGAACCAACTGCTGACTGTTTGACAGCCACAGAGAGCCAGGGCCACCAACGCGATGTATTTTCTCATTTGGAATTCTTTTTGGCATTTTCTTCCTGCTTTTTCTTTTCTTCTCTGGCCTTTCTTGCCTGTTCAAGACTCTTTTGGCTTTCAAGAAACTTGCCTCTATATCTCAGGTTTCCAGCGGTTCCAAAACTTCCAAGAGAACCTGCATTATGAAGCATGGCTAGTTCAGTAGCATCAGGTTCTCTTCCATATTTTCCTTTAAATCTTCCAGCAAGCCAAGGCATTACAGTTCCGACAATTTCCTCTGATTTCTTCGTGTTTCTTCTATCATCCATATTAAACAATGGAAGTTCAGGAAGTTTCTCTTTTCTCAACCTAGCGTTTTCCTGTTTCCTCAGTTCGTTGGCCTGCTGGACATAAATAGGCCAAATCTGATAAGGCCCAACCGCTTTTCCATTGTCTCCTACGGCGGCTTCTCTTTCTGCGTCTGTCATTTCCCTTGGGCCAGATTCATGCCATCTTAGACCCTCTAGCCAATCTGGATTCTTCCAAAGTGAAATCGGAACATCTGCTTTTGGCTGTGCAGTTGGCTGTGCAGTCGGAATTTCTCCTAGTTTGCGGAGTTTCAACTCAGCCGCCATAGGGTTAAGAAATGCAAGTGAATCATCCATGATTTGATAGTTTGGATAGGAATTTGACCCTGACAAACTCAAAGAGTTCAGGGGCGAAAGAACCAGAAACAGCGCAAAGCACCGACTTATACATCTCGGAAATGTCAAGTTCATAGGCTGCAAAATGCACAAGTATGCCGATAATGGAAGCCGCAAATATCTTGCGACCCCATACGAATACGGCGAACTTCTCGTTGGTAAACACCAGCCGCGCTATCATTCCCAAGGCGGCAAGAACGCCCATCAGCCATCCGGCCCTCTTGAATTCCTCAACAATCTGAGAATATGCATCCTGTTCGCTCATCGGCTCGGGGGAACCCTGGTGGGGCTTCTAGGCGGTGCGTATCTCTTGAGAAGGCCGACCCTGTTCTCTTCATCGCTTTTCTCCTTTTTTGCGGCTTCTGCGGTCTCTTGCCTGACGGCTTCCATGACCACCTCAGTTCTGGTCTTTTTGAGGCCAAGAGCGTCGTCGTTCGCTATGTCAGAAGCGTCCTCGATGTTGTATGCCTCTCCGATGAGTTTTCCAGACGGGTTAAACACGAAGAACCTGTTCTTCTGTGACTTGACACCAGTGACGGCCTCATGAACTGACGTGAACTCAACCTTGACACCGAAAGGTTCTCTGGGGCGCTTATACGACACCGAGTGAATGTAGTATCCGTAGTTGTTCGTAAATGCCTCGGTTTCAACCGACTCCTTTGCGGCACGGAGAAGCCCCCTCATGTGGGCAAGTGCGTTTGCCAACTGAACGCCCTCCCTGTTCGGGTCAGGAATGACATCAGGTGCGGCGTTCTTCTCAGCAAACTTAACCTGGTCTCTTTCGATGGTCTTCAGCCAGTTTGAGAATCTGATGAACTGTTCACGCTTTCCAGACAGGTCACGTGCCTCCTGTTCTGCGGCAAGTTGCTGGACGGTCTTGCCAGTCTCGTCCCACACCTTCTGGGCTTCATAATTGAGCGAGGCCCTGTTGAATTCCTGTTGCATGTATTCCCACGTGGCATTGGTCATCCAGTTCGGCTTGGACGGAGGGAGTTGGGTCGGCTGTGCCGCCCTCTTGTCCTTCAGGGGTCTGCCTCTTTCAAGTTCATTTTCGTTTCTCAGTCTGGCGGACTCCTGTTCGAACGTCTCCATCTGAGGGGCGAGGGCCCTTTCAAACAGGAAGCCGAACTCGCCCTTCTTCATGGCTTGGGCACGATAGTTCTGAATCCACTCAATGACGAGTCTCTGGTTTTTGGGGTCAGCAACAACATCCTTGCCAAGTTGTTTCTGCATCAGTTCGGTGATGGCGTTAGCATATGACGCATCAAACATGTTGGTCAGATGCTTCTTGAAAGCCCAATAGACCGGCTGATTGGCGGCGTATCTCTGCTGGACCACTGTTCCGTCAATTGACTTAACTCTGACCCATTCCATGATTCCGCGCTCTTCAAGTTTGCGGTGCTCTTCCTTTCTCAGAATCACTTCGACCGCATTGCTTTCAATGGCGTTCTTGATGTGGGCCTGCAATTCAGCGACATTTGCACCCTCAACGCCCTTCTCGGAAAACTTGAGCGAGATGCCGGTGGAAACCAGCATGTTCTGGGAAGTCTCGTGCAGACTCCACTTGCCCGTTCCCTTGTTATACACGACCCTCCACTGTCCGTCATTTGACACGAATTCACTTCTTCTACCAAGCCACATCTCAGTTCCGCTGGGAAGGAATCCTGCGTCGCTCATGTCCGCTTCAAACTTGTTGTTGATGCTCGGAACCCTGTTCAGAGGATTTGCGGCATTGTGCTTTTCTGCGGCATCGTATGCGTCCTTCTTGAACTCAAACTCTCCGGGAATGATTTTCCCTTCGCTGTCAAAGACGACCCATTTCATCGCACCCTTGTATGCGGCTGACTTCTTGGTGGCATCACGAAGCAGGAAGGCCCTGTATCCAGACAGATGCTGCTGTCCTTCGACAATTGACCAACCCTGCATGTTGTTGGCGGAAGTGATGTCAGCGACCTCATTGACACGCAGCGAGGTCCACGCCTGGGCCCTGGCGTAATTTGCGGTTCCCCAAAGACGGGTATATGCAGTCCAAGGAATGACAGTGCTCGTTCCGTCTGCGTTCTTCATTTGAGTCAAGTCCCCGACGATTCTGTCGAAGCGGATTTTCTCAAAAATCATTCTGGTATCCCACATCGGGCTGGCACCGACTTCATTCGGGTGCATCGCATTGAGTTCAGCAAAAAATCTTCTGCTGTCGTCAATCTTGGCATCCTTGAACTTTTCCTTCAGTTCTCTGTATCTTCTCTTTTCAGATTCAGTAAGAAGGGCTTTCTTCCAGGTTTCTGAGGCGGGGTCCCAGTATCTGTCAAGTCTGGTAAGTTCGGACAGTTCGTTGTCTGGGAATCCGATGATTCTCAGGACTACATCAGCCATTCTCATCGCAGCGGCTTCGTTTCCGCCGTTCATTTCAAGCAACGCCTGCCAAGTCCTCTGGGGAGGGAACTGTGCGGTCTTGGTTCTTGGATTATAAGGTCCTCCGTCTGCGAAGTTGCGAAGGGTGATGTTGACGGCCTTGGTGAGATTTGCGAAGTTTCCATTGAACATGGAGTGCATCTCCTTGTGAGTCCAGTTATACTTGGCTCCGTCAGAACCGATTAGGTTTCCATCCCATCCGTCACGGAGTCTCCTGTCAAGATTGTCAATGTTGATAATCCATCCATACATCGAATCCCTTGCTCCGCCAAGTTCTCCAGTGGTTTCTCCGTCCTTTACCTTTTCAATCGGCTTTCCGTCCTTGTCCAAGAATGACTGCTCAACAGAAAACCCGATGAACGCTGCTCTTCTCAAAGAAGGAGACAGATTCCTTGCGTTGACCTTTGCGGTCGTTCCGGGGCCAACGCCAGTGGTCACGCCTTGGTATTCGAACGTGAATATCGGAAGATAACCAGCCGTCTGTTCAACGATGTTCTCGTTGTCAAAAATGTCGGACCTTGCGACGGACTCGAGTGCGATGGCGATGTTCTTTAGAACTTCTGGATTGATGCGATACGGTCCGACCTTGGCATTTCTGTTCATCCACTCCATGTATTTCTCGTGACCAATCTCGCTGTAATTGGGAGTTTGCAGGTCGCCTTCAACTTCACGTGAAACCTTGGTGAGATAGTCAAGAATCTTCTTGGCCTGAGCCCTGTTGGGAGCGCCGACCAACTTGATGTGACCAGATGCGTTTCTGTAAGGAGTCAGTCCGAACATCTCTCCATTGTCATTTATTTCAACGGCATACTTGAGGAAGTCCTCAATCGGCTTGTTCTCAGCATAAAACAGGTCACGAACACGTCCTTTGAACTTGTGTCCGTCTCCAATCCAATGCCTTCTTCCAGTGGCAAGAGCCCACATTACTCTTCTTCTTGCTGCTTCTGGAACGTCAAGGTCCTGTTCCTTCTCAATGAGTTCCCAATGCAGGTTGTCCTGCGGAGTGATTCTTCCGGGAATTGCTCTCGTCAAGGCAACGGTTTCTTCGACGCTTCTGACGAGCGAGGGATGTATGGGAATGGGCTGACCGGTCTTTTCGTCCCAAATCTGACCAGACCAGAACTTCATCGGGTCGGGAGATGAGTTCTTGTTGTCACGAAGGCCCGAGGCATACGCAAGTTGCACGTATCTGTTCTGGGCAAGTCTGTCTGCAATGCCTCCAGCGCCGAAAATGTCCAGGAACTTGAATACGTTCCTTACGTCTGCTTCAATCTTGTCAAGTTCCGCAACCAAGGCGGGGTCGTCAATGCCGCTATAAAGCGGGTCTTTCAAGCCGGACTTATCCATCAGTTTCATGGCTTTCTCGGCAGTTCCTTCCATGAGGAAGTCCATCGCCGTCGCTTCACCAGACACGAACTTCAAATAACGCTTCCATCTCGGATTTCCAGCAAGAATCGGAGAGGTTTCAACTCCTCCAACCATTGTAGAGCCAGACGCAGCCGACCTTCTCGCATGAGGATTGTTAAGCATCAGTCTCTGAACGTGAACCTGACCGAACAGTTCCATCAGAGCGTCATTGAGGAATCTGAAGTCGGCCTTGTTTCTCTTCCACATTTTCTTGCCATGTTCAAATCTGGCAAGATAAGCGGCCTTGTCAGCGGGGTCCAGCCCCTCCGCATAGTCCTTTACGAACATGTCCAGAAGGGCGATGTTCTTCTCAATGTCACCCGTGATTGACGGCTTTTCGGCCATCGTCCACTCATTGTGCTCATTGAGAACCCACTTTCCGAACAACGCATTGGTGAACATCACACGACCAGGTGCGGCAGCATCAGACATCCAGAGAACGTGAGAAAGTTCTTCTCCGATTACGGCAATGCCCCCCGCCTCTCTTCTGGCAGGGTCGGCCATTTTGATGAAATAGTCCTTGTCAATGAGAACGGTGGTCTTGATGGTCATGTTTCCATCAGCGTCCTTGACTGGCGATTCAAACATCGTAACGCCTTTCTTTTTGTAGACGACTTCTCCGCTGGAAAGCGTCCTTACCTCTCCGTCTCTGAACGTAGCAACGGAAGGAGTTCTATCAATCTTGTCCGCTTCTGCCTGCAATTCTCCGAGTCTTTTGTTGAGTTTTTCAACGGCGGCGTTGTTCGTGATTCTGATGGAATTCATCTTCCTGTAATCCGCCTTGAAAGCGTCAAGGCGCTTGATTTGCTCTGAAGAAAGTCCGACGATGGGGACGCTTTTGCCTTCCTTGTCATAGCCAATGATAGTTCCGTCTTCCCTTGCCTCCATTCGAACGATGTCAAGACCAAGTTCCTTAGCCAATGCTTCCTGTGCCTGAACAACTTCAGCAAGGTTTTCATTGGTCATTTTGTTCAACTGATTAATCTTGGTCGTAATGTCATTGCTCTCAGTGGTGATTACGCCTTTTCTATACTGAAGAGCAACGCTGTCTCTGTGCTGTTGCAGAAGTTTGTCGGCATACGACTTTGCCTCATCGCCCTTAAGTCCCTGCTGGGCAGCAACCGTCAAGAACTGGTCACGCATGGCAAGTGCAAGTTCAGGGTCGTTTAGGAAGTCCTGCGCCGAATAGAGAGAGGTGGCTGAAGTAATAACTTCAGACGGAAGATACCTGACCTCTCCGTTCGTATGGAATGACCTTGCAAGCAGTGAAATTGACTGAGCAAACCATATGTCAGCGTCAGCACCAGGATGCTTTTTCAGAACGCCAACGCCCTTGGTGGCCTTCACTTCGTCCCTCTTAGCGGCAAGAGCCATGATGATTTCAGAGACGGACCTTCTCTGGTCAGGTGCCATCTCAGCCATGCGATTGCCAAGTTCAATCAAGTCAAGTTGGGTTCTTTCGTTGACTCCGTAGGTTTCGGAGAAGTTTCTCAAAAAAGACCTATGGGCAAGGTTGAGACTCTTGAATCCATAACTGTAACCGGTGGCAGCACCAATCATGTGCGTATCCGAAAGATACAGCAGGCCTTCATTGAAGGTTGCTGAACGGAACCCATTGGCAAGATTTGCAACGCCCATTCCAAATCCGTTTGAAAAAAGTGCGTGTCCAAGGGCAGCAAAATTCTGCTTGGCAGCAAGTCTTTCAACTTCGGTTTCAAGTGCGGCAATGTCCTTTCTTGGAACGGTCTTGCCTTCAAGCATCTTCATTCTTCTGAGTTCTTCAATCTTGCTGGCAAGGGTCTTGCCATACATCTCTTTCATCTTCCTAAGTCCAGAAGCAAAGTTCTCGGACGGGATTGCAGAAACCTTCAGCCAGTCGGACATGAAATCAGCCACATAATCACCATAGCCAAACAGGTTCATCAACGAAAAGATTCTACGGCCTTCATTCCATTGTCTGTATGCGGTGGAACCGGCGGTGATGTTCATTGACGCTTCCGGGACTGTTTCAGAACCAAGTCTGATGATGTTGCCAACTTCAGCGGCACTAGGAGGATGCACGTCTTTTACTCGAGCAAATACCGAATCAACCGCATCCTGAATGGTTCTAAAAGACCTTGCCATTCCTTTAAGTTCCTTAACAACGCCTTTGGACGACATGAAGGCCTCAAGAGAATCAAACTTCTCCCATCCAACAAGGTCATCCTTGCTGAAGCGCTTCCATGAATCTCCAACTTCCTTGAACAACTTGTCCATTCTGGATTTAGGAATCTCAGGAAGGACGGAGGTGGCAGACCTTGAAAGGTCGCCCATTCTGGCCCTGTTGTAAATCTGCATGTCAGTCGCGTTTTCCCAACCTGCCTTTGGCTCTGCCTCAGCCAACTGCTTGCGAATCATGGAAATCGTCTCGTTTGTGTCTGCGGTATATCTGACCTTTCTGCTTTCCTTGACGATATCAACCAACTGCTTTCTGACCTTGTTGGTGTTGGCAAGTCTCTCAAGAATTGTCCTTTGAGTTGCTTCAGCAAAAGCAGGAGCAAGATTCTCGACCACATTGGTAACAGGGTTAAGATATTTGGCTTTGCCTGACATGATTACTTCAATTGCAGCATAATCATCAAGAGTTTCTCCGGACAACTTTGCGGCGTTCTTTACCCCATCAATAATGGTTCTTATTTGATTAGGAAGTTCTACCGCATTTCTGACAACCTGAGCAGCAATGGAAGCCGCCTTTTGTGCTTCGGCAGCAGAAGCGGCAGCGCCACTTCTGGCGGCACCGAAGGTCTCTCCTCCAGTCGTTCTGATTAGACCTTTGTAAACGCCTCTTCCAAGGGCAGAAGCAACGAAGATGTCAGCCCACATTCCAGTGTTCTGCATGACATTCCTATCCTTTAACTGCTCTGCAATATCAGTTGGAAGGCTGTTGATTAGGGGAGTTCCGTTGACCAACCAAGAACGATGCATCGCCTGGAAGTCTGCGGAAGCGTTTAGATAACGCATCCTGCCCTTTATTGAAGCATCATCCCATCCGCTTGCCTGACCGGTGATTTGATAATAAGCGGCAAGTTCGGTTCCAGCCCAAGCAGTAAGAAGCGATTGAGGGTCTGTCGAAGTCAGAAGATTTCCCCATCCAGCGGTGGCTGTAAGAATAGCGTCCAAGTTGGACATGAGGGCATTAAGTCCATTAATGTCTTCAACGATTGCTCCTTTTTCCACAAGACTTCTGTAAAGCCCCATCACCTTGTTTACCTGAGCCATTCCGATTTCCTTGCCTTTAGTCGGGTCAAGAAGGTCAAACTCAGTGTTCTCCATGGCCCTTTCGTCCATATCGAACTTTCCTGCAAACTTAAGAAGTTGGGTGTCAATGTCAGAGGACATGAGTTCTCCTTTTGCATGCATGTCCAGCATCTTCTGGAATTCCACAAGGAATTCGTTCTTCAACTTAAGTCTCCATCCCGTCGCATCTCTGTATTGAGGTGCCCAATCCCATTCAGGAGTTATAGTGGCCTCAACCGACGTGACTACGCTTCCAACAACCGAACCAATCAAATGGGCGAACGACTCTTGGAACCTCATGAAAACCTCCGAGAATTCAACGGATTCTGAGGCTTCCAAGGCCGCCCTTAGCATCTTTACGTCATGTGGATTTCCGGGATTTAGTCTGTATCCCTGTGCAAGCATCTGCTGAAGTTCAAACGGAAGAAGGTTTTTCGTTTTTCCCTCTCGAAGACGACTCATCCAAATCTTGTCATAGACGCTAGTGCCAAAATGGTTGGAATATTTGTCCTTTGCGTTTTTGACAAAAAACTTCACCTCTTCTTCATCCTTAAGATAACCCTGTTCCAAGAGAGAAGCAGCAAACGTTTGAGGATAGTGCGTGACTTCCGGATTGTTATCAATGAAAGCGTCAACGCCTTTTCTTTTCATTCTTTCAAAAAGAAAATCCGCCTTGTCCCTTTCTCTGTTGATTCCGCTTATGATTTCAGCGCGGGTTTTTCCTCTTTGAGTCATCCATGAGACATAAGGATGAAGTTTGGGCGGGTCATAAACAGCCGTTCCCTCCATCTGCGCTCTCCTTGCACTATTTTCTATCCTATGTGTTTCGGTATACTGAGCAACGTCCTTCTGCCACTTGTCGTAAAGTGCCACGCCCCTGTCAAATGCAGTAACAAGACCTTTCGTGTCAGGGTGATTGACAAAATTCTGAACAAGTGCGTAATTCTGAGGAGTTCCAAGGATGGTATCCTCGTTCTCAAGAAACTTATCTTCGGGGACGTTCTGAAGAAACGCCGGCCTTCTTTCTTGATTTGTCTGTTCAGCAACAGCCCCGACAACAGGTTCTGTGGCAGGATTAGAAGACGGACTTGAAGCCATTTAAAAAGTCAAACAATGGATTGCCTCTTTGCAAGCATTAACGCCTTCTCTTCGGAGGCTGATTATTGAAGTCTCTCTGAACTTCTCCAAGCATCGCTTCATAAGCCATCTGTCCTGCCGAAGCATTCTGCCTGTCAAACGGGTCGGTCTGAATTCCCTTCCACTGACGAGAGCCATTGTCAACAATTCCAGTGTATTTGTTGATAAGTTCCCTAGTGATTGGACGACCAAGAACGTTTTTATATTGCTTGTTATAAGCATCAATGGCGGCATCAGTAAGTTCTCCAAGTCCATTCTGCCTCATGATTCTTGAATGATTCAGCATGGAAAGAAGGGCAATAGTCCTAAGTCTATGAATGGAAAAGTCATTGAAAGTAAATACAGTTGCAGGATTGGGAATTGCCGAAAGAAGCATCTGCTGTTCAAAGTTGGAAGGATTACCACCACCGGTAATCGGCTTTCTAAGAGCCGCCATGATGGTGAACACGTCGCCCTCTCCAGCGGCAACATTCGGGTCAAACCACTTCTTTGCAAAAGTCTGAAGTGCTGCGTCTCCGTCAAGGTCATAGAACTCCTGAGCAAGCCTGTTAAGCGGAGCAATCATCTTTCCGTGTTCTTTCTGCTCGTCTTCAGCAATCTTCAGATTTTCCAGGGTCGGCAGGTCGAGTTCGGCGGTCATGTTGCCGAAGTCCATGTAGTTTCTGCCTCTTGAAACCCACTCAAGATACTCATAAGGGCTAGCCATGATTGCCTGACCTCTTGAGTTCGTGATTTCAGTCTTCGGGAATCTGGCAATTCCCGGAGGAATCCATCCCTGGAACTGATTCGGGTCCATGACCCATCTCTTCTTGTTGATGTCAAATTCCTTGACCGCCTCATTGGACTGTCTTTCAAGAGCCAACTGCTGAGTGATTGATTCACCAATGGCCTTGTTAGCCTCAATTTCGGTAAGTCTGGCTTCCTGCTGTGCCTTGGCCTGTGCGATTCTTCTGGCATGATTCTCACCTTCTCTGGTAAGAACCTGATGTCTGGCTCGAAGACGATTGGCTTCCTTCTCATGCCTTTCAAATCCGCTTGTTCCGGGTCTGAGCATGCTGAGCATTTCGTCAACTTTCTTAAGTCTGTCCATAATGGACCTTCTTTCTGCCTCAAACGGGTCAGGACCGATGCTGTCAACCGTATCGCCGGCCTGTTTCTTCGACAATTCAATGACCTTTTCTGCGGCCTTGGTCGCCTCTTTTTGAAGGCCGGGAAGTGAAGACTGCTGTCTGACGTTCGGTTCAGAAGTGAACTGGCCTTCAACAAGATACCTGTCAGGGTTCATCCTGTATCTTCTTCTGAAAGCGTCATTGAAACGAAGCGTGTATTCGTCATTCATTCCATTGGCATCTCTGGTCAACAAGGCCCAGGCCTGTTGGATGGAATACGAATGAGTCTGGCTCTTGTCGGCATTGATGCGGTCGTTTGCATCCTTCATCTCCTCTGGATTTGGAGCAACCCCAAGATGAAGATCGTTGTCCAGAATGAATTTCAACGTGTGCAACTGCCTGAATCTCTTTGCGTTTTCTTCACGAAGGGCGGGATTTTCAACGATGCTCGGAGAAATCATTGAATCATCTGCATGAATTCTGAACTGTCCAGTTCCAGGAGCGTCACCGGGTTCAAACTGAAGTTCGCCCACAATCTGACCATTGTTCTTGTTTCTGATGTTGGGCTTAAGAACGACTTCGTATCCGAAGTCAGACCTGTAATAGTCGGGCTTGTTTTCAACCCTGGTGCTCGGCCTTCCGTCAACAGTAGCACTAGAACCCGGGCTCTGCACTGGAGCAGGAACGTCCGCAAGGATTCTCGTGAAAGCCTTGGTCGCTACCGGGATGCCAGACCTGCGAAGTTCGTCGCCACTTACGCCCCCTTCTGCACCCTTAGTAGCAGCGGGGGCTTCAGAAGGGTTTGGAGGAACGGGTCTTACAACTCCTGGAGACGGCCTGTAAATCGGACTTCTAATTCCCTGCGGAATATTTCTCCAAGTCTGATAATCATTCATGAGTTCACGGTTCGGAGCACCTCCAAGACCGGAAGAGTTGGGCCCCATGCTCTGCTCAATGTATCTTCCAACGCCTTTGGTAATCGTTCCAAGTTGCGACCTGACGGTATTGAGTTCTTCGGCAATCTGAGCCTTCTTGGTGGGGTCCGTTTCCTTTTCAAGAGCAGGAATCAAGTCCGATTCCCTGTCTTGAAGCATTTTTGCGGCAACACCAAAACGATTCCATTCGGCATCTTTTGCCTTAAGGTCTGCATCAGTGCTATACTTAGCCCACTCCATGTTCAACTTGTTGGCTTCATTGTCAGCCTTTTTTCCAGCAACCTCAGAGGTCTTCTTGCTGGCTTCAATTTCCTGTTCCTTGAGACCCATCTCTTGTTTTCTCATCATCATGTTGGCGATGGTGGAGCCGATGTTCTGGTAAATGCTGGCCTCCTGTGCGGCGGATTCAAGATAACCAGGAGGGACTGGGGACATGTTCATGCCAGCGTATCTGGCAAACATTCCGCCCTGTTGGGGTTGATTAGGCATGGTTGGTAAAGATTGAGTTTAGTCTGGATTCGTAACGATTGACGGCGAAGTCCATCATCTTGCGGACAACCCACTTGATGATGGGCTTGTCAGAAATGAACTTGGCAAACTCTTCGCCGTGCTTCATGTAAAGGTTAAACAGCCACTCCGGAGATTCGACAAACATCCATTCTCTGAACATCAACCACTTTGGGTTGTCCTTGCCATAGACCTCACGAGCGACCCAGCAAGCAAAGATAGCAGCAGCACCAAGAGTGGCTATGCCGCCCATGATTCCAGCGGAACGAGTGGCGTTGGCCTGTTGAGCAGCCATCTGAGCCTGGATTCTTGCATTTCTGATGTCTCCAAGATACTGCGATTCGGGCTGAAGCACTCTTGCTCCATAACCGCCCATGGCGCTTTCAGCACCGGAAATAATTCCAGGAAGCGAATAAATTGAAGAACCTTGCATGGCTGGAGCAAGATACGCCTGTGCACCATACTGCTGCATTCCCTGTGCGGTCTGAAGTGCTCCAGCGGCATACTGCCTTCTCTGGGCCTGTCTCTGCTGACCCATCTGATAGGTGTTCAGAATTTCAAGGTCAGAACCCTGTCTGCTGAACTGAAGACC
>Ga0129333_10003412_pt1 | contig 14867 bp, 10 predicted proteins | sample CPB6_08_DNA_FD_94474 | JGI IMG/M metagenome (GOLD analysis project Ga0129333, IMG submission 94474) | Freshwater to marine salinity gradient microbial communities from Chesapeake Bay, USA - CPBay_Sum_0.6_0.8_DNA | ecosystem: Environmental > Aquatic > Marine > Coastal | place: USA: Chesapeake...
AATGGAGATGCTGACAGGCATGCCGAATTATCTGAAGCATTATAACCATATTGGTTTTCAAAGTTATTATGTGCATCCTACTGTGCTGGAAACCTTAGATAAATTACGATTTGACTGTTACAGGGTTGGGAATGTAAAAGAGGCAATAGATGAAATGGAGCCTGTTATTCGAAATAGTCATCTATTCAGTTTTGATATGAGTGCGTTGGGTAATGCGCATTCTCCTGCCAGCACTATTTCGCCAAATGGACTAACAGGCGAAGAGGCTTGTACATTATTTCGCTATGCAGGCATGAGCCCAACAATCAGCACGGTCGGAATCTATGGATACAATCCTCATCATGATCAACAGGAACTTTCTGCCAAGCAAATAGCGCAACAACTTTGGTATTTACTGGATGGACGCAGCAGAGGAAAACGGGAAGCGTCTTTAACAGATAAAGATTCTTTTAACGAGTACTATATGGCATTTGCAGAGGTGGAGACTGTCTTTTTGCAAAGTAAAAAGACCGGACGTTGGTGGATGCAATTACCAGATAAAAAATTTATTGCCTGCAGTTACAAAGACTATTTGCTGGCCAGTAGTAATGAAATACCAGAGCGCTGGCTACGTGCACAGGAACGGAGTTAAGAATTGAATTCTATGAAACAATATTGGAATATTTTGTTTTCGCTGACGTTGGTCAGCTCATTAGTTTCTTGTGGTGTATCTCATCAGCTCAAGCGAAGTGCATCTCAATCACTGCTTACGCAGCCTGCGCTTAACCAGGCACATGTGGGTGTCAGTATCTATGACCCCGTCACAAAAAAATTCTGGTACGATTATCAAGCAGATAAATATTTTGTACCGGCTAGCAATACAAAAATTCCTACTTGTTACGCGGCTATGAAATATTTAGGCGATAGTATTCTTAGCGCTTATTTATTGGACAGCGCAAACGTACTATACATTCGCCCAGCTGGCGATCCCACATTTTTGCTGTCTGAGTTTTTGACGCAACCCTTACTCAATCGAATTAAAAGCACTGCTAAAGAAGTTGTTTTGGATATTTCATCGCAGCATGATTTTTCAGCGTATGGAAGTGGATGGTCTTGGGATGATTTTCAAGAGGCCTATTTAGCCGAACGGAGTGCACTTCCGATTTATGGGAATGTTATAAATTTTTATAACCGTAATAATACGCTGGTGGCTACCCCTTCTTTAGCGCTGCGTTCTCCTTTTATGAATGAAGCATTGGTACAGCAAGTGGGAAAGGGAGGAAAATTTCAAGTGGAACGTCAGCAAGATCAGAATCTATTTAGACTTTCTCCTTCTACGCGTTTATTCACTAAAGCGGTAATTCCTTTTAAAACCATGCAGGGCGTAACCAATTTTACTTTTCTAAAAGATACTTTAGAGCGAATGGGCCTTGCGTGTAACGTACGAGTGGTGTCGGAAGCACCAAATGGCCAACCCCTTTTCTCTATCCCAACTGACTCATTATTAAAACCATTAATGCATCGCAGTGATAATTTTTTTGCAGAGCAGTCTTTGTTGATGGTAAGCCAACGTATGTTGGGCAAAATGGATGATGGAGCAGTTATTGATACCCTGCTTAAAAAAGACTTTGCGGATCTTCCGCAACGTCCTCGTTGGGCCGATGGCTCTGGATTGAGCCGATATAATCTTTTTACGCCCCAAGATTTTGTACGTATTCTGGAAAAAATGAAAAATGAATTTGGAATGGATCGTATTAAAACGATTTTTCCAAAGGGCGGTGTGGGTACGCTGTCAAATTACTACACAAATGATAGCGATTATATCTATGCAAAAACGGGCACCCTCAGTGGAGTTGTCAGTTTGAGCGGCTACTTATATACGCGTAAAGGGAAGTTACTTTTATTTTCAGCGCTTGTCAATAACCACCAATCCTCTGCAACAGAAATCCGTCGGTTGGTTGAAAAATTTTTACTGGGAATCAGAGAGAAGTATTGATTAGCGTTGGTATAGCCTATCCAGCTCTTCTTTTTTAAATTCTATGAGAGTGGGTTGACCAAATGGAGTAGTAGTAGGTTCGTTACAGGCAAATAAATCGCTTACTAATTGTTGTATTTCTTTTTCATCTAAAGCAACACCTGCTTTAACAGCACGTTTTTTTGCTAGTGTACGAAAAAGTTTCTCCCGAAGGGAAAGTTGAAGATCGGGATTATAGTTTTTATATTCTTCCAGTAAACTTTCAATAAAAGAAACTTCACTGCCGCTTTCAAATCCTGCAGGTGTTCCTTGTAGTACGTAGGAATGTTTTTTTTCTTTTTCTACTAAGAAACCTACTTGTTGTAAAATGCCCCTCATTTCATCAAGCAAGATCGCGTCGGCTGCGCTTACTTGCATCGTAATTGGGAATAATATTTGCTGTGTAGCAATGGGTTTGTCGAGATTGGATTGTTGGTATTGTTCATATAAAATTCTCTCTTGTGCAGCTTGTTGATGAATAAGCGTAAATCCTTTTGTAGAGGGAACAATAATGTATGTGTTTAAGAGTTGCACAAATGATCTTTCTCCACCGGGTGTAAAAAGAGTTGACTCTTCTTTCACTGTAGGAGATTCGTTTTGGATGGGTGTGTTGTACGGTTGCCAATTTTCAGCAGTTCGTTTTGTGGTAGGCTCAATCGTGTGTGCTTTATTTTTTTGTGTGAAGTGTTGAAATAATGCACTGTCACGCGTGGCTGCCCTAGTGGCATCTGTGGTAGGTTGTTGTATAGAACTTAAATGCTGAATAGATGCGTCTAAATCAAAATCCAGTGTAGGCGTAACACTAAACTGTGCTAGGGCATGTCGTATAGCTGCCTGCACAAATGCGTATACGATTTTTTCATCTTCAAATTTTATTTCTTGTTTGGTTGGATGCACATTGATATCTAATTGTTGTGGATCCAGATCAATGAACAATACATATAAAGGAAAATGCTCTGCAGGCAACAATGCTTGAAACGCATTCATCACTGCGTGATGCAAGTAAGAACTTTTGATGAATCGGTTGTTGACAAAAAAATACTGTTCTCCTCTCGTTTTACGTGCTGTTTCAGGTTTGCCAACAAAACCATGGATAGTCAAATAGTCCGTGTCCTCTTGAACGGCAACCAGTTTGGAAGTATATGTACTGCCCAATAATTGAGTAATACGTTGTTTCAAACTACCCGACTCTAGATGATAAAGTTGTTGGTTATTGGCATGCAGCGTGAAAACAATTTCAGGAAAGGCTAATGCAACTCTTGTAAACTCTTCTACAATGTGCCGCATCTCTGCCGAATTACTTTTTAAAAAATTTCTTCGCGCAGGAACATTGAAAAACAGATTCTTCATTGCCACGCTGGTGCCCGTTTTCATCGCAACAGGCTCTTCTCGAGTAATTATACTGTGCTCTATTTCCAATAACTGTCCGGCTTTATCTTCGGCTCGTTTTGTTTTTAACTCTACCTGTGCCACAGCAGCTATGCTTGCCAAGGCCTCGCCCCTAAACCCCATGGTGCGGATATGAAAAAGATCCTCAATCGCATTGATTTTAGAGGTTGCATGACGTGCAAAACAAAGTCGGGCATCAGCAAGATCCATTCCTTTTCCATTGTCAATTACCTGCACCAAGGACTTTCCCGCGTCATTGACGATCAGTTCAATGACAGTAGCTCCTGCATCAACCGCGTTTTCGAGCAGCTCTTTTACAGCGCTGGCAGGACGTTGAATAACCTCGCCGGCAGCAATCTGATTAGCAATATGGTCAGGTAGTATTTGTATCAAGGTTCCCCAATTCTGAAGCCTTCAAAAATACGAGATTGCCTCTGATAAGCCGCATAAATGCATGGCCTAAAAGAATTACTTTTAGGAACTCTCTTTTTTAGAAAAGTACCTGTCATGAGAAAAAATTTTATCCTTTCCCTTGTACTGCTTTGCTCAGTTGGAACTTTATTGGCACAATCTGCCCGTGAAAAGGCTCAGCAAAAATGGGTTGATAGTGTTTTTAATAGTTTAACCTCTGAACAACGGATTGCGCAACTAATGGTAATTCGGGCGCATTCCAACCTAGGGCCTGATCATATCGCCAAAGTAGAGCAGGACATTCGTAATTACAATGTAGGTGCACTTTGTTTTTTCCAAGGGGGTCCTGTTCGGCAAGCACTTTTAACCAACCAATACCAGGCAATTGCTAAAACTCCGTTGATGATTACCATTGATGGGGAGTGGGGATTAGGGATGAGACTAGATAGCGTAGACAAGTTTCCCTATCAACTTTCATTAGGAGCTGTTCAAGATCGTTCTTTACTCTATCGAATAGGGGTCGCAATGGGCGAGCAGTGTAAACGAATGGGCATACATGTAAACTATGCGCCCGTGGTTGACGTCAATAATAATCCTAATAATCCTGTGATTGGGTTCCGTTCTTTTGGAGAAGATCAAAAAAAAGTGGCCAGTTCTGCTGTAGCAATTATGAAAGGGTTACAAGATGCAGGAATTATGGCTTGCGCCAAGCACTTTCCTGGTCATGGGGATGTGGATGTGGATTCTCATTATGACTTGCCAGTTGTAGCTAAGTCCATGAAGCAATTAGATGCAATGGAATTGGCTCCATTCAAAGCGGTTTTTGAAGCAGGTATTGGTAGTGTTATGATTGCACACTTATTTGTGCCAGCAATTGATACTACAACAAATCGTCCTACTTCTATTTCTAAAAATAATATCACAGAATTACTTCGTAATCAGCTAAACTACCAAGGCTTAACTTTTACGGATGCATTAGAAATGAAAGGAATTGCGAAGCATTATCCAGGAGGAACCATCGCAGTAGAAGCTATCATTGCAGGTAATGATATGCTTTGTCTGCCAGCCAGTGTACCTGAATCAATCGAAGTAATCAAAGCAGCCATTCAAGATGGCCGGCTAACACAGGAAGGAGTGGACGCCAAAGTAAAAAAAGTACTTACGGCAAAATATGCATTAGGGCTTAATCGTCCGCAGTTCATTGATACAACGAATTTATTATCGGATCTGAATGCAAAAACAACTGCATTGAGAGAAGAAGCAGCAAGAAAAGGGCTCACCTTGCTTGCGCCACTTTCTAGTCCATTGCGCATTGCATTGAAAAATAAAAAAACACGTGTTGCATATGTGCAGTTGGGAGGAAAACAACTTTCTGTTTTTGGGAAGCGTTTGCAAAATGATTGGGAAGCCAGCTCTTTCCTGCTTAATTATAAAGACTCTATCCAAACTGCCGACTCAATTTATGTAGCCGTAAAAAAATCAGGCAACTATGACGTTTGCATCATTGGTGCGCATGATTATGCTAACAAGCCCATGAATAACTTTGGAATTAGTACTACCGCACAGTATTTGTATAGTCTGTTGAATGGCGATAGTACACTGACCATTGCATTTGGGAATGTATTAGCTATAAAAAACTTTTGTGATGCGCGTTCACTGTTAGCTGCCTATCAGGATGATTCAATTTCGCAAGAAATTTCAGCTGATTGGCTGCAGGGTGATTTTGCTGCACGCGGTACCTTGCCAGTATCCGTTTGTCAATTCAAATTTGGAACGGGTATCCAACAGCCTAAAATAAAAAGATCCGCTATTCAATTGAGAAAACGATTAACTGCCATCGATCGTATTGTGGAGGAAGGAGTAGCAAAAAAAGCATTTCCGGGTGCCGTAGTAATGGCTGTTCAAAAAGGGAATGTGCTGTATAGTAAAGCGTTTGGTGCTACTTCAACAGAAGCGTCTTCGCCTGTATCAACTGAGAATATTTATGACTTAGCTTCCGTGACAAAGATCTCTGCTACTACTGTTTCAATCATGAAGCTCTATGATGAAGGGAAAATAAAATTAGAGGGGCGTCTGAAAGATTATCTTCCTTGGGTAAAGGGATCTGATAAAGAAAATCTTACAGTCAAAGATATTTTATTGCATCAGGCAGGACTCGTTCCCTTTATTCCTTTTTATAAAGAAACGATTGACGCCTTTGGAAATCCCGACACTGCGATTTATAAAAAAACACCACAGAATGGATTTACAGTGCGGGTTGCAGAGAATTTATATCGACGCAACGACTGGAAAGACACGTTGTTGGCAAGAATTTTAAAAAGTCCGCTGGGTCCACAGGGTAAATATGTATACAGCGACAATGATTTTATTTTTTTAGGATTGATTGTGGAACAGTTGAGTGGAAAGACGCTAGATCAATATGTTCAGGATAATTTTTATCGTCCGCTTGGCATGTACTCTACCGGATTTTTACCGCGTCGCCGTTTTGCACTGGATCAAGTGGTTCCCACGGAGAAAGAATCACACTTCAGACAACAACTGATTCGGGGAGATGTGCATGATGAGGGGGCTTCACTCTTTGGTGGTGTAGCCGGTCATGCAGGACTGTTTTCCAATGCGTATGATCTTTCTATTTTATATCAACTTTTATTAGAAAAGGGAAAATTTAATGGAAGACGTTATTTACGTGAGTCCACTGTATCACTTTTCACTTCTTATCAAGTAGAAAACAGTAGAAGAGGATTGGGTTTTGATAAACCTGAAAAGGACAATCAGTTTAAAAAAGATCCCTATCCTTCTCTACTAGTCTCCGATCAAACTTTTGGGCATACCGGTTTCACGGGTACTTGTGTTTGGGTAGATCCTAAGCATGACTTGGTTTATGTATTTCTTTCCAATCGAGTGAATCCTACTCGTGATAATAACTTATTAGGACAACTTCAACTACGAGGACGTATTCAGGATGCAATCTACCGCGCCATTGGTGCTGATGAATGACAACAAAGGCCTTTTAATTCAATATCGATGAATTAATCTTGCTTACGAGGAGGATTGCCTCTTCGATTGCCAGGCTGATTATTTCTGTCCCGAGGACCACGGGGGCCTTGATTGCGCGACGGAGGTTGTTGAGATGATTGTTGTGGCCCTTGTTTTGACGGTTGCTTGGGTCCTTGCTGCGGTCCTGGTTGTGATCTTTGTTGCTGACGTTTACGCTGTGCAGCACGGTCAAGCGATTTTAAACTGATCTGTCCAACCAACTCTACAAATTCAGGAACTTCTTCTTTAGGTTTAGAGGAGACTAATTCAACCGGCTCTAAGTCTTCTGGTCGGACACCTTGTTTGTTTAGTTCTTTTATTTTTCTAACTCGTTCCAGGCTAAGTGGATATTGCTTGTTGCTGTCAGGCAGGGTATACCACATCAGATTCTTGAAAATGTCTTTTTTAATCAAGAAAGCATTTCCTTTTGCAACCTGTAATACATCGCAATTATCTGGAAAGTGTTGCAATGCATCCAGATAGGTATCCAGTTCATAATTCAAGCAGCACTTGAGTCGTCCACACTGCCCACTTAATTTGGTTTGATTGATGGAAAGATTTTGATAGCGAGCAGCAGCTGTATTGACCGATTTGAATTCAGTAAGCCAGGTACTGCAACACAACTCACGACCACAGCTTCCAATTCCTCCCACTTTCCCAGCCTCTTGACGGGCTCCGATCTGACGCATCTCTACTTTTACCTTGAATTCTGAGGCATATACTTTGATAAGCTCTCTAAAATCTACGCGTCCATCTGCGATATAAAAGAAGGTGGCTTTGCGACCATCTGCCTGAATTTCAACCTGGCTTATTTTCATATCCAGCCTCAGTTGTTTAGCAATAGCGCGGCTGCGAATAACCGCTTCGGCCTCTCTAGCTTTATTTTGTTTTAGCGATTCTATATCCCGATCTGTTGCCAGTCTAAGAACTTTTTTCATTTCGGGGTTGTCTTCCTTTACTCCTCGTTTTTTTAACTGCAGTCGAACAATTTCTCCTGTTAAAGAAACCTCTCCTACATCAAATCCGCCGACTCCTTCTACTGTAATCAAGTCGCCTTTTTCAAATTGTTGTAAAGATGGATTGCGATAAAAATCTTTACGTGTACCCTGGCTAAAGCTTACTTCAATGACGCGGCATTGACTATCCTGATCAACAATTGGGAGGTTTCTAAGCCAATCGTGGGCATTCATGCGGTTGCATCCGCCGGAACTACATCCGCCGTTGCTTTTACATCCATTTGGTTTTCCGCCTGTTGCGGTTCCGCATCCTGAACAACTCATTCAGGCAAAAGTACAATATTGTCTTGAATGATGTGGTAAAGCTTGATTGTCAACGCGTGAAACAGGATTTTGGCATTTGCATTGCGTTCCAGATGATATATGGCACTATCAATCTCTTTCATCATGGCCTCTTGTTTTGCCAGATCGGCAATTCGATTAAAGCGAAGTGCAAAGTCCTTTTCTTTTTCAGAAATGGGAAGTGCATCACCGCTGATTTGTACGTGAACAGCCTGTTCCAACAAATGATTATAGTATCGTAAAAACTGTTTTTGTTTTTCGCGCCCTAGTTTGGCAATATCTTCCACCCATTTAGCTTGTGCAACCGGACCCGTTTTTAAAATGGCATTGAGCCAGTTTCGAACTAACTCTTGCCAGTCTTCTTCTGCATGTTGCGATAATAATAATGCCTCTCGATAACTTCCTTCGGCAAGAGCAGCAATTTGCTGGGCCAGTTCAGGTGCGGTTTTATTTCTTTCAATTAATGCCTTTTCAATAACTGCATTTTCAAGTGGTGGCACTTTGATCAACTGACAACGACTAACAATAGTAGGAAGTAGATTTGTTTCACTCTCGCTGACCAAAAGAAGAATGGTTTGTGGTGGGGGCTCTTCGATTAACTTCAATAACTTGTTGCCCTCATTCCCCATCAATTCCGGATGCCAAAGAATTAAAATTTTCCAAGGACTTTCAAAACTCTTCAAACTTAGTTTACGAATTATGTTGTTGCATTCTTCCGCAGTGATTTTTCCCTGACTATTATCTTTTTCTTTAATTAACTCAATCCAGTCAAATAAATTTCCATAGGGGTGTTGACCTAAAAAATCTCTCCATTCTCTAATGAAATCAGTAGCTACTGGCTTTTCACCTGCTTTGCGCGTCACAGTGGGGTAAGAAAAATGGATGTCTGGATGAACCAGCTCCATCGCTTTTTTACAAGCAGGACATTGTCCGCAAGGCTCATCTAATGAAGAAGAAATTGCTTTTTCGCAAACTAAATACTGCGCAAAAGCATTAGCAAGTGGAAGTGCGCCTACACCCTCTTTTCCTATCAGCAACAATGCATGACTTAACCGGTTTTGTTTGACCAGCTCTGTTAACTGTTTTTTTAGAGGGACCTGTCCTATGATCGTTCGCCAATCCATGAAAGGCGAATGTAGCGTATCCGACGGATTATTTTAACCAGCTAGTGATTTCTTCACTCAAAGGAGTAGTACGTGGGGAGAAGGTTGCGATTAACTCCCCCTTTTCATCCAATAGAAATTTACCAAAATTCCAAGAGACAGGGTCGTCCAACTTTTTTGCTTTGGCCTGCTCTTTTAGAAATTTATATAGTGGATGCGTGTCATTCCCTTTTACAGAAATTTTAGCGGCCATGGGAAAGCTAACTCCGTAGTTCTTTTTGCAAAAAGCACTAATCTCTTCGTTGCTACCTGGTTCCTGGCCCATAAAATTATTAGCAGGAAAACCCACAATCACTAAATTGTTTTTGTATTGCTTATATAACTGTTCTAATCCTTCATATTGTGGTGTTAGCCCGCATTTAGAGGCCGTATTGACAATTAGAATTTTTTTGCCTTTGAAGGCAGAAAAATCAATGGTATTCCCGTCCAGCGCGGGTACTGAAAATTGATAAATAGATGCTTCTGACATAGTTATTAAGAGGGAAAAAAGGGTGATTATGATCGTTTTCATAGTGGCGATTTTTTATATAACAACGGATGGCTGAAAAAGTTATTTAAAAGTATAACAAAGAGAGGCCATCTGGAGCTGCAGCTCATTTTGTTCCGTTAAAATATGTCCGCAGGCTTCTAGTGTAGCACCGGTTGTGACTACGTCGTCTACCAGCAGTACTGTTTTTCCGAAACTGCTTGTCTTTTGGTTTTTTTCAAAGGAGAGTTCAACATTTTCCCATCTTTCGAGTCTATTCTTTTTTGTCTGAGAAGATCCGGGATACTTTTTTAAGAGAAGGGAATTATCTATAGGAACATTCAAAATTGATGCGATCCCTTTACATAAAAGCAATGACTGATTGAATCCTCGCTCTTTTTCCTTTTTTGGGTGTAGAGGAACCGGAATTAAGACATCGGGATTAAATCGTGGGGATTCTTTTAAAAGCACTCCCATTAATTGTCCCAGATGAAGTCCAAGCTCTTTGTTTCCTCTGTATTTTAATTCATGCAATAAGGTTTGCAATAAAGAGTCCTTTGTAAAATAATAAGCGGCCATTGCGGCTTGTACAGGAACTCGTCCCCAAAAAATTTTTTCAATGGGGTTGTTCTCCAGTGTATGGAATGAAGTGGCTGGTAATCGATGGATACAGCGCCCACAAATGGATGCATCTTTATGCAACACATCATTGCCGCATCCTGCACAAAAATGAGGAAATAATAATTGGGCTGCAGCTTCTTGCAGTAGTTGATACCAGCGCATGAATAATTGAATCAGAATAAAAACTTGTACACTTCCTCCACCCTTGCCATTGGGACAACCTCTATGCCCAAATCTTTTTTGAACAGTTGTCCTTTCGTACTCTTTTGATTATAGCGGGATACAATGATTTTTTCAAATCCTAGTTTAGCAGCCTCTGCAATTCGTTGTTCAATTCTGTTGACAGCGCGAATTTCGCCACTGAGCCCAACTTCTCCAGCAAAACAAACGGATGATGGTAGGGGACTGTCTTCGTATGAAGATAATAATGCGCATAGCACTGCAAGATCAATAGAGGGGTCCTCTACCTTTAACCCTCCGGCAATATTCAAAAACACATCCTTGTTGCCAAATTGAAAACCACCTCTTTTTTCCAGTACTGCTAATAGTAATTGCAAACGACGAAGATCAAATCCGCTCACGGTTCTTTGGGGTGTGCCGTATACAGATTGAGTAACAAGCGCCTGAACTTCGATCAAGAGAGGTCGTAGGCCTTCAAGAGTTGCCGCTATTGCAATGCCACTCAGGTTTTCTTCTTTTTGCGTTAGCAGAATTTCACTTGGATTCAATACGCCTCGCATTCCCGTATCATTCATTTCATAAATACCAAGTTCTGCCGTACTTCCAAATCTGTTTTTTAGCGTTCGTAAAATTCGATAGGCATAATGGCGATCCCCTTCAAATTGAAGGACCGTATCTACCATGTGCTCAAGCACTTTAGGCCCTGCAATTTGTCCCTCTTTTGTAATGTGTCCAATCAGGAATACAGGAGTGTTTGTTTCCTTTGCAAAACGTTGAAATTCGGCTGCGCATTCTCTGATTTGAGAAACAGAGCCTGCTGATGCATCGATATAAGATGTTTGAAGCGTTTGTATGGAGTCTACAATCACCAACTCAGGCTTCAATTTTTTTATTTCCTGAAATATCAGTTGTGTGTTGGTTTCTGTTAGCAAATAAAACTCGGCATGTTTTAATTGAAGCCGGTCTGCTCTCATTTTAATTTGTTGTTCACTTTCCTCACCACTTATATATAACACGCGAACTGATTGCAGTAAAAGGCCTGTTTGCAAAAACAAAGTAGATTTTCCAATACCTGGTTCTCCCGCAATCAATGTCAAACTTCCAGGTACAATTCCGCCACCTAAGACACGATTTAATTCAACATCAGTTGTGACAAATCTTTTTTCTTGACTGCTTTTGACTTTATCTAATGTGGTAATTGCAGACTTTCTTTTATCATCTCCATACGATGACCAGTCAGCAGTTTCTTTCCCTTTATCCTTTTGAATAATTTCTTCTACAAAGCTGTTCCATGCATTACAACCTGGACATTGACCAAGCCATTTCACACTTTGGTGACCACAATGCTGACAGAAGAAAGAGGTTTTTGTTTTGCTCATAATTCAAAATGAAAAGGGCCAATCTCACGACTGACCCTTTTACTTACTAACCCATTAAATTCTGTTGCTAAATTAACACGGGAGGGGGGATATTTAAAATTAAATTTCAGGTTTGTGCATAACTTTTCTCGCCTATCCGGGGTCTGTCAGGGTTGCGATAGGTCGTTCTTTTTAATATATAGTATATTGAATATCAATATTTAAAGATCAAGTATAACCCAGGTGGGCCAGAGGTAACCCCCTTGTTAAAAAGTTTTTTTCCTCTTGAAAAATGACAAAAAGACGTAAACAAAAATGTCCATCTGACTGGCTGTAAATTTGTTGTAATATTGATAACAAATCAACCAAATTCCATGACAAGCGAAATTATGCTCGTTTCCCTCCTCTTTTTAGGTATCAGTTTTCTGGTTTCTGCCATCTTAAAGGGCAAATTTAACCGATACAGCAAGCTCCAGCTTTCTAATGGATTGTCTGGCAAGGAGATAGCAGAAAAAATGCTCCGCGAAAACGGTATTTATGACGTTACAGTTACTTCTGTAGACGGCTTTTTGTCTGACCACTATAATCCAATGAACAAGACGGTGAATCTGAGCCCGGATGTTTACCATGGTACTTCTGTTTCGGCTGCTGCAGTGGCTGCGCACGAATGCGGGCATGCTGTGCAACATGCAAATGCCTACGGTCCTCTGGTTTTCAGAAGCCGCATGGTCCCACTGGTTCAATTCAGTTCCACTATTGTTAACTGGATCCTAATGGCGGGTGTAATCATGCTTGCAGCTAGTAATAATGGAACAGTGCTATTAATTGGAATCATCTTGATGTCGGTAACCGTACTATTTAGTTTGATCACATTACCAGTTGAGTTTGATGCCAGCAAGCGCGCATTAGCCTGGTTAGATCATACAAATGTGACCAACTCAGAAGAGTATCCGCTTGCAAAAGACGCATTAAAGTGGGCAGCTACTACCTATGTTGTGGCCGCACTGGCAGCTGTAGTGACACTCATCCAGTACATCATGATCTTTTTGAATAATCGCGAGCGTTAATTCGCTACCTACTCACAACTTGATTTCTTCTTCGTTTTTATCGAAGAAATGATATTCGGTCAGATGATAGGAGCTATCTGATGTGATAGCTGTCTTCTGGCCGAATTTTTTATTCCAAACGGCCATTTTTGTTCTCCAAAACCAACCTTTGGTAAGGTATGCATACACAAAAGGATGCACAACTAATTTGAGGTGCTCGTGTTTGTGTTTAATCAAGTAGCTGAGATTTTTTTCAATCTCATCTTCCAATAATAATGTAGAGGTGATTTTACCTGTTCCATTACAGGTGGGGCATGCCTCCAGCGTATTGATATTTACCTCGGGCTTCATCCGCTGTCTGGTGATCTGCATGATTCCAAACTTCGAGATAGGAAGTATGGTGTGTTTCGCTCTGTCGTTAGTAAGACAGGCCTCCATTTTTTCGAGTAATTTCTTTTTGTTTTCAGGAAGCTTCATGTCAATAAAGTCAACCACAATAATACCACCTAGGTCACGAAGTCGAAGTTGTCTTGCGATTTCATCTGCGGCTTCTAAATTTGTTTCAAGCGCATTTTGTTCCTGATTACTTCCCACACTTTTATACCCACTGTTCACATCAATTACATGCAATGCTTCAGTGTGCTCAATGATGATATAAGCGCCACTTTCCAAATTGACTGTTTTGCCAAATGAGGATTTGACTTGTTTAGTGATACCATGTGTATCAAATAGAGACGAGCCATTGTGATAAAGAGAAACGATCTCTTCTTTTTCGGGGGCTATTCGTTGAATATAACTTTTAGTGTCGCTATAAAGTGTTTTGTCGTTAACTACTATTTTATTAAAATCAGCACTTAGTAGATCACGTAGGATACTGGTCGTTTTTGTCTGCTCACTCAAAATTTTGGCAGGCGGCACGGCCTCTTTTAGATTCTCCTGAATGGTTTTCCAAAGTGCGGTAAGCGTGTTAAGATCTTCGTGTAACTCTGCTGTCTTTTTTCCCTCTGCAGCTGTACGAACGATAACTCCAAAATTTTTAGGTTTGATTGCTTCAATCAATTTTTGTAGTCGCTTGCGTTCCTCTCCGGAGTGAATTTTTCGGGAGACAGCAACTATATCATTGAAAGGAGTAAGCACTACAAATCGCCCGGGAAGGGAAATCTCACAACTTAGTCGTGGCCCTTTGTTAGCGATAGGTTCTTTTAAGATCTGGACAAGCACAGAGGGTTTCCCGCTGAGTACTTCTGTCACTTTTCCTGTTTTTAGAATTTCGGGTTCAACAGTGAATTTGCCGAAGTCAAGACCCTTTTCTGTTTTGTCGTTTATGGAGTGATGTGTGAATTTAATAAGAGAGCGGATGTAAGGGCTTAAATCGGTATAATGTAGAAAACCATCTTTATCAAAGCCAACATCTACAAAGGCCGCATTCATTCCAGGGATCAGTTTTTTTACTTTTCCCAGATAAAGATCTCCAACAGCAAAGCGAGCATCCGTTTTTTCCGTGTGCAGCTCCACTAGCTTTTTGTCCTCCAATAACGCAATATCTACCCCTTGCGGATGGACATTAATAATTAGTTCTTTGTTCATTACAGCGTGTGTACTGTATAACCTATGGAACCCGACTCACTTTATCGTAAGCACGGGGGCTGTAAATACCGGTTGAACCACGCTAGGGTGCAACAATCTTTGACAGGTGCAGAATTCGAGAAATATTCGAATGAGATAACTTGAACAACCGGAGACTGAAAATAATAAAGGAGGACCGGTTTAACCGGTCCGTCTGATTATTTATTTCTCTTCTTATGACGGTTCTTTCTCAGTCTTTTTTTACGCTTGTGCGTCGCAATTTTATGACGCTTCCTCTTTTTACCACAAGGCATACCAGAATTTTTTTTCTTGTTATTAA
>Ga0129333_10003413_pt1 | contig 14867 bp, 13 predicted proteins | sample CPB6_08_DNA_FD_94474 | JGI IMG/M metagenome (GOLD analysis project Ga0129333, IMG submission 94474) | Freshwater to marine salinity gradient microbial communities from Chesapeake Bay, USA - CPBay_Sum_0.6_0.8_DNA | ecosystem: Environmental > Aquatic > Marine > Coastal | place: USA: Chesapeake...
CTGATCGTGGTGGTCTTGGTGCTGCTGGCCGCGGCACTGCTCTACTTCGCGTACCGGTTCTGGCAGCGGACCCGCCCCGGCACCGAGTACGTGCAGCCTGAACCGCGATCGGCACGAACCCGTCGACCCCGGTCGTCGGAGCGACCCGACGGCGAGCGACGCCCCGACGAAACACGTCGTCCGGATCCGTCACGCCGGTCCAATCCGTCACGTCGCCCCGATCCCGGTCGTCCCGACTACGGGCGCCGACCCAGTGCGTCGCGCCGTCCACAGGCGGGCAACGCACCGTCGCCGAGCGACCGCCCGGACCGGGCGCCGTCGGCGGATCCGTTCGAGGACGATCCGTGGTGGGACACGCGTGCACCGCGTCCCCGCCCGAAGCCATCGCTGCGGGACCCGTTGCTCTGACGCCGTTACGACGCCGGGTGACCCGTCCGCCCTGCGGGTAACTCGGTACCCTCAACGACATGGCCGAGTCCCTCGACGTCGATGCAATGCTCGCCCGCTTCCGTGAACGCGCTGCTGCGGTGAAGAAGCGCAATCTCCCGCCCGTGGCCGGCGAGGAGCGACAGCGATTCCTCCAGCAGGCCCAGGTGGACTTCATGGACTTTGCCATCGTGGGCGACGCAACGGCGTCGCTCGACGATGGTGTGCTGACGCTTCGGATCGATCTCCGGCCGGCCGACCAGCGCGGCTGAGCGCAGTATGGGGCCGTCGCCCGCCGAGCGCGGCCGCGCACTGGTTGCGTCGACCGTTGCGGTCGTGGTGTGGGGGTTCGGCCCCCTGTTCATCCGCGGGATCGACATGTCGGCCAGCGCGTTGGTGTTCTGGCGCTTCGTGATCTCGCTCCCGGTGATGGTCGGGGCGTGCTACGTCGCCGGGCAGCAACTGTCGTGGGAGATCATGCGCCGCATGGCCGCACCCGCGGCCCTCTTCGGGTTGTCGTTCATCAGCGGCTTCCTCTCGTACCAGAAGACGTCCATCGTCAACGCGTCGCTCATCGGGTCACTGCAGCCTGCGCTGCTGCTCGCCGTCGCGCCGTTCCTGTTCCGCACGCGAACCACGGTGCGCCAGATCGTGTTCGGAATCGTTGCGCTCGCCGGTGTGGCAGCACTCGTGCTCGGCGCCGGCGGCAGTGGTGGGTCGTCGTACGTCGGCGATCTGTGGGCGGCACTCACCCTGCTGCTCTGGACGGTGTACTTCGCCTGGGCGCAGCACGTTCGCGGTGCCGGCCACCATCCACTCGAGATGCTCGCTGCGGTGTTCATCGTGTCGTTCATCGTCACCACGCCGGTAACGCTTGTCACGGCGGACGACATCGGCGACATCTCGTGGAAGGCCGCCCTGCTCCTGCTTGCCCAGTCGGTGGGGCCCGGTCTCGTCGGCCACGGGTTGATGACGTGGTCTCAGCGACACCTCGATATCCGGGTGGTGTCGCTCCTGGGCCTCGGCTCCCCGGTGGTCTCCGCCATCGGCGCATGGATCGTCTTCGACCAGCGACTTCGCGCACTCCAGATGGTGGGCGCTGTGATCGTCCTCGTCGGCCTCGGCGGCATCGTCGGTGAGCGAACGCACACGAAGACCGTGGAGCCTGCCGCCGCCGTCCCCGGCACGGCACCCGATCCCTGAGATACGGTGCCGTAACGGCCCTTGGGGAGGGTCGTGCTGCGAGACCGTGGGGGTACCGTGCGCACTGATCTTGTCAAGCAGGCGGCGATCACGCTGGAGACCAAGCGCTACATCTGGCGCGAACAGATCGCTCCGCTGATCACCGACGAACTCATCGAGGAGCACCGGCGCAACCCGATCGGTGTGCACAGTGCGGCACTCGACGCAGTGCTCTATTTCCTGCGGGGTGACCCACTCGTCCACCTGCCACGACTGCTGGTGATCATCGTGACACCCGCCAAGGAGTGGGCAATCGGCGAGCACAGCAGGCAGAAGGGTGTGCCGGTGCTCGTGCGCCCGGAGATCTATACCTCGGTCAACGAGATCGAGCATGCGATCTTCCTCGAGCGCCTGCGTCTGGTCCGCGAAGAGTTCGGTTCCTGAGGGGGAGACAGACATGGGACGGATCGTCATCAACTCGTCGCAGTACGAGCCCAAGCCCATCGTCGGGTACGCGGATCAGGTGACCGTGGCGCCCGGCGAGACGGTGCAGTTCATGGTGAGCCTCGACGGCGCGTCATTGTTCGACGCACAGATGGTGCGCCTCATCCACGGTGATCTCCACGGCCTCGGACCGGGCTTCCGCGAGGAGGCCATCGAGGCAGTGGGCGCGAACGGCAAGCACGCAGCGTTCAAGCAGGACACGTATCCGGGGTCGTGCGTGGAGGTCGACCCGTCGGCGCGCCTCGACCGCCTCGAGAGCCTCACCGTGCAGTCGATGGTGTGGGCAACCACCCCGGATGTCGGTCGCGAGCAGGCGCTCATCTCGAAGTGGGACGACGACCGCGGCGTTGGCTGGATGCTCTACCTCAACGAGGTGGGCGAGGTGGGGTTCCGCGTGAAGCACGAGGGCTCCGATGCGGTCGACACGGTGCTCGCCGGGGAGTTGACCACCACGGTGTGGTACCTCGTGTCGGCGGCGTACGACGCGGGCAGCGCAACGCTGAGCCTGCGCACGCGTGCCATCCGCGGCAGTTATGCGTCTCGTGTGCTGTACACGGCGCCGGGTGAGGCCGACGAGCGGCGCTGCACCGTGCAGTTGGGCGGCGGCCTGCCCGACACATCGGGTGTGCCGATGTTCCTCGCGGCGCGCAACCGCATCACGCTCGGGAACGGGCGACACGTCCCCACGGGGCACTTCAACGGCAAGCTGGACCGGCCTCGGGTGGCGCTGCGCTCGCTCGCACCGGAGGAGATCGAGCGCGCCGTGCTCGACCCGAACGGTGTGGAGGGCGTGCTCGCAGCATGGGGCTTCGAGCGCAACCTCACCTCGGCGGGGGTGAAGGACATCACGCGTGTGTGGGACACCACGGTGAACCGCATCCACGGCACCACGCACAACATGCCCGTGCGCGCCATGACGGGCTTCAACTGGGACGGCACCGAGTACTGCTTCCGCCACGCTGTCGACCAGTACGGCGCCATCCACTTCCACGACGACGACATCTCCGACTGCACGTGGGAGCCCACCACCTCGTGGACGGTGCCGGCCGGTACACAGAGCGGCATCTATGCGCTGAAGGTGAACGCACTGGTGGATGGGACGCTCGAGGAGGACTACCTCGTCTTCTTCGTGCGCAACCCAACGGGGGTGCGAAAGTCGTCGATCCTGTACATCGCGCCGACCGCGAGTTATCTCGCCTACGCCAACGACCAGTTCGCCGCCGATGCGCCGTTCGTGGAGGCACTCGCGGGATCGGTGCCGCACATGGGCGAGATGGACCTCGCCCGCCACCAGCACCGCGAGTTCGGCATGTCGTGCTACGACGTGCACAGCGACGGTTCGGGTGTCTGTTACTCGACGTGGCTGCGCCCGATCCTGACGGTTCGCCCGAAGTACCGGCACTCGATGACCAATGTCTGGCAGTTCAACGCAGACCTTCACCTCATCGACTGGTTCGACCGCATGGGCTACCCGGTGGACGTCATCACCGACCACGACCTGCATCGTGAGGGGCATGCGTTCCTCGATGGATACAAGTTGGTGGTGACCGGGACCCATCCCGAGTACTACAGCGGCGGCATGCTCGATGCACTGCAGTCGTTCGTGGAGCGCGACGGCGGACGCATCATGTATCTCGGCGGCAACGGCTTCTACTGGGTGACGGCGTTCAACCCGGAGGACCCGCGCATCATCGAGGTGCGCCGTGCGCACGGCACCGAGGCATGGTCGGGTGAGCCGGGCCAGCAGTACCTCAGCTTCACCGGTGAGTTCGGCGGGCTGTGGCGTCACCGCGGTCGAGCACCGCAGAAACTCGTCGGCACGGGGTTCATCGCCCAGGGCATGGACCGTTCGTCGTACTACCGCCGCAACCCCGACTCGTTCGAGCCGGGGGCATCGTGGATCATGGACGGCGTCGGTGCCAACGAGCGCATCGGCGACTTCGGCCTCGACCAGGGCGGTGCTGCGGGCCTCGAGCTCGACTGGTACGACCCGAAGCTGGGCTCGCCGGCGTGGGCGTACGTGGTGGCGTCGTCAGAGGGGCACACGCGACTCATGCTCGAGGTGCGCGAGAACGGTTCGCTCACCGTGCCGTACATGGGCGGTGATCTCGACCCGAACGTGCGCGCCGACATCGTCTACTTCAAGACACGTTCCGACGGTGCCGTCTTCTCGACGAGTTCCATCGCGTGGTGCGGTGCGCTCTCGCACAACGACTACGACAACAACGTGTCTCGCATCATGCGGAACGTGGTGGAGCGCTTCACCAGCGACAAGCCGCTTCCCTGACCCGTCGGTTGCCCAGCGCGGTCAGTGCACGTGGACGAGGTCCGCCGCCATGATGGCAGCGTCCTCGTTGCCGTAGTAGTGGGGTCGCAGGCCGACCAGACGGAACGCGAGCGACTCATAGAGCCGACGCGCCGCGGTGTTGGAGGCGCGCACCTCGAGGCGCATCTGGCTCGCCCCGGCAGCGGTACAGCGGTCGGCGAGGGCGACGAGCAGGACCCGACCCACCCGGTGGCGGCGCAGTTCGGGATCGACGGCGATGGAGAGCAACTGTGAATGCTGGAGCGCCACGGTGGCCGTGGCGTAGGCGGCCACGGTGCCGCCTGCCTCGGCGACGAGGGTGATGGCCTGGGGGTCGCCGAGCCGATCCCGGAAGACCTCGGCAGTCCACGGCTCGGGGTACGAGGCGGTCTCGATCCGCACGAGGGCAGCGATGTCGTGCTCGCTCGCCGGACGCATGGTGACCTCCATGGGCGGAGTGTAGGTCGGGCGTCGTCGCCGGATCCGGCCTGCTCAGGTGGGGTGATCAGGGGCAGACGGGCGGACGACGCGCCGTCCGCTCTTGTCGGATTACGTGAACCTGCTGATATTCTGTGAGTCCCAATGCGGACGTGGCTCAGCTGGTAGAGCATCACCTTGCCAAGGTGAGGGTCGCGAGTTCGAATCTCGTCGTCCGCTCCAAACGAAAGTGCCCGGCCGTCCGGCCGGGCACTTTCGTTTGCGGGACGACTTCGCATTCGGGAGGACGAGCGCAGCGAGGACGGTTCTCGTCGTCCGCTCCAAACGAAGGAACCCCGGGGTTGATCCCCCGGGGTTTTTCGTTTGGTGGTGGTGTTGCGTCGGGATTCGGGATTCAGTCGCCGAAGAACGCGCGTACGAGTGCGTCGACCGTGAGTCGGTCCCACTCCTTGGGGTCGACCAACTGTTGACCCCGCTCGATGTGAACGCGGCTGATGAGCAGGCTGTGGTGCCAGGCGACGGTGGAGGCGAGGTCGATTCCGGGTCGTAGCCAACCTCGTTCCCGGCAGGGTTCCAGGATGTCGCGCAGTTGGGCGACGATGTCGTCCTGAGCCTTGGCGATTGCCGCTTCGAGCTCCGGCCGGGCGTAGGCGCTGCCGAGGGCACTGGTGCGCAGCCAACGGTTGGGGGCGCGTTCCTTGAGCGAGCGGGTCCAGATGAGCACGAGCATGTCTCGGAGTTCGTCCCGGCTTGCGCACCGGGCCACCGACTTGCCGATCAGCGCAATGTCCTCATAGGTGCGACGCGAGTAGCGCGCCACCTGCGCAGCAATGACCAGGCCATCGCGGCTGCCGAAGTGGTGGTAGAGCACCGGTGGGGTGACCCCGGCCTCGGCAACTATGTGGTTGACGCGGATGGCCACCTCGCCCCCGGTGTCGATCGCAGCAATGGCGAGATTGAGGATCCGGGTTCGGGTGTCGGGCTCTTCTGCCACTCGTGCATGGTACGGCAGGGTCGACCACAAGTAGCGAGGTGTCGACTCAGCCGGACGGTGTGTCGCCCGTGGCGCGCTCCACCACGGCCTGCGACCGCCGGGCCGCGTCGCTGAAGATGCCCTTGCTCATCAGTGAGGTCTCGGCCTTGCGGCGGCGCAGGTACACCTCGGCGCGGATCTCGTGCACCTCGGGGTCGTCGGGGGCCGCCCAGCCCGCGAGGTCGGCGAGGTGACATGCCAGTCGCAGGTCGCCGGCGTTGGCGAGTTCCACGGCGCGCTGGGCAAGTCGCATTGCGCCACCGGCGAGCGCCGCAACCTCTGCACCGAGTGCGGGGTCGGGGGCAGGCTTCAGGCGCGAGGCTGCGCCGTCCCACCACCCGCCGAACTGGCGCCAGATGTTGCGGATGACGAACTCTGGCTCGTCGTAGAACGGGCGCAGGTAGGGCTTCGCCAGTGTGGTCTCCGGGACGCGTACACCGTGCACGATCGCGTCGAGTGTGGCGCCCGAGTTCATCATCCCCAGCACCTCGCGCACCAGGTCCTCGAGCGCTGTTGCGATGTCGTCGAGCACATTGGCAATGCGGGCGCGTCCCTCGATCGGCAGGCCGTGGGCGGGCAGCAGCAACTCGGGGCCGACGGCGATCATCTTGCGCAGCGCGGCCGCCCACTCGAGCGGATAGCGCTGCACCTTCTGCGGGTTGCCGGCGTTCGGGAAGTTCCAGATGACGAAGTCGCCGGTGAAGAGCCACTTACGCCGCGGCATCCAGCCCCACAGGTGGTCGTCGGTCTCGCCGCGGTCGTGGTGCAACTCGATGGTCTCGTTGCCGATGGTGAGGAGGTGATCGGCCTCGAACGTGGTGTCGGGTGGAAGGACGTCGTCGGGGATGAAGCGTTCCTTGGTGTAGCCGATGTCGACGCCGGTGCCGGGACGGATGCCCCCGAACTGCCGTGCATTCACCAACACGTTCCAGTTGTTGGTGAGGCGATAACGGTCGAGGCGGTTGCGCACGTTCTCGTGCCCCACCACATGGGGAGCACGATTCCCGCGGTTGGCGGCGTCGGCGGCGAACGCAGGGCTCCCACCCACATGATCGGCATGACCATGGGTGTAGACGAGGTGGGTGATGGGGGAGTTGCGCCAGGTGCGGATCTGTCCCACCACGGCCTCGCCGGAGAAACTGCCGCTTGCGTCGAAGCAGACCAGTCCGTCGCCGGAGTCCCAGGTGACGCAGTGGCTGAACGACTCGACGATCGCCAGGCCGTCGGCGAGTTCGGAGATCTCATTGCGGACGCGGTTCACGGGGACCGGGTTGTCGGTGTTGCCGGAGTCGATGATCCGGCTCGACAGATCGAGCAAGTTCTCCATCGACGTCACCCTAGGCCAGGGCGGCGGATCCGTCCCTGACGCTGCGTTCCCCGACTGTGGGAGCATGGCGCCATGGAGGTGTTCCGCTCGATCCCCGTGATCTCCATGACCGGCTGGACCGGTGACGAGGCCGCTCGTGCTGCGTTCGCCGGGGAACTCCGCCGGGTGTGCCACGAGGTCGGCTTCTTCGTGCTCGTCGACCACGGCATCGAGCAGCAGTTCCTCGACGACTACTTCGCACTCGTCCGGCAGTTCTTCGCCCTCCCGCTCGAGACCAAGGCCACCATCGAGAAACTCAACTCGCCACATTTCCGTGGGTGGGAGCGGATCGGCTCCGAGCTCACCGACAACAAGGTCGACTATCGTGAACAGGTCGACTGCTCCAGTGAGTACGAGCCGTACGCGCCCGGTGCGATGCCGGCCTACCTGCGTATCGACGGGCCGAACCAGTGGCTCCGCGACGACGTGCTGCCGGGCATGCGTGCCGGTGTGCTCGGCTTCATGCAGCGCATGGGTGCGATTGCCGATCAGCTCATGGAGGCGCTGGCGATCGGACTCGGCGTCGCGCCCGACACCTTTCGTGTCCGCTTCGGCGAGCGGCCGCACTCGCTCACCAAGCTGATCAGCTACCCGCCGACACCGTCGGGTATGGCGGGCGTGAACAGCCATCACGACGCCGGCTTCCTCACCCTGCTCGCGCAGAACGGCGTCGGTGGCCTGCAGGCGCAGAACCCCGATGGCGAGTGGATCGACGTGCCGCCCACACCGGGAACGCTCGTCGTGAACCTAGGCGAGATGCTGCAGTCGATGACCGGCAACTACTACGTCGCCACCACGCACCGAGTCATCACGCAGCAGGAGCGCTTCTCCGTCGCGTACTTTCACGGCCCGGATTTGCGTGCGCCACTCGATCCACTCGACCTCGACCCGTCGTTCGGCGAGGCGGTGGCTGCAAGCCCGTGGCACCGCAGGGCGGGCTTCATGGCCACCCGCGACCAACTGCTTGCGGGCGCCTCGGGCACTACGGGCCGATCCGCTGGAGTGTTCGGCCAGCAGTTGTGGAACTACTACTGCCGCAGTTATCCGAAGAACGTCGAGCAGCACCACGCCGACGCGCTGGCTGTACGCACCGCGGGGAAGGCCGAGTGAGGCGGCAGTTGTGTGCAGTATACCCCTAGGGGTATACTGCACACATGAGCAACAGCGCCGAGCACCTGTTCTTCCGGCAGTACTACCTCGCCTGCCTGTCGCATGCGTCGTACCTGATCGGTGACACCACCACCGGGACGGCCGTGGTCGTGGACCCACAGCGCGATATCTCGGAATACCTCGCCGACGCAGAGGCACACGGCCTCACCATTGGTCACGTGCTCGAGACGCACTTCCACGCCGACTTCCTCTCCGGACACCTCGAGCTGGCGTCGGCAACCGGTGCAACGATCGGATATGGCCGCAGTGCGGAGGGTCGTGCCGAGTTCCCGATCGTCGGCTACGGCGACGGTGACACCATCGCCCTCGGCAAGGTAGTGCTGAGGATCCTCGAGACCCCCGGGCACACACCCGAGTCGATCAGCATCGTGGTGCACCCCAATGGCACGGAGAGTGCTCCGTACGGGGTGCTCACCGGCGACACGTTGTTCATCGGCGACGTCGGCCGTCCCGATCTCCTCGCCTCGGTGGGCGTCACCGCCGACGACCTCGGCCGCATGCTCTACCACTCGCTGCACCAGAAGCTCCTTGCACTTCCCGATGCCACCAAGGTGTTCCCGGCGCACGGTGCGGGGAGTGCTTGCGGCAAGAACCTCAGCAGCGAGACGGTGTCAACGATCGGCGAGCAGCGCACCACCAACTATGCGCTCGCACCGATGAGCGAGGACGCCTTCGTCGAGGCAGTCACCCAGGGTCAGTCGGTGGCGCCGCTCTACTTCTCGTTTGCGGCGAACATGAACCGCCTCGATCGCCAGTTGCTCAACGAGGACGCCAGCGTCCCGATGCTCAGCATCGACGAGGTCATCGCTCACATGGCGAACGGTGCCGTGGTGATCGACGGGCGCACCGACGCCGAGTTTGCTCAGGGTCACCTGCGGGGCTCGGTGAACGTGGGCCTCGGTGGCAGGTTCGCCGAGTACGCCGGTGAGGTCATGAGGGCGGGTACCCCAATCGTGCTCGTGGTCCCGCCGGGGCACGAGGCTGAGGCGAAGGTACGACTTGCCCGCATCGGATTCGACTCCGTCCTCGGAGCGCTTGCCGATCCGGTTCGTTCGTTCCTCGAGCGTCCCGAGCACGTGGAGGTGGCATCGCGCCTGAGCGCCGACGCCCTTGCCGGTCGAATCGCAGACCTGCACGGGCTCGTGCTCGTCGACGTGCGCAATCCGGGCGAGGTGGCACTCGGCAGCATTCCGGGGGCGCAGCACATCTCGTTGCCCGCGCTGCTCGGCCGAATCGGCGATCTCGACCCCACGAGGCCCACCGTGGTGTTCTGTGCGGGCGGCTATCGCTCGTCGATCGCTGCGAGCCTCCTGCGCTCCCACGGATTCCGTGACGTCAGCGACCTCGTCGGCGGGTACACCGCATGGGCGACGTACCGCCAGCAGGTGTCCGGCCAGCAGGGCGATTCGTGACAGTGATCTACCTCGGGCGGCGCCGGTAGCAAATGCGCGCCCTCCTCGCCTCACCGCTCGGTCTGTTGATCGGGCTCTCCCTCGGCGCTCTCGGTGGCGGTGGGTCGATCCTTGCCGTGCCGAGCCTCGTCTATGCCGCAGGGCAGTCGGTGAAGGGTGCCACCACTACCTCGCTGATCCTCGTTGCAATCACTGCCGTGATCGGCATCGTCCCGCAGTGGCGCTCCGGTCGCGTGCGTGCGGTCCCGGGAACCGTCTTCGGCCTCGCCGGAATCGGTGGGTCGCTCCTCGGCTCGCACTGGAATTCCTCGGTAGACGGTGACGTACTGCTCCTCGCGTTCAGCGGAGTCATGGTTGCTGCCGGTGTTGCCATGGTGCGGCGCATGCGGCGCCGCAACGAGCCGAGCAAGGAGCAACCCAGCACCAGACGGCGTATCGACCCGGTGCAGGTGATCAAAGTGATCGTTGCGGGCACCGGGGTCGGTCTCCTGACCGGCTTCTTCGGTGTCGGGGGCGGGTTCGTCATCGTTCCAGCGCTCGTGCTGTCGCTCGGCTTCACCATGGCCGAGGCCGCCGGGACGTCGCTGCTCGTCATCACGATCAACTCCATCGTGGCGCTGGTGACGCGTCTCCCCGGTGGCTCGATCGAGTGGAAGGTCGTCATCCCCTTCACGCTCGCAAGCGTGGTGGGCGTCATCCTCGGTGGTCGCATCGCCCGGACGAGGGATTCGAGCGTGCTCCAGCGATGGTTCGTGGGCCTGCTCTTCGCGGTCGCTGCGTACACGGCGGTGAAGAGCGCAGTGGCGATCTGGTAGGGCCGTGGCCTAAGGCGTGCCGCGCGTCACCATCTCGCAGAGCGTGCGCCCGATGAAGTTGGTGCGCTCCCTCGAACAACTGCCGTCTGGAGAGCATCACCCGTGTTCTAGCCCGGGTGGACTCACCGGACAACGCGGGTGCAGCGTGAGCACTGTCTCAGAGGCCCAACATGGTCGGCAGCGCAGTCCGGCGAAGCTTCCCGGTTGCGGTGTGCGGCAGTTCGTCGACCATGAAGTACTGCTTCGGGCGCTTGTGGCCCGCAAGGTGTTCACGCGCGAATGCGGTGAGCGCCTCGGTGCTCGTCGTGCCCACGACCGCCGCACACACGCGCTGACCCCAGTGATCGTCGTCGACACCGAACACGGCGATCGCCTCCACCCCGGGAGCATCGGTGAGCACGCTCTCGATCTCGGCGGGGTACACGTTGGTACCCCCCGTGATGATGAGGTCGTCGCGTCGGCCGTCGAGGTACAGATAGCCGGCGTCGTCGAGCCTTCCGAGATCGCGAACGGTGAATGCACCGTATGCACCGTCGACGGAAGCAGACCGCCAAGCCGTGGAGGTTCGCTCGGGATCACGCCAGTACTCCCAACGTGCCCACTTGGGCACATCGCACCAGATCGTTCCGTCGGGGTCGACACTCAGCGAACGATGACGTCGGGCCCGTCCGACCGTTCCCGGGCGCTCGAGCCACTCACGTGACGAGCAGGCGGTGAACTGTCCCTCGGTCGAGCCGTAGAACTCCCAGAGTCGGTCCACGCCGAACGCCTCGATAGCAGTGCGCTTCAGCGGCTCCGGGCATGCGGCACCGGCATGAACCGCAAGCCTGAACCCGTCGAGGCGCGGGAGGTGCTGTTCGCCGAGTGCGAAGAGTCGCTGTAGGTGCGACGGCACCATGAAGGTCGTGTTCGGCTCGAGTCGTGTGATGACCTCGGCGGTGGCGGTTGCGTCGAACGGTCCCGGGAGGATCACTGTGCCGCCTGCAGCGAGGGTTGCGCCGCAGAAGCGAATCGACACCGAGTGGTAGAGCGGCGAGCACACGAGATGGCGGTCGCCCGGCCCGAATCCCCATAACTCGAGTTCCTCGTCGAGCAGATTCCTGGCGTCGGACTCGTCGAGCACACCGCTCCACACCCCCTTCGCGCGACCGGTGGTGCCCGATGTGTAATGCATCGGCCGTGCCAGGGGCGCAGGGGCGAGATCGGTGGGCGGGGCCTGAAGCAGTTCGGCAAGCAAGCGGTCGTCGACGACGAGGCCCGGATCGGCGTCGTCGAGCAACACCTGGCGCTCCGCGGGGAGCAGCGCGGCATGGGTGAGCACCGGCACGATCCCCACGCGGAGGGCGCCGAGGATGGCGCAGAGCATGTGCTTGCCGCTCGTGGTCACGAGCGCGACCCGATCGCCCGAACGCAGGCCGCGCCGGAGAAGACCGCCGGCGATACGGCGTTCCAGGTCGTCGGCCTCGCTGCTGGTGAGGATCTCGGTCACAGGTGTCCAGTCTGCCGGGACCATGGCGCGCCCCGACCACCGCACCGCGGTACTGGTCGGTACGCTGCGCGCCGGTTGGCTTCCCCGTCGGCGTTGGGCAAGGGGGCACGGGCGATGAATCTGACGGCAAGGCAGCACACGAGGTCGTTGTTGGGCCGTTGGGTGGCCATGCTGCTGCTTGTGGTGTCGTTGCTGGTGGCGGTTCCTCCTCCCGCCTCTGCAGCGAGTGGTCCCACGCCACGCGACGCCGAGCGCATCTACTTCCGGAGCACGGAATCGTTCATGGTGCTCAAGCGCTCGCGGCCGCGCGGCTTCGACTGGGGCGACGATGCGTGCTCCGTGCCCGTCGGCCTGCGCGTGTCCGTCCGGACGCTCAACTTCGCCGCATCAACCTTCGCCGACCAGTGCCGGCAGCACGACTTCGCATATCGCAACTTCGGCGGCAGCCGTGATCTGGACCCGAGCAACCAGCGTCGCAAGCAGGTCGACGAGTTCTTCCTCGAGCAGATGAAGCGGCGGTGCCGTCAGCCCGATGTGCGGCAGGCCCGGCGCGTCACGGTGTGCCTCGGGTACGCCTACGTGTTCTACGCCTCGGTGCGCGCGTTCGGCCGCCTGTAACGGTGGCTAGGCAGCGAGGAACTCGATGATCTCCGGGAGTGCCCTGCGGTCCTGGTAGATGAACAGGTGACCGCCCTCGTACACCCGCAGTGTTGCTCCGGGGATCCGCCCGACGATCTGCTCGGAGTTGCGCACGGGTGCGATGCCATCGAAGCGCCCCGCCGCCACGAGTGTCGGGCACGTGATCCGATGGAGTCGGTCCCACACATCGTGGTGTCGGCGGGCCTCGAGTTGCAGGTGCTCGCCGAGGAGTTGCAGCGGTGTGCGTTCGGCAGCCGATCCTGCTGCCAGTTGCTCGACGATGAGGCGGTCCGACGGATGTGTGGCCAGCCACTCCTCGGTGAAGCGCTCATCCATGATGCGCTGTGCAACAGCGGTGCGCTCGGCGGGTGCGAGCGTTGCGAGATCGTGCAGCGGGTACGACGAACCGCCCTCCCCGCCGGGGGAGGTGCAGAGCAGTGCAAGGCGTTGCACCCGATGTGGTGCGGTGACTGCGAGCTCCTGGGCAACCATGCCGCCGAAACTGATGCCGAAGACGCGGAAGGTGTCCCAGCCGAGATGATCGGCAAGCGCGAGCGCGTCCTGCGCATGGTCGGCCATCGACCATGGCGTGGTCGGGACCTCCGTAAGGCCGAGCCCGCGCTGGTCGTGTGCGGCGAGATCAAAGTGTGGGCGCAGCGCGTCGAGCGTCGGGCGGGCGCGCTCCAGTGTGGAACCCGATCCGTTGATGTACAGCAACCGTGGTCCCGATCCGGAATGCTCGTAGTGAACGCGGATCCCGTTGAGCTGGGCAGTGGGCACACATCGACCTTAGGGTGGCACCCATGTCCCCGGCCACTGGGGTGCTGCGGTCGGCGTGTGGGTGACCCAGCGCAGGCAAGCATCCGGTGGTGCCGGTGCCAACTACGCTCGGGCTTGCTTCGCACGAGGGAGGGGCAGCATGGGTGGGCGCCGCCATTGGGTGGTTGCTGCGGCAGCAGGAACGGTGGCACTGGCGGTCCCTGTTGCGGGATCTGCGGACTCGTCCCCCGTTGCTCCTGTGGTGGTGCGTGCCGAGGACCGGACGTCCTCCGTGCCCTCCACGTCGGTGCTTGCACCGGCCAAGCGGGTTCAGGCGCGGCGTGTGGTCCCACCTGCAGGAACCCGTGTTCCGACAGATCGGTTTGCACGACTGAGCGGGCGTGCCCGACTCACCGCAACCGTCCTCCTCAGCGGTTCATCGGTTGCCGACGAGGTGGCGCTGGCCCGCGCTGCTGGACGCGACCTCGACAAGCGACAGCGAACGGCGCGCCGCAAGGCACTCTCCGATCTCCAGCGTCCCCTCATCGAACGCGTGCGGAAGTCGGGCGTACGCGTGGTCTCGTCCATGCAGGACGTCGTCAACGGTGTGGTCGTCAGCGGCACCCCGGCCCAGATCGATGCGCTCATCGACGTCCCTGGGGTGCTCGCCGTGTCGCCATCCCGCCTGTACCGGCGGACCAACGCAAACTCGAACTCCTTCAGCGGCGTTCCCGCCGCATGGGAGAACCTCGGCTATACGGGTGCAGGCCAGGTCATCGCAGTGATCGACAGTGGCGTCGACTACACACACTCGAACTTCGGCGGGTCGGGGAACGTCGCCGACTACGTGAACAATGATCCGACGCGCGCCGACGACGTCCCTACCACCACCTCGAAGATCATCCGTGGCTTCGACCTCGTCGGAGATGCCTACGACCCTGGTTCGGATCTGCTCGAGGAGATCATTCCCGTCCCGGACGCCGATCCGCGCCCGTGCGACAACCATGGAACGCATGTCGCAGGCACCGCGGCCGGGTACGGCGTGAACGCCGACGGCAGCACGTTTGCGGGTCCGTACCGCGCAGCGTCGGTCGAGGGCCTGTCCATCGCGCCCGGTTCTGCACCCCGGGCATCGATCATCGACATCAAGGTGTTCGGGTGCGCCAGTCTGGTGGAGGACGCAGTCCTCGTGTCGGCAATCGACCTCGCAGTGCGCGAGGGCGCGACGGTGATCAATCTCTCGGTCGGGAGTCCGTTCGGCACCGCCGACAACGTGCTGACGCGTGCGGTCAACAATGCAGCGCGTGCGGGGGCACTCTCGGTCATCTC
>Ga0129333_10003414_pt1 | contig 14866 bp, 9 predicted proteins | sample CPB6_08_DNA_FD_94474 | JGI IMG/M metagenome (GOLD analysis project Ga0129333, IMG submission 94474) | Freshwater to marine salinity gradient microbial communities from Chesapeake Bay, USA - CPBay_Sum_0.6_0.8_DNA | ecosystem: Environmental > Aquatic > Marine > Coastal | place: USA: Chesapeake Bay...
CTCACCGTAATGACCATTGCAGTAATAGCCATTGGTTGTAGAAGGTTCCTTTTCATATAAGTCCGTTTATTGTTTAAAGGTAGGCTGATTTGACTGCACAGGAAGACGAAAGTTTAAGGACTGGTTTTTTTTACGGAATTTTGATGCCCTACCGCTATGTTTTTGATCGATACTCATGCCCATCTGTATTTATCCGATTTTGATCAGGACAGGGCCGACATGCTCGAGAAGGCCCGCGTGGCCGGGGTGGAACAGATCTTGTTGCCTGCTATCGATTCTGAAACGCATACTGCGCTTGTTGAAATGGAAGCACAGTATTCTATGTGCAAGGCTATGATGGGAGTACATCCCTGTTCTGTCAAAGCCAACTATCAGCAAGAGTTATCCATTGCCCGCGATTGGTGGAGCCAGCGCCATTTTGTGGCTGTGGGAGAGATCGGATTAGATTTTTATTGGGATAAGACATTTATGGAGCAGCAGTATGATGCCTTTCGTGTGCAGATCGAATGGGCGCTCGAGAAAAAAGTACCTATCGTGATACACTCTCGCAATGCTTGTTTGGAATGTGTAAAAGTTATAAAAGAGTACAAAGGCCGCGGACTCACCGGGGTTTTTCATTGCTTTTCAGGAAGTATCGAAGAAGCAAGAGAGATCATCAAGCAAGGGTTTTATGTGGGGATCGGCGGCGTGTTGACCTATAAAAATGCAGGATTAGGTGCTGTACTCACCCAAATACCAATTGAACATATTGTACTGGAGACGGATGCCCCCTACCTGACACCTGTGCCCTATCGAGGCAAGCGAAATGAATCGGCTTACTTGTCTATAGTAGCTACAACACTGGCAGCCATAAAAGAATTGACAATTGAACAGATTGCACAGTATACCAGCCATAATGCGCGCACTCTTTTTAATCTTTGATCCTTCGATTTTTTCCCCCGCTTATTTGCGCATAGACCACTAGCCATTATCATTTCCAGAGTAGTATACTTGGATGATGAGGATTCTTTCGAAGCAAGCCCGCTTTACCAGTAGCAATAAACAACGGATGACTTCTAAGGGCCGTCGAGAAACGATACGTAAAAAGCAATGCTGGTCGACACCCGCATTGATCATTATAGACAGCAGGCTGATCCAGCAAGAAGAGGAGTCCTTCTATAGGGCACTGCTAAGTATGGACGAGGAGCAATTTCGTTTTCTTAGCGGTTCATCCGGATAAAAAAAACCCCCATACGCAAGTATGGGGGTTTAAAAGCATTTCGATATTACTCAATCGGCTTATATTCTTTGAAAAGGGGAGGTCTGTTCGCTTCTACATAGTTCCGATACAAGGTCCACTCGCCGGTAAAGAATTCATTGATCTCTTTTACAATATTGCTTACAGCCGTTTCCGCATTAGCTATCAACGTGGCTTCCGCAGCACCGGGCAATGCTGATTTTGCCGTGATGGCCTGCTGAGCGCCGCGTAGTTGGGTAAGCACGGTAACTAAAAACGGATTCCGAGAAAGACCTTGCTTGTCTGAGGTGGGTCCGGAAATTTTATCTCTGAATTTTTTGAGCTGGTCTTGCATGTTCTTGGTCAGTTTGCTTAAAGAGTCGGTGGCTTTTTTATCGGCCCCTTTCAATTGTGCATTGATCTTATTACAAACTTCTTCAGCTTCACTTAGTCTTTCCATAGCTTTTGAGAGTTTATCGGCAGACTGTTGTATCTGTTCCAGCGCCTTTTTCTGTGCAAGTCTAATCTGGTTTTTATTTTCTAAACGAGGATCGTCACTGACAGTTACCCAGGTAGAGTCAGTTTGGTCGCCATACTTGATGATAACTTTATAGGTGCCAGGTAATGCAGGCAGGCCACCCGGTTCGGATCCTCCACGGCCCATGCCAAAGCGGCCACCGCCTTCGCCACCCTCTCCACCTGCGCCAGCACCGGGTTGACGGTATCCTTTTTCTTCCATGCCCCAATAGCGGCGATTAAAACCACTGTCTACTGCCCAGCGTAGCGAACGTATCTGTACTCCGGCCTGGTTCATTATTCTTACTGATACCGAATCGGTACCTCCTTTTGCTCCTGCTCTCTCTCTTTTTTCTGAGGCGTCAGCGTTCGTACTTGATGCCGTAGCATTTGGTTTTACAGAAGTATTAGCTGCCGCTTCTTTTTTCGAAGCAGTAGCAGCGGTAGGCTTATTCTGTTCGGTATTGCCATTGCTATTGGGACGAATTAAAAACGAAATGGAAGCTCCCCTGTTTCTGTTTTCTCCCTCGTAGATACCCCAGGTACTCCATTCATAACCGGTAGCGGGTCGATACTGGGCTTGTACGCCACCGGGACTATCAAAAACGATCAGCGATGAGTTACTTGCAATATTTGTACGGGTAGTGGCAGCCAGTTTACGAAGAGGACGAATATCATCGAGTACCCAGAGTGAACGACCAAAGGTGGCAATGACCAGATCGGCCTCTCTCTCTTGTATCGCCAGATCGTATGTCGAAACAGAGGGGTATCCATTTTTCCATTGCGTCCAATTGTTTCCGTTATCGATGCTCACCCACAGTCCTTGCTCTGTGCCTGCAAATAGTAAGGAAGGTTCGGTCGGATCCTGAATAATACAAAGCGCATAACCTTTTACTTTGTTCTCGTCTAGCATTCTCTTCCACGTTTTTCCATAGTCGGTAGTTCTGAAAACATAGGGTTTACCATCGCCTCTGCGATAGTCGTTGGCTACTACAAATGCTTCAGCGGCATTATGGGGAGAGGCTATCACTTGGGGGATCCAGCAGCCGGGGGGTAGTCCGGGAATCTTACCCTGAAAATTGGTCCAGGTAGCACCGCCATCACGTGTCAGTTGCACATTTCCATCATCCGTGCCGATCCACAGCGTTCCCTTTTCTTTTCTGGAGGGGGAGATACTCAAAATGGTACAATGTGTTTCCGCGCCTGTAATATCGAGGGTTAATCCTCCGGTATTTTGAAAGGCTGCGATCTTGATACTGTCATTGGTAGTCAGATCAGGAGAGATGGTTTGCCAGCTGATACCTTTGTCTGTGCTCTTGTGTACGAACTGACTTCCGTAATAAATGGTTTTAGGATCAAAGGGATCCTGCGCCATTGGGGAATTCCAATTGAAACGCTGCAACAAGGTTGGATCGAGTGTAGGTGGCTTGATGAACCAGGACTCTCCGGTTTTCCAATTTCTTTTACCAAGCGCGCCGCCCTGGCTCTCACTGTAGACCCAACTGGCATCTTCGGCATCGGGCATAACATCGAAGCCGTCACCACCGCCCACATTGTTCCAATAATAATTACGGATTCCACCGTTGGTCCAGGTGTAGGCCGGTCCATGCCAGCTGCCATTGTCTTGCATTCCGCCCATTACATTATAGGGCATTTCGTTATCTACGTTTACATGATAGAATTGTCCCACCGGGATTTTTTCATCAAAGACCCAGGTTTTACCTCTGTCGCGAGAAATACCGATACCTCCGTCATTTCCTTCAATGATCAAATTGGGATCTTCAGGATGAATCCACCAGGCATGGTGGTCGGGGTGAATACCAGAGTAGGGGATCAGGGTGCTGAATGATTTGCCTCCATCCTCGCTAAGGGTGATGGTAGAATGTACATCGTAGATGCGGTTCTCGTTCTTAGGATCTACATAGATCTCTTGGTAATAAAAAGGTCGGTCGGTGACTTGTGCCGGGTCGCTGTTGACGAGTTTCCAGCTGAAACCTCCATCATCACTCTTATACAAACCGTTCTTGGTAGCCTCTATTTTGGCATATACTCTAGAGGGCATGCTTCTTGCAAAGGCAATACCGATGCGACCAAGAGGATCGGCGGGGATGCCTTCTTCTTTTCCTAGTTTTTTCCAGTTCTTTCCTCCATCATTTGTAATATATAGACCACTGCCGGCTCCACCACTTTTCAGCTCCCAGGGCTTTCTGCGAAACTGCCACATGGCAGCAATTATTTTATTAGGATTAGATGGATCCATCACCAGATCGGCACAGCCCGTGGTATCATTCACATATAAGATCTTGTTCCAGGTCTCTCCCCCGTCGGTGGTTTTGAATACACCACGATCAGAATGCTCTGCGTACGGATTACCGATAGCTCCTACATACACGGTGTTGGGATCGGTAGGGTCAATGATCACGCGATGAATACAAACGGTATTGTCGAGTCCCATTTTTTTCCAGCTGCGTCCACCATCGAGTGTACGATACAGGCCGGCCCCGAGGTTAAGTGAATTACGCGGATTGCCTTCTCCGGTACCCACCCATACTACCTGCGGATTGCTTTGCTGAATAGCAATTGCTCCGATATTTTGCAAGGGTTGATCATCGAATACGGGAGACCAGGAATGACCGGCATTTTCGGTTTTCCATACACCTCCTGAAGCTGCGCCGATATAAACAATGTTAGGGTTGGCTATTACGGCATCAACTGCGGTAATACGACCACTCATACCGGCCGGTCCGATATTGCGAGGTTTCCAGTTTTTGAATTCACTAGGGTTCAGGGGCTGGGCCCAGGTGCTGTGCATGCAAGCGAGCAGCAACGAGCATACAAATACAAGTTGTTTCAACGTAAATCGATTTAGGCGATAAACTTACAAAACAACTGCCAATATTGAATCCAGAAGGGTTTGGCCTGCAAAACGGGCCCGGTTTGCAGACTAATCCGTTACCCTTCCTCCGGCATTGATCCAGTTAGTGATCTTTTGTCTTTCTGTAAGGGGTAGCAAGCCGCTGGTGGGCATGGGTCCTCCGGTGCCGTCCACGGCTCTGATCCGGATTCGCTCGCGTGCCGAGACAATACTGCAGTCTGTACTCAGATTTACCCCGCCATTGGCCACGGTTGCATTATGACAACTTACACAGTTGGCCTGTATCAGCGATTTTACAGCGGTGAACAAGGGGCCCGCCGCTCTTTCTGTAACAGCGATAGAATTTTGTATGGCTGTACAACCATTGGCGTCCCTCACAGCAATACTATAGGTGCCTTGGTTCAAGTTAGAAAAGGTACTGATGCTTTGGAACTGACCATTGTTATTGAGGCTATAAGTGTAGGGGGCGGTGCCTCCTGTAGCTGTAACAGCGATCGATCCGCTGGCAGATACGCAGGGAGTGACTCCGGTTGGGGTGGCAGAAATAGTGATGGTCACCCCTGTACAACCCCCGGAAGCCGTAAGCGTAAAGCTGGCGGACCCGGTGCAACCTGCACTGCTCTTTGCTGTTACGGTGTATGTGCCCGGACCCAGATTGGCAAATTGCCCTGTGGCCTGAAAAGATCCGCCATTCAAACTATAAGTAAAACCTGACCCACCGCTGGCGCTGGCAATGATCGTCCCGTTATTGCTTGTTCCCGTAGGTTGGGTAGTTGTTCCTGTTACGCTGACCGTTACGCCTGCGCAAGGATCGTTAGGGGCAGGATCTCCTTTGGAGCAACTTTCTGTAAGCAGCGATGTGATCAGCAGGGCCAACAGATATACTGACCATTTTTTTGAGGCTATCGTAATGGGCAAGAAGCTTTTCATAATTATCAGTTTAATTATTTTCTAATCAGTACTGTAACAATAATTTCATTTATTAGTTGGCACAAGTTTCAGTTGCCGCCTGATACCATTGGATATCAACGATCAGTTATATCGGACAAGACGCAACTGTTGCTGTCTGCCCCCAATGTAACGAAAGGTCTTTCCATCGTAGAAGCCATCTTCTTCTAACATGATGCGCACCTCTTTGCCCCATTCCGGAATAAAACTGGCCGTATTAAGCTCGATTGAGTAAGCGGTATTGGGCCATACTTTGTAGTCCCCGCTTCCGGGCACACCTTGTTGCTGATCCCAAAGGCCAATGGTAGGACCGGCCGCGTGTCCATGTAAGCCCAATGGATGCGTGTAGATACTAGGCTTGATCCCCTCTGCTTTGGCTTGGCCCAGTGCTTCGGCGAGCAGTTGATTCCCCGATCTGCCTGTCGAAAACTGCGCAGTAAGAATATCTTGTAAACGGTTGCTCGAGGCAAATGCTTTTTTCAAGGAGGCAGGAGCATCCGTCTCTTCGGGTCTTAGCACATAGGCATGTTGTTGTATATCGGTGTTCAGTCGCAAGTACGTGATACCGATATCAACATGCAAGAGGTCACCCGGAACGATCACCTCATCTTTAGGGCGGTTAGAAAAACTGCGTAGGTGTTCAAAGTTGACCGAGTCACTTCGTTGAACCGACACAGAGGGATGAAACCAGGTGCTTAGTCCCATCGAAGTGATCCGTTGACGAAACCACCAAACCAGATCGTCGGTAGTGGTAATACCCGGGGTAATCACTTTCGAAGAAAAGCCTTCTGCAATGATCTCATGTGTGATGCTCACCAGTTTTTGATAGTAATTCATTTCCCTGGGAGTACGCGTCTCGAGCCAGCCTACTGCCAGCGGCTCGGCCGATATCAATTTTTCTTTATAGGCAGCGGGTAGTTTTCGCCATAAGATTTCATAGTGGGTATGATCGAGTCCGTCCGCATGTCCGAAGTGCGCAGAGGTGTTGATACCGATCCGCGATGGTTTTTTTTGTTCGATCAAATCGATCAGGGCATCCCACTGATCCGGAAATTTTTTCATATCCCAGGCAGCTTTGATCGCGCTGCCTACATCATAGCGGGCAATGGCCAGTCGATCTAGTTTTTTTTGATTGGCATCGTATGAAAAAACCAACATCGTGGTACGACGGGCACTGAGCCAGGTCGAGGGCAGCATTGTTTTGAGCACCGGGTCTTCGTTGTACTCCCGCGACATAACGATCCACATATCGATACCAGTTCGCTCCATGAGTGCGGGCAGTACTGTATTGAATCGTTCTTCGAGTATTTCATCGGTGATGCTGCTTTGTTCCCGCTCGGATAAGACCGGCTGGGCGTATAGGGGCAGTCCAGTGCAGAAACCTGCAAACAAAATAGTGATCAGAAATAATGTCTTTCTCATTGAAAATAAATTGCTTTAAAGATAAAATCTTTTATTCATGCCATTCCTGATCTTTTTTAGTGTTTTCACTGAGTGAATATGCGTAAGGGCCATCATGTTGCCTCTGAAGCCTGCGTTTTTTTGCGGGGTTTTTATGCACATCACTATAATAAATTGCTAAACAAACACTAGGGTTGTATGTTAATTTTATGTTTTCAAATTCTAATCATTAACATAAAAATTGCTTGCTTATGAAGGAGCGTCTACTTTCAAGCCATGGAAAGTACTTGTCTTCCCTGTTTCTGATTTTTTTCATTTTTATCGGTGCTTCTCTTTCTGCCCAAGTGGTAGTAAAGGGTAAAGTAGCCGACCAGGGCGGTAGCGTCATCTCTGGGGTGTCCGTTACCATCAAGTCGACCGATTTAGGTACCACTACCAACGAATCGGGTTCTTATTCTTTTGTTGTTAATCTGAAGCCCGGCAATTATGTGCTGGTCTTTTCCAGTGCCGGACTCAAGACATTGGAAAAGAAAATTTCAATACCCGCATCGGGCGAAGTGGTGGCAGACGCCGATCTGACGGCCGACGTGCTGGGTCTCGATGAAGTAGTAATAACCGGCGCTACAGTACGAACATCTAAGAAGGAGTTGGGTAATGCCATCTCTACTATCAGTGCTCGTCAGATGCAAAATACAGGTGCTCAAAACCTGAGCGGAATCCTGAATGGGCGAGTAATGGGAGCCCAGGTTACGCAAAACTCAGGTGATGCTGCCGGCGGATTCTCCGTGCGGTTGCGGGGTGTTGGTTCTATCTTCGGAAGTTCCGAGCCTTTATACATTGTAGACGGTGTGATAATCGACAATAGTTCTGCCAATGTTATTAACCTGAATGCCGATGCGCAGGGTAGCCGTATTCAGGCCGGAACTAATCGTTTGGCCGATCTGAATCCTAATGATATCGAACGCATCGAGGTGATCAACGGTCCTGCGGCTGCTGCCGTTTACGGAAGCCGCGCCTCTAATGGGGTGGTGCAGATTTTTACCAAGCGCGGTAAGTCGGGTAAGCCTCAGGTGTCGTTTACGACCAGCGTAAACAGCAACTCTCTTCGCAAGCGCGTTGAGCTGAATGATTATCCTTTTCGATTCGGTATCCCCAGCGGACCCGATCTGTTCACGGCCGGTGATCGTCTAACGATGGTAGGTAACCTGCGACCTAATGTGGCTACTGTTCCGGGCACAGGCCCCCTGGCGCTCGGCAGTCGTCTCGATCGCGTTACGTATCCCGTAACCCGGTACGATTATCAAGACCAGATCTTCAATACCAGTTATGGTACCGATAATTTCTTAAGCCTCAACGGGGGTAATGAGGGCACCAACTATTATTTGAGTGCCAACTATACCAGTAACGGGGGTATTATTCGTAACACTAATTTTCAGCGCTATGGACTCAAAGCCCGCGTTGATAGTCGTATCAGCCAATGGGCCAAGCTGGCTGGTGGCGTATTATTCTCTAATACCCGCAGTAAAGACCTTCCCAATGGAAACAACTTCTTTTCTCCCATCTCTACCATGAATATCATCGATAATGTATGGGATATTACTGCTCGCGATGCGGCCGGCAACTTAAAGAATGTGGAGTTGGTACGGATGAATCCTAACTCGGTGATCGAGACTTACAACATGCGTCAGAATACAAACCGTATGCTGAGTGATCTGAAATTGACCCTGACGCCGATCAAAGGGCTCAGCATCGATCTGACCACTGGTTTTGATACTTATGCACAAGAGGGAAATACCATTCAGCCGCGAGTTCCTTACACAGGAGTAAGCGCCGCTTTCTTTCCCGATGGCTACGTGAGTGCTGCTAAGTACAATTATTTTCAATGGACCGGCGATGCGATCGCTTCTTATAAAACTGCCACGGCCAACAATGATCTGCAAAGCACCACAACGGTCGGATATAGTGCGCAGTACATCAGTAATAATTTTCAAGCCCAGGAAGGTCGTGATCTACTTCCTTTCGTAACTACGATCAATGCCGCGCAGAATTTCTTTAACCTGCCAGTGGATAATCGTTCTGAGCAGAGCATTTTCGGATACTTCTTACAACAGACTTTAGGGTATAAGAGCAAGTTGTTCTTAACACTCGCAGGTCGCTTCGATGGTTCTTCTGCTTTTGGAACCGATGCCCGCAATATTTTTTATCCCAAAGCTTCTCTCTCTTATAATCTAAGTGATGAAGCTTTCTTCAAAAACGCATCTAAGACCATCAATACGCTTAAGCTGCGTGCTTCATGGGGTAAGGCCGGTAACCTTACCGGTATCGGGGCCTATGACCGCTTTACTACCTATCGCCCTCAGGTCTATACCGGTGGTGCGGTAGTGGCCCAAAACAGAGTGGGTAACCCCAATATCCGCCCCGAGATCAAAACCGAGTTCGAGACCGGAGCCGAAATGTCATTCTTAAAAGGACGCTTGGGATTGCAGTTCAGTATTTATAACCAAGAAATCACCGACCTGGTACTTCCTTTCAGTGTGGCCCCCTCTACAGGAGCTTCCAGTTTACTGGATAATGTAGGGGCTATGACCAACAAAGGGATCGAGTTGATGCTGACCGGTACTCCTGTGCAGCGCAAAGGATTCCGTTGGGATGCCAGCTTGCTCTACAATCGCAATCGCAACGAGATCACCGAGCTGTATAATAATGCCCCCTTTATTTCTTTTGATGCCAGTGGTACACAAGGTGTATTGGTGGGTCAACCCGTGGGCGTTTATTATATCAATTATTTTGCCCGCAATGCCGATGGTAGCTGGCTGATGCGTGATGTAAACGGTTTCAGTTTGCCTCAGGTAGAAAGGGGCAACGCGGCAACCAATACGCCACAGCGTGATGCCAACGGGCAACCGACAGGTACACCGCTTCGTAAGGTGCTTGGTAATCCGAATCCTGATTTTAACATGACGATCGTCAATGAATTTACAGTAAAGAACTGGAGTCTTCGTCTGCAATTCGATGGCGTATACGGATTCGAAGTATATAACTGGGATCGCATCACCCGCAACAACGTTGGGGTGGGTCCGTTGGCGGAATCAGAGTTACGCGGCGAAGTACCGAGAGGTACCGTTGCAGCCATTGGCGGATTTATCGGCCCCCGTATTCAGGAATACCATGTGCAAGACGGCAGCTTTACCAAATTGCGTGAGATGGCGATTGGATACACCCTTAATAAGTTGAAATTCTGCCAGAGCATGAAGATCGCGCTGGTGGGACGCAACCTGTTCAGTATCGATAAGTATGATGAAGGATTCGATCCCGAGATCAACTCTGCCGGACAAAGTATTGTACGCGGTACCGACTTCGGATCTTTCCCGATTCCCCGCGTTTTCCAACTTTCCATCACCACCAACTTTTAATTGAATGCATATGAAAAAATATATTCTGGTTCTTACAGCGTTGACCATGGGAATGGTCTCCTGTAAAAAAGATTATACTAACCCCAATGCGCCTACCGATAGCCAGGTATTCAGCACCGTGGACGGCTTAACAAAGGCTGTCGTCGGTATCAAGCAGCGCTGGGCTGTTAATGGAGTGGGGGTAAGCAGTCTTTATCAAGCCATCTCGGCATCCGGGCTTAGTACCGGTGAATTGACCGTACTGAATGCGGGTAATGCCGATCTGGCTCAGTTACAAAACGGAGGTACCAATCTGGCGCCCAATAATGGTGTGCTGAATTCGTTTTGGACAACTGCCAATATCGTGAACAGCGAGGCGACAAAGATCATCGCCAACGTAGGGGTTATCTCAGATGTAAACTATCGAAATGCCGTACAGGCGTATGCACACTTGTACAAAGCTCTCGCCATTGGTACAATGGCACAGTTTTGGGAGCGTGTTCCCGTCACACCCGGTAACAATGCTACGTTCAGTACGCGTGCCGAAGCCCTGGCTGCCGCTACCAAATTATTGGATGATGCTGCCACTCTTATCGGGACCAATCCGCTGCCGGCTACTTTTTTGAGTCAGGTCGGAAGCGAGATAGATTTGCGCAATTCCCTGTTGGCACTTGCTGCCCGCTATTATTTGATGGCGGGTAACAACGACCTGGCTATTGCTCGTGCGGCCTCTGTTAACCTGACTTCACGCAGTGTATATTTTTACAATACACTCAATCCTAACCCGGTTTATCGCAGCTCGCTTATAACGAACAATGTGTATGGTATCGTTTCCAATTTTGGGCTTACCGGCGCACTGGCCCCGGCTGCTAACGATGGACGTGTTGCGTTTTATTTGGTGCGCAATGCTACCAACGGATCGGGTTTCTTCAGAGATGATGCCACTGCCATTCCCATTTATTTGCCCGGTGAAATGTTGCTGATCCAGGCCGAGGGACATGCCCGTTCCAATAACCTGACCAGCGCCGTCAATTTTCTGAATCAGGTACTCACCAAGACAACAGATGCCTTTAGCGTGGGTGCGGGACAACCTGCCTACAGCGGTGCCAACACACAAGCTGCCATTCTGCAAGAGATCTATCGCAATCGTTGTATGGAACTTTATATGAGTGGAATGAAACTGGAAGATAGTCGTCGCTTTGGACGTCCCGGTCCCGGTCAAGCGGGTGCAGAACGGACCAGGAATTTCTATCCTTATCCGCAGCAAGAAAGAGATGGAAATCCGAATACGCCGAACGATCCTGCCAACTAATAATCGATCTATTTTTTGTAAAAGACACCTCTAACGGGGTGTCTTTTTATTTGTGGGTATATGGGTTTAGTTAGTTGACCAGCTTACTAAGCGTGACTACACTCAGGTAAAAGGTGGCGATCAAGACCAGTACTCCCAGCCCTGTTAGCCATTTATTGTGTTGATAGTTACCCATTAATTTTTTTCGACCTGCAGCCAGTAAAATAATTCCCAGCGCAATGGGTAAAATAAATCCGTTGATAGCACCGGCCAGCAGCAAAATGGTAACGGGCTTACCCCAAAAAAGAAAAATTAGCAGTGATAAGACCACAAAACTCATCAACCATTTTTGGCTTGATTTTTCTGTCTCCGCTCGTTGATCATAGCGCAAAAAAGAGATCGACGTGTAGGCCGATCCTACCACAGACGTAATAGCAGCGCACCACATAACAATGCCAAATAATTTGTAGCCGATGGCTCCGGCCGCTTCTTTAAAAACTGCCGCCGCAGGATTGGTAGTGCCCAGTGAAATTCCTTTGGCCACTACACCCAGCGCCGCTAAGAATAATAGCACACGCATTACAGAGGCTAGCAAAATAGCACTGATGGCAGAGCCACCCACCGCCGCGGTATTTTCTTTTCCGATTAGTCCGGCATCGAGCAACCGATGGGCTCCGGCAAAGCTAATATAGCCGCCTACCGTTCCGCCAACGAGTGTAATGATGGCCGTAAGATCGATGGTAGTCGGAACAAATGTTTGCTGGAGCGCCTCTGAAAGCGGGGGAGACGCTTTGAAAACCACATACACTGTCAGCGCGATCATGAGCAGCCCCAATACACGGGTAAAGGCATCCATCCATTGTAGGGAATCTTTTCTCCAAAAGATCAGCAGCGCTATTGCAGCACTAATCGCAGCTCCCCATTTGGGTGACCAACCCGTAAGTACTTCTAGTCCCAGGCCTGCCCCGGCCAGATTGCCGGTGTTAAAGGCAAGTCCTCCTAGTACAATCATGGTGGTAAGCACATAGCCCGCGCCGGGTATTACATTGTTGGCCATTACCTGGGCACGCATACCACCCGCACAGAGTACTTTCCAGATGGTTAGCTGTGCCCCGATATCGAGCAGAATCGAGATAAGGATCACAAACCCAAAGCTGGCCAGTAGTGTATTGGTAAAACTAGCGGTTTGCGTTAGAAAGCCGGGCCCAATAGCCGAAGTAGCCATTAGAAAAGCGGCGCTGATTAGTACGCTTGATTTTTTTGTATGCTTAGTTGCGTCGGTCATAGGCGGGTCGGATCGTGATATTTTCTTTGTCGAGTGCTGATCGAAGTGCTTTTGCAAATGGCAGCGCATGCGGGCCATCTCCATGTATACAGAGGGTGTGAGCCGGTAGAGAAATTGCTTTTCCGCTTAGCGTTGTTACTGTTTGCTGGCGGATTATCTGTAAGGCTTGTTGGATGCTCTCGCTTTCGCTTGAAATAAGAGCTTGTGGATGCGAGCGTGGTGTTAGACTACCATCGTCTTGATAGCTGCGGTCTATAAAGGCCTCGCGACAATACGCCAGCCCTTGGTGAAAGGATGCTTTTTCGAGCTCGCTTTCGGAAGGTCCATACAGTACCCACAACGGGTTGAGGATCGTTATAGCTTGTACCAGCCCATCTGCCAGTATCTTATTTTTTGCAGCCTCGTTGTAAAGGGCGCCGTGTAATTTGATGTGTCCGATGGCATACTGCTCTTGCATAGCGATTTCGGTTACTGTTTTAATTTGGGCTACAACCGAATTTATCAATGGCTGCAAGCCGATGGGCATAACGACTCTTCCAAAATTTTTACGATCGGGGTACGAGGGGTGTGCCCCCACGACAACTTGATGCTCTTTGGCTAGCTGAATCGTACTTCGGATAGTGTCTTCATTACCCGCATGGGCTCCGCAGGCAATATTCGCGGAGCTTATATAGGGCATTATGGCGGTCTCTACACCGGTTTCTTCGCCCAGATCGCAGTTGATATCAATTGTCGATGGCATCTACTAGTTCTTGAAGCTGAAAATTAAGTTGAGCGCCCGGGCGGCATTGTGCTAAAATAGGAAGATCGTTACTGCAAACCCAGGCTATTCTTGGATAGCCTCCGATGGTTTGTGCGTCGGCCATTAAAATGATCGGTTGACCCGATGTAGTTACTTGAATAATTCCGCGCGTGACCGCAGTAGAGACCAATTCTTGTGTGTCGATCTTTTGTAGCGCCGGGCCGTTTAGCAGGTAGGCCATTCTATTGGCATTATTGCCCACGACCCATTGTTTTTTCAAAAGATTTTCTTTTGCAAATAGATCGAACCAATCCCATTCGGGCCCGCGGTGAATTTTAATGGTTACTTCTTTTTGAGTGAGTGCAGCATTATTCTTGGCTTTTTTTAGGATGCTTTGGTTGCTTTCTTCATGGCTTGAGTTGTTTGTATCTGCCAATGCTTGATGTCGTACTCCATTTTTTCGCGTACAGATAGCAAGGGTGTCTCCTGCTTTTAAATAATCGCCGTTTATTCCACCCAACTTGGCCGGTGGATAAGTGGAGCAGCTGTTTAAATCTGGTTCAATGGCAAAACCTCCGCATACGGCTATATACGATCTGCATCCATTAGGGTTTGGATGTAGTTGAAACAGATCGCCCGTGGAGGCACTTATCAACTCGTTAAAAGAGATCGGCCGGTTGTTAAGTGTGGCAATGGCGCCTGCTCCGGTAACTGTAAATTGATGGGGTTCTTGAAACTCTATCAAGGTGCCATGCAGTGTACATTCAATAACCGCTGCCGACAGATCGTTACCGCAGATCAAATTGGCTGCCTGCATCGATAGAATATCCATGGCCCCTCCAACTGGCACGCCCCAATGCTGGTAGCCCAGCCGACCCGCATCTTGAATGCTGGCTTGAATGCCCGGCTTATGTATTCGTAAACTCATAGCCAGTTCTCTAGTTCGCTTGCGGTAATCGGATTAAATAAAACCGTATCGCCGGGTTGTAGCAAACAAGCCGGACTTCTTTTCTTATCGAACATCTTTATCGGTGTTCGCCCAATAATGTGCCATCCGCCGGGGCTATCAAACGGATAGACTCCTGTTTGCTGTGCAGCGATGGCTACACTGCCTGCTGGTACGCTGCCTGTCGGAACTTTTTTTCTGGGCAGTTCAAGTTGTGAATCAAGCGTTCCCATGTAAGAAAATCCGGGAATAAA
>Ga0129333_10003417_pt1 | contig 14862 bp, 10 predicted proteins | sample CPB6_08_DNA_FD_94474 | JGI IMG/M metagenome (GOLD analysis project Ga0129333, IMG submission 94474) | Freshwater to marine salinity gradient microbial communities from Chesapeake Bay, USA - CPBay_Sum_0.6_0.8_DNA | ecosystem: Environmental > Aquatic > Marine > Coastal | place: USA: Chesapeake...
GGCAACTGTGGTGCTTATTCTTGTAATCCAGGCTTGTTCACCACATTTGCTGATCTATGGGGACGCGGAGGACCATGCGGTGGAAATGGATGTTCGTCCATTGATCCAGGTCCTGGCGGTGGTGATCCAATCGGACTTGCAGAAGCCATTTGTGCTGCTTGCACCTGTGGTCAAGATCAAGGATGGGGTGGTTGTTCCGGCGGAGGTGGTGGAGAATCACCAACCCCAACACAATCCATTCCTGTATCTGCTTCTCCCAATGTATCTGCTACTCCTGATGTAAGTGTAACTCCATCACTATCCATTCAGGTTTCTCCATCCGCATCAATTGTTCCAACTCCAACAGTAACTCCAACCAAAACAGGAAGTCCTACACCGACTCCAACTCCTGGCGTAACACGAACACCAACACCAACACCAACACCAAGTCCAACCTCTACTCCTAGAATTGAGCCTGGATTTGGACGCATCCTGATTGCTAAGAATGCTGGCGTGTTGAATCCAAGCGATGCATATGGTGGAGATGATGATATCGAAATAGCAGTAGATGAAGGTGGAATCATCGCCGCAGGTAGCGGATATGCTGCATCTTCTCCATCGAAGAACAAGCAAGCAGCATATCACGGCAACTTCTATATCAGAGCAATCAGCGTTGAGCGATATGTAAACATCAAGACTTGCAACGGTGGTGGCGGAGCAATCAGAAACTGGATTCCGAATGGATCGTTGAATGTTTGGCAACGCGGAACTTCGTTTGCGCCAGATGTCACAAAGATCGAATCGGATCATCTTGCAGACTTGAATCGGTACACAGCAGACAGATGGTTCAGAAAAGTTGGATTCTGCCCACAAGGATACGGAGCAACTGGAACTGGCGCAGCATCTCACTCTTCTTACATTGGAGTTTGCAATCGCAAGGCATTCAATGCAATCGACTCTACTATTCCTGAATCGCTGAGAACTCAATATCCTACTCACTTCATGGAGTATCAGTCTTATATCAGCGGACCTGGAGTAGACACATCTCTCGAATACTGCGTAATGGAAAACCGCATATCAGATGTCAAGACTCTTGCAGGTGAAACAGTATGTCTTTCTTTCTGGGCACGATCCGATACACCTGGCTCTTTCTTCGTGAATCTCAAGCAGCATTTTGGATATGACATCCCCGAGTCTGCTCCATTGACGGTAAGGGCGCTGACCGCTTCATTGCCTCCAGTTGAGTCTAGAAGAAAAGCAGATGGCAGCAAATACTACTATACAGATACCACATACTTTGCAGATGAAATGGGTGTATCGGGAACCTTGCTAATCGGCAAGGGATATTCAAGTCCACTAGAAGCGGCATACTATCTTGAAACAGGAACTCCGAGCGAACACGAAAGCGGAACTACTTTCAGAAATCAAGCAGACTCGTCTGCTCAGGGCGGAGTGAATGCTGTTTATGACGGTACTGTATTGCTTCCTGACTCCAAGCAAGTGCAGCAGATTCTATTGCAAGCAATCAATACTGTTGATTCGCCTGGAGTTGGAATCGTACAAGTAAGTCCTCCTCCAAAGAAGTACGCGGTATCAGTTGACCCATCGTTGTCTTTGCCAGAAGAAGGACTAACCCCCGCTTCCAACATCTTCCTAAAGAACACCAACAACCAAACAAACATCAAGGTTGAAGGAAAGGCAGCGGAACCACCGAGCATCGTCAACAATGAAAGCGATTCAGTCAATACAGAACAGCAAACATCGCTTGCTCTAGCAATTACATTCACCTGTGTTCCGAAGCCAACTTGCACACAATGTGTTCCTTATGTGAGCAGCATTCTTGCTCTCAATACTCGCATCTATACAAACGAACAAGTTGATCCGTGCGTAGCAACGCTACAAGGAGATGGAGTATTTGCTGTTACTGCGGGACAATCATCTGTCCAGTACACTACAAGCATTCCATTGAGCGCCGCTGACTATCTGTTGGTTCAAAACTTTGCAAGCGGTCAAACAGGATTCCCACAATCTGTTACTCAACAAGCAGTAGCAGCAGCAAATCAACTTGCTCAGAGCAATCTAAATGCGTGTCGTTGTGCAGAACAAACGAATCCCACAAACATTGCATTTGGAGCGCCAGGAACCTGTCTTGGAGCAATGACCAAACCAAAGAACTACGATGCCACAGAAACTCTAGGAATCTGCTGCACCGTCACGGTTGGATCGGTCGAGGTTGGACAATCTGGCGCAATGTATGTAACCCATACCCGCGAAGAGAATCATACTGCACACTCTTGCTCTGCTTTGGGAGGGCAGTTCATTCCAAACTCTGCGCTTGATTACTTTGCTCAGTTTGAATCTACCGCGTGTGGAGTAACCGAAGACCAATGCTCAGAGTATGTCAGGATTGATGTCACGACAGCATGGCAGCAGTACGAAATCGTATTCCGTATTCCCGATGTGGATGGCCGTTACATCGGAAACAGCGGAACAGACTATCTGGCATTGCAGGTATGGACTCATCTCAGCAATGGATATTGTAGAACCTATAGCGGAGCAGAAGCACCGCCAAGAAATCGTCTAGGAGAATCGTTCGGAACCATAGAGTGCAGCGAAAACTCATTGTGCGAATCTTGTGTGGCAATCTTCCCGAGTCCATTCTCGTACCGTGGAAAGTTGAATCTTGCCCAGTTCCAAATGCAAACAGGAACAGAATTTACTGGATTCGTGCAACCTGATCGCATCGAAGAGGTGGATTCGTGTCAGGCATTCTATGAATCTAACTCTTGTGTTGGTCGCAGAGACTACTATCCAGTAAGCGGACCAGATTTCTTCGAGTATCAGGTGCAGATGAAAAAGGAAAAGGCTTGCAAGACTCCAAGACCCGTGATTACTGGATTCACTTCTACACCATTCGGTATTAACGGCATAGATATCCTCGCAGACACAGTAACTCAGAAGTCATTTGTGGTGGGCGGGGATGTATGGGTAAACAATGGTGCAGGATCGGTGGTTCTCTCGTATGAGTGCGACTGTGACATCTATAGACCCGAAGAGTTGCAGTATCTTGCCAGACAACTGGAATGGAAGGCAGTAGAGTCATAACCAATGGGTAAAAGCGCCGCAGCAAATATGTACGACACCAATCTGGGCGGACGAAGCATTCGTCTGCGGGGGTTGTCTACTAATCGTGCCGACCTGTTCAACGGAGCAATCGTCAAATGGGACAACTCGGTTCAAGAGTGGTTGCCAGCAATTGCGTCTGGCGTAGTTGCTGCGGAAGCATTAGGTGTTGTTGAGCAGCAGTTTCCCTGTGATGCTGAAGCAGGACTGTTCTACTACGATGTGGTGCTTGGTGGAGAAACCACCATTGTTAATCGAGACATTGGACAGCAGGGGTCTTTGCTGCCTGGTGAAGTCTATTTCTTGTCCAATGTGGAAAAAGGAACAGCATCTCTGCGCCCTCCGAACGGAGTTGCCTCTGTAATCAAGGCAGTATTTGTTGCCAAAACAGATACAGTTGCGGTAGTCACCAACTATGTTGGATACACCTACGATGCTGATTGTCAAGTAAACACCTCTTCCATCATTCCTGTTGGAACCATCAAGCCGTATGCTCGTAAAGCGGGCGCAATCCCATACGAAGACATTGCGGGATGGTTGCTTTGCGATGGATCATCTTATGTAACTGGAGAGTTTCCCGATCTGTTCAATGCAATCGGATACACCTTTGGTAATGATGCTGGCAGATTCCGCGTTCCTCATATGGAGCAGGGTGGAGCAAGAACTCTATTTGGAATTGACAAGAATGCGGAGAACATCGGATGGTTTGATGCCATCAGTTTGCAGGCTGGTTCAGATATCAGCAATGCAGGAACGGTGTATACCGATGACTTCGATCACAAGGAAAGACACACCAAAGTAAGATTCTTGATTCGTGCTTTGGCAACTTCTCCTGCCGATATCGAAGGAAGTTGCTGCGATGCTGCATATGAGCGCAAAATCAAGAACCATATCATCAACGGAAACTTCGGTGTATGGCAGCGCGGTAAAGAGTTCTTGGGATGCTGCACAAGATATACAGCAGATCGTTGGGTGCGCGAAGCATCATATGGAAACCGTGCAGACACCTTTGGTGGAGCAAGACAAGCCGAGTTTAATCCGCGCAGTTCCATGCTGGTTGGAAACAATGGCAGCAAGTATTACATGGAAGTGCAGGGATATGCTCAGCCAGTTGATGCTGAAACATCGACATACTTCAATCTGCATCAAAAGATTCCAGGCGTAAATACTCTCTCAGGTAAGAAAGCAACTCTGAGTTTCTGGGCAAAAGGCAGTCATGCTGTTGGAGAGTCCGATGTGGTTTACATCGGATTGAAGCAAGACTTTGGAACCAATCTGTCTAAGAGAGAACCGATCACAGGAACCATATTTGAACTAGATGCTGCCAATCAACCCCAAGCAATTACTATGCGCGCCACCTCGGCTGGTTGCGTTTGGAAAATTGAACTGGACTGTGTTTGCAGAAACACCAACTGTAGTGGCACTCGTGTTCGCCGTGTTACTCTAGAAAATTGCTTTGATTGCAATACTGGTCAGTTTTCTCAAAGCAATGTGCTGCAAGATAACGGCCCACTTCCACCATCAGAGACTTCTTGCGGAACAAAAACAGTCGTCATTCCGATGGGAGATGTTGCTGCACAACATTGCGGAGTGGCGCCTGGTGCAGGATGTTCTGTTGAATCATGCCTTGGATATGCAAATCCATGCTGCCTATGTCTCAGTTGTAACCCAGGCGGAAATGCTCAGCCAATTGATACTGCTATTGATATGGCAACTAGAAATGGATGCAACGGTGGATTGCAGGTAGAGGGAGCCTGTGATGTGCTTATCACCGTTCCCGTTACTCCGTCCATTTCTGTTTCTCCATCCATTGCAACCTCGCCAACTCCATCGCCTTCGACTTCTGCTGATCCAACTCCATCTCCATCTGCGCCAGAATCACCAACACCCTCTCCGTCTGCGCCAGAATCAGCAACGCCAAGTCCTACCATTTCGGTGTCTCCGACCATCTCGGTTACACCAACCATCTCGGTTACTCCTACCATTTCGGTGTCTCCGACCATCTCGGTTACACCAACCATCTCGGTTACTCCAAGTGAATCGGTAACTCCAAGTATTTCGGTGTCTCCAACTATTTCGGTGACGCCATCCATTTCAATTACCCCAAGCATCTCGATTACTCCAAGCATTTCGGGATCGCCAGCAGCATCAAGCACACCAAGTCCAAGCGTTACTGCTTCGATTAGCGTATCGGTAACACCATCTATTACCGTGTCGATGACGCCTTCGATTTCTATATCGCAGACCCCATCGCCATCTATTTCTCCCACCGCAAGCATTAGTGTATCTCCTACTGCTTCGATCTCAGTTTCTCCGACACCAACAAGAACCAATTCGCCAACTCCAACGGCGTCGATTACAGTTACTCCCACAATCAGCGTTACTCCAAGCACAACTGTAACTCCAACTCTTACGCCAACTCCATCCCCATCTAGAACACCATGTCCTAGCCAACCTCCCGCTCCAACTCCGACACCGTATCCGTGCATAGGATCGGGAATCGGAACTATTGAGATGGATGAGTCTCTTGTGACCAATGCTTGCGTTGGATTCTTGCAAGGCGATTTGTCTGCAACCTGCATTGATATGTTTACGGTTGGTCTGTGTGACAATGCACTTGGAATAGAGATTGAAACTTCTGAAACAAATGGCATCTCTGGCTGTGCTGTTCTAGACTACAACACCGAACTTGGTACTAGCGAACCCGTATTCTCTCCTCTCATTCCGATCACATTGGAAAGAGAATGGAAGAAATACGAAATCACGCTAGAGGTTCCTGATATTGATGGCAAGGTCATCGGAAACAACAAAGACGACTATCTTGGGTTGTACTTCTGGACCCAAATGCAGCGTAGTGAGACAGACTGCCCTGCTTTGAGATTCTTGCCTGCAACTATGTGGGTTGCAAATGCAGATACAGCAGATGGAACAACACAAGCAGAAGGACAGATGCTTGCTGCGGATTGCGAACTATTGGTTGATTACGCTTGTGCTTGCGATGCAGGAACTTGTCAATGCTGCATTAACTCGGTTCGCTATACTGCAAATTGCTGTGGATATGGAGATGGAAGCAATGCATTTGTGTATCAGAGAGCAACACCATGTGAGCGCGGAAACTGCACAAACTTTGGAGTTGTTGCCATTCCCGCGCAAACACTCAGAGATGCGCTATGTCCAGGCAATCAACCGTGCTGTTGGAATGGAACCATTGGAAATGTAAACACGGGAGACTGCACAGGATTCTGTTTGTGCATGGGATGCGATCAGGGTGGTTTAGGAAGTCTGAATTACTGCGACTTCATTTCTAGCGGATGCTCTGGCTCGACTTGCTCGATTGCTCCTAGCGTTCTTGTTACGCAGTCTGCATCTCCAACTCCACCTGCATCGGCAACACCAACAGTTACTCCAACGATTAGTGTAACTCAAAGCAAAACAGTAACTCCTACTGCAACCAAGACTCTGACTCCAACTCCAACCAAGTCTCTGACGCCAACGCCTAGCATTTCGGTGTCTCAGTCTGTTACTCCAACACCAACTATCACCGTAACATCCTCAGTAACGGTTACTCCATCAATTACTGTATCGGCAACGGCAACAGTCACTCCAACGCAAACGGCAAGTCCAACTGCAACTGCATCTCCATCTGTGACTGCATCTCCGTCGGCGACTGCAACTCCAAGCGCAACTGCATCTCCATCAGTAACTGCTTCAGCAACAGTAACTCCAACCGCTTCGATTTCTGTATCTCCAACTCCAAGTATCAGCGTATCTCCGAGCATTAGCATTAGTGCCACTCCGACTATCACACCGACTAGTTCTGTAACACCATCTAATACTCCACCAAGATCAGTTTCTCCGACTCCAAGCATTACAGTATCGCCATCAGAATCTGCAAAGCCATCTCCAACTCCAACTGCAACGAGTTCTGCAACCCCAACTGTTACTCCAACGCAAACAGCAAGTCCATCTCCAAGTCTTACTGCTTCTCCAAGTGTAACTGCCACTCCAACGCCTACAATTACACCAACCAGTTCCGTTACACCAACTGTAACTCCATCGGTGACTGCCTCAGTAACCCCAAGCATCACAGTATCTCCAAGCGTTACACCATCTGTAACTTCTTCTGCAACTCCAACGGCAACCGCTTCTCCATCTGTAACTGCATCTGTAACTGCAAGCGTTTCTGTAACAGCAAGTCCAAGCGTTACTGCTTCTCCAAGCATAACTCCAAGCAAAACAGTAACTCCAACACCAACCAGTTCTGTTACTCCGACTGTTACCCCATCTCCAACAGCAATAACAGGTGCCTGTTTGCAATGTATCAACTGTGGAACGCCAGAAGCAACATTCCTATGCGTTCCCACAGAAAGTGAAGGTCAATGCTTGGGTGTTGCTCTTGGAGCAGGAAATGGTCCTTGGAATCAGGGAGTATGCTGGCAGTTTATGGGAATTGGAACCGTCTGTGGACAATACACCGTTGCAGATATTTGCCCAACACCATCACCAACTCCATCGGTAACACCATCTATTACTCCAACCAGTTCTGTAACTCCATCGGTGACTGCTTCACCATCTCCATCGGTTACACCAACTAGTACTGTATCTCCATCTGTTTCTCCAACAAATAGTCCATCAGTAACTCCAACCAGTTCCGTGACCCCAACGGTAACTCCAAGCAATACTCCATCTGTTACACCAAGTATCACCGTTTCTATCACAGTATCACCAACAAATAGTCCATCGGTAACTCCATCCAGTTCCGTGACTCCTTCTGTAACTGCATCGGCATCGGTAACACCAACACCAAGCATTTCGATAACTCCATCAGTAACTGCCTCTGCAACGGTAACTCCAACACCAACCAGTTCTGTAACTCCATCGGTGACTGCATCGGTGACTGCTTCCCCGACTCCAAGTGCTTCTATTTCTGCCACACCGACACCATCTGTTACCCCAACCAGTTCGATCACGGTATCTCCGTCTGCAACTGCTACTGTAACACCGACTCAGACAGCATCTCCGACTGCCAGCGTTAGTGTGTCTGCTACTGCATCTCCATCTGTAACTGCATCGCAGACGCCAACTCCTACACAAACACCGACTACTACGATTACCCCAACTCCGTCAATGACACCGACCATTTCGGTGACTGCGACAAGTTCTGCCACACCGACACCAACTGCAAGTATTACGGTATCTCCAAGCGTAACTGCGACAGTTACTCCAACTTCTTCTCCATCTGCAACTGTATCTCCAAGCGTTACACCATCGGTGACTGCAAGTATTACAGTTTCTCCGTCTGCAACTCCAACACCAACCGTTACCATCACTCCTACCAGTTCCGTAACTCCATCGGTGACTGCATCGGTGTCGATTTCTCCAACACCAAGCATTACCGTTTCTATCAGCGTAAGTGCGACACCGACACCATCGGTAACTCCAACCAGTTCTGTTACACCTACAGTAACTCCAACGGCAAGTATCACCGTATCTCCAAGCATTACGGTATCCCCTTCGCCTTCTGATACTCCAAAGCCAAGTCCAACCTCAACAAGTTCTCCCACTCCATCGGTTTCTCCACCGAAGTCTCAGACACCAACTCCAAGCATTACTGTATCTCCATCGGTTACAGCCAGTATTACAGTATCTCCGACAAATACACCAACTCCAACCAGTTCGGTAACTCCATCTGTAACTGCATCGGCATCGGTAACACCAACACCGAGCATTACTGTATCTCCGTCACAAACTCCATCGGTTACTGCATCGGTGACTCCAACCAGTTCGGTGACACCAACTGCATCTCCATCCGTAACTGCCAGCATTACGGTATCTCCTACTGCCAGCATTACGGTATCCCCATCTACAACTGCACAGGCAACAGTAACGCCAACACCAACAAGTACGGCTACTCCATCTGTAACTGCATCGGTATCTGTATCAGTAACTCCAACTGCCACGCAGTCTCCGTCTGTAACTCCAACTCCAACAGTAACAATTACACCTACCAGTTCGATGACTCCTTCGGTGACTGCATCGGTATCTGTATCGGTCACACCTACAGAAACGCAGTCTCCGTCTGTGACTCCGAGCATTAGTCAAACAGTAACTCCAACCAGTTCAATGACACCTTCGATCACTCCTTCGATCACGGTGTCTGCATCTCCGACAATCACGGTATCTCCAAGCGTAACTCCATCTGCCACGGCATCAGTAACTCCAACCAGTTCGGTGACTCCATCGGTAACGGCATCAGTTACTGCTTCTCTTACACCTTCTCCGACACCAACTATTTCTGTAACTGCTTCGATTACCCCAAGTGTTACACCCTCAGATACTCCAAATCCATCGCCAACATCTTCACAAACGGTAACTCCAACCGCTTCGGTGACTCCAACTGCAACTCGTACTGTAACACCAACACCAACCGCTTCTGTAACTCCAACAGCATCGGTAACACCTACTGCTTCTGTTACTCCGAGCATTACTGTGTCTGTCACACCGACCAACACAGCAACACCAACGCCAACTATTTCTATCACCGCATCTGCAACCACGACACCTTCTCCGAGCATTACTTCATCTATAACACCAACAGTAACTCCAACGCAGACGGCTACCACAACTCCAACATCTACTCCAACCGCAACTCAGACACCTACACTAACTCCAAGTCCAACTCGTACAGTTACCCCAACTCCATCCATTACAGCAAGCAACACACCAACCCCAACCCCATCTATGACACCTCCAATAGTTGCTGCAAAACTGGCAGCGTGTACTGGAGCATGGGTAGACTTTGCCTACTTCGGTGTGCTTAGTTTGGCAAGTGTGCAGTTGGAAGAGGGAGAGAACGCAAACAAGTTTGCTTACGAAGATCACTACAAGACTCTAGAGAAGTGCCAGAGATTCTACGAGACTGGCGAATCTAACATTGCGGTTGTAACCGATGCAGCAAACAACTCACCAGGCGCGTTCAAACTGGTTCAGATGAAGAGAACCAAGAGAAATCGTCCCGACATCTTCGTAAAGGTTGAAAGCACCACAGGACCATTCGACACCCCGTTTGATATCGGTGCAGCAAGCATTGATGAAAGAAAGTTTGTCATTGAAGTTGGTGTAACTGGATCGACTCCTGGCATTCGTAAGTTGAAAGCAACATGGATTGCTGATTCAGAGATTCCGCTATACAACAACATTCAGATTGCCGATGATGGAACTGTTGGAAGAACAACAACCATCTGCGACGAAGAAACCGCCTGCCATCTTGCTGCAAACTGTAAGTTGAATCTGCCAGCAGAAGAAAATCCTGGCTGCGATATCGTGTCTGGCTATCTGCCACGAGCAATGATGACCGCACCGAGAAGCAACTTCACCATGTACTTCTCAGAGATTCCATCAGCAGAGATGGATGCAGAATACGAAACTGCTCTTGGAGATATGTGGGGAGGATTGTGCTTCTACTATTATGAAAACAGCGTAGAGCAATGGCCGTATTCGCTTGGAGAGCCAGGTGGAAGCGATCCACGCAACAACTACTGGATTATGATTACTGGACCAAGATACGATTCACTTGGAAGACCATGCGATCCTGTAGGTCCAACAGCAAGCGATGGAACTGGTGGTGTTTGGTCGCCAATTGGACAATATTGGTCTGCATGGGATGAATGGTCTAGACACAATACCAATAGATCGTTCCGTGGACGAAGCGGATGGGGTCTACCGAGCGGTGAATGGCACAATACAGATATTCAAGATGCTAGAACCTTTGCTGACTATGCCATTACAAATCTTGACTTTGAGGCAAAGACAGGTGAAGTGCTGTATCCATCTTACTTCAGCAACACATACTCAAACTACTGGGATTGGACGCAGAGAGGATGCGCTGGTCCAGTACAAGTGAACGGTGCGTGTGCGGGTTCTGTGCGTATTGATCCAATGCTAGAAGAGTCAAAGGACTACATCTATCACCAGTTGAGCGGAACAAGTGGAGAAAATATCGTTGTCACTTATCGTACAATGGTAGACAACTTGGTTGCACTTGCACGCTATGTGCAGAGCGCACCCACCACAGATATTCCTCTTGCTGGCAAACCAACAGGTTACTATGGATGGCCGTATGTTGATCTTTGGGGTCAGCCGATTGTACGCGATGCGGCGAACAATCCAGTAGGCGTCGGATACAATACGCTCACACCTGAGCAAAGATCAGCACTCAAGGATTATGCATACAAGCGATTTGAACCAATCTTGCTGGCGTCAGACTACTTGCAGCCAAGTTTCTATAATCTGTACACGCAAGCATTCTTGGGAGATGGTACAGCAGGAAGCATCAACAACAACAATCCCGCTGGCGCCTACTACTCTCCATTCTTCAAGCAGTCTCCGTGGGGTGGTGCTGCACAGACTCAGCAAAACTGGGAAGACAACAACCGCGATAAGATTGAGATTGCAAAGCGAGCAGGCAAACCAATCTATCCAGCCATTTCTACAATGATGTGGTCGGCAGGACAAACCATTGAGATGGGAGCAGAGTATCACGGATGGCACTTCACAACCATGTGCAATCCGTCCTGCACGGGTAGTGGTGTTGCAGCAACTTCTCCATCGGGAGTTGTAGGAAATTGCTATGAAGGATGGAGATGTTGGGATAAGGTAATGCCTATCCAAGACTTCATTGACACGCAGATCAAACCCATCATCGAAATGGGTGGAGATGGTGCAGTATACTGGTGGTCGCCATCTTACTGGCAAGTACAGTCTGCTGCAAGAACTCAAGAAATGGGAGATTGGTGGACGGTATACACGGACACTAATCCAAACCTCACGCAATACAGCATTGCTGACTTCCCCGCAGAGATCACAGGACCAGATGGATCGCGTTGGAAGCGAGATGATGTTGCAGACATCTCTAGAGTTGCCCGTTGGTATTGGGTGATTGACACATACCCATACGAGATGAGACAAGAGATTGCAAGACTAGGACTCGAAAGCAACCCAACCATTGCTGCATGGATTGCTTCCTATCCCGCTCTTCCTGCCGGACAAACCTTTAGTGTGGCATTTGATGGACGCATCTTCTTCAGTTCTCGTCAACAATACTTCAATGTACGATATGCCAATCGTCAGTTCTTCATAGAATACTTGCTTGATGGTGCAGACCCAAGCAACCCATCTGATCCAAGACTAGGTGCCAAGGCAGGAGTAACGCCAGGACTTGGATGGTACAATCCCGCTCTGCACAGGTTCTTGAAGATCGCATGGAGCAAGTATCAACTTCACTTTGCTACTGCTGCGAAGCAATATGTACAAACCAACACATATGCAGCAGATTGGGATGTGGTGACTGCGTTTGGAGGTCAGGTGGACTTTGACAATGCTCTGGCTCTAGTTGAGTCGGGTGGATTCTCGGGATTGGGTTCGCTATAACACGGCATACATAAGGTAAGGAGCAAAGATGGCAAACAGCGCAATTCGCATTCCCATTCCAGGCAGCATCATTGATGCAGCGTCAGCACAAGACGGCGATCTGCTGTACTTCAATTCTACGCTAGGACAGAGTGGATCGTTCGTTAACTTCAAACCCCTGATCCAAGATATCCGCCCATTTACTAAGAATTCGGTCGTAGACTTCTTTGTGTCCGTAAAGAACGAAACCGAAACAACTTCATGGGAAGCAGCAACCGTCAAAGCAATGACTCTTGCAGCGGCACTTGATGCCAACAATGAAGCGGTTCAGTCTGACATGAGAATGGGAATCAATCTACAGAATGGTAGACCATCCCATACCCTTGAAGTGGTTGGAGACTTGATGGTATGGGGAACTGGACTTGAGGGTGGAGATATTCTTGGAAGAATCAACTTCTACTCCAACGATACCACAACACCACAGGCATCGTTTACTAATCTGATCTTCTCCACTCCGCTCAAATCACACACAGATGCTGAGTTGGATGCAGTTCAGAGTTCTCTAAGAACTGGTAGAGTGCTTGCCAAGCATCCGATTTCTAAGCAAACTTACTTTGCAAGAGTCGAAGACATTGCAGTTGCGGGTAGTGGAGTTTCTATCGTAGACAACACGATTAGCGTTGGTGCAATTTCATCTGTCTCCTCTCCAACAGGATTTACTATTCGGTTGGATAGCGATAGAATCGGAGGAGAGAGTGAAGCATTCAGCGTTGTAGAATCTGTTGCTATTACTGGTGGAATCAATGCTGATTTGCCTTTGCTGAAACTGGTTCGTCAACACAAACCAGTTGTTAACTGGGTTGGTGGATCATTCCAAATCGGAGATGACAACTCTCAAACATGGCCTGCTGTAAAGATGGCAGTAGGTGCAGGAAGCAGATATCTTCCGAGTGGTTTGCTGATTGAAGATGGAGCGCCAGTAACAGCAGATGACACAGATGTATCTACGCTAGATCAAGAAGGGTATGGTAGCACCACCGCAGGTGGTTCTGTTTATGCAAGACTATTCGGTGCAGTTGCAGCGAATCCCGCTGATATCATTATCACAGGAACATCGGGTCAACCCACAACTGCATTCTACTACGACAAAGCAATCTCCGCTCCTGCAACGAATGGAACATCAAGCGGAAGATTTGGTTTCCTTCCTGGCATCGGAACCATGTGGGACAAAAACGGTTATGCAAATCCTGGCTCGTTTGTTGCAGCGTTCTTGAACAAGCACGCCGACGGCGGTGGAATCAAGGTCAAAGCAAGCGATGTTAACAACGATGAGTTTGCTCTGTTCTTAGAAAATGCAGCAGTACAGTATGACACAACAAAGGTAACTGGTGCGAACGGAGAACTGGAAGCAAGAAACAAAGTCATCTTTGTCGATCCAGCCAGTTCGGTTCCAAACGGACAATACCGTAACATCTTGGCAGCAGACGCTCCAGTATTCACCGTGCGCGCCAGCACAGGTGATACCTTTGTGCGCGGTATGCTTGTGATGCCTTTCTTGCCTGGAATCACTAGCGACTTCACAGGAACCGATGCAACACCAACCCCAAGCGGAACAGGTGTTGCAGATGGAACTGTGATCTTCACTACGCACACCACCAATGCAGGAATCGTGTCTATCAGAAAGTACACATGGAATACCGCCGGAAATGCATGGGTTGGTCCAAGCGCAGAATACACTCTACCAAAGGGAACAGTATACTGCGATGGTAGTGGAAATGTGAAAATTGCGCGTGCAGGAACTCACATTCCAAATCATGGCTTGAATGGTGTATCGCTATGGCGCACAAGTGACTAAACATGACGCATGATTCATTTATCCACAAGACAGACAATACCATCGTTATCAACGGAGTAACGCTCCCGTTAGAAGTGTTGAGGGTGTACGATCCTGCATACACTCTTCCAACTGGAATCAAATCTGTAAGGTATACCCACGAGCCTAAATCAGGAGCGGGATATCACTTTCAGCATGATGGAACTAGAAATCTCAGAGCAGAGCATCCATGCAAACAACTAGATGGCTATATTGCCAATCTACAAAGCATCAAGGCTATTGCAGATTCTATTCAGCAAGAGAGCCAAGAGATTGATGGACTGCTTGCAGAGGCAACCGCATCCCACCTAGACAAGCGCAAGGCAGAATACCCAAATATTGAAGAACTGGCTGTAGCACTATGGGAACTGGTGGTAGAGTCGCATCCAAATGCAATGCAGCGAATACAAGAGATTCAAGCAAGGCGACTACATACTAAGCAGAAGTATCCCGCAGATCGCACAACCAACGGGGTTGAC
>Ga0129333_10003418_pt1 | contig 14861 bp, 15 predicted proteins | sample CPB6_08_DNA_FD_94474 | JGI IMG/M metagenome (GOLD analysis project Ga0129333, IMG submission 94474) | Freshwater to marine salinity gradient microbial communities from Chesapeake Bay, USA - CPBay_Sum_0.6_0.8_DNA | ecosystem: Environmental > Aquatic > Marine > Coastal | place: USA: Chesapeake...
AATGGTTCCGCAGGTGTCGGCGGGAACGGTGGAACGGGCCTAGCCAATTCGATAACAGGGTCAAGTGTGACTAGGTGTGGCGGGGGCGGGGGGGGCGCAGCCACGCCTGGGACGGGTGGCTCCGGTATAGGCGGCGCGGGAGTTTCTTCCGGGGCATCAAACAACGGTAGCACAAACACTGGCTCCGGTGGCGGTGGAAACTATACGACCGCCGTCGGTGGCATAGGCGGCTCCGGCATCGTCATTGTCCGTGTAGCAAGAAATACATAACATATGGTAAAATAATACAAGGCGTATGCCAAGATATAGAAGGGAAGTGATTATCATCGCTCATTTTGCAAAAATAGAAGATGGAATTGTAAGAGAAGTTATTGTAGTTAATAATTCAGATTGTGGAGATCTTGAATTCCCCGATTCTGAGCCAGTAGGTCAAGCATTTATTAGACAAATTGGTCTTAATGGTGAATGGAAACAGACAAGCTACAATAATAACTTCAGAGGTAAGTATGCTGGGCAGGGTGATAAATTTGATCCTGATCTTGGTGATCATGGCGAATTTGTTTCTCCCGTTGTAGAAGCAGTAGAACCTGCTGAATAATAAATTCTTTTAAGAGGGGTAGGATAAATTATGTCCTACCCCTTTTGATATAATAAAACTAGGTGAGAAAAAATGGCAAAAAAAGAAGAAGAAAATCTAACCAATATGCCTTCATGGAAGTTTAGAAGAAGAGCAGTATTTGGATCATTAATATTTTCTGCCCTGGTTATTGTATATGTTGCAGTACGTTGGGACGATACAGGCATTGCAGAAACGCTAGCTCTTGGTGGCTTTGGCCTTATCGGTGCTATAATTGCTGCGTATATTGGTGGCGCTACATATCAAGATGTAAAGCTGTGGCAGCCAGTGTCGCTGAATGACAAAGAAGAATATAAAAGTAGAAAAACAAAAAAGTTAGAACAAATAGTTGAAGAAGGTCTTACAGACCATTAAGGAGAATGATGTTTACAAAGAAGTTTTGGATGGAAGCAACTGAAAGAGCACTTAAGACATTTGCACAGATGCTACTAGTAACTGCTGGCGGTGTAGCATTTAATGTGTTTACCGCTGACTGGCTTGGTCTATTAGGTCTTAGCCTTGGTGGCATGTTAGTATCATATGCAACATCAATTCTTTCTGCCAATGTTGGAAGAAAGAAGAATGATCCAAGTTTAGTATCGTAACAATATAGAAAAATGGGGTAGGATAAAATTTCCTGCCCCTTTTTCTTTTTGTAAAGTGCGATATAATTGCATGAACTTAGGAGGCATATGAAAGACACGGCATGTTTTTTAACATTTGATTGGGCGTTTGGAACTGATCCATTAGAACCAAATGGTTGTGCATGGTATAGATGTATATTACCAAGTAGGGAATTAAAAAATCATGAATGGGAGACAGGAGTAGGATTTCCTGGATGGAATGATCAACACGGATTTGGAATGTTGATACCAGGAGACAGAGCTATTCATGGATGGGATATTATTATCTTCAAGCTCATCATGCTTAAAAATATTGCAGAAAAAAGACAAGAAGCTCAAAAGCTGGGACAAAAAATAGTTGTAGATATTGATGACTGGTTTGAGGGTCTTGAAAAAACAAATCTCGCATATACGATGACTGATCCTGAAAAAAATTCAGAAAATAATAGAGATCATTACCTTGACATTATTTATAATGCAGATGCGATTATTACATCTACACCGTTTCTTTATGACTTTTACAAAAATGAAAAGGGTATGAAAAATGTATTCATGGTAAGAAATGGAATAGATCTTCCAAGATGGAAACAAAGAAGAGATCATAGTCTTGGACTTCCAACAGTTGGTTGGGTTGGAGCAACACCTTGGAGATCAAAGGATCTTGAGACAATGCAGCCCTGGTTTGCTCAATTTCTAGAAAAGAATCATCTTAAGTTTCATCATTCTGGAAATATTAAAAATGCAAATGCCGCAGCAGATCAGCTAGGAATTCCAAGGTCTGTAAAAACAACAAAGGAACCAATGAAAGTTATTAGTCAATATCCAGAACTTTTTAGAAAGGTTGACATAGGAATAGTTCCACTGAATAACATAGGATTTAACCACGCTAAGAGCACAATTAAAGGTCTTGAATATGCTGCTGCTGGAGTACCATTTGTTGCTTCATACAGCCCTGAATACGCCTTATTGGAAGAAAAGGGTGTAGGTAGAGTTGCCAACAATCCACAAGAATGGATGGCTCATCTAGAAGAGCTACTAGACCCAAGGGTACGAAAGCAAGACGTAGAAAGAAATCTAGAAAATCTTAAGAGTCAAACAATGGAGGCAAGAGGACAGGACTGGTCCGATGTTCTTCATGAAATAAAGAAGTTATAGAAAATCCCCCTATCATTGTCATTGCCACCAAATAGTATGCTTTGGATTTTTGATAGGGGGATAATCTATTTACTTATTGCAATACTCAGGGTACTTATTGTACCAAGATAGATACTTTTGGTAAACACCACTAGAGGTATAGTTTTTCTTGTGCTTACCCTTTCCATCAATATCCCAAGGGTAGAAAGTTTTTCCTCCCTGAGACATTTCATATGCAATCATAATGTTATAGTTTCTATCAAGCATCTTTGTGGTATCCCACCATGCTTGACCACTATGTGCTGCACGATTGAATTGAAAGACACCATAGTCTCCAGTTGATGATATAGCATTTGCTCTACCACCACTCTCACGCATAGCAATTGCCCATGCGATTCGCAATCCATTCTTTCTAAATCCAGCTTTGTATAAAGCTTTTGCAAGAAAATGCTTGCATTCAAAAACCTTCGTGGCTTTTACCTTGATGGTTAATGATCTACTAGCAACGATTGACTTTGGAACAGTCAACTCCGTCGCAATAGGTGCAGACTTAGCATACACCTGTTCGTTGGCAGCAGCACTAGTTGCTGTAAATGGAACTGCACTTATCAGCAACATCAGCGCCATGATACCTCCTACCAGTTTCGTTTTCATCTGTTTCCTCCTTGCGGCGGCAATAACATCCTTCTAGGATATCAGAAAAATAATAGGGGTGTCAATTTATAGAATCGAAATGTCCTATTTGTTAATAAATAATGAACTGAATTGTGATCTATATCTCTATATATTATATATAAAGATATATTAATATTAGATCTATTCCCTCCCTAACCACCCATCCATGGTATCAGTCTTTCTGGTAGTTGTCAATTGCAATGAGAATTTTTTGAATCATATTTATTCCTGGGCGAATAGTATCTCCGCTGGCTAGATCATACAGGACAACCGTATCGTCGTCAAGAAGTCTAGGTATAAGAAGTTGGTCACTGCGTCCAAGCTTTTCAGCTTTTCCCATATTTACCAAATTGTTATAAGTATGAACCTGCTGAATGGTAAGTTCCATTTCAATCCCTTCAATATTCGTGGTAGAATTTCCTATCCATAATTTTATCAGAAGGAGTGTTTTTGGTGTCACTCATCAACGACCAAGGATCTATTACAGATTTTTATAGAAATTTTATTCACATAAGCAGGTACGCAAGGTGGATTGAATCTGAAAACCGCCGCGAAACCTGGGTAGAAACAGTATCAAGATTCATGAATTTCATGAAGAATCATTTATCAACAAATTATAACTATGACACAAACGATATTGTATTTGATGAAATAGAAAATGCAATATTGAATCATAAGATCATGCCCTCTATGAGGGCGCTCATGACAGCAGGCCCAGCACTTGAGAGAGACAACATTGCAGCCTACAATTGTTCTTTTATAGCAGTAGACTCTTATCGTGCATTTGATGAAGCAATGTATATTTTGATGAACGGAACAGGTGTAGGATTCTCAGTAGAGCAAAAGTATCTAGACAATCTTCCAGTGATTGCCGATGAATTTTTTCCAACAGAGACAACAATCATTGTTGAGGATTCTAAGCTTGGTTGGGCAAAGGCATACAAGGAGTTAATCACCTTGCTCACTACTGGCCAGGTGCCTAAATGGGACATGTCAAAGGTACGTCCAGCAGGGGCGAGGCTAAAGATATTCGGTGGTCGTGCTAGCGGCCCAGATCCACTTGACAATCTATTTAGGTTTACAGTTGGAATTTTTAGAAATGCTCATGGTCGCAGACTTAAGCCAATTGAGGCGCATGACATTATGTGCAAGATTGGAGAAATTGTAGTTGTTGGTGGCGTTCGTCGCTCTGCTCTTATATCTCTTTCAAATCTTGATGATTTTGAAATGGCTAAAGCAAAGAGCGGTCAGTGGTGGGAAGATAATGGGCAGAGGGCGCTAGCAAATAATTCCGCTGTTTACAATATAAAACCAAATACTGCACAATTTTTAAGAGAATGGAGAAACCTGTATGAATCGAAATCGGGTGAACGCGGAATTTATAATATGGATAGTGTTCGCAAGCATATTGATGGCTTCGGTCGCCGTGATTCTTCTAAAGTAATGGGGACCAATCCATGTGGAGAAATTCTTCTTCGTCCGAATCAATTCTGTAATTTAACAGAGGTTGTTATTGAAGCAGAGGACACATATGAAGATCTTGCAGAAAAGGTCAGGCTTGCAACAATCCTAGGCACCTGGCAGTCAACTCTTTCAAACTTTAAATATATCCGTAAATCATGGAAGGATAATACAGAAGAAGAAAGACTTCTTGGTGTTTCACTAACTGGTATATTTGGAAATAAATTAACAGGGACAGTACATAATAATCTTCCAAATATGCTTGATGGACTTAGAGAGTTAGCAGTTGAAGAAAATGCTATTGAAGCAGATAAGATTGGTATTCAACACTCAGTGTCTGTAACAACTGTTAAACCGTCTGGAACTGTGTCTCAACTGACAGGAGTATCAAGTGGAATTCATCCCTGGTATTCACCATACTACCTAAGATCAGTTCGTGGTGACAACAAAGACCCATTGACTCAGTTTCTTAAGGATGCTGGATTACCAAATGAGCCAGACGTAATGAAGCCAAACGATACTACTGTTTTCTATTTTCCAATCAAGGCACCAGACGGCGCGGTAGTCACAAAAGATCTAGCAGCCATTGATCACCTTGAAATATGGAAAGTGTACCGTGAACATTGGACTGAACATAATCCGTCTGTTACAATTAATATTCATGAAGACGAATGGCTCAGAGTCGGAGCCTGGGTATATGACAACTTTGATTCCATCGGTGGAGTATCATTCCTTCCTGCAAGCGAGCATACATACAAGCAAGCTCCATATCAAGAAATTACTAAGGAAGAATATGAAACTGCTGTCAATCAAATGCCAAAAACTATTGACTGGTCCATTCTCAGTCTTTATGAAAAGGTAGACGGTACTACTGGTTCACAAGAATTAAGTTGCGTTGCTGGTGCGTGCGAAATAGTTGATATCGGAAGCCAGGTAGCAGTCTAGTCTCCTGTATAATAATATAAGGAGAATCATGGCTCAAAATATATTCAACTTATATTCCGCAGTTGCCTTTGCTGATCACCCGTTGGCTTGCTGGCCACTTGATGATGATTTTTCATTTGTCTCGTTGGTTTCAGCAAGCCCAACGTGGTCAGTAACAAACGGAAGCTCTGGAAGCGTAGCATCTCCACCCAAAGAAAAGCCACAAGAAACAGTTGGCATAGGTGATGCTGGTCTTGTTTTAGATAGCTTTATTGGTTCTGCGTCAACAATGACAATAAAAACTCAATCGTTTTCAGGTGTGAATACTGATTCATCAAAGCCAACGGTATGTATTAATGCATTTTTATATACATATTCTGCTAGCGTAGCAAGTCTTGAAATAGGATTTGAATATGGTGGAAATTATGATAAAACGATCTATACAAACTTGTCTCAAAATGCATGGACACGGATATCACACACTGCTTCTGTATCGAATAATACAACAATATATCCATATATCAAGATTAATTTTAATGATGCAAATAGAACGGTATCGTTATATAATTTCTCAGTAGGTCAATGGTCTGAACAAACAAATCATGTAAGCATTGGCGCATCTCCAACACTGTTTACAGCTTTGTCATCATCTGCCACATACAAACAAGCATGGGGTTCAGCGGTATCAGCATCGCCATCAAGATATAAAACATATGAAATTGATTCATATGGATTTGTTGAAGATGATAATGGTTTCTATCTGGTAGAAGATAACAAAATGCTTGCATTTAATGCAAATCTTCCAATGGTATATGGGTCTGGAAATATTACAGAAATAAAGAATTCAAACAATAATATGCCGTCAATGGTGTTTCCTGGAAAAGGATTTTTACATGAAAATGGAAAATACAATAGCTTTACCGCCGAGTTCTGGTTAAGAATAAATCCATCAAGGTCAACTGATAAAAGAATATTTGGGCCAACAACAAGTCAAGACGGAATTTATGTAGAAAATGAATTTATTTCTTTAAAGGTTGGTCCATACTATAAGTCATATTATGTTGGAAAGTGGTATAGACCAATGCTCATTCACTTTTCATATTCGCCAAACTCAATAAAATTAATGATTAACGGAGCTATAGTCATTGATGAAAAAATAAACATAGAAGATATAACATTTCCAAATTCTTCTAGTTATGATTCAGATTGGCTTGGTTTTTATTCAGACTCAACAATCTCAAAGTTTCAAATTGATTCATTTTCAATATATTCATACATAGTAACTCAAAATATGGCAAAAAGAAAATTCGTGTATGGCCAAGGTGTAGATACAGTTGACGATATAGTAAAAAAGTTTAGCGGCACATCAACCACAGTTGATTTTTCTTTTGCAAACTATACAAAAAATATATTGTATCCAGACGTACTTCCATGGGTTGCAGGATTTCAATCAAATCTTGATCCACAGACAAATACGCTATCTCTACCACAATATTCAACTCCAGAGATAATCTCATATGGAGAAGATCTATCTGGATTTGTAAGAAATAGGGCGGTAAGAACATGGAATGGAATAAAAGGCTACCCATGGTCAAGATGGCTTCTTAATACCTGGAGAACACTATCTCTATCAAGAGAAATGAATATCTTATATGATAATAATGCACTTCAACAGTCTTCTACGTCTAATTATTATTTAAAGCTTTCTCCAAATTCATCATACAATGATATAAAGACAGCAATAGTATTCAAAGATGCAAATCCACTTAATGATACGCTTGGTTCTATATTGGGACTATTTTCAATTAATAATGCTGAGCTTCAAGAATCAGTATCTATATTTAATGAAACAGAAATGGTAATTATGCAATTTACCAATAACAACTCTGGAGACACATTCAAGATTTTAATATCTGATATAAATACTACCAATAGAACATTCAAAATAAAATATATGTTTAACTCATATCAATTAAATTCAAGTTTTGAAACTACTCACACAGTTCCAACATCTGGAGAGTTATATTTTATTGCTGGTGTACATTTAAATAGACTTAATTCATATGCATCAAATAGAATAAGAAACTTTTTCAAAAATCCAAATATACTTCAATTATCAATAGGCGGCACATCTGATAATCAGTTTACAGGAAGAATTTATAAAGTAGCATTTAATAATCAATTCTTTACATCAAAGGATATGTCATCAAGTTTCAATTCCGCTGGATTTGCTACAAATTCTGGAACAGAACAAGTTACAACATCTCATTCAATATTTAATTATGTAGGAAACTATACTTTAGTATTCAAGAAAGCAAATGACAGCATGATTATGGATATTGCTAGTGCAGGATATTGGCAAGATAGCATACCACTTTATCAACTAGGAACATATATCACAAAAACAAATCAGTCTGAATATTATGATCTTGACATGATGCAGTTCAATATAGATTATCCAGTAGAGCTAGTTAATAATACTGACTTTGATACAGATGATGATGTTAAATGTTATGTAACAATTCAAAGATTTGATGATCTTACAACTACGCCGTACTCTAACTACACAATAATAAAACAGCTTGATGATAGTAGATATGTTGATTTTGATGCTGTGACAACAAATATTGATCAAACTAAGTTTAGGGTAGTAGACAACACAATAATATTTCCACCCAAAAATCTTATCGACTTTAAAGATGCATACATAACAATGCATATTGAAATAAAGAGTCCTGGAATAAATACCAATCCAATGCAAATTAAAAATCTTTCAATGTCATCATTAGCGTATGATCAATCAATGCTATATGCCCTCGGAACACAGAATGGAAACAAAATTTATCCATTTACAAGAGCAGCAGTAAACTATGTAACAAAGATTAAAAATCCATTTGCAATTTATAAAAACTCTACTCCTTACCTATATTTGACTGGAGATTCTGGAATTCAATCTCTTCCATACCCACCTGTAGATGATTCAATTGATGAAACTAGTGCTAGGGGTATATTAATTCCAATCAATCCAGATAAAAAAGATTCATATACGGTACACGGATTTCACATGTGGATGATGTTTAATGATGATTATTCAATTACATCGGATAAGCTACTTTTTAGCTTTATGTATGAAGGAACTAGAATTAATTTTTATGCTGAGCCAGAATACGGTGGCAAAAGGGCAAGAATAAAAGCCTATCAATTTAAATTCTATTCAGAAACTGAAGATCCAAATATCATTCTTCATTCCAATGGAATAAAACAAGATGTTTACATCGAACCATTGACATGGACAATGTTAACTGTTCAGTTCATTAATCCAATAACTATTAGCAATGTCACTGGAAGTCTTGAGCTTTACAATGGCGCTCTATTTAATAATATTTGTGTGTATCAGCAGTCAATAGATAACATTGTTGATGATATATTTGAATCTCATTTAGGTCTTTCAAACATAGTTGTTCAAGATCCAGTCGAAATATCGGTAGATTCAGAGGCAGTCACCATGTTTTCTGACATAGACATTACCACTTTTAGCGGTAGACCAATATAATATGGTAAAATAACTTATATGGTCGATGGTAACTCAAAACTTACTGTTATTAAAAAAACATCAGATTACGGTCTTTATGTCTGGATGCTACCAAATGGAAAGATATTTAGCGACAATAATGGCAATATTATGAATATACCAGCAAGACCAGGAGACATTGAGGCAATGTCAAAAATAACAAAAGCGGCAGCATACTATGGAGTTCCAGATGGAAGACCAGTCTTTCAGCCAGGGGTAAGAAGAATAACAGAAGAAGAACACTCTGAGCAATTAGATAGAATGAAGCAGGGATATATTCCATCTGAAACAGACATAGGCGCATGGCTGGACGCTGCAAAGGGATTGAACAAACATGGAGAATGAAGAAAGAGAATATAGGGCTAGGATAGATAATCCAGAGTCATTTCAAATCAAAGTTCTACATGACCCATTTGCTACACCAATTGAAGAGGTAAGAAAATTTGACGGCCTTCATGCAAATTTTAAGCGTCGTGCCGCCAGACTTGAAAAGGTATGGACTGGTGCTAACGATACAAAATCAAAACAACTCATTCCACTGCAAGACATAACAACGGCATATGGCCTATTTGATGTTATTATTCCTCCATATAATCTTGACGAGCTTGCTTCATTTTATGATTCTTCATTTGCAAATCACGCAGCAATAAACGCTAAGGTATCCAACATAGTCGGACTTGGCTATGGATTTGAAATGACAGATGCTGTTACCGAAAGACTAGAAGAGGCATCAAGTGATGATCAACTAAAAAGGGCGCATAGAAAAATTCAAAGATCAAAAAATGAATTAACAGAATGGCTAGAAAGCAGGAATGATGAAGATACCTTTACTCACATTCTTGAAAAAATATGGACAGACTATGAAGCAACGGGCAATGGATATATGGAAATCGGACGAACTGTTACAGGAGAGATCGGTTACATTGGCCATATTCCTGCTACTACTATTCGTGTTAGACGCCTTAGGGATGGATATATTCAAATAATAAATCAGCAAACTGTATATTTTAGAAACTTTCAAGATACAAAAACTCCAAATAATATAACAAATGATCCAAGGCCAAATGAGCTTATTCATTTTAAAAAATATACACCAAAGAATAGCTACTATGGAATTCCAGATGCTTTATCTTCATCAATGGCTATAGTTGGAGATCAACTTGCAGGTAAGTATAATATTGATTATTTTGAGAATAAGGCTGTTCCAAGATACATTGTTACTCTAAAGGGTGCAAAACTTAGCAATGAATCAGAGGATAAATTATTTAGATTCCTCCAGTCTGGTATGCGTGGACAAAATCATAGAACTTTATATATTCCACTACCACCAGATTCTCCAGACAATAAAGTTGAATTTAAGATGGAGGCAGTTGAAAACGGCATACAAGATGGATCTTTCCAAAAGTACCATAATTCAAATAAAGAAGATATTCTTATGTCACATCAAGTACCAATGTCAAAGGTTGGTACTGGAGTAGGAATGTCAATTGCATCAGCCCTCGCCTCTGATAGAACATTCAAAGAGCAGGTTGCAAGGCCAGCACAAAGAATGCTTGAAAAAATTCTTAACAAAATAATAAAAGAGCGAACAGACATGTTCAAAATAAAGCTCAATGAGTTAACTCTTACAGATGAAAATACTCAAAGTCAGATTGATGAAAGATATCTTAAGATGCAGGTTATTGTTCCTAATGAAGTAAGAACAAGACTTGGTATGCCAATGATTGATGGTGGACAAGATCCAGTACAACTTAAGCCACAACAAAGAGCAGAAATAAATGCTCAAGGAAACAGGCAAAGAGATTCAGAAAGACAAAATAATGCAACAGACAGTCCAAACACTGCAACAGGTAGAAATCCTGGTGGAGAAGGACGAACAACACCATAACATTATGGTAAAATTATTAAAATATTAGGATATAATGTGATTGTCATGACTATTTTTGAAAAAGCCTACTGGAACACAAGCGGAGACAATATTTCAATATTGATGCCGATTTCCAAGGTAGATGCAGAAAAAAGAATTGTATCTGGATGGGCAACCACAGATGCTGTTGATAAGCAAGGAGATATTGTCTCCATTGATGCGTCAGAAAAGGCGTTTGATAAATTTCGTGGAAACGTTCGTGAACAACACACGCCGCTAGCAGTTGGAAAGGTTATTTCATTTAAAAGAGATAAGTATTTTGACAAGGAAAGCGGAGAAATTCATAACGGCATCTTTGTTGATGTATATGTATCCAAGGGTGCAGAAGATACCTGGCACAAGGTAAATGAAAAAATCTTAACTGGATTTTCTATTGGTGGAAAAATTAATGACACAGAAGAAGTTTATGCAAAAGGAGCAAATGGTCCAGTAAGAATGATCAAGGATTATGACCTATTTGAGCTTTCTCTTGTTGATAACCCTGCAAATCCAGATTCAAACTTTGTTTCAATTCAAAAGTTTAGCGATAATACTGAGGTAGTTGAGAAAAACTATCTAGAAAATGTATATTGGTGCAATTCAAACGAGGTAGTTATTATTAGTGAAAAATCTCAGTATAATTGCCCAGATTGCAATAGTGATATGACAAATATAGGCTTTGTTGAGAGCAGAGATACTGCAAAGGCACAGACAATTAATGATCTTATAAAAAGCTTTTGCTCACCAGTCTCAGATGAAACATCTGATAATATGGCGATTGACGAAGTAGCCAAGTCAATTGCTGACAATGATAAGAAGGAGGGAAGTAACGTGGGAATTCTAAAGAATAAGAAGACGACAGAAGAAATAGTTGAGAAGTCTGATGATGTAGTAGAGGACGCTCCAGAAGAAGTCGTTGAAGAAGAAGCCGCAGAAGCGGAAGAAGTTGTTGAAGAAGCAACAGAAGATGTTGAAGAAGTTGAAAAGTCCACTACTCCTGAAGACAGCAACGTAGAAGACTTGGCTAAAGCTGTTGATGAAATCAAGACTTCAGTTGCTGAGGCAGTAGATGAACTAGTTTCAGCGGTAAAAAGCATTGCAGAAAAAGTAGCTGACCTAACAAAGTCAGTAAACGGTGTCTCAGAGGATGTATCCGTAGTAAAAGGCAATGTAGAAGAGTTTGGACAGAGAGTTGATGCAATTGAAGCTGATACTGCTGTTCGTAAGTCTGGCGATCTTGGCGGGATCGTTCAGGAACAAAAGATAGAAAAATCAAAGTGGGGCGGTCGTTTCCTCAAAGCCGCAGACATATATCGGTAAATAAATAGGAGGTGAAAATAAAATGTCAGATGAAATCCTAGAGAAAGCAGCAGCAGCAGGAGCAGTAGTATCTGGTGGAATTGGCGGAGTCGCCAACCCACAGCTCTACGATCTTGGTGTTGTTGGAAGCACAACCGACGATGGCGGTATTCTCAATCCTGAGCAGTCTCGCCAGTTCATCGAATACATTTGGGAGCAGCAGGTTCTAGCACAGGATGGTCGCAGAGTAACAATGCGTTCAAACACTGCTGAACTTGAGAAGCTCAACGTTGGCGAACGTGTTATCCGTGCAGCTAATCAGGCTGATGGCACATACACAAATGCAGGCGTAGCATTTACAAAGGTTGAAATCACAACCAAGAAGATTCGTCTAGATTGGGAGGTTGCAACTGAAGCCCTTGAGGACAACATTGAGGGTACAGCTCTTGAGGACCACCTTGTTCGTTCAATGACAAGGGCGTTTGCAAATGATCTTGAAGATCTTGCAATCAATGGTACTGGAGCTGGAACAAATGCATTCCTTAGCATCATGGCAGGATTCCACAAGAAGGAGACTGATAATGGCAATGAGGCCACAGCAGTATCCTCCAGTGGATCTACATGGACAGTTCAAGATCTTCAGAGCATCATTCTAGCTATGCCACGCAAATTCCGTGGTTCACGCTCAGCTATGAAGTTCTACGCTGGATCACCAACAATTTCTTCACTTCTCAACAACCTAGCTCAGACTGGTAATTACAACTCTGAAAGAATTGTTGAGAGAATTGTTGATGGAACTGTACCACAGGTCATTGGTGTACCACTTCAGTATCGCGTTCTAGGACTACCAATCGTTGAGGTACCATTCCTACCAGACGATTACGTTTCTCTTACATTCCCAGAGAATAGAATTTGGGGATTCCAGAGAGATGTTACAGTCCACCGCGAGTTCAAGCCAAAGAAGGATACAGTGGAATACACAGTATTCGTTCGCTTTGGTGTCGAAATCGAAGAGACAGACGCTGTTGCATTCGGAGAAAAGTAATATAACTAAATATGTGTAGGGCGGGAAGTTTCGGCTTCCCGCCTTAACATATTTTAGGTGATATAATTAAATAAATTGGAGGAAATGTGTCTAATAAGGTTGCATTATATGTGCCAAATAACATGTTTCATCCAGTATTAGGAAGACTTGAAAAAGGTTACAACATTGTATCAAGCGACGATGCTGAACAATGGATAAAAATATCAAATAAGGTACGAGAAGCAAGTCCATATGAAGTTGCTGCTCACTATGGAGGATAGGAAATGGAAATATTAAGACTTCCAGAAACTAGTCAAATTCAAGCAACGTTTACTGTTGCAGCAGCATCTCAACTCTATACAATGAATTATACAGACTTAACTACAGCTTCAGCATATTCTGCGTCAGCGGTATCCAGTGCATCAAAGCAGGTAACTTTCACATTAAACTCAAGATATCTTTCTTATGCTGGAAATCTTTTTGCAAATGTATATAATTCTTCAGGCGATAATGTTATGTCAATTGGTATTGACGTAGTAAAACCATATTGTGATATTACGAGCCTAAAGGCAAGACTTGGAATTACAACATCACAATGCATTGGTGCAGAAAAAGTTGCCAGGAAGATGATAGAAGCTGAAGCTGGATCATTTCAATTTATGAGAAAACAAAAAGAAATTATTGGAATGGGAATGGATTATCTTCCTGTAAAAGAAAGACTTGTTAAAATGTACTATTTGAGTGAAAACGGGGTACTGATATATGACTACCAGAATTCACTACTAAATGAATATAAAATAAGCATAGATAAAACTTCAATAATTCATGCAGAGCAAATAGAAAATAAGGTTGAATATAGAAAAGTCTGGGAAGATAGAAACTATCCTGTGACATTTGCCTCTGGCAATGATTATTTACTTGAAGCAGACTTTGGATATCAGGTAGTTCCTGGGGATGTAGAAGAAGCATGTGAAATTCTTATTCAAGATTTAATAAGTGATAACATGAGATATTTTAATAGAAATATTGTAGAGTTTGACAATCAAGAATTTAGAATAAAGTTTTCCAATACCGCTGCATCTGGTACAGGAAACTTGCTGGTAGATAAACTTCTATCAAACTACAAGAATAATATAGTGCCTGGAGTAATCTAATGCTTCCAGTTGGCAACATATCAAGTCTGATGTATCCAATGAATGCAGATATATATTATGCATCATACGAACAAAATAATATGGGTGAAATGGTAAGTACCTGGCTATTTGATAGAACAATAAAATGTTCTGCAATAAAAGAAAGACCAGCGTCTACAATAGCAAATGTGGTTCAATCAAATAAGTTTATAGAATATGAAACACAATTAGACTTTAGAACAGAAGAAAACATATTAATTGATAGTGGTGGCGTATCGCATCAGATATCTGATACTCTTGTTCAAAAAATAACAGATCCAGCAGGAACGCTAGTATGGTTCGAAGATAATATATCAGATCCAACAAAGTTTGAAATAAATAATATTGAGCCAATGTTTGATCCATTTCATAAACTTTTTGGATATAGAGTGTTACTCAAGAGGGCAGAAGATCAAGATGTATAGTGTTAAATATGATTCAAAAAAACTAATGAAG